>Ga0163152_10007375_pt1 | contig 12058 bp, 9 predicted proteins | sample OliLakLV19MP8IB2_FD_148635 | JGI IMG/M metagenome (GOLD analysis project Ga0163152, IMG submission 148635) | Freshwater microbial mat bacterial communities from Lake Vanda, McMurdo Dry Valleys, Antarctica - Oligotrophic Lake LV.19.MP8.IB-2 | ecosystem: Environmental > Aquatic > Freshwater > Lake... | reverse complement strand
CAGCTCTACCTTCCGCTTTTCGTGCTGGGGGAACTTCGGGCCGGTTTCGCTGCGGGAAACCAGACGTCGGCGAACGCGCGCAACCTCCAGCGGTTTCTTGGTAGTTCCCGGGTCTCCGTCCTGCTGCCGGACGACCAGACCACCCATCACTACGCGCAGCTCTATCTGCAGCTGAGGAAAAGGGGCGCGGCGATCCCAACGAACGATCTGTGGATCGCCGCGCTCGTCGTCCAACACAACGCCGTCCTCTGCACGTCCGACGCGCACTTCAATCACTTGCCGCAAGTGCTGCGGTGTTGAGCCGTCGCGCCCTCCTAGGCACTCCGGCGCAGAGATGACGCCGGCAGAGTCTGACGTTTGGGCGAGGTCAGGAAAACGGGGTCAGCAAGGCGTCCGGTTTTGGGGTCACTGCGTGTGGGCCGCGCCGCGAGCCTAGATAAGAGAGACTTCGACTATACGAGGCCGTCGAGATGCTCGAGAAATTGCCGGGGCTTCAGAATCGCGATACCTTGGTGGCTTTTCAGTGTGAGTAGGTCGTCGTCACGCGTGACGATGACAACGGCCTGCGCCGCGATCGCGGTGGCCAGCACGGTGTCGTCATCGCGATCACGACACACGGGTGAGGGGAGGGCGGCCGGCTTGACCAGCGTGGCCCGCGCCCGGTATTCCGCCAGCCAGGGAATCTCCCGCGCCGCGATCTTGAATTTCCGGCGCAAGGTCGCGGTCAGTTCCTTCAGCAGGGCTTCGCTGGTGCAAAGCTCGTGCGCGCGCACGCGCCGACGGACGAGGTCAATGGCAAAGTGCGTCGGCTACGAGCGCCGCGACCAGCACGTTCGGGTCGAGCATCGAGCGTGTTCGCATACTTTGTCGTGGGCGTGACATCGCTGAAGAAATCTTGGTTTTCAACTCCGCTCTCCACGGCCTCCTTTCAGAACTCAACCGCCGAGGTCAGCTGCGTTGCGCCCGAGTCGATCGTCGCGAGGCGGGGGATGGCGCTGGTCGTGCGCTTCCTGCGAAGGCCTGCGCTTAGCCAGCGCCTGCGCCTTAGACGCAACGATCGCGAATATGGCCGGGTGGCTTTCAAAATAAATTCCGCCCGCCCTGATTGGCGGAGAACGCACTGGACACGTGCGCGCCAGAGGCAGATACAAACGGCGTTTTCCTGCTGCGGAATCGTCCGCGCCGTTGCCCATGCTCCCGACTGAACAAGCCCGCTGGTTTTCCGAGCACGTGCAACCGCACGAGCCGGCGCTGCGGGCTTATCTCTCGAAGCGGTTTCCCACCTGCTGCGACCACGATGATCTCGTGCAGGAGGCCTACTCGCGCCTGCTGCGCTTAAAGAATCCGTCCGGCGTCACATATCCCAAGGCGTTTCTTTTCACCACCGCGCGCAATGCCGCCATTGATCTTTTCCGTCGACGGCGCGGGATCGTCCACGACCTCGTCGAGGCCTGCGAGCTCCAGCCCGCGCTCGACGAGTCGCCGGGGCTCGTCGAGGCGTTCGAGCACCGGCAGCAACTCGAGACCTTGATGGAGGCCTTTTCCGACCTGCCAGAGCGTTGCCGCGAAGTCATGCTGCTGCGGCACATGGATGGATTTGCGGTGAAAGAAATCGCCGCGCACCTCGGGCTCTCGGTCGGCACCGTCAAAGAGCACCTCTTCAAGGGCATGCGCGGTTGCGCCCGATTTTTCGAACAACGCGGCTGGATTGAACCCGCCGACGCGGCCGGGGAGGAAATATCATGAGCGTTCCGCACCAAAACCCGCCGACCGACCAGACCGCAATTGAGGACGCGGCGATGGCCTGGCTCTCCGAACGCGACGACGGCTTCACCGCCGAGCGGGCGCGGGAGTTCGACGCTTGGTGCAAGGTCGATTCGCGCCACGCCGCCGCGGTGGTGCGGCTGGAAAAAACGCTCAGCCTGCTCGGCACTCTGCCCGCGTTTCGCCCGGAGCTAAATCGCCACTTTGGCCGCCACTCGCCACCGCGCCCGCAGTCGCTCGTGCTGAAATTTCCCGCGCTGCGACGGCGCGCCACCTGGATGAGCGTCGGCCTTGCAGCGGCCTTGGTGCTCGGCGTGTTTGGCTTCCGCTCGTTCCGCGCCGCGTCCATTGAACAGCACTACGCCACCGCCGCCGCCGGCTACGAACGCGTTCGGCTCGGCGACGGTTCGACGCTCGAACTCAACGGCGCCAGCGCCGTGCGCACGCGCTTCACGGCCGCGGAGCGGAGTGTGCAGCTCGACGCGGGCGAGGCGCACTTCGCCGTGTCGCACGATCCCGCGCGGCCCTTCGTCGTGCGAGCCGGCGGCGTTGTGGTGCGGGCTGTGGGCACCGCCTTCAACGTTCGCTACACCGCAGGTGCGGTGGAGGTGATCGTCGTCGAGGGCAAGGTGCGCGTCGAATCTGCGGATGCCGCGCCGACCTCCGCAACCCCGCTACCGTTGGTCTCAGCGGGCGAGCGAGTGCTCGTTTCCTCCGTGGCCACAAGCCCCCCCCCTCTCGTGGAGAAGATCGAACCGACCGCATTGAGCGAAAGCCTCACGTGGCAGCGGCGACTCGTGGATTTCGCCGATGAGCCGCTGCGCGAGATCGTGCGGCAGTTCAACCTGCACAACCGCGTGCAACTCGTGCTGGCGGATCCCGCGCTCGGCGCGCAGCGGATCGGCGGGACGTTTGCGCGCGGTGAAGTCGAGGCGTTCGTGCGTCTGCTGGAGCGCGACGGGGAGATTGTGACCGAGCGCCGCGGCGACGACACCATCGTGCTACGCCGCCGCTGATCGCGGACGGGTTTGGCAAAATATTTTTTCGTGGGAACCGGCCATTTCGTCCGCCGCTGCGTTACAGGGTTGTTGCTCCTGTCTCGTTTATCCTCCCCCCTTGCCTCCTCGACCACGGTCGTCGCCGCGCTCTGTTGCGCTGCGACCGTGCCGGGGTTGGCCGCCGCTGAGACGGCGAAGAAAAGCTACAACCTGCCACGCGGTGACGCCAGTGCGACGCTCAAGCAGTTTGCCAGCCTTTCCGGCCAGCCGATCGTCTACCTGATCGAGCGAGTGCGCGGCGAGCAGACCAACGCCATCGCGGGCGAGTTAGCCCCGCGTGAAGCACTCGATCGCATGCTCGCCGGCACCGCGCTCACCGTGGCGCAGGACGCCGCGACGGGCGCGTTTGTGGTCAGCCGAAAACAGGCCGCGCCACCGGCGACGGCCAAGGGGGACCCAAATTCCGCCCCACCTTCAAAACCCAATAACACCATGATCCGCCCGTCCCTGCGCGCCCGGCTTCTTGCCGCGTTCACCCTCGCCAGCGCCACGATACTATCGGCGCAAACTGCCCCGACGCCCTCTGCCGCGTCGGCGGCCGCCGAAGACGCCATCAAACTCTCCCCTTTCACCGTCAACACCGAAAAAGACCGCGGTTATCTTGCGGGCGAATCCCTCGTCGGCGGCCGGATGGCCACCGACCTGTTCAAAACGCCGAGCGATACCACCGTCCTCACCAAAGAGTTCCTCGATGACATTGGTGCCCTGAATTACACCGACGCTGCCGCCTTCCTCACCAACGCCACGCTCACGCGTCCCTCCGACGCGGACTATGGCAACAACGTCAACTTCCGCGGCATCGGCGGTGGCTTCCCGGCCCGCAATTATTTCCGCAATCTCAACAGCGTCGATTTCTACATCGTCGAGCGCCTCGAGTCCGCGCGCGGCCCCAACTCCATCCTCTTCGGCGACGGCGTCGTCGGCGGGGTGCTCAACACCAGCACGAAGCGCGCGAAGATCGGACGCAACATCAACGCCTTCACGCTGCGCACCGACAGCGAGGGCTCCCTTCGCGGCACTGCGGATTTCAACCGCTCCCTCGGGTCGAACGCCGCCATCCGCGTCAACCTCCTCGAAAACCGCGACCGCAATTGGGTTTCGACCGCCTACAGCGACCGCCACGGCGCGCACCTGGCCGCGACTTACCGGCCGTGGAAAGGTGGCGAATTCCGCACCGAGATCGAAACCGGTCAGATCAAATCCAACTATTCGGTTCCCAGCTTCACCGATTCCACGAGCCTGTGGAACGGCGTCGGTTTCAACGGCCCCACGGCCGCCAACAATGCGCTGCCCGCCGGCGCGGCCGGCCTGTTCCGCTACAACGCCGATCGCCTCGTGTGGGACGGCAAAACGCTGATGAACCAAATCGGCTTCGGCGCCACCAACGGCACCGGTCTCGCCATCGAACCCACCAAGGGCGCCTTCATCCCGAATTTCCCCACGATCGCGCGCGACTTCACGCTCCAGCCCACCGATCTCACGACCACCAATATCACCTACAATGTCATCGCCGGTTTTTATGAGCACCAGTGGACCAGCCGTCTCGTCACCGAAGTCGCCTACCAATACGCGGAGCAACTGCGCGCCCAGAACACCATCAAGTTTACCTCCCTCCAGCTCGACCCCATCCAGACGTTTGCCGATGGCAGCGCGAATCCCCGCTTCGGCCAGAAATACATGGAGATCAGCTCCGCCGGCGGCACGGAGTCACAGAACAATAATCTTCACTACGACGCCCGCGTGGTGACCGCCTACGAACTCCCCGTCTCGCTCTGGAAACAGAAGATCAACTTTTTCGCCAGCCGCCGGATCGAAATTTTCGATTCCAAAGGCAACCGCGTCGGCCGCTCCAACGGCCCCATCGCCGATCTGAGCAATGCAGCGAACCTCGTCTACTACCGCGCCTATGTGAACGACGGCCCGAAATCATGGGTGATGACCCCGGCGAATGACTCCCTTTACACGTGGGAAAAATATCGCCGCGACCAATCACGCCAGAAGCAGACCATGGACTCGTTTCAACTGAGCACCGTCGCGAGTTTCTGGAAAGGCCGCGTCACCTACCTCGGCGGCGTGCGCCGCGATTTTTATGAATCCCAACCCGAAACCGTCGGCGTCCGCGACGCCAAGGGCCGCGTCGCTTCGCTGGTCCGCGGCGTCCCTTTGAACGTGGCCGTCACCAAACTCAGCAGCGGCGCGACGTTTTTCCCCATCCGCCAACTCGGCGTTTATTTGAACTATTCCGAGACGTTTAATCCCGTGGGCAACGGCGCCAACGGCATCAACAACGAGGTCTTCGGCCCGACGCAGGGTAAGGGTATCGGCACGGGACTGCGCTTCAGCCTGGCGGACAGCATCACCGGTTCGATCGGCTACTACGACTCCCAAGAAGCCGGTCGGGCTACGGGCGGCACCATTGCGGAAATCAACCGCCTGTGGACCAACCTCGGCAAAGCCGAGCGCGTGCTCCCCGCGTTTCGCGATACCAACGACCAACACGCCAAGGGCTACGAACTGGATGTCGTGGCGAACCTCTCGCGCGACTTCCGTTTCCGCGGCAACCTCGCCTTCCCCAAGGCCACCCAGAGCAACACGCTCCCCGGCCTGCGCGGCTACTACGCCCAAAATATCGCGGAGTGGCGCGCGGCCGCTGCCAATCCCGACACGACCGCCCTGGCCCAAGTCATCGCCGACCTCGCCGCGATTGACCTGCGTCTCGGCAACGCCGCTGAAGGTCGCCAGCTCAACGGCCGTCCCGATTACACCGCCAGCTTCTTTGGCAATTACACGATCCCCACCGGCGTATTCAAAAAAGTGAGCGTCGGTTTCGGCACGACCTTCGTCGGCAAGGCCATCATCGGCAATCAGCCCAACCGCCCCTTCGAATACTTCAAGGCGAGCGCCCGCTACGTGGCCCAGGGCTCGCTGGCCTACCGCTTCCGCGTCAAGAACCGCAACGTCAGCGCCCAGCTCAACGTGAACAATCTGTTCGATCACGCAGAGCCGGTCTTCACCGGCACCGCCACCCGGCCGGCCACCGCCGCCACCGCGACCACGTCCGCCACCGCCTCGCAAGTTCTCCGCAGCGGCTTCTACTATCTCGAGCCGCGCAAGTTCGCCCTCACGCTGAGTGTAGAGCTGTAACGTCGGGCTGGTGCGGATCACTCCATCCGCACCAGCCCGCGCTGCACGGCGACCGCGATGGCGGAGACGTCGTCGTTCACCTCGAGTTTGGCGAAGAGGTGCGTCAGATGGACCTTCACCGTCATCTCCGCAATCCCGAGCGCACAAGCGCCTCACCTGCAAATTCGAATGCCGCGACTTCCGCCTCACCGGCCGTTTATGGTAATGTCGTTAAAGGCGTCCTCTCTAAAACCTCCTCGCCATGTTACCACGCTTCCCGCTCGTTTTGTTTCTCCTGGCCGGCGCGACCATGATCGCCCCGGCCCAGACCACGCCGCCCGCCGCGCCATTCTCGCCCCAGGTCGGCGTCACCGGCGGCACCCTGGTGCCGCTCTACCCGCCGGATTCGCCGCGCTTGAAACGCGACCGTGTCCGTGAACCCGAGACTTACACCGGCGACGCCCCCGGCCGGATTGTGACGGCCCAGAACATCCACAACCCCACGATCGAGTTCCACCCCGCCGGCGGGCGGACCAACACCGGTGCCGCCGTCATTCTCATCCCCGGCGGCGGCCACAAGACTCTCTACCTTCCCGGCGAGTTTGTCCCCTATTTCCAGAACCATGGCATCGCCGTCATCATTCTGCTAGGGCTTAACTTAGCGCCATTCGGGTCTGTCTGAAACATGCAACACGCACTACACCTCACGCTTGACTTCATTTCCCCATAGCAGGGGTCATGACGCGAATCGCGAAGGGCGCATCGGCCGGTTGGCGGTGGCTGCCACCGCGGCGGCGAAGGGACTCGCCGCCCTACCCATCGTGACCTTTGAAAAGGTAGGGCGCGGACTCCGCTCCGCGCCGGAACCGGAACCGGAACCGGAACCGCCAACCGGCAGATGCGTCCATCGCGAATCGAGCGTTCGAAATGTCGTCGAAGTCGACGGGCCATGGCGCAATCCAAGTCCCGGACATCCCGCGATTCAAGCGCTGCGCCGATCCAAAATCAGGAGGCACCGGAGGAATCATTCGCGATTCGCGTCATGACCCCCTTCCGCCTGCTGACCGCCTTCCGACTGCTCCGGCTGCACCTCGGGCGAATGGACGATGCTGCTCAGGGCAAACTGACTGAAGCGGCCGGCGCCCGCGGCGCCAGTTCCGCCAGATAAATGGCGGTGAGCGGCTTTCCGTCGGCTGTTTTCTCGTGACTGGAATACCACGAGATCAAGGCGCGACCGTCGTCGAGTTCGACGAAACCTGGATAGGAATTATCGCCGCCGCTCGGGAGTTCGGCGAAGGGCACCAGCGTGTCGCCCCTCAACCACGAAAGCGTAGTCTGCGGACCGGCCGGGGTGACGCGACGGCCGCCGACCAACACCCGGTCTCCCCAGCGCACCAGCAGCGGACCACCGATGAATTCCGGAATCTTCACGCGGCTCCACTGGTCGTAGGGCGGGCGCGATCGGACGAGGTCCGATTCGGCGGCCGTCTTCCGGCAGAGCGCGGTGATCTGGCCATCGGAATCGAACATGAACGCCGTTTCGTTGCCCTGTGTCTCCTGAAACAACGAGCGGAATTTCCACACGAGGCCGTCGTCGCTCTCGAGCAGCGCGGACTGGCGGCCATCGACATGAGCGCGGCGGCCGCACAGGTAGGCTTTGCCGCCATACGTCGCCGCCCGCCAGATGTAGTGCCCGTAGGTTCCCTCCAGGTGCCGCGGGCCCGCCCAGGTCTTTCCGTCACCGGTCCAGACCGCATAACCGAGATGCTGGTTGAAGTCGTAGTTTTCACGGGGCAGCAGCCCGTCGCCCGCATACCACGTACCGCAATAAATGAAGAGCTGGTCCTTGAACGCGAGAAAGTGGGGATCGCGCGTGTCCCGTTTCGGCACGGAAAAACGATGCTCGGGTGACCACGTTTTCGCATCGGTGCTCGACAGCACAATGATGGAGGCGGTCGAACTCACGCCGTGTCCGTCCGGACAGCTCCGGAAGGCCAGCCAGAATTTTCCCCGCCAGCGAATCATGTCGGTGAACGCATTGTGTTCGCCGTTGTGAAAAGCCCGACGAATGTTCTCCACGCTCACCTCGGCCGTGGCCGCGAAGGCCGCCGGTGCCACCGATCGCAGCACCACGACGGCGAGCAGGAGGGGAAACAGATGACGCAGCACGGGACCGAACGACGGGAGTCGTACTCGTTTCATGGGTGATGGGAGGTTTGGCGTTATTGTGGTGTGGAGGTCGGACGCTTACGCTGGCGAGAGCTGGGCGGCGGAGGCTTCGTCTAGGAAAATTTCGCAGCGCGGGTGCGTCTGGAGGATGCTGGAAGGGTGGAGATTGCTGATGGGCCCTTGGAGACAGTCCCGCACCGCGCGCGCTTTGCGGGCATCAGGCACCGAACCGACAATATGGGCCGACTTCATGATCTGCTGGATCGACATGCTGATGGCCTGGCGCGGGACGTGATCCAGGGCGTCGAACCAGCCCTCGCCGAGTTGCTGGCGTCGGCAGTCCTCGTCCAGGGTGAGCACCAGAAAAGGAACCCCGGTCGCGAAGTCGGCCGGCGGGTCGTTGAACGCGAGATGACCGTTTTCGCCGATGCCCACGAAGGCCAGGTCGATCGGCGTGCGCGCGATGAGCGCGTTGAGCCGGGCGCACTCGACCGCGGGATCGCCTTCGCCGCTGATGAAGTGAGCGGCCTGGAGGGGCGGGACTTTGGCGAGGAAACGCTCCCGCAGGTAGCGCTGGAAGCTGGCCGGGTGCGTGGGATTCACGGCGATGTACTCGTCCAGGTGAAACATCGTGACCTTGCCCCAGTCGATCGTCCGGTCCTGCACGAGGTGGTGGAGCGTCTCAAACTGGCTCGCGCCGGTGGCGACGATGATGTTGGCGAAACCTTTCTCGCTGATGGCCGCGCGGATGATGCGGCTGGCGGATGCGGCGGCCAATCGTCCCAGGCTCGTTTTGTCGAAGGATCTGATGATCTGCATGGAGAGGGTGAACGGTTCCGGTCGCGGTGCGCGCGCCGTCGAAGCGGGCGCGCGGGGAAGATCCGGTCGGTCGCGGATGACGAGGCTTTATTTTCGCAATTCCGCCAGCATCTCGAGCAGATGCGTGGAAATGATCACCGAGGCGTCTTCCTGCACCAGGTTCGTGCCCAGCCAGGTTTCGTAGCCACCGAGTTGGTGGTGTTCCGGGGTGGGTAGGTAGCCGTGACGGCCGTTGGCGAGACCGATGACCATGGTTTGGGGGAAAGGGCTGCGTTTCTTCAAATCGAGGCCGGTCTCGACGAAGGTCTCGAACGGGATCCCGCACACGGCGAGATCGCCGATGCGGAGGGCCTGAAGCTGGACCGTGAGGGATTCCTCCTTGCGCTGCGACGCTTCGATGACCCGCCCGGCGTAGTTTTGCGCGAGACGTGGAAGGCGTGCGATGGCCGCCGGCTCCTTGAGGGCGAGAACGGCCTTGGCTTCGGCGACATCCTGGGCGGAAGGACGGCGGTATTTGAGCGTGATCTCGCGCTGTCGCATACCGAGGCGGACGTCGTCGCGATGCTGCGCGATCTTTTGCTGCGCAAACCAGGCGGTGTCGGCGGCCTTTTGAGCGACGATGCGGATCTGCTCGAAGGGTTCGCGCGGCGGTCGGACGGCGCCGAAGGGGATGTTGTTGATATCGCCGGACGTGCCATTGGACATCATGGCGACGAAGCTCTCGTCGCCGCGCAGGCGCGAGGGCATGACGCGCGCGAACTCGCCGAAGTAGTCGGCAGAAATCTGGGCGCCCGCCATGCCGCCGACGTAGTGCAGCGAGTAGTTAGCGAACAGGGCGAGCGGCTTTTTCCGTGCGTCCTGGACAGAGAGGACAGTGATGTCGGGATCGATCGGGCCGGCGGGACGGTCGAGCACATCGAGGCTGGTGCCGGGATTCATCTTCACGGTGTCCAGGTGGCCAAACGGATTGGGCAGCATTTTTCCCGGCTTCAGATACCAGCGACGATTGAAGACCTCGTCGGGCAAAGGATGCGCGGCGGCACCGACGGCAGCCGGTCGCAACGCTGCGTGGGCTTTGACGATCGATTCCGCCAGACCGTCGACAAAAAGTTTCCGGTAAGCGGCGGCGGGCTCGCTGCGCGTATTCAGCGGTGCGGCGGAGTGCGAATGAGTGGAACTGATGAGTATCCGGTCGGGCGATATGCCGGTCCTGGCCGCGGCGAGGGTCTTGGCCTCGTCCAGCACATCGGGGCCCGCGCCAAGATTGTCCACGACGACGAGGGCGAGGGTGGTGGCGCCGTCGGCCAACACCAGAGCGCGGGCGTGGAGCGGATCGTGTGCGCTCTGGGCCATGTTGGCGGCGAAACCGCCGGGCATGTTGAGCGGGAAAACCTTTGGCGTGATGTCCACGGCGGCAGCTCCGGCGCGGAGGACGGCCTTTTCGTATACGACTTTGCCTCCGACGATCGTCGTGGCCGAACGAATCTCGTGCAGCCGTTCGGCGGGTGTGGCCATGAAGTCACCGGTCAGAATCGCAAGGTCGCCCAGTTTTCCGACTTCGATCGATCCCTTGCGCGTTTCGTCGAAACTCATCCAGGCAGCGTCGATCGTGACCATCCGCAACGCCTCCTCCCGCGACACCCGCTGCTCCGGACCGAACACCTGGCCGCCTTCCGTCCGTCGCAGCACTGCAATCTGCATCGCGAGAAACGGATTGTACGGATTCAACGAGCTGTTCGGGTCGAAGCCCTGCATGTGATCCGCGTTGATCGCCACGTGCACGCCGGCGTCGCGCCACGTCTTCAGGCCGATGAAGTGATTCAGGCGTTGCGCCCCCAGCACCCCGGCCAGCGTGTCTCCATCTTTGTAATACCACGTCGGCTGCGTGTCGACGGCCACACCGAGACGCGCGGCGCGTTGGGCGGTTTTCGCGTCGGGCCAGTAGGCGTGGATCAGATTGTAACGGCGCGGAGCGATCGGGCTGTCGGCGTTCGCGGCCTCGACGGCGTCGAGGACCGCGTCGACCCCGGCATCGCCAGTGACGTGCGACGACATCTGCCACCCGAGGCGGTGGCCGGTGCGGATGATGTTTTTTATTTTCTCCGCGCTGACCCGGAGATCGCCGCGGTAGGCGGGATCGGAAATGCCGTAGATGGCAAAGGCGCGCTCGCCGTACGGCTCGCGCATGAACGCTGTGCCGTACAGCGCGCCGCCGTCGACGCTGAACTTTATCGGGCCGTACCGGACCCAGTCGTCGCCGTCGCCCGTCTTGAACGGCATCGCGCGGATGGCCGTCTCCGTGGCTTCGACGCTGCCGTCCGTGTTGATCCCAACGGTCACGGTCACGCGCACCGGCAGGCGTCCGTCGGCGCGAAGCTGGTTGAAGGTCGCGAAATTATCCGCGCGCGGCGACCGCTCCGTGATGCTCGTGATGCCGAGTTCGTTGTAGCGGCGGAGCAGCGTGGCGAGTGACGCGAGGTACTTTTCCTCGGGCACGCCGCGGCCGGCGAGAAACTTGGTCAGCAAGGCGCCGCAGTTCTCCGTCACGCCGGTCGGCTCCCCATCGGGACCAAGGATGATTTTTCCGCCCGGGGGCGCGACGCGGTCCCGGGTGATTCCGGCCGCTTGCATCGCCGCTTGATTCAGGATCTGCACTTGGCGGTTGGCGTATTGCCAGGTGAATACGGCCGGATTGTCGGGGGCGGCGAAGGTGAGCTCGGCAGAAGTCGGGATGCGTCGCTCGCGGATGCGGGTGGCATCGACGCGCGGCAGCTGGATCCAGCTCTGCGGAGCCGAGCCGCGTACTTTCTGTCGTACCCACTCCTGGATTTCAGCGATCGAATGCAGCTGCACAAAGGGCTGCAGCGCCTCGCCGCGCGCGGCCCCGGTGGCATGAACGTGGGATTCGATTAGTCCCGGAATGACGGTTTGCCCGCGCGCGTCGATGACGCGAGTGTTGCTGCCAATGCGCGATCGCACCGCGGCGTCGGAGCCCACCGCGACGAAGACGCCATCCTTGATCGCGACGGCGCTGGTGGTCCGAAACGACGCGTCGACCGTCAGGATGCTGCCGTTGAGCACCACGAGGTCGGCGGCTGGCTCTGCGGCGAAGGCGGTCAGGGAGG
>Ga0163152_10007372_pt1 | contig 12059 bp, 9 predicted proteins | sample OliLakLV19MP8IB2_FD_148635 | JGI IMG/M metagenome (GOLD analysis project Ga0163152, IMG submission 148635) | Freshwater microbial mat bacterial communities from Lake Vanda, McMurdo Dry Valleys, Antarctica - Oligotrophic Lake LV.19.MP8.IB-2 | ecosystem: Environmental > Aquatic > Freshwater > Lake... | reverse complement strand
CCCCGGCAGACGTAGTAAGCCTCCGCGTCGCCGAGTGGAAACGTAAGAAGGATCAGGAAAAGATCGGGTTTCACGACCCAAGGTTCTATTCGGATAATGCGCCATCCGACGCACCTCCTGCGGCCCTCGCAAAGACCCCGGTGGTGACACCCGTTGATGCCCCGGTTGCAGCCTCGGAGTTTCAGCAACTTCTCATGGAGGTGAGTCGTCTGCGAACCTCGAATGAGCGTCTGGAGGTACTTTTCAAGTCGTTCCAGAACAGGTCTGATGAACAGGCGCGCACCCTAACCGATACGCTTCGCAAGGAGCGTCACAGCGAGTGGCAGGCATTCGAGGCCAAGTTGAAGAGCGCCTTGAAGATGTTGTCGGACCAGACGTACTTTTTGTTTGCCGTGTCACTGCGTGACGTTCCCCTCCACGTGGAGCCGAGTCTGTCGTCGGAGAACGTTGGGACAGTCCAGTCTGATTCGCACATGTGTCTGGTGTACCCCATGCAGACGGATGACAACCGCAATCAGTGGATTCGTGTGAGGTCGGTTGAGGGTAACGGTCAAATTACAACCGCGTGGGCCCCGATCCAGGTGAACGACGGTGAAGACATTTTTATCGGCAACTTTACTGTGTAAAATGAAGACGACAGATATTATTTGGGGGTATTTGCGTGATGAAGAACAATGGAGCCGAATGTTAGGGATATCTGCGATTCTTAGTGTCTACGATCAGCGTATGATGTATTTTCTCGGAGTTTATGTTTTACGCGGGGTGTTCTTGATATGTCACCACAGACGCGCGTCAACACCCCCGTTGTAATACACACACACAATGACGAGTTGGTTTATTATCGCATTCATGTGCGCGTCGTTTTCTGTGTACGAAATCCTGCGTAGTGTCTGGATGAACGATACATTTTGGTTCATCATTCACAGTGTATCGTTCGTGTGTAACGAGTGGAATCGCTACAGTTGTCTCCCGAGCAATTGTACCAACAGACACACCAATGATATCATCTGTGCACACGAGTACGTCGCATGTACCGACCTATTTTTTTATGTGTCGATCGCCTCCATTGTTCGACACGTTGCGATATGTCGCGCCTCCTAATTTGTCGACTGTCGACCGTCGCTGCGTGGGTTTGTTTTATGTTAACCATTTCGATCGCGATTAAGTATGGGTTTGATAAGAAATGTGCAGCGCGCTCGGTTGACGTGCGTAGCGGTGACTGTGTCGATCCTGAGAATGGCCAGGTCAGTCCGTACAACACACCCATCTGGGTTTGTGACAATGGTACTTTACCAACTGATGTATGTGCTGAATGCTACGCGTATGACGCATCCCCTGATGACGCGTGTCAATCTTACATCAGGGGGGATCTTTCGTACAACGCCAAGTTGTCTTGGGCGATCGGGGGGAGTTTGTTCTTTATTTTTGTTGCAATTGCATGTTTGACGGGGCGGGAGGACCTAGTGCGCGACAGACCGAGGGATGATCGTATGTTGTACAACACTGTCCCCGGTGATCTATGACAAGTGCCGAACAACAGTCTTAATCTGCTCCTCGTTGTACAGATGCATGGGAGGCTTTCCAGGTCCATGGGGGTTGCGCACCGTGTACATCTTGATCTTTTTTGCCAAATAAAGCGAATGAAGAATTTCAAACGTCAACCCGTACTTTTGCTTAACGGTGGTGCGCGTGATAAGTTTGAATGATGGTTTCTCCTTGCATTCATCACATATGTGCTGGCGAAGCACGAACCTCCATTTTCCAGATTGCCCACACTCCCCCGCACACGGACGAGCGGATTTGCCCCCGTCAATGTCGACGAGAATCGCGTACGAGTCCTGATTAATCTCAATTTGTTTGACACGGGCGTTTGACATTTTTTTGTAATTATATTATATTGGCCGTTCAGAGCCTCGTGGGGGTGTCAGGAGTCTAGGTTCGTCGCCAACCGCAAATCAAATAATATACCCTCAATAAAAAATGTCAAAATTAGTCGTGTTTGTTGGTAGCAGCAGCGCGTACGAAGGATATTTTCGTATCGTCATGCCCCAAGTGTGGCCGTCGGCAACAATTCGGTATGTTAAGTTTTCCGGCGGAACGGGTGGTCCTTCCCATGCCGACATTATCGTGTATAGTTATGAAGATTCCACGAATAACCAAACAAGAATTCGTGGTCCGAAAGTGATGGTATGTGGAGAGCCAGGCGACGTTCGGCGCAAAACGCCCGATCTTCTCCTCGATTGTAAGGACGTTGCACGCATGAGGGCCCCCGGGGTGCGGTTCGGATATCTCCCGTTTTATGTGTTGTCATTCTCTGAGCGTTTTACAAACGTACCCGCCGACCTAATCAAAAAAATCCCATTCTCGCCCATTACACGCAAGACACACTTTTGTGCCTTTTTGTATCGTCAAACCCCGAAACATCGCACGCAGTTGTTCGACGCGGTTGATGCGTACAAGCCGGTAGATGCCCTTGGAGCAGCCACCGGGAGTAAACCCAGACGCACACCTCTCGCAGCGCGAATCGACCGAACCGATTATGTAGTAGGGAAGTACACCTACAACGATCTTGCGGTTCATAAGTATCTGCCCTACAAGTTTGTTATATGTTGCGAGAACACGTTACAACTACCTGGTTATATAACCGAAAAGATGCTAAGCGCCATGTTGGCTGGAGCCATCCCAATCTACTGGGGATCCCCCGATGTCGACTCTCATTTCAATAGCAAATCGTTCATTAATGTTTCCAAATTTGCAAGCCTCCGCGAGGCAGTCGACGAGATCAAGCGCATCGACACGGACCGCGCCGCGTATGAAGCCATGCTACAGGAACCGTGGCTGGTGGGAAACAAACTGAGTCACTATTTCGATGCAAGTTATTTATCGGATGTCATATCATATGCCTCGCGGGTCACGGTTGCTTGATCTTGCGGCGCATGTAATGGAGCACCAATACAACATAAGCAATAAACGAAACCATACCAATTGAGAATAGAACAACTGGGACTACGTCGCGTTTCGCATTACATACCCCATTAGACAGTACTCCCTTGCGACACTTCTTGTGCTTGTCGTCCCAAATTGCACAGTGATCCTTATCACCCGCAGACGCGCATGCGGCCTCAGTTGTAGCCCCCCCAAAATAGTTCTTCTTCGCGAGATGAATAGACACCGGGACGAGTACAAGGGTGGCGAGCAATGTAGCGACCATTGGCTTACGCGACATGTTTATTATATGATAATCATTTATTATATGATCGGCCTTTGCACCTCGATATCCGACCACATCTCCGGAAGGTATTGCCGAAGTAATTTACGGTTCACGGGGTTCGCCAAAAACGGCTGCACCGACGAGTCGCAATACATACATACCTTGTCGGTTTCGGGGGTCTCTGTATCTTCGCGCACCGCTTCGTCCCATATGTTGAGGTGATGGGCAGCGCTCACCATCAATCTCTTCGAGCATTGCATCTGCATCTTGAGAAAATGCCAAACTGACCAAGTAATTATTATGTTAACATAATAAACCATAACCAATGCCCGTCGATATCCCCGATCGTCTGTGCACCAAGGCCATTTGTAACCAATATCTTTTCAAAATCGTCGTTCTCGCCTGCGCCGCACTCGTCGCATATCTAATCATTCGTCACCTCCGTAAGGTTAAGCCAAGTGAGGCCCCCGCCGCGCCCCCCGCCGCACTTCCTGCTCCGATCTTTCACCCCCCGCAGGTACTCGCCAAGCCGTCCGTCGTACACTCGTACGGACCCACCCAAAATCCGGAACGTTACTCCGACAATAGGTCGGTCCCGTACTCGTCGGGTGCCATCTCATACGCGTCGGTGAGCGCCAGACCGTGCGCCGATCTGGACGAGGGACAGTTCAGAAAGACTGTCATGGCCAACCAGGAGCCGGCCCTCGTCATGTTCCACGCGTCGTGGTGCGGGCCGTGCAAGGCCACCCTTCCCAATTTCAGGCAGGCGGCACTTGTCAGCAAGAGGAGGTTTGTCGCCATTGAAGACTCGGTCGCGGGTGATCTCAAGCAGCAGTGCCAGATCAAGGGATTCCCCACGATTCTTAAATTTGAGGGCGGGAAACCCATTGATGTGTACAACGGGGACAGGTCGGTTGAGGATATTGCCAGATGGGCTTCCTCATAATTTTTTAATATATTTACTATAAACACCCATGCAACGTCAAACTGTGCGGGTACGGAACGTCAGTAAAACAGGAAGTCAGGCAATGAGCATCGGCGAAGTGAAACGTCTCATGGAAGGGAACGGGGGTGAACAACGTCTGGTTATCTTTTCGAATAACAATCTACAGGTTGTCGACGAGGGGCGAGCCGAGCGTGTCGTCGAACACATGAAACCAGACAATGCGGCACATGTCGTTGTGGTTCTACGGGGTATCCCGAACATCCCCTCATTTGAGGCCAGCGTTCGCAAGTCGGAATTTTACGAGGATCTCAATGCGCTGTACAACCTGATCTTCAATACCGACCCGTCCGCGTCTCCCGTCACGTACCAGATTGTTTACGCGAATAGTTCATCCGCACTTCCAATTGACCGGACACCCAACAAAAGCAAGGAAATCGCAGACCGGGTGTACGAAGTCCGTATTCTCATGAATGAAGCCAACACGGCACCTCTACTACCGGTTCGCCAGGCGGATCGACAGTCCAGGGGGGCAAATCAAAGAAAGATAATCAGGGAACTCGTGGAAAACGCAATTACCTACCCGGACGACAACGAATCGCGCCCGACAATCGCAGACATGCTTGAGGAACAGTCGCAAGCGAGGCGGGTCCGCGCGGCGGCCGACATTTCGCAGGCGGTCGGAGAAAGTGACGAAAGGGGCGCAAACATACTTTTCCCTTTGTTCGAATCAACGCTGATGCCCATCTTCAGCCAACCCCCGTCGGACGCCAACCTACAGGCCGCCATTCGCACCATCGAAACCAAATTGATGAAACGAAGCAAGTACAGCCTCCTTATGCAGTGGGTCAATCTCCTCCATTCGTCCGTTTTTGTTTACACCAATCGAGTTGCATTCGTCGCGTGGGTTGACGAAATCAGAATTAATCATTTTTTCAGATCTATGACGACCAAATATCCCGAAGTAGAAGACACGGTCGTTGCGGTGGTCGGGGGTGCCACCGGGCCGCAAGAGGGCGAATACATCAGCGAACTCATCGAAGATCTGCTTATCGACGAAGATAGGTATGATCTATTTATTCAATGGATCCAGAGGATGCCAAAAACATTCTTCACACGCATCAGTCGGCCGTCGTTCGTCAAGTGGGTACACGAAATTCGCGACAGCATACTCTCCATGAGTGACAGACTACGTGAGGAACATTCCAGACCGAACCCCGACACGGAGCCCGCCGCGTTTGCAAATGTCGCCGTCGGTTCGACGACGCCCGAACCGGTATTCTGGGTTCAATGCGACCATTGCCAACAGTGGAGAGTCACAACGTTCGAGGTGCCAGACGGGGAATGGAGGTGCGGCGATGAAGGCATGGACACACGGGGGATGCCGCACGTTGCAAAATTGGTCGCGGACCTTGAAGACGTCAATGCGGATATCGCGCGAAGCGTTGCCGACCCTGGGGTAGACGCCGCGTTTGTTTCGTTACAGCGCAAACTCAGGCGTACACGGTCGAGGATCCAAGATGAACTTTGTGGGATTGGGGAAGAAAATGAAGACGAGGTTGCTTCACGTCTGGGTGAGTACGGTACTAATGTACAGGTCGTTAATCCGGAGTATATTGCACAGATTACGGAGGAAGACGAACAGGTAGACGTGGGCGAGGAAGGGGCTCGAAATGCGATGATCGACGTAGATGGGGCGGTTGAATACAACGCGCGTGTGAGGGGTCAGCACGACGACGACGACGACGATGAAGAGAAAATCGCCGAACCAGACGCGTCCGTAGAACCCATCCTTGAACCAGACGCGTCCGTAGAACCCATCGCCGAACCAGACGCGTCCGTAGAACCCATTCCAGAACCCATTCCCGAACCAGACGCGCAAGTTATTCCCATCGCTGAAGAACGTAAACACCAGAGGCGCGCGCTTGAGATACAGGATGACCAAATCGATGCGATTGAACAAGAAATTGCATATCTCGTCGATTCTCTCCCTAAGAAAAGCGTCGACCAGCGGGAAGACGTCCTCGCACTTATCAACAAACTTCAGGGCGAATTACAGACGAAACAGGGTCTACACGATAGACCCGTCCTGAAACGAAACAGATCGCCCCCGAGGTCTCCGCCGCCACCGCCGCCGCCCACAAAACGGCCGCACATCTCCGTCGTTTCGTCGTTCCAATTGAATGAATAGGTCTGATTTTATTTGGCTCTTTCTTTTGCTGGGTCTGCTTGTTTTGTACGTAACCAGTCGGACCGTGTTCCTGACTATTGCAGTCGCTTTTGTAACGTGTATTACTATACACGCGGTCGTCGACGTCGTGCTCTAACTCCAAGCAAGTTAACACCAATTACAAATATGATACCAAGAATTATGGCCCTTGCAAATATGTTTAGGTGAATAAAGTCTGCACGAATCTCCACTACACGACTCTCGTGACCTGGGACCATCGGATGTACAGTAACACACCCCCCAAACGGTTGCCCTGACACCAGAATCACGCGATCCAGACCAATATTCGTGTTAACGCCTGTTTCAGGGTTACTAATCGCAAGTTTGAAGTACCCGTCACCATTCCACGTTGAACCCCACGAATTCCTGATATCCCAGTACGGGATTCCAGACTTGACACCCCATCCAACGACGGCTACAGCGTGATTTCCAATATACGTGTCGCCGCGCTTGTATTTGTAGGCACTCTTGTTGGGGTATCGCATGTATATACCGTTGGTGTCTTTCCAGCCGTCGTGGATACCACCAAATATGAAATCTGAAAACACCCGAAACACACCGACTACAGGCCCGTTTCGAAGTATCTCCGCTTTTATCATAAGCGGGTCGGATAGTGCCTGGGTGCTCCCCTTCACCGCGCGGTATGGGCTAGATAACCCCGCACACCCTCGACCACACACTGGAACGCTATCCGATAAAACGGTGGTTGATGGTGCGGTATTGTCGCGACACGCCGGACTACCCGAACACCAATCATAGTTACTACAGTGGGTTGACACCGTACCAGTTGTCTCTAACATCAAAAATGCATTTGCGGGACTTCCGCCGTCGCATTTTGCGGTATCCGGAGTACACGCCAAAATGTGTGTCGAACTTAATTCTGGGTTTGATTCAGAAGTCTGCCATATCGCCCACCGATCACTAAAGGCGCTCGCAGTACTAACTGCCCAACACGACCCGCATGCATATTGATCGACCGGGGACATGATTGGGCTCTTGGTCGGCTTCCATTTATGGTACTTTCCAATGTCATTGGGGTCTCTCCACGTGTAACTAGTTGGAATTTGCGAGTCACCGATACCGATACCTGTCAAGAGTGATTGAGATTCCTTCTCTGTCCGAATGGGCGCAATGGTTTTGATAACAGCATTAAGAGGCGGGATGTATCGATTGACGTCTGTCATCGAGGCTTTGTCGTCAGAAATGCCACCCCCTGATAGAAAACTCTCCATCGGTACGGCCCTGTCGACAAATTGAACAGGGGGAATTACTTCAATGTTATCCATTTATAAAACAGATTATAAAAAACTATGGGTGCGATAATACGTGTAGTTTATTCGTCATACTTTTTATGAGGGTCCTCCCAAAGGTCGTTCGAACCGGCCGCAGGCCTTTGCCCCACACGAAACGGCCATCTTCACAAGCGCACCACCCCAAGGCAGTACTTACGAATCGTCTATTTCGCGATTACGACTTCCCCCCATCGCTGTGCAAGCCTGGTGTGACATCCCTTTGCGACATGTGGCCCAAGTGTTACTATCCGTTTTGCAAATGGAACCGTTATGTTGACGAGGTCGCCGTTGCGACGCACGCTACGAAGTGAACGGAGGTTGCCTCCCGTCGGTCGGAAATACACAATGCCCCCCTATGTCACAATACGGCTTAATACGTTGTTTGTCCTCGTCGGAACAGTTTTTCTGCATCCAATCGCGACAGTCTCGGCTTTTATCACAAATAATCTGACTTGGAATTTGCCGCAAACACGTTTCAGTGAGTCGTGGCGTGGTTTGTGCGATTTGCGTATAGTCAGGTCCACTCACGCTCATCCTTTTTATACAAAAATAATTATATTATACTTGCACTATTGACTAAACTGCACGTGCCGGTATCGTCATTCACGTCGAACCGGACTGAAATGTGACCTGCCTCTAGTTCTCGCACCAATAAACACATGGCATACGGCATTACAATGGGAACTGCGAAGTCTGACGTCTTGCAATAACGACAGTAGTAATCAGGGGTGTTGTTGACCTTGTGGGTGTAGCGTCTCCTCGCCTTGGGCTCCAGGCGTTCCGCGATGTAACCGCACTGTTTGCATATAACCGTCTCGAATGCGTCGGACTGTTCATGGAGCCGATCCGCGGCGACTGCGGATGCACCGTGGCTGATGATAGCATCGCGCTCCATTTCTCCGACGCGAAACCCGCCCTCGTGCGAGCGTCCCTCGACGGGCTGTCTCGTAAGTGCCATTCTCGGCCCGCGGCTCCTGGCGTGGATCTTATCGACGGGCATGTGTTTGAGGCGCTGGTAATAAATCATCCCCATGTATCCGGTGTTTTGAATGTACTCTCCGGTAACGCCGTCCACGAGGCGAGTTTCACACAGGGGGTGGGTGCCGTGCTTTTTGAGTTCGTCGCACACCTGTTCGATGGTGGTGTTTCGGAAGGCGGTGCCATCCACGTACCTACCTTCCAGTAGGGCCGCGACCGAAGACTGCATTTCGCGAAGGTGGGCGAGGGTCATTCGACTCGGCTGTCCGTGCGGATTAATGATGATATCTGGGATGATTCCAGTCGTTGGGTCAAACGGCATGTCTTCGTCGTTGATCATGCACCCCACAACTCCCTTCTGTCCGTGTCTTGATGAGAACTTGTCACCGATTTGGGGAGTTCTGTAACTTCTCATACGAAGTTTGACTGATTTGGCGTCTTCTTTGACGGCAGACGGCGCCACGAGGACCTTGTCGATCCGCATTGTTTCCGACCCGCGGTGAAAGGTGCTTCGATCGCGTCGGATGACGTCCTCTCGTGACGTTTTCTTCAACGCCCCCGTCGTCATGACTTTGCCGACAATCGCGTCGTTATCGCGGATCAACGTCCCAGGTCTCGGTAGTCCATCGTCGTTATCGATCGTGTTAAACTTACCTTCGCTAAGACCTCCCACGGTTGAGGAGTCCGGTTTTTCAAAGGTCTCCTTGTCTGTCCCTCGCGTCGATTCTGTGTCCCGCACAGTCTGGAAGACGAAACTTCGCCCCCCGCCGCGTTCCCCGAACGATTTGCGCATTAGAATTGCATCCTCCTGGTTGTACCCCGACCACGCAAGGATGAGCACGACTACGTTCTGCCCCTGCGGGAGGTCGTCGTGCTTGAGCATCTGGGCAATCGCGGTGGTGACGAGTGGGCGCTGGGGGTAGCACAGGACGTGCACCTTGGTCTCGAAGCGGTCCATGAAGTTGCTCGTGGGAATCGTGATGGCCTGTTTTCCCATTGACGACTGGTACATATTGCGTGGGGCCTGGTTATGTTCTGGGTATGGGATCGCCGAAGCACAAATGCTAAACATGAGTGACGGCATAAGTTCGACGTGTGTGTAAGCCCCTGAACGCAGTTCTTCGAGACTATCGCACACGCAACAGGTGGTTTCTTCTTCCTTGTCTAGGTATTCGATGATTCCTGCCGCAAGCATGGCATTCCACAGGGTGTAGATATCCTGGACGTTCCGGTTAAAGTACTCGTCAAACAGGTGAAGGTTTTGGACGACCAAGAGGGGGCGTAGGCAGCACCCTTCGTCGCTATTGATAAACAGTTCGAGGCTCTTTGCTCGAAATGTGATGCTGACGTCAAACGGGATGTCTCCAATCCTCCGGCGGCGGTGGAGGACGTCCCTGAGTTGCCCCCCGTCGTGCGCGAACCCGATAATGATACCATTAACAAACACGATGGTCGAGTGTTGAATGTCGTTTCCCCGGGCATCTTCGGGGGAGATTAGGATACCGAGGGAGTTGACGAGGTCGATGATGGGATGGGTGGGATACCCGATGCGCACATGGGTCGCCATTGCGAGGTTCGTGATAAGACCGCAACTTTCGCCCTCGGGGGTTTCACAGGGGCACAAAATGCCTCGGTGGGACAGGTGGAGTTGTCTCGGTTCCGGGCACTTTCCCTGTCGATTTGCAGGGGTGTTGACGCGTCGAAGGTGAGAGATCATGGACGGTACTGACATCCGGGTGAGTACCTGAGCGACACCCTTTTGGTTTGATCCTCCCTTGTGGACCCCCCAGTTTCCGGTTGAGAGTGCATACTTGAGCGCCGACGTGAGGCGTTTGGGAGAAATGAAGTCAATCACCGACACAAACCGCCCAATGTCGATGGCCCTTTGGATGGTTGATCTAAGCCCCCTGATATACGTGCGCACGTTCTGCCTGAACAAAATGGCGAGTAGCATACCGGTCGTCGTGAGGCGTTTGTTGGCGTAGTGGTCTCGGTCGTCGGGGGGCTGGCGTTTTAGGTACACGCGAATCATCCTCCGTACGATGTAGCCGAGGTAAATGGCACGTCGGCGCATGGTCGCGGGCGAGTGATCGAGCCCCATGTGGGGAAGGAACTCGTTGTGCACGATATTACGCACGCTCCTGACACGTTGGTCGTGTGGCTTATGTTTGATGTTCTTAGCGCTGGACCCGATGATATCGCAGATCTCATCGAGAGTTAGGTCGGACGACGGATCCTCTAGGACGCATCGGACTGTGTGTTCAAACCGCCCATCGTGCGTCTCATCAACGTAGCCCGTGATGATCTGGTGCATTTCTTCCTCGGTGTCGACCCCTACCAGCCGGAAAACCCACGCCAGTGGAACGTCGTACTCGACAAAGGGGAATTTCATCGAGAGTTTCGGAATGAGTGATCCCTTGTTGACGGACATATTAATCTTGAGTGTCGATGTAGACCTGATCTTGTTCTCGTTCCACGATCTAACCTCGCATGTAATGTCAGAGGAGTCCTTTTTCACGTTAATGTACGGGAAATTATTTCGTAGGCTTTCTTGGGCTAAAACCACCTTTTCGTTTCCATTGATGATGAAGTACCCCCCAGGGTCGTACGAACACTCCCTCGTGATGCGCACGTCACGTTCGTTTTGGAGGTAGCACCCGGCCGACCCGACCATCACTGGAACCTCGCACAGTATGACTTCCTTATGCACAGTTTCGGATAAGAGATCACCGAGTGCCTGTGGGCTTATCTGGGACATGAATACACCCCCGATCGGTCCCTCGGCGTCACTATCGTCATCGCCACCCAGGTATTCGTCTTCGATCGCCTTCCCGGTCGCCGAATCGAGTACGGTCTTTCCTTTGTAAATGCGGTGGACGACGTCAACAAGCACGGGTGCGGCATATGTAAGGTTCATCAGTCGCGCGTAATGGGGTGTGATGCGACGCATGGTGCCGTCGTGTTCCTTAAACATCGGGACCGGTGTGCGGACGTTGTTGAAAAAGAATACATGATTTTCCAAGGTTATTTTGTTCTGAATAACGATATGATCCATTTCGCGTATGATATTTGGCAAAAGTACTTCTATGAAATGGTTGTACGACTCGAGTTGGTGTCGTGCTGTCCCATGGCAGTAAAAATAAGACCGCACGATCCGGCGAATTTTTTCTTCCATCTATGATTTGTGATATTTATTAGTCACTTGTTTCGTCCCCATCGTCCTCGTCGTCCTCCTCGTCCTCATCTGCCTCCTCGTCGTCGTCGTCGTCTGTATCGGTCTCCTCGGTCTCTTCATCGGATTCCCAGTCATCATCCTCTGTGTCTTCCCCCTCTTCCTCGTCGTCATCGGAGACTTCAGCATCGGAATCATCGGTGATCTCTGTTGCAGTTTCGTCTTCGTCGTTG
>Ga0163152_10007366_pt1 | contig 12066 bp, 10 predicted proteins | sample OliLakLV19MP8IB2_FD_148635 | JGI IMG/M metagenome (GOLD analysis project Ga0163152, IMG submission 148635) | Freshwater microbial mat bacterial communities from Lake Vanda, McMurdo Dry Valleys, Antarctica - Oligotrophic Lake LV.19.MP8.IB-2 | ecosystem: Environmental > Aquatic > Freshwater >... | reverse complement strand
TGTTACTTGCATAAGCACCATTTGAGTCGCGAAGATAATCATCTTTAAATTTTGCTGCGAGTCTGTTTCGAAGTTCGTCTGCACTTCCAACAGTGTCTGCGGTAATAAGTTCGACAAATGATCTAAAATTAGAAACAGTTTTTTCATCAACTTCAAGTGGACCAAGTTGCTGCTCTACCGCTGATAGAGGATCGGCTCCTTTTTCTGGCCGTATTCTTTTTACAAACGCAGCAGCAACCACTTCTTCTTCCGGCATGTATCAATTATCAGTCATTTACTTTTACGTGTCAAGCTTAACAAGATCAAATTAAAACAATTCTGACGCATCATCTTCTGTTGAATTTAGTTTTCCACTTTTGTCATCAGTTAGCTCAAGACTGCCTATTTTAGGAAGTGCGTCGCCCGTCACTCCTTGAAGCTCACCATAAAGCCTGGATGTTGATTCAAGTGCTCGACTTATTTCTTTTTCTCGCCTGCTCCAAATTGCATTAAGAGCCGACTTTTCACGGTCTAAATCGGTTTTCATTTTAGTGAAAGTTCCAAAAATCAATTCAATTTTATTTTTAAAATCGGGGCTTAGTAAGTATTGATATAAAATATGTGCCTTTTCACTACTTCCCTCGAGCGATTGTTTAAGTTTTGATAGTTCAATTACTTTATTTCGAAGAAGAAGCGTAAGAGGAATTACAAATTCAAAATCTACAACAAACACTCCTTTGTACTCACCAAACGGCTTAATCCCATCTGGAAGTGCTTTGGTTACTAAAATACATATATCTGCGTGAGCCTTAGATTGATCTTCTTTAAGTTTGGCAATCCATTCTTGACTAAATGCTTTAGTATTTTTTATCTCCCAAAGCAATACTCCAACTTGTCCCGCCACAGTGTTTATGGTGTGAACAAGATCAGCTCCTGTTATGCCTGTTGGTACATCAACTATTGTGTCCGTTGGAAATGTTGTTTGCAAAAGAGATTTTATATCCCCCTCTAGCGCATCACCCTGTATTTGCTGAGACCCTTGTGTTGCTCTTCTTTTTGCCTCTTCTAATTGTCTACTTATTTGTTCCAATTGCTTGTCCTTTTCCAACAACTTCAAGCGCATAGTCTCATCAACTTCTTTACGAATTTTTTCATCAATTTTCTTTTTTTCATCGTCTAGTCGACGTTCAATATCAAGTTCTAGTTTTTGTCGACCTTCTTCAAGTTCGCGCTTTTGACGCCGAAGGTCAATTTCGTGTTTTTCCAGTTCTTCGAGTCGCTTCTTTTGCGACTCAATTTCTTCTTCTTTCTCCTTAATTGCTAAAGTTGATCTTTTTTTTGCTTCTTCTTGTGCTTTAATCCACATTTGCTTTTTTTCACTTTGGATAAAGTCTTGTTTTTGTTTTGCGAATGATTCTGTAAGATCTTTTTCGATTGTAGATTTAAGCTGAGAAGTTAATGCCTCAGAAAGAGGAATAGAAGATCCACATTTTGGGCAGGTGATAGTTTGGTCGGCCATTTTTTACTTACGCCGCAGAAATGTCGGCACATCAAACTCACTGTCACTGCTTTGATCGTCATCGTTTGAATTGTCGATCACAGGTTTTTGTGGTTTAGTAGCTATTGAGAAAATATCATCCTCATCTTCATTTTCATCGCTTTCAGCTGTCGTTTGTCTATTTTTAAGACGCATCAATCGAAGGCGACCTTCATCAAACTTTGTTGCAATAACAGTTATTTTTACCTGATCTACCATCTTCTCATCAATTACTGCACCAAAGATAATGTCTGCGTCTTGATCAACAATTTTTGAAATAATAGAGGCAGCTTCATCTACTTCGCTCATCGATAAATCTGGGCCACCTACTATATTAAATAGAACGCCACGAGCTCCTTCAATAGATGTCTCAAGTAGAGGTGACGATATTGCCTGTTTTATAGCAATTCCTGTGCGTTTTTCTCCGCTTCCAACTCCTATACCCATAAGAGCTGTACCTGCATTACTCATGATAGAGCGTACATCTGCAAAATCGACGTTTACAAGGCCAGGAGTAGTAATAAGTTCAGCTATCCCCTTTACACCTTGATGAAGCACTTCATCAATTTTTTTAAATGCATGGCTCATCGACACTTTGCTGTCTATTATTTCAAGAACCTTTTGATTGGGAATAATAATTAATGTATCTACTTTATCTTTGAGTTTTTCAATGCCTTCTTCTGCTGAAATTCGCCTCTTTTGGCCTTCAAAATTAAACGGTCTCGTTACAACTGCGACAGTAAGTGCACCTGACTCTTTTGCAAGCTCTGCGACTATGGGAGAAGCTCCCGTTCCAGTACCTCCTCCTTCGCCTGCTGCAATAAATACCATGTCGGCACCTGAAATAGCTTCTTTTATTTTTTCTCGAGATTCTTCAGCAGCTTTAAATCCAATTTCTGGGTCACCGCCTGATCCTAAACCTTTCGTGAGATGTTCACCAATTTGGATTTTGACGTCAGCATTCATCTTAAGAAGTGCCTGTGCATCAGTGTTTAGAGCAATAAACTCAACACCCTGAATATCTTCTTCCCCAGCCATGGTCGAAAGTGCATTTCCGCCTCCACCACCGACGCCTATGACTTTTATTTTTGCTGGTTGTCCTGCTTTTGGTTTGATAAGCATGCTTGTATTATATATCAAATATTAAAAATCCAATGTGAAAAAATTAGCTGCCTTAAACTATCGAATTTTAGCACCTCTTGCGTACGAATAACTAATAGTTTTTATGTTATGGAATAAGTGATTTAAATAAATCTGTTACTTTTTTGACCGAGCCTTTGAGCGATAGGTTTCTAAATATTTGATTGAAGTCTTTTATATTAATTCGGTCTTTTGTTTTTTCTTCGTATTTTGCGTATAACAGAAGTCCCACAACTGAGGCGTACTGTGGAAACATAATCTCGTCTACCAGGCCCGTAATATTTGCGGGAATACCAATTCGACAAGACATGCCAATTACATTCTTTGCTACGTCGACTGCTCCTGTTGAAAGCGATCCCCCACCACACAAGACAATCCCCGATGGCACCTGTGTAGCATATTCACTTTTTTCAATTTCCTCATATACTTTTTCAAATATTTCTTCAAGTCGTGGACGCATAATTCCATCAACTGCTGTTTTATATGAGACAGTTGTAGTTCCTTCAGACAGACCAAGGCTCGTTACATCTATTTCGTCCTTTTTCTCTCCCTCTTCTTTTCCAAGATGTTTTTTTCTATTTTTTTTATCAACTAAAAAGAGTTTAATTTTTTCAGCAGACTCAAGTGATACCCGAAGACCTACCGCTATATCATTGGTGAGATGTCTGGCGCCGATTGGGATAGATGAGGAATATGCGAGAGCACCTTCTACAAAAATACAGATATCAGTTTTACCACCACCAATATCCACAAGCACAACACCAAGCTCTTTTTCTGTATCAGAGACAACCGACATCGACGATGCTAGACCTGCAAAAACATACCCTTCACAAGTTATACCTAAATCACTCAGTGCACGATCTATATTTTTAAGATTTGTAGTTGAAGCTGTAATTATGTGGGTATTTACTTCCAATCTAACTCCACTCATGCCACTTGGGTTTTTGATTCCAGATTGTCCGTCGACAATAAATTCTCGTGGCAATACATCAATGACCTCACGCGTGCTCGAGAGTGAGATGGCTTTTGCTGCGTCAATAGCGCGATTTATGTCTTCAGCTGTTATTTCGGATTCTGGAGCTGATACAGCCACAACTCCATGCGAGTTGAGTGAGGTAATATGTGGCCCACTCACTGTTACAAATGTCGAGCTTATCTTAAGTCCTGCCATTCTCTCTGCTTTTTCTACACACTGCTCTATCGCACTAGTTACCTGATGAATATCTACAATCTGTCCTTTTTTTACACCTTTTGATGCTACCGAGGCAAATCCCATTACTCGAGGTTCTTTTTCATCTTCTGAAAGTTTTGCTATTAATACAGCAATTTTACTTGTCCCTATGTCAAGCGAGGTGTATAGTTGTTCAGACATATCTTATTATTTTAGTAGTAAAACCGGTTTATCAAAGCGAACATCAATTCCTTTGTACTCTCTCTTTTCAACCGTCATTTTTTTTATAAGCAATATCACTTCAGACACTTGTGTGTCACGATCTTTTTGAGTTGTAAATAATAAACGTTTGTCACTTTTCGTTTTTAATAGTAGCATACGAGGGGAAACAATATCAAGTCGATCTATCAATACCCCTATTTCATCAACCTTTTTTATGAAAAAAAGCGCATATTCCAGATCTTTCATTGTCAAACGCTCTCCTTGAGCATATTCTGTCAGATTAAACTGTTGATAGTAACTAATATGAGGGAATAACTCAAGCTTTGCAGATTTTCGATCCTTACCTAAAATTACACCGTCTTGGGATAAGTAATAATATCCCATATCAACATCTAAAATAGCTATTTTTTTTCGTTTTGTTACATCAATCACCAAAGTTGAGGGAAGCTTTTTTGAAAGTCTTATAGTTGCAACAGACGGATTTGCCGCAAGAAGCATTGCTTTTATTTTTTCTTCATCTAGTAGTACTAGATACTCCCCCTTTAGAGGAGTGACGCCGTATAGTGAATCTGTACCATGTATTTCAATATGTGCGATCAAAAAAAACGAATGAAGAAAAAGTAAGATAATAAAACTCAAACCAAATGCGGAAATAAAAAAGGAAATTTTTTTAAAAAAAGAACTTCTTTTTTTTTCTTTTACATCGAGCTGTCGAGTCTGTTTTGACTGTGAAGGATCGGGCATTTATAAAAGTATATCAACATTACGCTAATTTTGAAACAATGTAGTCGGCCATTTTTACAGCTGCATTAGACTGAATTTGTTTTTTTAATACAGCAAAATGATCCCTGTAATCGCGAATATGTTCAACTATAGCGTTTATTGACACCAATAACTCTGAGCTACTTTCGTGCTCATCAAACAGTACACTCACTCCTTTATTTTGCATAAACTGAGCATGAGCTTGTTGTTCACCTGCTGCAGAATGAGGAAGCGGTATAAGAATTGATGGAATTTCAAACTCGATCAACTCCCATACAGTATTTGCACCAGATCGACTAACGACTACGTCAGCGCTTTGTAATATATTTGCTACTTCGTGAGAACTAAAATGCTTTTGTAGCTGATAATTTGAATTTTTTATTTTTGATAAACTAGAAAAATCATCATACAATTGAGAATTTCCACACTGGTGAATAATATAATATTTTTTTAATAGCACAGACAGAATTTTTTCAATATGTATATTTATTGCATGAGCCCCTTGTGAGCCGCCAGTTATATATAGTATTTTTTTTCCGTGAGCATCTATTTTTGAGCTATTTTTTGTCTTTTGTAATTCTTTACGAAGCGGATTACCTACAACATGTGTTTTTTTTGGATCAAAATACTTTTTTGCTTCATCAAACGCTATAAATATAGTATTCGAAAAGCGCGCACAAATCTTTGTTGCAAGCCCAGGGATAAGCGTTTGTTCATGAATAAAAACTGGAATTTTCTTTAAAAAGGCTACTACGACAATGGGTACAGAGATGTAACCTCCAAACGATACTATAACATCAGGTTTCTCCTTAGATAGAATTGAAAATGCCTGCACAAATCCAACGGGAAGTTTTAAAAGAGAGAAAAATGCATCAAAAAGTGATACTCGTGACAACTTGCCAGTGGTGATATGAATAAAGGGATATTTTTTTTGTATTACCTCGTTATATTCAAATGAATTTGATTTGTCGCCAGTAAGTACAAATTTGCGACCCACAAATACGATGTTGCATGCGTATCGTTCAAAAAGCTCATCGGCAACTGCAAGGGCTGGAGTTATATGCCCACCTGTAAATAATGCTTTCATGTTTATTGTAAGAAATCAAACTCATTGACGTTGTAAATCACATCTTTTCTTTCAACGACTATTCGCCATCCTTTATTTTTAGCATGATCGGCAAGTTCACGATTAGGGTTAAAGGCAATTGGATTGCCTACCATCTCAAGCATTGGAATATCCATTTGTGTGTCCCCTACTGCAATAGATTTTGCAAGATCTGCGTCCAGACTATATTTATCAATAATGGTTTGAAGTACCTTTTCTTTGTGTTCAACTGGCTCCATATTTAGCACTTGACCAGTAAATGAACCATCTATAACTTCGTATGGCAACCCGTATGCGATATCAAATCCTAAGTTATCAGCAAAACTTTTTACGATATATGATGGGGAGCCCGAAATTGCAATAAGTTTGTATTTTTTATCTTTAAGTTCTGTAAGCAAATCCCTTGTATAACGATAAACTCGATCCTTTTGCCATGTTATTACGTTGGTAACTATATCATCAACATCGCTTTTTTTACAGCCAGGTAAATATTTAAATACAATTTCAATTACTTTTTTGGTAAATGTGTCATAGTGAGCTTTTCGATCACGCCAGGCCAAATAATCGGCCTCCATCTCTTTTTTTGCAGATTTGGGAAATATTCCAGCTGCAAAAAATCCATTCACAAGCTCTACAGTAAGGCTTGAACGAAAAATGGTTCCGTCAATATCAAAAACAGCGAGTTTTAACTTTTGTAGCTTTGCCATAGTATAATTTTACCATTACCTCGTTTGAATTGCTTATTAGTAAAAAAAGTAAATGTTATTTTCAAAAAAAGCATTAAGCGGCCAGTTGCCGTTCTGGCTCACAAATAGAAGCAAGAAGTAATAATACTTGAAGCGCACTTTCTTCGCATTGTGCTACTGATTTCATTTTCTGATCAACAGTTAATTCTTGATAGATTATTCCTTTAGCACTTAAATAATCATCCACGCTTTGGTATCCTGAGGCTTCAAATTCAGATTTACTACGACCTCTACGCACAAGCCTCGTAGTATTACTTATTTCTGTTAGGTGGCCTGCAACATCTTGATATGGTATTATGTTTCCAAATTGATGTGCAAGAACCATGATTGCAAACTCAACACCATATTGTGCGTTATATCCTAGTTTGTTTGAATCAAATGCAACTCTTAAACCTTCAACAAGTTCAAGTCTTTTAGATTCATCTATACCAACATAAGCATCGTGCGAGACATTATACAAATCTTTTTCTGCTTTCCGTCTAGCACTATGATTATCACCAAATTCATCTTCAATAGTATAAGCACGTAAATATTTCTGTAATGTATCGATTGATAGTTGAACATCTAAAGGATTTAGTCCAGGAAAGTGAGTCATAACTACATCAGGAGTTATTTCTGGGATAAGTTGACTGGCATCATACGATACCATGCGTCCTTGACTTCTCAATATATCAATTGGACCAAGAGCAGGCACAGAACCTAATTCAGATACAGAAATCATGCACTATTATACTATAGGTCTCTTATTATGTCAAGTGCTACCTTCTTTTACCTATATTGGCAAGTATGCCCATGAGAGAGAAAAATACTAGAAGACTTGAACCTCCATATGAAATAAATGGAAGGGGCACACCTGTGAGGGGTATGAGTCCCACTATTGCACCTAAATTTATCACTATTTGCAAGCCAAGTACCGAAAATATGGCTCCACCTAAAAATTTACCAAACAAATCGGGTGCGTGCTTAGCCACAGTGTAGGCTTTATAAAGCAAAAGCATATATATGCTGATTATAAAGGCAGCCCCAATAAAACCTATTTCTTCACCAATTATGGCAAATATTGAATCGGTGTGTGCTTCGGGTAAAAATTGGTACTTTTGGCGTGACGCTGAAAGCCCTCTCCCAAATAGACCCCCTGAGGAAAGAGAGATAAGAATCTGTTTTACATGATACGTAATTCCAAGTGGGTCAAGATCAGGGTTTAGGTATGCGAGAAATCGTTTCATTCGGTATGTAGACGAGGTAACAAGGATAAAAAAACCAACAGCCGATGCCGGTATAAGTAATAGCAAATATTGCAATTTATACCCAGACAAAAAATACATGATAATAAAAATACTAAATACAATAATCGCTGTTCCCATATCAGGCTGCAACATAATAAGTGAGATAATTACAGCCAAAAGGCCAAAAAAAGATAAGAAGCGCTGTTTTTCTTTGTGAATAAACCATGAGGAGAGGTATAAGATTACTGCCAGCTTCACAATTTCACTCGGCTGAATACTAAAAAAACCAAGATCTATCCATCTTCGAGCGCCCCCTACTGTTTGGCCAATGCCTGGAATAAGTACTGCGACCAAAAGCACAATACTAGAAACTAAAGCTGGGAGCGAAATATAATAAAGACGCTTATAGTCAAACAAAGAAAAAAATACCATTGCACTCACTCCTATAAAAAACCATATAATTTGGAGTTTTAGAAAGTAAAAACTACTTCCCAGGGTGCGAAATGCAACAACCGATGAGGCTTCAAATATGAAAAAAAGGCCTATACAGGTAAGAACTATGGGGAGCACAAATAACAACATTATATTTCGTTGTGACAGATGCTTAGAGGAGTGGGTTTTGTGTTTTTTATGCAAATTTCGTATCACAGCAACTTACCTTGTACCATATTTGACAACATTTTGCATAAACTCTTTTCCCTTTTCGTCAAAATTTTTCCACAACGAATATGAGGGAGAAGCACAAGACAAAAGACACGTGGCATTACTTGGAGTGTACTCATATGCCCATTTCACAGCTTGCTCCATACTTTCTGTTTCAAAAAAATGATAATTTTTCTTGGCAGTTGAAGCAAAAAGGCGTTTGAGTTTTGATCCAGTTTCTGGGAAAAGAATGATATTTTCAACAGTCGAATTGTCTATTGTGTCTATCAATTTTGCAAAGTCGTATCCTCTATCTTGTCCACCAAGGAGTATTGTTTTTGTGTCTTTATGAGTATCTAATGCAAATATAGTTGATTCAGGAGTAGTTCCTGCTGCATCATTTATAAAAGTAATCCCACAAAATGTCCCAACATTCTGCATACGATGTGGTAACGGAGTAAAAGTATGCAGAGCTCCTAAAAACTCTTCATTTGAAATGCTAAATAACTGGCAAACAGTGTATGCAGTTTTAATATTTGTTTCATTGTGAACTCCGTGCAAGTTTATTGATTCAAGTTTAAATGGGAGATCGTCTGCTATTGATATTTTTTTAGCTTTCGTAGAAGTGCTTACTCGCACAACGTGTTTATCATGACTATTAAAAATTAAATAATCAGATTCTTTTTGATTTGTTGTAATGTGTGACTTTGCAGATAAATATTCATCAAAACTTGAATGATAATTCATGTGATCGGGGAATATATTTAAAAAAACTGCGATATGTGGAGAGTACTTACAATCATCAAGTTGGTAGCTAGATAGCTCGTACACAAAAATATCATCTTTACTATTTGATATAGAAAGTTGTGCGAGCGCAGGACTACCTATATTGCCCACTAGACTTACCGATAGTCCTTTTTCACGAAGTACATGATAAATAAGCGATGAAGTTGTGCTTTTACCTTTTGTTCCAGTTACTCCAATAACTCTGCCTTTGCAGTTTGCAAAGAAAATATTTGTCGCCGTAGTGTAGGGAACAGTTATATTTTTTTTGGGGATACCAGGAGTTTTAATAACTAAATCATACTCAACTTGTTTTTCTAGGTAGTGAGGGTCGTCTACTATGTCTGCAACATCTATGTGTGAATCGGGTAGATTTTTTTTTAAAAACTCAACCGTTGCATGTCCCTCTTTCCCAAAACCTACAATAAGAATTTTTTTATAGTTTTTAAGTGTATCGATTGTCATAGTGAGTACATTTTCATAATAGAGTCTTCCCTATAATCGCCCTTTTGTTGTATTACATCAAACGCAGATTTTGTTTCACTGGGGGTACCTACACATTCAAACGGCTTGACAGGTGTATATCCCAAAAGATCTCTATACAATGCAACAAGACTCTCATCAGCGAATAGATTTTTGCCAAATATGGAAACAACGGTTTCTTTTGGCACGTGAGCAGCAAACATGGCAAATACAAATGCACATTTTGGACACTCTCCACACCATTTTTGCTGTGTCATATCTTTTTCCAATTTAAAATTACGGTTACAACTAGAGAATATATGAAAGTACTTTGGATACCTAGAAAAAATCTCTACGATTTCAAATTCGTTATATTGTCGTAGTATTGAGGCATATGCAATGTCTGAAGTAATATATTTTTTTACATAATTACAAAACATCGTTTCAAATTCTGCCGATTTGCTCCACTGATGATTGATTTCATACCCTAGATATTCAACATTTCCATAGTTGGCGCTTTTTTCATTAGACATAACAACGTGAGTAAAATCACAAGTCCAAGCCACTAGCAAACTAATAAATGAATATATAGCAGTTATAGGAATATGACCATTATATGCAACCCCACTTTTTACTAGATCAAATAGCTGGGAATCTAGTTTTCTAACTACATTAATATTTTTTGCACCAATTGCATGAATTACCTCATTTTGAAGTACTCCTCCATTGAGCGTAAAACATGTAAAATCTCTATTCTCCTTTTTTAGAAGCTCTGCTGAAACAATCGAGTCTTTGCCACCTCCCACTGGGAGAAGAGTCATGCCCGAATTGTCCGGAGATCTATTTTCTAGATTTCCTCCGCCAGCAGGCGGATTTACGGAAATGACGGAAGTATCAATATACGGGAATTTGACTAGCTCTCGAAAATCGATATTATTTTTGTAAAATAATTCTCCAAGTCCTTTTGTATATACGCTATCCCAAAACTGCGCCTGATCTTTTGTAAGTGAAAAATTATGTATCACAATTCTACGTGACAAAAAAAGTTTGTAGTAGCTAATTGCCAGTATCAAATGGAGACTTTCAAGAAGATGTTTTGGTACTTTTTGAAGTAAGATATCGTTTTCAAATTCCAGCCTTTCAATAAAACTGTATGAGGTACCATCAGGCAGTTTTACCTCATATGCAAAATGAATTGAATTATTTTTTATTTCATAGTTTTGAATATGGAAGGATGATTGCATGTCTTTCATAATGTAAATTATTTTAGCGTTTACTTTGTAAACGCAACCATTAGACCAAAAATCACGAGCATAGCAGATACAACCCACGCTCGCATAACAATCTTTGGCTCTTCCCAGCCACGCAACTGAAGCCATAAATGAAGAGGAGCTACGGGAAATAACTTTTTTTTGCGATATTTTTTACTCAGGAGTTGAAGAAGAGAGGTAATTATTTCAACAACAAAAATTCCACCAATAATAATGAGGGAAAAATTCTTACCTAAAATAAGACCGATAACAGCAAATGTTGCCCCGAAAGATAGTGAACCTGTGTCGCCCAAAAAAATACGTGATGGAAATATATTGAAGTATAAGAATGCGATAAGCCCTCCAATCCATATAGCTATAAAAAGTAGTGTTGGAGTATCAAGTATTGAATTGCTAATAACCCAAAAGCCTGTAAGTGCAATTGTCAATACACCAGTAGCTAGTCCATCAAGTCCATCTGTAATGTTTACTGCATTTGCAAAAGCAACGATAACAAATACAGCAAATAGCATAAACCATGCACCAATATTAAAAACACCAAAAAAAGGAATGTTTATAAAATCAATCTTTAACTCTGAATAAAGCCAATAGGCAACAATACTTGCTAGTATCGTTTCTACAATAAATTTGTGGCGCATGCGAAGCCCAAAAAAAGAATTTTTACTCAGCACTAATATTTTTGAAATATCATCATACAGTCCTAAAAATGAAAAAAACACAAAGGTAAAAAGTAGAATTTTAATTTCAGAGATGATGTTAGGAAAGTTTGAGGTTATTTTTATATCAAAAAATATAAGTGAAAACAAAAAAATAATATACAAAACAACAGTAGTTACGATAATAAGAAGACCACCTCCTACAGGTGTGCCTTCTTTTTTATGATGAAATGTATCAAAGATAGGCGTGCGTTTATTAAATACATCTTTTGTTTCTTGTTTTGCCCGCTGGATTTTGAGCTTGTATAGCAAATTAATAAACGGAATAATACACAAAAAATTGACTATAAATGAACAAAATAGT
>Ga0163152_10007364_pt1 | contig 12068 bp, 9 predicted proteins | sample OliLakLV19MP8IB2_FD_148635 | JGI IMG/M metagenome (GOLD analysis project Ga0163152, IMG submission 148635) | Freshwater microbial mat bacterial communities from Lake Vanda, McMurdo Dry Valleys, Antarctica - Oligotrophic Lake LV.19.MP8.IB-2 | ecosystem: Environmental > Aquatic > Freshwater > Lake... | reverse complement strand
GAACGCGCCCAACGGCGCATTGAGCGATGGTCGGGAGGACGATCCGGCCATCGTCGCCTTTCGCGACGAGTGGGGCATCGATGTTGCGTTCGCCAACCGCGGCGGCTTGAAGCCCGCGCATGAATCGCCACCGCCGCGGCAGTTGTGGCTGCTGCAGCGGAAGGACACGAAAGTCGGCGCAGGACTGGCCAAGACCACGGGCTGGATTCGCCGCACGCTGTTGAAGCGCCGCGGCGTGGCGATGCTGGCGGGCGTCGAGTACGATCGCATCGACGACCTGGGGTTGCACATCCGGGTCGATGGGGAGCCGCGCGTTCTGGAGGTCGACACCATCGTGATCTGCGCGGGGCAGGAGCCGCAGCGCGAACTGGTTTCCTCGTTGGTCGCCGCCGGCGTGAAGCACACGCTGATCGGCGGCGCCGACGTGGCCACTGAGCTGGATGCGCGACGCGCAATCGAACAGGGAACGCGGGTGGCGCTGGACCTGTAGGCGAGGCTTCAGCCTCGCTTGGATGTCGCCACAATTTACCTGCGAGACTGAAGTCTCGCCTACAATGCGGTGCGATCGGACGCCGAACGAACAGCAACAATGAAGCGGAGCGATCGGACGCCGAACGAACAGCAACAATGAAGCGGTGCGATCGGACGCCGAACGAACAGCAACAATGAAGCGGAGCGATCGGACGCCGAACGAACAACAACAATGAAGCGGTGCGATCGGGTGCCGAACGAACAACAACAGAGCAGCGTTGCGCGAGGCTGATGCCTCGCCTGCAATGCGGTGCCATCGGGTGCCGAACGAACAACGAAAAAGGGGAGATCAGCAAGCATGTGCACAATCTGCGGTGACGACGACCACTTAGCGGGCACCACCCGCCGCGACTTCCTGAAGACCGGCACGATGGCCGCGCTCGCGCCGTGGATGGTGGGGCAGGCGTTCGCCGCCGATCCGCCGAAGCTGGGCAGTGCGCCTCCGCCGAATGCCATCACGCCGCAGGCGGCGCTGAAGCGCTTGATGGAGGGCAATGCCCGCTATGTCGCCAACACGCTGGAGCAGAAGGATTTCTCGGCGGGTCGCGCCGCGCGTGCCACCGCGCAGTATCCGATCGCCGCCATCCTGAGCTGCGCCGATTCGCGCGTGGCGCCGGAGCTTACGTTCGACCAGAACCCCGGCGATCTCTTCGTCGTGCGCGTCGCCGGCAATGTGGTCAGCCCGGACCTTTTGGCCTCGCTTGAATACGGCGTGCAGTTTCTCGGCACGCCGCTCATCATCGTGCTGGGCCACTCGGCCTGTGGCGCCGTCGACGCGGCGATCAAGGTGGTGAAGACGAACGCGGTATTGCCCGGACACCTGCCCGACCTCATCCGCGCGATCAAGCCTGCGGTGCTCGTCGCGGAAAAGACGAGCAAGGGCGACCTGCTCGAGAACGCGATCGCGGAAAATGCGCGGCGTCAGGCCGACCGCTTGAGGACGTCACCGCCGATCGTGCAGCAGGCGTACAAATCGAAGAAGATCGATATCGTGGCCGCCACCTACGATATCGGCAGCGGCAAGATCACGCTGCTGTAACCGGTACCGTCAGCGAGCCGCTCGTTGCGCGCTGATGGTGACGCCTATTTCAGCGGATAGTCCGGGCTGCGCATCTTGCCCGTGCGGAAGGCGCGCGATGCCGTCTGGTAATACGCAATAGCCTCGTCGGTCAGCCGCGGGTCGGGCTCGGTCGGCGTTGACGCGAGCGTCACGGGATCGACGCGGAACGCCTCGACCCGGCGCTTTGGCAGCAGGACGGTCAGGAGGTCATCCTTGTAGTACCCGAGCTCCTGATAGTTGCTGATGAACGCGCGGGCCGCAAGGTGTTGGTCCTCGAACAGGCCCTGGCCGAAGAAGTGGTCATCGCCCGCCACGCCCAGCAGGTCGAGGATCGTCGGCGGGATGTCGATCTGGCTTGCCCGCCGCGTATACAGTCCCGGCCCCACCAGGGCCGGCGCGTACATGATCAGCGGAATGCGGTAGCTCCCCACCGGCAGCCGGGACTTGCCCGCCACGGCGGCGCAATGATCCGCGGTGATGATGAAAAGCGTGTCGTCGAACCAAGGCCGGGTCCGCGCCTCCGCGATGAACTTGCCAATCGCGTAGTCCGTGTACTTGACTCCGCCGTCGCGGCCGCCGGGTGACTTGATGTCGATCCGCCCGTCCGGATAGGTGAAGGGTCGATGGTTCGACGTCGTCATGATATGCGCGACGAATGGGCGGCCGGCGGTGTTCACCTGGTCGAAGAGCCGGACCGAACTGGCGAAGAGCACTTCGTCCGCGACACCCCAGGCGTTCTCGAACACGACGCTCTCCTTCGGGACATTGCTGCGATCGAAGATTTCGTAGTCGTTGCCGCTGAAATACGCGTTCATGTTGTCGAAGTAGCCATAGCCGCCATAGATGAAGCTGATATGAAACCCCTGGTGTTCGAGGATCTCGCCCACGGTCGCCAGGTGTTCGTTGCCCGGGCGGCGGACGATGGACTGCCCGGGAACGGGCGGCACGCCGAGCGAGAGGGCCTCGAGACCGCGCACCGTCCGCGTCCCGGTCGCAAAGAATTGCGTGAAGCGCAGCCCTTCACCGGCGAGCCGGTCGAGGTTCGGTGTCAGGCCGGCCTTGCTGCCATACACACCCAGGAACTCGGCTGACAGGCTTTCGACGGAAATCAGCACGACGTTGCGCGGGCGGCGCTTGAAGGGCCCCATCTGCACCACGGAGTCTTCCACTTCCGCGGGCTTGAGCGCTTCGGACAGCGGCTGCCGCTCGACGCCGAGTTCCAGCAGGATCGCGTCGGCTTGCGCCTGCGGGAGCGTGCGATAAAAGCGTTCGTAGTCGAGTTCGTTGCGTCGAAACGCCGCCACGAAGCTGTAAATGCCATTCCCCGACAGCTCGTCGGCATAGGCATTGCCGCTGCCGCTCATCTGGTCCAGGTTCGTTGCCACCACGCTGATGATGGGCAGGGCGATCGCCAATGCCGCAAGCGCGGCGCGTTGGGGGAGGCTTCGCGGCGTCACCGAAAGCCGGAAGAAGTGGCGTAGGACGAGCACGATGGCCAGCGCGGTGAGTGCAATCCCTGCGAGGATCCCCGGGACGGGATAGGACTCCCGGATGTTGCCGATGACTTCCTGCGTGTAGACGAGGTAGTCGACCGCGATGAAGTTGAACCGGGTCGAGAACTCCTGCCAGAACGTGATCTCCGCGACGGCGCCGAACATTAGCAGCGCGATCGCCACCCACAGGACGACCCAGCCGAGCATGACAAAGGTGCGCGACCGGCGCCACCGGTCGGGAAGCAACGCCGACACGAGGAGCCACGGCGCCACCGTGAACGCAAGCGTGGCCAGATCGAACCAGAGCCCAAACGCCACGACACGCGGCGCGTTGTCCCAGCCGGCGACCGCAGGACCCGTCGTCATCCACAGCACGACGCGCAGCAGTCCCCAGAGCAGCAGCGTGGCGGCTGCCGCGAGCAACGTCAGCGGGACGGCGCGCTTGTTCGTCGACAGTGGAATGTTCATACCTTCATCGTTCACGTCGCATCAAGGGGCCAATCGCGGGTTGCCCAGGATGCCTTCCGGCAGCCGCTGCGCGAGCGCGCGGCGCACATTGAGTTCAAGCCGCGCCGCCAGTGCGGGCGTCATGGGGAGCTCCGCTGCGGTCGCGGCCTCGACCCGCGCGGCCTTCGTGAACGGTGTGGCCACGGCCAGGTTCGGTTGTAGCGCCGCGAAGACGTCACTGCGATTGGTGCTGCTGCCCGTCGTGCGCGCGTTGAACGCGACGAAGTTGGTGCCGGTCGCAGCCAGGCCAGTGTAATCGCCGAGAAAGAGTGCGCCACCGGCCAAGGGCGCTGTTGCGTAGTCGAACGGCGCCGCTACGGTGTGCTCGGACCAGGTCCTGCCGCCATCGGCAGACGTTGAGAGCCACGTGTCCGTGGGCAGCGTGTTCGGGTCGGGCGTGTTGCTGCGGAAGTCGTAATACGTGACGCCGATGATACCGTCGTCGCGGATCACCACATTCGGCAGGAATGCCGGCGTGCCGGGCGAACCGTTCACGCGAACGGGCTCCGTCCACGTGAGGCCGCCGTCGATGGAGCGCGCGAAGGCCACGCCGTCGTAGGCGCCACCGGCGAAACGCGCGTCCTGCCATACGATCGCCAGCGAACCATCCTTGCCCGCGGCGACGGCGCCGAGGATCGAACCATCCCGAATCGGATTGCCGGTCTCCGGGTCAAGCGTGCCCACGCCTTGGTACGTGGCGACGGTGATCGGCGCGCCCCACGTGGCGCCCTTGTCGGTCGAACGGATGATGCGCAAGCGGGTGGTCGCGTTGCCGGGGTGCGATGGTTCCGTGAACGACAGCACCAGCGTGCCGTCGGGGAGTACGACAACGATGTTGTTGATCGTCTGCCCGTTGGGATTGGGGTTGTAAATCTCACGCGCCGCTTCCCAGCTCGTGCCGCCGTCGGTCGTGCGCGCAAACCATGTCGGGCCGCTGTTGCCGGCGATCCGGTCCCAGGTCACGTAGGCGTAGCGCGCATCGGTGGGATCGGCGGTGACGGCCTCCTTGTCGTTGAATGCATCGGCACCGTCGCGGCGCAGCGTGACGGGATTGCTCCACGTGCGGCCGCCGTCCGTCGAGCGCGCCACTGCGATCACATTGTCGGCGTTGGAGATGCTGTTGAACGCCAGTGCCGCCTGATAAGCGGTGCCATCCGGACCGAAGGATACCCAGGGATCGGTCGCGCGCTCGAAGTTGCCGCCGTTGGCCGCGGTGCCGCCCGAACATCGCGAGAACGCCGCCGACGTGCGCGTCCACGTGCCGCCGCCATCCATCGAGAACGCGCCGGCTGTGCCGCGCGCGCCGCCGTTGGACCAGCGATCCTGCTGCCAGACGCCGATGATGTTGTTGGGATTGGCAGGATTAATCGCCAGGAAGGGCTCCACCTCACTGCCGATCGATGCAATGCCGCCGGAGACCACACCCTCGCAACCCGCAGCGAAAGGCGACAACCTGGATGCGCGGGTCAACGCGTCGACCAGCACCGCCGCGGTCGAGCACATCGCCACGCCATCGTTGCCGTAGCCCTCGGCTTGGTAACCCTTGGCGAGCATGGCCGCCCTGATGCCAGGATCGGTCGTGTAGCGGTGATTGGAATCCGCGCGCTCGTTCCAGAGGCGGTAGACGGGCACCATCGGGCCGGGGCAGGCACCGGTGACGACATCGGGCAACACCATCCGGAAGATGTCGGCCGATTCGTAGACGTAACCGGAATAGTTCGGATCGACACCGATCTTGTTCAGGATGTCATTGCACTCCATCGTCGATGTCGAAAAGAAGTGCGAGTCGCCGTGCTGCGGCGGAATGTAGAAGCGGCATACGGGGTTCAACGCCGGCAGGCTGGACGCAGTGCCACTGCGCACGACGGCGAAGCCGCGGCCGGTGCGGGTCCAGCCGGTGAAGCGGCCGGAGTCAAGCGCATCGATTTCTTCCGGGATGCGCGTGATGAAGTAGTGGTCGAAGGCGGCGTGGTAGTACTCGATGGCGACGTCGTCAGGTGGTGGGAACAGGGCTGCAGTGGGTGCCGCTTGGGCGTGGGGTGCGGCGAAATAAACGCAGAGCGCCAGCAGTGACAAGCAGGTGCGGATGGCGCGCATGACACGCACTCCTTCAGGCTCGGGAGACAATGCGCGCGAGTCTAGCAGCGGTGCTCCGAGTGATCCGCAATTCTCTCGTCCGGGTTGGGCTTTAGTCTGCCTTCTGCATCACATCCATCGTGAGCTTGACCAGTTTGGCCAGGGACTCGGTGTCGGGCAGCGTGTCCTCGGTGATGCCGATCGCGCGGAGGTACGTCGACGCGGCGCGCAACGCCCGCGCCCGGATGGGGAGCGGCAGCGCTGCGTACTTCGCGCCATAGGCCACGCGCAGCGCGTCGGTCAGGGCCACCGACAGCGTTTCCTGCAGCAGCGAACCCTCGGGGTCCTCGAGGCGCATCGTGCCCTGGCCCGTCAGCAGCCAGTGCAGGTTGATCCGATGGACTTCGGCGACGCGCAGCAGGTAATCCTGCGTGGCGGAGTCGCGGCGCTCGGCGTTAGCCACGGAATTTTCGTGGACGCCAAGCGATGCGGCGAACGCCTTTTGCGTGGCGGCGCCACGGACCAGTCGCAGCCGTTCGCCGAAGGTCATGCGGAAACCGGCGGCAACGCGGCCGTCGACATGTCAGAACCTGTGTGTTGTATTTTCGTCACGGTGCGCCCGGGAAGGTGAGGATTCTGCTTGCGTCGATTGGGTGCGTCCGCATACTATCGCAACTCCTGTACTCACACGGAAACAACGCCGTAGCCGAACCTTATGCAAGCCATGAAACGCACCTTCGGAATGGTTGCCCAAGCGCTCAAAGCGCCTGGCGGAGCCATGGCGTTTACATGGGTACCGCATTGGAATTCGGATAATTCGCCGGTCATTACCGGCGCAATGTCGACGTTGTAGCCTCCCCGACCGGAAGATTTTCCGCCAGGGGACAGGCGGAAAATTCGGAAGGTCGTCGCAGTGCGCAGTTCCTTCCGATTCCTTTCCGCCCGGGTTTGAGCACCGGACGTACGGTCGTTCGCGCATCCGGCGCGCACGGATCGAACAGAAAGGAGATCGGAACACCATGCAGATCCTCCGTAACACCCGCAATACCTGTCTGGCGCAGTTGGGTCCCGGCATGTCGGCACGCGCCGTCCTGACGGTCACCCTTGCCTCCGGCTTCGACGGCCTCGGCAACGGTACTGGCGTGCGGCTGGACAAGCGTCGGTCGGGAATGCAATGCAGCGGTGGTCCGATTTCCAGGCCGGGAGACGACGTATAGAACGACCTCGTCTCCCGCCCCATGGAAAGCCCGGACCGCCAACTGGCGCCGGGTGCGTTTGTTGCCCGTTGCCACAACAATTGATGATAATGAGGCACACAAAATGGCAAGGCTCCTGGAAGAACTGGAGCGACCCTACGGGCGGGAGTATTTCGAACTCATCAAGGGGGGTCGCGAAGGTATTTATCGCCGCGCGGCGGATGGGCTGATCATCCGGATCGCGGCGGCGGCGGAAGCGCATGAATCTGAACGCATCGCCCGCAGGCTGTTCCTGCTGGCCTGCAAGTACGCGTTGAGTCAGTAATCCGGCGGCACGCCGGAGGCAGGGCCGGTGCGCCATGTGGCGCACCGGGGCAGCAACGTCGAAACGGGTGACGGCCGGATGCCCTCCGGGTGCAGCCAGCCTCACCCGCCGCCGCAGGTGGGCGGGGAGGTGACGCTATGTTCACGACGAAGACTCCGTGGTGACACGGAAATGCAGCACCGGCGATTTCGAAGGCTGTTCGCGGCCTTCCCAACCGACGATCGGGATCGCCGCCGCATCGAACGTGCCCGTTTGACGCGGTCAACAGTCGCGACAGCCCCGGCGGGTCTCACCCGTCGGGGCCGTGACGAAAATGAAGCATGCGTCTGCTATCATCTTTGACAATCATGGAACCGCTGGTATTGACCGTCGACATGGCGGGGTTGCCCCAGGCGTGGGTCGCCCTGGAGGAAGCCATCACGTATCACGCGAAGCAGATGGTCGCGTGGTCGATCGGCCGCGAGGTCCGCGAATTCCGCGGTGGCTGGCAGAAGAACGGCGAGCGTTCGCGTCTCGCCACCAAGTCCATCCTTGCCATCAAGGGAACCGGCGCCGGGTCGCATCTGCATGCGCCCGGCCTCACCAACTCGATGCTCTTTGCCCGCGACCGCCAATTGTGCGGCTATTGCGGCAAGCGTTACCTGTTGCGCGATCTGTCGCGCGATCACGTGGTGCCCGTGTCGAAGGGTGGCCGCGACACCTGGACCAACACCGTCACCGCCTGCCGCAGCTGCAACACGCGCAAGGGTGGCCGCTCCCCGGAGCAGGCGCACATGCCGCTCCTCTACGTGCCCTACGTGCCCAACCGCCACGAGCATTTCATCCTGCGTAACCGGCGGATCCTGGCCGACCAGATGGAATACCTGCTGGCCGGCGTGCCGCGCTCGAGCCGGCTGCACCTGGCCAAAGGCGCGAGTGTGCGCGGTACCGGGTCGCTGGTACTGAGCTGACGCATTGGCCGGCGAAACGCGCCCGGCCCGCCGGGTGCAAGCGGTCCCCGCATCGTCCGATCTTCGTCATCGCACGCGCGGATTGATACCGGATTCCTGTTGTAGGATGATGTGATGTTGCGCTACGGTGAATTCTGTTCGCCGCGCGTGACACGATGCACCGATGTCGTGCATCGACGGCGATGACCATCGAATCCAGGGGACGAAGCAATGCTGACGCGACGCAGTGCAGTAAAGGTTTTTGCAGGACTGATGGCAGTGATACTGACGGCCGCCATGCCGTTGGCGCAGGCGCAGACCAAGACCAAGGTCGCCGCCATCTACACGGTGCCGGTGGAGCAGCAGTGGGTCAGCCGGATCCACAAGGCGCTGAATGCCGCCAAGGATCGTGGCGAGATCGAGTACGTGTTTTCCGAGAAGGTGGCCAATGCGGACTACGAACGCGTGATGCGCGAGTTCGCGGAAAAGGGCAACACCTTCATTGTCGGCGAATCGTTCGCGGTGGAAGCCGCGGCGCGCAAGGTGGCCAGGGATTACCCGAAGGTGTCGTTCCTGATGGGGTCCTCGGGCAAGCCGCAGGCGCCCAACTTCGCTGTGTTCGACAACTATATCCAGGAGCCGGCGTACCTGACCGGCATGGTGGCGGGCGGCATGACCAAGACCAACAAGATCGGCATGGTCGGTGGTTATCCGATTCCCGAAGTGAACCGGTTGATGCACGCATTCATGGCGGGCGCCAAGGAAACCAATCCGAAGGTGGAGTTCTACGTGTCGTTCATCGGCTCGTGGTTCGACCCGCCGAAGGCCAAGGAAGCGGCGTTCGCGATGATCGAGAAGGGCGCGGACGTGATGTACGCGGAGCGTTTCGGCGTGTCCGACGCGGCCAAGGAAAAAGGCAAGCTCGCGATCGGCAACGTGATCGACACGCAGGCGCAGTATCCGGAAACCGTCGTCGTGTCCGCGCTATGGAACATGGAACCCACGATCGACACCGCATTGAAGGCGGTCAAGGCCGGCAAGTTCAAGGCCGAGGACTATGGCCAGTACTCGACGATGAAGTTCAAGGGGTCGGAGATGTCGAAGTTCGGCACGTTCGATGCCAAGGTGCCGAAGGATATCCAGGCCAAGGTCGCCGCCAAGCAACAGGCCATCCTGGACGGCAAGGCCAAGATTGCCGTGGTGGAAACGGAACCGAAGTCGACGGCGAAGTAATTCACGTGCGTCCCATCGACGCCCCGGTTGCGACCGGGGCGTTGTCGTTTTCCGGGGCACTTCCCCTGACGTTCCGTCGGATGTGTAGGCGAGGCTGCAGCCTCGCGGGACACGGCGCGAGGCTGAAGCCCCGCCTACAGGGAGCCCCGGCATGACCGTACCAGTGCTCCGCTTGCAGGGCATCACCAAGCGCTTCGGCCCGCTGACGGCGAACGACGCCATCTCGCTCGACGTGCATCGCGGCGAAGTGCTGGCGCTGCTCGGCGAGAACGGCGCGGGCAAGTCCACGCTGGTGTCGATCCTGTTCGGGCATTACGTGCCGGACGAAGGATCGATCGAGGCGTTCGGCGCCCCGTTGCCGCCGGGCGACCCTGCTGCCTCGCTGGCGGCGGGCATCGGCATGGTCCACCAGCATTTCACGCTGGCCGACAACCTGTCGGTGCTGGACAACGTGATGCTGGGCACCGAGCCCCTGTGGTGGGCGCGATCGAAGCGTTCGGCCGCCCGCGCCAGGCTGGTCGCCACGGGCATGCGCTTCGGATTGACGGTGCACCCCGACGCGCGGGTGGGCACGCTGTCGGTGGGTGAGCGGCAACGTGTGGAAATCCTGAAAGCGCTCTACCGCGACGCGCGCGTGCTGATCCTGGACGAGCCGACGGCGGTACTGACGCCGCGCGAGGCGGAGTCCCTGTTCGATACGCTCGCGCAACTGGTGGCCGAAGGCCTGTCGCTGATCTTCATCAGCCACAAGCTCGACGAAGTGCTGCGCGTGTCGGATCGCATCGCCGTGCTGCGCGGCGGCAAGCTGGTGGCGACGTTGGCGGCCGCGGACGCCGACAAGGCGGGCCTTGCGGCGATGATGGTGGGCCGCGACGTGCCGATGCCCGAGGCCCGGCCGCGCACGCCAGGTGCGCGGGCGTGCGTGGTGGACGACGTCTCGGTGCGCGATGCGTTGCATCGCGTCTGCCTGACGTTGCGTGCCGGCGAGATCACGGCCATCGCCGGCGTGTCCGGTAATGGCCAGCAGGCGCTGGCGGATGTGCTGTGCGGCATGCAGGCACCGGACAGCGGCAGTGTTCGCGTGCTGGAGGCGTCGATGGCCGCATCGCCGCGTGCGTTCATTGCCGCAGGCGTGGCGCGCGTGCCCGAAGACCGGCACGCGGTGGGTACGATTGGCGATCTGCCGCTGTGGGAAAACGCAATGGCCGAGCATTGCGCCACGCGATTCGCGCGGGCCGGCATCGTGCGCCGGACGATGGCGCGCGCGTTCGCACGGCGCGTCGTCGAAGGGTTCGACGTGCGTTCGGCGCGCGGACTCGATACGTCGGTGCGGTCGCTGTCTGGCGGCAACATGCAGAAGCTGGTGCTGGGCCGCGCGTTGCTGGGGGCCGCCGGCGATCGGGCAGGGAACCACGCCGGTACGGGTTTGCGGCAGGCGCCCGTGCTGATCGTGGCCAACCAGCCGACCTGGGGTCTTGACATCGGCGCGGTGGCCTTCGTGCACCAGCAGTTGCTGGAGGCGTGCGCGCAAGGCGCGGCGGTGTTGCTGATCTCCGACGACCTGGATGAAATCCTCGGGCTGGCCGATCGCATTGCCGTGATGCACGCCGGACGTCTGACGGCGGCCCGGCCGTCGGGCGAGTGGACCATCGCCGAAATCGGACTTGCGATGGCGGGCGCGGCCGAGGCGCCGGCGGATGCACGGGAGGCCGGCCATGCGGCTTGAGGCCCGCGGCGAAGTCTCGCGCGTGATGCTGGTGGTCGCGCCATTCGCGGCCGTCATGTTCACGTTGCTGCTGTCGTCGCTGTTCGTCGCGTGGGCCGGCGCACCGCTGTCGCGCACCTATGCGCTGATCTTCGAGGGTGGCTTCGGTTCGCGCTTCGCGTGGAGCGAGACGCTGACCCGCGCCACGCCGCTGATCCTCACCGGGCTGGCGGTGGCCGTGGCGTTTCGCGCGCGCTTCTTCAATATCGGCGCCGAGGGCCAGCTGTATGCCGGTGCGCTGGCGGCGGTGGCGGTTGGCGGACTGCATGCTGGTACGGGCTTCGATGCGCATCCGGCGCTGCTGTACCCGGCCATGATGATCGCGGCGATGATCGCCGGTGCGTTGCTGCTGCTGGTCCCCGCGCTGCTGCGCATCCGCCTCGGCGTGGACGAAGTGGTGACCACGCTGCTGCTGAACTTCATCGTGCTGCTCTTCGTGTCGATGCTGCTGGACGGCCCCATGAAGGACCCAACGGCGATGGGTTGGCCGCAGAGCGTGGCCCTGCAGGATTCGATGCAACTCGGCAAGCTGGTGGAGCGCACGCGGGTGCACACGGGATTGCTGTGGGCGCTGACGCTGGCCGGGATGCTGTGGGCGCTGTTCAAGTACTCGACGTTCGGCTTCGCCGTGCGCGCGGTCGGTGCCAATCCGCGCGGCGCGGCCTTCGTCGGCGTGCCGGTCACGCGGACGATGGTGCTGGTGGCGCTGTTGTCCGGCGCGCTGGCAGGACTGGCCGGCGCCATCGAGGTGGCAGGCCGTGCCACGTACGTGACGCTCGACATGTCGCCGGGGTATGGGTACACGGGCATCGTCATCGCGATGCTGGCGGGCCTGAATCCGCTGGGCGTCGTTGCTGCGGCCATCTTTGTCGCGGGGGTGTTAGTCGGTGCGGACAGCATGAGCCGCGGTGTCGCAGTGCCGACCTATATCGCGGATGTCATCGTCGCTATAG
>Ga0163152_10007362_pt1 | contig 12071 bp, 11 predicted proteins | sample OliLakLV19MP8IB2_FD_148635 | JGI IMG/M metagenome (GOLD analysis project Ga0163152, IMG submission 148635) | Freshwater microbial mat bacterial communities from Lake Vanda, McMurdo Dry Valleys, Antarctica - Oligotrophic Lake LV.19.MP8.IB-2 | ecosystem: Environmental > Aquatic > Freshwater >... | reverse complement strand
GGTCAGCGCGCCCGATCCGCATGTGGTGTTGGGCCTGAGGCCGGGGGCCACGCACAAGGAAATCACGGCGGCGTATCGGGTGATGGCGAAGCTTTACCACCCCGACCACACGCTGGCGCTGGGGCCACAGGTCCGCGCGGCGGCCGAGTTGAAGATGAAGGAAATCAACGCGGCGTATGCGACGTTGAAGCCGTAGTCCGGCCGCGCCTTGTTCTGGCAGGATGTGTTGGCGCTTCCGAGGGTGGGATTCCTCACCCCGCGACAAACGCCGGGTTGCAATTCCGCCGCGAGCGGGGGTTCGGAATGACAGGTCATGGGGGGTTGTGAGGCAAGACTAAAAATTGAAACGCACTCGTCCTTCCATAAGCTGATAGAAACAAGATAGGCCGGCGCCGCCCCTGGCACGGACAGGCGACGCCGGCCCTTCCCCACAAGCTCAAAAGTCTATTGCCCGGCCAGGGGGCCGCTGCAGGCCAGCAGGTCGGCCAGTGCCAGGGCCGACAGAAAAGTGAGTATGATTAAGGGGGATGGGCGCTGCATGGTAGCCTCCGCTGCGATGAGTTCACTGTACGCGGGGCGGGCGGTGGCGGCTTGATAACGGGTTGATAGAGCGCTGACAAAGCGCGGCGAGGTAAACGGATGCTGGAAACCGAGCGGTTGGTGGTGCGGCCCCTGGCGGCCGACGATTTAGCCGAGATTCACCGCAGCTTGGATGCGGCGTTTGCCGAGGGGCGGCTGGCGCAAGACCCGGCGGCTTTGGCCGAGCGGCGTGAATGGCTGGCGTGGACGCAGTTGAGCCAGGAGTGGTTCGGCAAGCTGCACCAGCCGCCCTACGGCGAGCGGGCCGTTGCGCTCAAGGCGACGGGCGCGCTAATCGGCGCGGTGGGCTATGTGCCGTGCTTAATGCCGTTCGACCAAATCCCCGCGCTGCGCGGCGGCGGGCCGGAAACGGGGCTGTATTCGCCGGAGTTCGGGCTGTTCTGGGCGATTGACGCGCACTATCGCCGGCGGGGGTACGCGAGCGAGGCGGCGGGAGCCATGATCGCGCACGCCTTTCGCGACCTGGGCCTCAAGCGGATCGTGGCGACGACCGAGTACGACAACGTCGAGAGCCAGGGCGTGATGCGCAAGCTGGGGATGCAAGTGCTGCGCAACCCGCGCCCCGGCGCGCCGTGGATGCAGGTGGTGGGCGTTTTGGAAAATCCCAAACTATTGGACAATCCCAAGCTAAAGGAGTGAGTGAGAGTGATGGCAGATAACCGAAATGTGACCGAGCCGCACGGCTGCGTGGTGTGCGGCCGGACTTACAACATGCTGGTGGTGTATAGCCCGAGCGGGCAGATGATTGACTGCACGGTGACGACCAGCGGCGGGCACCGGCTGCCCGACCCGCACAAGCCGATGGTGGCGTGCGACCGCCACACGGAAGCCGAGGTGCAGGCCGCCTTCGGGCGCAAGGCGGCCCGCGACGCCGAAGACGCCGCCCGCGAGGCGCGGGGGGACTAGGGCATTTACCGCGCAGCGACAAACAAACGCGCCCCCGGCCGATAGTTTGGCCGGGGGCGCGTTTTTGATTCGGAGCGGGAGCGCGGCGCTTAGTTCGCGGTGACCGTGAACTGGTAGGTCGCCAACTCGGTGGTGAAGGGCGTGCTCGATCTGACGCGCGGCGGCGACACGCGACTATTTATCTGCGGCAGTTCTAGGAATTCGCGAGAGGTGACACGATGACCGACGCATCACTCGCACCCAGCGAATACGAGGTCATGGTTACGGGCCTGGTCTTGGGCAAGAGCTGCCACCTTCTGAAACTCTATGTCACCTGCAAGCCTGTCCACAAATACTGTGCGGATTTCCTGCTACACCACCACGGCCTCTCGAAACGCAACGATCGCTTGGCGGCAGGTGCACTGGTCGCTGGTGAGCATCACGCACAAGTAGCTAATCTCCGACTGTGGCGGGGTAAAGGACACTTGCGCACGGTTCAAGTCAAACTAGTGGCAAAGGACTATAGCGAAGCACCAAATCTGGACTTACTATAGCTTTAACCGGTGATTTCGGGCTTCAAAAAAGGAAGTAGGAGCATATGCCTAATAAACGAGTTCGACAACTCGATGCTCATTCGATCCTTGTCAGTTTAGTTGCAGCAAATGTGCTCCTTTTCGCTATGCCTATCACCACGGGAGCTCATAACTTGAGCTGTGGCCTCCGCGGTTCACACTGGAATCAGTCGGGAACCCCCACCCTAAGCAATCGCAGAAGCTTGAATGCTGTCGATAATACCGCAGCACAGAATACAGTAGCTGAATGGAGCTTCGACACAATCCTTAACCTGTATGATGTTAGTACCCCGGCCAATATCGAAATTTTCACTAGCGACTTAGGTCAATTCGGTCCTGGTGGTCAGGCCACGAATTACTCTAATGCTTGTCACATTTTTCTTTCAAATGTGGTTAGGAATTCACCATGGACGGATTGGTACAGCGCCCCCCAGAGGCAAAATGCATTTTGCCATGAGGTAGGGCATGCTTTCGGCCTTGACCACTTTGGTGCTATTGCTGAGTGCTTGGGAAACGGTAGCGGCGTCGGCGTTCATAGTATTTCTGACATCTTCAATAAGTACAATGCTGCTCACTCGCCTCATTAGAAGAAGAGCAAAAGTACGCTGTGGGCTTGAAAAAGGAGAGCTGATATGACCACCCGAAGTAAGATCCAGGTACGCCCAAGCGCATATCTCATCATCGGGGGTGCCTTGCTAATTGTGCTAATTGTAGGAATTGTGCAAGCCTATATCGCGCAGAGCGCCCCCTCAATCACAACATCAGAATGGCAATGGATCTTTCGTCCCAAAAGTCTTGACGAACTCTATGACCTTTCCGATGTCATTGTGGTGGGGACAGTTACGGGCGTTACCGAGGGACCTCAATGGGTGGGGAAGACAACCTCTCCAGATCAGCCAACTATTACGGCCGATAGTATGCTGATCGACATAACAATTGACACTCCGGTCAAAGGCATATTCAACTCAGGCGATACCCTCACCATATACCGGCAGGTAAATATTAGCGAAAACACCCATGAAATTGGCCAAACGTACCTGATGTTCTTGCAGGAATTTGTCGAGCTTGAAGGGTCTCATAAACCTGCGGAGGGCTCTCACGGCCTCTTTGCTGCGGAAGGAAACTACAGTGTTGTAGATGGTCGCCTGGTATGGAAGTGGGCCAATTTGGCGAATGACAGTAACTCTTTTGCAGCGAGTGAGCTTGACGGAGCCCAATTGTCAGATATCCTGCAACGCATAAAGGCACTAAACACCGTCGGCAATTGAAAGACGAAGCGTCAACGCGGTAAGTGAGCCAGATCGCGCCGCCCTTCAGGCGGCGGCGGTATGGGCGGGCAGTGAGGTGGTCCAGCTAAACAGCGCCAACGGGCACTAGGCGAGGTACTACAGCGTTGACGGCCTAGGGCCTGGAAGTTTGGATGGGAAAATTGCAGAACGTGAGCCAGTAGCTGAGCCCTGTTGCATGCAACGCGCCCCCGGCCAAAGCATCGGCCTGGGGCGCGTTTTTGATTCGCAGGGCGGGCGCGGCGCTTAGTTCTCGGTGACGGTGAACTGGTAGGTCGCCAACTCGGTGGTGAAGGGCGTGACGCCCGAGACCACCAGGATGACCGGGCCGCCGCTCAGGTCGAGGTCCAGGCTGAGGTGGTTGGAGGCGTCAAGCTGTACGCGCTCCACGGTGGTGTCGCCGTCCTGGTGGATGATTTGGATGAGGAACTCCTGGGGCAGCAGGTTGTCCATGCGCACAAAGCCCTGGCCGTCCCAGCCGCCCTCGTCGGCCTCGAAGTCGGTGGAGTAACCGATGGCGTCAATCCGCACATCGTCGAGCATGAAGCCGGCCCAGTTGACGGCCGCGTCGGTGACGTACTCGAAGCGGATGAGCACTGGCTGGCCGACGTAGGGCGTCAGGTCGAGGCTTTCTTCAAACCACTCGCCGGCCTCGTCGCCGCCGCCGGAGTAGCTGGTGTAGCCCCAGCCCAGGTTGTTGCCGACCGGATTGGTGTCGGTGCCGGAGGGGGTCTCGATCATGGCCCAGGTCGCGCCGTCGTCGGTGGAGATGATGACGTAGACGTAGTCCCAGTCTTCTTCCAACTCCCACCAGGCGTTGTAGGTCAGGGTGGCCGAGTCCAGGCCGGTGAGATCAAAGGCGTGGGTCAGGCTGGTGTCGCTCTCGTCGTTGCGGTGGCCCCAGAAGGCGTAGCGCCCGCTGTTGGGTTCGGTGGGGATCACCTGCACCTGTTGCGAGCCTTGGAAGGTGAGCGTTACCGAGCCGCCGCAGTCGAGTTCGTAGTAGTCGGCGGCGAACTGGTGCACGTCTTCCGACACCTCGACCGGGCAAGTGTCGAAGCTGTCGGTTGGGCGGTTCACCTGGGGGGCGTCGGCGTAGTTGTGATAGAAGTAGCGGCCGTCGGCCACCGAGTCGTCGGCCAGGAAGTTGGCGATGGTCCAGTCGGCGAACACGTCGTCCGAGGTAATCGGCTGGCCGGTCAGCGGGTCGGTGATGCCTTCGGCCGTTAGCACCGCGTCAACGGCGCGCATGCCGTTGTTCGGGTCGCCGACCAGGGCCTTGGTTGATTCGGTGCCGAAGCGATCGAGGAAGTAGGTCATAAACAGGAAGCCCGCGCCGTAGTGGGCAATGGTGTCTGGGTCGGACGACGGGTTGGACGACCAACTGTTAAGCTGTAAGTCAGGACTAGACGTGAAAGCGGCGTCGAAGCCGTCGGCCCCAAAGCCGTTGAGGAACTCGGCCATGACCGACGAGCCTTCGTTCATCCAGGTCTCTTCGTTGCGGTCGTGGTACCAGTGGATCATGTGCTGAAATTCGTGCGCCAGCGTGCCGGGCAGGCTGGCGTCGCCCGGGCCGGTGGTGTCGGCGTTGATGTAGAACATTTCCTTCTCGTTGGAGAAGTCGTGGGCCAGCACCGAGTACTCGTCGGCCGAGGAGTAGTAGCCGGCGATGGAAAAGCCCAGGCCGCTCGCGTAGAGGATGAACAGGCGCGGGTCGCCGTCAACGCCGGGGTTCCACTCGCTGCCGAAGAACTCGCGGTTGGTGGGGTAGGCGTTGTTTTGGAAGTCATCTACCAGGGTTTGCACGCCGTCCTGGTCCACCTGCACGCCGTCTTCCGCGAAGAAGTAGACGTTGTCGGTCTTGTACAGCAGCGTGGCCTCCACCGTGAAGTTCTGGTCGGTGTCGGTGTTGCTGACGTTGAAGGTCAGGGTAGTGCCGAGCGCGTAGTCGGCGGGCGTGTCGCTGACCGTCTCGGGAATATCGGGGATGCCGCGCAGGCGGATGGCCAACTCCCGGATGTTGCTCTCGGGGATGATCTCGCCCTCCAGCGCGGCCAGCGTCTCGCCGGTGTTCTCCACCGGGGTCGGCACGACGGTCAGGTTCAGGCCGGGGGTGGCCTGCTCGTCGGGCGTGTCTTCCGGTCCGGGTGTCTCGAAGACAACTTGCGTCGGGAAGTCCACCGGCGTTTCGAAGTCTACCAACTGCGTGGCAAAGGCGGCGGTGCTTTGGAAGAACGCGTAGCCGGTGGCGGCCAGGGCGGCCACGCACAGGCACACACACGCCACCACCGCCACGACAATGCCGACGACCAGCCCAGATTGGTTGTTTTTGGAAGTATTCATCAGTGTGACTCGCTGACTGCTAAGTGAAGTTTATCGCGGCGCCGCTACTTGGCGGTCCAGTTCGATTTCATCAGCTCGCCCATGGCGCTGGCCTGGAGCTTGTCTACGCGCTCGGCCAGTTGGGTTTGCCCCTGCTGGCGCAGCGTGTCGCCCACATACGTCATCGCGTCGAGCAGTTCTTGCGTGATCTCGCCGCGCCGGCCCTTCAGCGCCGCCTCGGCCGCCTCATCGCTCTCCATTTGCAGCAGTTCGTTCACCAGCCGCAGTTCGGGTGGGGCCGACTCCTGCATGACGGCGGCAATGTGATCGCTGATCTCGTTCAGGCGTTGAGCCATATCGGGCCGCTTGGCTTTCTCGGCCGCCTCGATGTTGACCTGAAGCACCGCCAGGAAGGTGTCGTCTATGCGGGGCATGTTTTCGTGAATGGCCTGGTGCAGGTCGGGCGCTTCGAGCAAAATCCGCAGCGTGTCGGTGGCCTCGGCCATCTGGGCCTGGGTGGCCTTGTCGGCCTCGGCGGTCAATTGCAGCAGCCGGTCACGCACGGTCGCCAGGCGGGTCTTGTCGTCGCCGGTGGCGCGGTCAACGCGGCGGGTGAGGGCCTCAAAGAAGGCGTAGTCCATGCCGGGCCGGGCGTAAGAGACGTAGGCCGCCAGCCGGTCGTCGTCGGTCGTGCTGGTGACCAACTCCAAGAGCTTGTCGGCCGTCAGGCCCTTGCCCAGCGCTTGCAGCTCACGCGCCACGGCTTCGAGCGTCTGCTGGCGGGCGCGCAGCTTGCCGCCAAAGGTGGAGTGCTGGATCAGGGCGTTCTGCAGTGTCATCATCTTCTGCGCGCCGGCCTGGTTGCCGCCGTTGGCCGTGGCCTCGGCCGAGCTGCTGAGGAGTTGGAACAGCACCGAGTCCACGATGCCGTCTTGCTGCTTAATCATGTCGGGCCAGTTGGCCTCCGGCGCGGCCAGCAGGCTTTGCAGCATCTGCACCTTGCCGCGCTGGGCGTCGAGCATGTCTTTGGTGATGCCTTCGCCTTCGAGCACGCTCTCCAACATGCCTTGCAGCGTGAAGGCCTGCTTGGGGCGCAGCAGATAGCCCTTGCGCTTCTCCTGCGGCAGGTTCTTGATCACGTCGTTCATCAAGCGGCCGATCAGCTTTTCCTGCTCGTCGGCGGGCAGACCCAACTCAAAGGGCACGAAGGTCAGCAGGGTTTCTTTGTCGGGGTCGTGATACAGCAGGGGCGAAGGGTACTGGCCCTGGAACTTGCAATTGGGGCATTGGATCAGGTTGAAGCGCCCGCTCATAAAGCGCTGCTTGGCGGACGGGTCTTGGTTGAGATCGAAGACTTGCTCGAGCGTGGCCTGCACCGGCTGGCGGCAGTTCGGGCAAGAAACAGTGGTCTTTATCGACGGCATGAACGAGCCTTTCTGACTATCAATGAATAGTGACGCACAATGATACCTTAAAACGGTGCGTTTCTACCGTGGCTTTGGCGACAAAAAGGGGAAGGGTATAAAGGGCCCAAAGCCAATCCGGTTTAGATAAAGCGGAGTATTCCCATTTGGGGCGAGGCGTCAGCGCCCATCTGTCCGATGACGACCGCGACTACAACATTCCCTCATCACATAGTCACCCGCTGTACTCAGCGGCTCCCTCTCCCCCCACGGGAGAGGGGCCGGGGGTGAGGTCGTCCAGCCGGCCCTCCCTCGCACCTTATCTGCGTTTCCCAACCTTCCGGCCAAGAGCAACCGCTGTACTCAGCGGCGCCCTCCCCGCACCGGGGAGGGCCGGGGTGAGGGCGACCAACACCTACTCAAATCTCACCCGTCCTGCAATTGTCACCGGCCGCGCCACTAACTAAACCGTATTGGGCCTTAAGCGCCTGAACGAGGGGGGACTCGGGGGCCTGACAGACTCAGGGCCTCGGCCGTACCTTTTTCCCTTTCTTTTTCTTTGCGCTTGCTTGTCCGCTACCGCGGCAGCGAGAACGAAAAAGTTGTGCCGCTGCCCGGTTCGGACTCGACCCAAATCTTGCCGGCGTGTGCCTCGACCACGGCCTTGGCAAGGTACAGGCCCAGGCCGGTGCCTTTGACGCGGCGGGTGAGGTCTGAGTCGGCGCGGTAGAAGCGCTCGAACACATGCGGCAGGTCGGGGCCGGCGATGCCGGGGCCGTGATCCGACACGCTGATGGTCACATGCTCCGGCTCGGCTGCGCCGCGCACCAGCACCTCGCCCCCGGCCGGCGAGTACTTGATGGCGTTGGAGAGCAGGTTTTGCAGCACCTGCACCAGCCGCCGCTCGTCGCCGTTCACCAACGGAAAGTTAGGCGGGAAGTCCACGCGCAAGGTGTGGTTTTCGGTCTGCGTCTTGAACTTTTCCACCAGGCGGGCCGCCAACTGGTCGAGCGCCACCTCGGCCAGATCCAGCCGCATGGCGCCGGCCTGCAAGCGCGAGGCGTCGAGCAGATTGTCAATCAGGTCGGCCAGGTGGTCGGCCTCCTCCTCGATCACGGCCAGGCTGTCGCGCACCACTTCGGCGTCCCAGCGCGCGTCTTCGCGGCGCAGCGTTTCGGCGTAGCCCTTGATGAGCGAGACCGGCGTGCGCAACTCGTGGCTGATGACCGAGATAAACGTGCTCTTGAGCGCCTCGGCCTCGCGGAACTTGGTGATGTCGCGCACGTTGGCGATGATGTTGACCAGCTTGCCGTCGGCTTCGAGCAGCGGGGCGTAGGTGATGCCGGCCGGCAGGTAGCCGCCGCCTTGACGCAGCAAATCGCCTTCTACATACAAGGGCAGGGGGTTGGTGGTCAACGGCCAACCGCCGGCCTCGGCCGCCGCCAGGTCTGGGCCGGTCTGGCGGTTTACCCACTTGATGACGTCATCGTGGTCGCGGCCGAGCGCCTCGGCGGCGTTCCATTCGGTGAGGCGGGCCAGGGCCTTGTTGAAGCGCTGGATGCGGTGTGAAGCGTTCATAATCAGGATGCCGTCGGCCGAGCTATCCAAGATGGCATCGAGCCGGCGTTTTTCGGCCGAGGTCTGCTGGTACAGGCGGGCATTGTGTACGGCGATAGCGGCCTGGTTGGCGAACGAAGCCAGCAGCGTGCGGTCGTTGCCGGTGAAGGCCGTGGCGTAGCTGCGGAAGATGTAGATCAGGCCCACCACCTCGTTGCGGGCCACCATCGGCAGCGCCACGCCGTGCTGTAGGCCCAGGCTGGCGGCCTCGGTGGAAGCGCGCAGGCGGCGGTTGATCTCCGGCAGCGCAAAGCGGCGCGCGTCGCCGTGCTCGGGGATGTCGGCCAGCATGGGCTGGAAGCTGTCGAGAAACGGGTCGGGGATGCCGTAGTGGGCGCGGATGCGCCAGCGGCCCTCTTCCTCGCGCAGCACCACCAGCCCGGCCTGCCCGGCCAGCAGTTCGGTCGCCCCGTGCAGGATGCGCGTGAGCACCGTCGCCAGATCGAGTTCTTCGGTCAGGGCGCGCGAGATTTCGAGCAGGTAGTCGCGCTGGCGAACGCGGAAGTCGGGCAGCATGCGCATCTAGTGCTTGAGCAGGTCGTTCTCGGCCTCGGTCAGCGCTTCTTCGAACAGCGCCAGGCCCTCATCCATTTCGGCGGTGGTAGCAGTCAGCGGCGGCGTGATGCGCACGGTGTTGCGCCCGCAGCCCAGCAGCAGCAGCCCGCGCTCGAAGGCGTGGTGGATCATGGCGTCGCGGAGGGCGACGCCGCGCTCCTTGGTGGCGCGGTCCATGACGAACTCCACGCCGATCATCAGCCCCTTGCCGCGCACCTGGCCGATGCTGGGGTGGCGCATGGCGAGTTCTTCCAGCGCGTCGAGCGTGTACTGGCCGACCTCGGCCGCGTTGGCGATCAGGCCCGCTTCCAGCAGCCGGATGGTGGCGAGGGCGGCGGCGCACGACAGCGGGTTGCCGCCGTAGGTGTTGCCGTGCGCGCCCTCGGGCCAGTCCATCACGCTCTTGCGGGCGACCATCGCGCCGAGGGGCATGCCGGAGGCGATGCCCTTGGCCATGCACACAATGTCGGGCTCGGTCTGCCAGTGTTCGATGGCGAACATCTTGCCGGTGCGGCCCATGCCGGACTGTACCTCGTCCACGATCAGCAGGATGCCGTGCTTGTCGCACAACTCGCGCAGGCGCGGGAAGAACGACTCCGGTGGCACCACATAGCCGCCCTCGCCCTGGATCGGCTCGACCAAGACGGCGGCCACGTCATCCGGCGGGCATTCGTAGGTGAAGATCACGTTCTCGATGTAGTCCACGCAGGCGTCGCCGTAGTCGCCTTGGGTGGGGTCGAACGCCAGGCGCGGGCGGTAGGTGTTGGGAAAGGGCACATGCGTGACGCCGCCCATGGTTGGGAAGAAGCCGCGCCGCTGCACGGCCTTGGAGGAGGTAAAGGCCAGCGCGCCCATCGTGCGGCCGTGAAAGCCGCCGTGAAAGCCAATGAAGCGCGGGCGGCCGGTGTGGTAGCGGGCCAGCTTGATGGCGGCCTCGACCGCCTCCGCGCCGGAGTTCGCCATAAAGCAGAGGGCGTCTTCTTTGAAGGGCGCGATCTCGTCCAGCTTCTCGCCAAGCTGCACCCATTTTTCATGGTAGAAGTCAGAGGAAATATGGATGAATTTCGCGGCCTGGTCTTGAATAGCGGCGACCACCTCCGGGTGGCTGTGGCCGGTGGAGCACACGGCGATGCCGGCGGCGAAGTCGAGAAAGCGGTTGCCGTCCACGTCCCACACCTGACTGCCGCGCCCGTAGTCCATCACAAACGGATAGTCGCGCGGGTAGGAGGGCGAAATGGTGGCGGCGTCGCGGGCCAGCAAGGCGCGGGCCTTGGGACCAGGCACATTGAGTTTTTTTGTCATAGGCTGCGTTGTCCGGCGGAGATGAGCTGCGCCGGTTGAGTGCGCAGCAAGGCGGATGGTTCGAGCAAGGTGGCGCGAATGTCGGCGGCGGTGAGCGCCAGCAGCACCAAGCCGTAGGGCAGGGGTGGGCCGCCGCGCAGCAGCACCAACTGCAACTCGAACTCCAGCGAGCCGGCGATGCTGTCGGCGCTGAACCTCAGCCCAGCCAGGGCGGCGAAGATTAGCCCCAGCCCCAGGTTGACCAGCGGGCCGGCCAGGGCGATGCGCAGCTCGTCCGGCAGGCGCTTGGGCAGGCGGCCAAGCTGGGCCAACCCGCCGAACGGCAGCAGCCCGATGCGGCGCACCGGGAGGTTGATGGCCTGCGCTTGCAGCGTGTGGGCGATTTCGTGGACGAGGATGCAGGCGAAGCCGGCCACCAGCAGGGCAGTGTTGCTGACCAAGCCGGCCAGGCCGGCGCTGGCCCAGCCGGTGTAGGCGACCCAGCCCACCAGCAGCGCGAGCAGCCAGTGGGCTTCCACCGGCACACCGTTGACGCGGCCGAGCCGCAAGGACCACTGCATAGCGTTATCTACCGACCCCGATTCACCGAATGAAGCCAGTATATCACGGAGGTTTGGCCCGAATAGCAGCCAACCGTCCGTGGACCGCTCCCGCCTATATCCAGCGGCGGCCGAGATACATCTTTAGCGCCAAGCGCGCGGCGGCCCGTGCCCGGTGATATACTTTCGTCAGGGGGCAGGAAACGCATTATCTACAACTTCCATAGCAACACGGGCAGGCCAGAACAAATCTCGGCCTGGCCCAGACTTGCTCATGGCAGTTGCCGACTCGGGAGGTGCTTTAGATGCCGTCAGAAGCGAAGCAGACCAAGAAAGCCGCCAAACAACTGCACCAAATGCAAGCCGAGCAGGCGCAGGGGGCGCGCAAGTTGGGGCGCTTGCGCGACAAACTCGAAATGCGCAGCCGCCGCTTTCAGAAATTGGAAGCTGAAATGGCGGCGCTGGAACAGCAGCTTTATACCGCCCCAGTCGAGGGCCAACCCAGTCCATTGAGCGCGAAGGCGCTGCGCCCGGCCTTACTCGTCATCAATCCCCATTCGCGTGGCTTTGACCACCTGGCCGAGTCGCCAGAAAACCTAGTGGCCGTGCTGAAGGCGCACGGCATCGCGGCGGAGGTGTATGTCAAGACCTCCGGCAAAGCCCTGCGCACGCGGGTGCGGGAGGCGGTCAAGGTGGGCGTCCCGCTGGTGATCGCGGCCGGGGGCGATGGGACCATTGGCGATGTGGCGTGTGAACTGGCCGGCACGGATACGGTGCTGGGCATCCTGCCGACCGGCGCGATGAACAACGTGGCGCACGAGCTGGGCATCCCGCTTGACTTGCAGCAGGCCTGCGCGCTGCTGGGGGCGGGCATTACCCGGCCGATCGACCTGGGCTGGGTGGGCGCGACCGACGAGGACAAGGGCCACTACTTTCTGGAAACGGCCGGGGTCGGTCTAATGATCGCCCTGCCGGCCGTTTCCAGAAAGT
>Ga0163152_10007361_pt1 | contig 12072 bp, 12 predicted proteins | sample OliLakLV19MP8IB2_FD_148635 | JGI IMG/M metagenome (GOLD analysis project Ga0163152, IMG submission 148635) | Freshwater microbial mat bacterial communities from Lake Vanda, McMurdo Dry Valleys, Antarctica - Oligotrophic Lake LV.19.MP8.IB-2 | ecosystem: Environmental > Aquatic > Freshwater >... | reverse complement strand
GCCCGAGAACATGGCCGCGGTCGAGCACTACATGCGCCGCGCCGACACACCGGCCGTACTCGACCCGAGCCAACCCAAAGGCCTCGTGTACCGGGTCGACGGTGACGTGGCGGTGCTGCACGTGGGTCTGTTCGACGGCGCGGACCCCTTCGCCCACGACTTCCCGCAGGCCCTGGGCGACGGCTACGACCGCGACGACCCACTCCCCTTCCTCTAGAGACTTCGCGGATCCCTAACAATCTCCTCACGTTCGCGGCCGATCATGTACCTGTGGGTCTCATCCGCCGCCTGGCGACCATCGGATTCGGAGTCGCGGGGTTGACCCTTGCCGCGGCCGGCTCGGTTCTCGCGCTCCAGGGCGAACCGTCCCCGCCCGTCGCCACCGAACCATTCGTCGTCGAGATCGTGACCACTGCGACCGCACCAACGGTCAACGCCGACACCTTTTTCGCCGCGGTGAAGGAAGGGTCGGCCCGGTTCGAGGACGTAGACGTTGCGATCGCCGAGGGCTACGTGATGAACGAGCGCGCCGCGAGCATGCCGGGCAAGAACAAGCACTACCGGCTACGGGGCGCCAACCCGGGCGTCCTCGACCCGACGCAACCCGAAGGGCTCGTCTACCGTATCGACGGCGACACGGCCCAGTTGCTCGGCGTCGTGTTCGTCGAGCGCGACGACGCCAACCGCGAGCAGCCCGGCGGCCCCATCACCCAGTGGCACGACCACTCCGAACAGAGTGGCAACGAGAACGCGCCCAACATGATGCACGTCTGGACCTACGAAGGCGCCGACCCCTTCGCCCACACGTACCGCGAATCCCGCCCGACGACCTGAGGCTACGGCTACTTCACGAAGCGGGACGTGCGGCGGTCGGCCAGGACCTTGCCGCCGGTCTGGCACGTGGGGCAGTAGACGACCTCGTGCGACTCGTAGGAGATGCGTTTGAGGTCGTCGGTGCACACGGGACACGGGAGGCCGACCTTGCCGTGCACGGTGAAGTGCTCTCCGAGCTTGTTCTGCGACAGGCCGCCCTCGCGATTGCGCTCGCGTTCGAGGCCGTCGGCGAGCACGTACTGGAGCGCTTCGATCAACCGCTCGCGCTCGTCGGGCTTCAGCGACTTCACACTCGTATAGGGCGACAGCTTGGCCCGGTGCAATGCGTCGTCGGCGTAGCCGCGGCCGACACCGGCGACGGTGCGCTGGTCGCGCAAGACGGTGTGCACGCGCCGGCCGTCGGCGGACTCGCGGAGCCACTGCGCGAACTCGGCACTCGTCGCTTCGGGGCCGAGTTTCGCGAGCGGGCCCTCGTCGCCCGCGCGCACGACCCACCAACCCGCCTTGCGTTCGGTACCGAACTCACGGATGAGCACGGCGCGATCGTCGGAAAACTTCCACCGCACGACCGATCCCTTGGGCTTCGTGGCCTTGGGCGGCGACTCGATGTCGAGCCGACCGGCCTGCGACAGGTGGAACATCACCTGGAGATCACCCGAGTAGTGCATGATCACGTACTTGGCCCGCCGGTCGACGCGTTCGAGCGTCTGACCGACAAGCGCTTCGGCGGGCGGGTCGAACGTCTTCAACCCGGTGAACCCGAGCGGCGAGTAGCCCTCGAAGGTTGCGCCCTGGAACTCGGCTTCGAGGCGCTCGGCGAGCGCCTGCATCTGTGGAGCCTCAGGCATCTTTTCCGCTCTTGGCGCTACGCGCCGGGCCGCTCGGACCCCGGTTCACTGCTCGGCAGTCGTGCATGCGTCGTGCCTGAGCGTTCCTTACGACTGGCCCACCGTGCGCCTCGCGACGCTCACCTCAGCCTCTCATCGTAGGTCTTGGCGCCCTGGGTCCAGTCGGGCCCGTTGCCCCAGTTCTCGCGGGTGCGCCTGGTCTTGTGGTCGGGGTCGAACTCCTTGCACGCCCGCGCGTACTGCTTCAACGTCGCGGTGCCGGCGGGGAGCGACCAGAAGTCTTCCTCGGTCTTGAACTTCCCGTCGCCGCCGTACTCGACCACGGTGATGCCGGGAAAGTCGATCGGGTCGGCACCCGGTTCGGGGTTGTCTCGCCGGTTCTGCATGTAGACGACTACCCGGCCTGCGTCCGCGTCGACCGTGTGCCACTCGTACGCGGTGTACAGCTCGCCGTACTCGGCCATGATCGGCTTGATCCACGCGCGCACTTCCTCACGCCCGTTCTTGTCGCCGAGCACGTGCTCGATATACGTCACGTCGTCGGTGAGGCACTCGTCGCACCACGCGTCCCAGTTCTCGTCGACGGCACCCATCCGCCAGTACTTCTGAAACGCAGCTTCAATTTCGTCACGCGTGTACGTCATGGCCGTGACGCTACATCGAGCCATTCTTGCGTCACACACCCGTCCTTACGACACCTCTGTGACGCATGAACGCTTTGGGCTGCGACCCGCCCGGCGTCGCGATACCGGACTCGTAGGCGCTCGTTGGATAGACCCCGGGCCACCGAGCCGAGCACTTCGAACTCGCGCTCGGTCAGCGAGTCGAGGCCGGGGACCTCGCGCGCCGCGCCGGCCGGTTGCTCGACGAACTTCTCGATGAGCCGTTTCGTGATCTTCTCGTGCGTCGGTAGGGGGTGATATTTCCCCCCTACCGACGCACCATGCGTTAGAGGGTGCTGAGGCCGCCGCACACGGGGAGGATTGCTCCGGTGATGTAGGCGGCTTCTTCGCTCAGGAGGAACACCACCGGCGCGGCGATCTCCCACGCGGTGGCTTGGCGGCCGAGCGGTACCGGTGTCTTGGCCCGGCTCGGCCGGCCCTGTGTTGCCATTCGGCCCAGCGGCGTGTCGACGAGTCCTGGTGCGACCACGTTCGCACGGATGCCGCGGCGCGCACCTTCGAACGCGACGTGGCGGCACAACCCGGAGAGCGCGGCCTTGCTCGCGTCGTACGCGGGGATGCGGCTGCCGGCACCGAGGCCGGCGATCGACGAGATGAGCACGATCGCACTGCCGTCGTCCATGACCGGGAGCGCGGCCTGGCACAACAGGAAATGCGCGCGCAGGTTGACAGCCATCACATCGTCCCACTGCTCGGCAGTGGTGCCCTTGAGCCACATGCCGCCGCCGACGCCGACGTTGCACACGAGTGCGTCGAGTCCGCCCAACGCGTCGGCCGCTTCGCGCACCATGCCCGCGCACGACGCTTCGAAGCGAACGTCGCCCACGACGACGGCCGATTGTGCGCCCTCGGCCTCGACCAGTCGCGCGGTTTCTTCGGCCGCCTCCGCGGAGATGTCGGCGCACGCGACGGCCGCTCCTGCCCGCGCCGCCAGCACTGCGATGGCACGCCCGTTGCCGACGGGTGCGTCGGGGTCGTCGGTGCGACGCGTCCCCGCGCCGACCACCAGCACCCGCCGCCCCGCGAGCTTCACTTGCGGCGGCGTTTCTCGTCGAGCCGCTGCTTCACGATCTCGCGTCGCTCTTTGACTTCCTTGTACGTGAGTTTCTCGACGTCGGCACCGATGCCCATGCCGGCCTTGACCGAGTCCATGTCGAATTGCGCCACGATCTCGGGGTCGATGCCGAGCTCGGCAGCGAGGCGTTCGCCGTGACGCATCGCGATCTCGGTGTGTATCTGCTGGATCTCTTCGAGGATGTCGAGGTCGGGTGCGAGCGTCGCGATCGCGCCGTCGAGGAACATCATGTTCTTCACGAACAGCATGAGTTCCTTGGGTGCGCGCGCTCCGTACGACAAGAGCTTCTTCGTGAGGTCCTGGAGCCAGTGCACCAGCTCGTCGGCCGACAACGTCGTCGGGTCGACCGCGGTGTCGAGGTTGAGTTCGACGAACACCTTGTCGAGATCGGTGTCGGGCGGGAACGCGCCGAGGTCGCGCAATGCGCCGAGCTGCGCCATCGGGTCGCCGCTCGTCGCGCCGACGAGCAGCATCAAAAACGCCATGCGCTTGGTCTCGTCGAGTCGGCCCGTGATACCGAAGTCCATGAGCACGGTCTTGCCTTCGGGCGTCACCATGAGGTTGCCGCCGTGCATGTCGCCGTGGAACACGCCGAACAGCATGGCGCCCTCCATGAACGCGACCAGGCTCGCGTGCAACACCGCCTCGGTGTCGACGCCCGCGCTCTTCATGGCCTCCACGTCGTCCCACGCCATGCCGTACAGCCGTTCCATCACGAGCACCCGCCGGGTGACGAGCTTCGGGTGCGGGCGGGGCACGAGGAGATCGCGCTGATTCGTCTCGGCGAGTACGCGCGCGACGTCGAGCATGTTTTCGGCTTCGAGGCGGAAGTCGAGCTCTTCGACAATCGTCTCCGCGAATAGTTCGACCAATGCCGGTGGGTTCGCGAGCGCGGCGATCGGGATACGGCCCGTGAGATGCGGTGCGAGCCACGCCATGGCCTCGATGTCCTGCATGACGAGCTTCGCCACCTGGGGGCGCTGCACCTTGACCACGACTTCTTCACCGGTGCGCAACCGGGCCGCATGCACTTGCGCGATCGACGCGGCGGCAATGGGCGTGCGTTCGAACGTCTCGAACACGTCGTCGAGTGAGCGGCCCAGGTCGAGTTCGACGACGCGGCGCACGACGTCGAACGGTTCCGGCGGCACCCGGTCGCGCAACAGCTTGAACTCGACGACCAACTCCTCGGGGAACAGGCCTTCGCCGCCCGAGATGATCTGCCCGAGCTTGATGTAGGTCGTGCCCAGGTGGCTGAACGCGACGCGCATGCGGCGCGAGATGCCGGTGCGACTCGCGGCCGGACCCTTACGCCGGTCGATCACTCCCCATGCCGCGATCGCGAACCCGACTTGGGAGACGACGCGGACCAACCGCCCCAAGGGCGGGAGGTGGCCCGTCTCGAGCCACTGCGGAACTTGGTCACGGGCCTGTTGCCGGAGCCGGTCGAGGTCGCGCCGCCACGGCATCTCCTCGGGCACGACGACCCACGGGCCCACGTCGGTGAACGAGCCGATCTCGAGGTCGGATGCCGCCATAGGCCTCACACCCTATTTCGGACGTTGATGCATCTCCTTCTCGGGAGCGGGCGTCTATGTCGAAACGGGCGAAACAAAGGATCGGTGGGGAAATGATCGTGCGGACGTTCTTCAGGGTGTTTCTTTTCGCGGGGTCGGCGTTGGGTCTGGTGGGCTTGACGCCGGTGCCTGCACACAGCACTGCGTATATACCGAACGATCCGCCGAGCACTGCCTGGTATGCCGATGCGGTCGGCGACTCGACCGTCGCCGAAGTCGACGTCACCGGCTGGTCGGTCACCCGCCACAACGCGGGATTCGTGCTGCACATCTCCGTTGCCGAGCTGCGCGTGGACACCGGGTACAACACGCCGATCCGCTGGGGAGCGAACGCGGTGCCGACGGCGCAAGGACTCACCAACACCTTTGTCGCCGAGCGTACGAGCGGCGGAATCGTCGAACAGAACGGTGACTGCGCCAGCGCCGAAATAAACGCGCCCCGGCGCCAGTACATCGTCTACTTCTCGTTCAGATGCTTTCCGGGCGACGCCGAACTGAAGCCGTTCGTGTCGCTCCTGTCTCACAACGACACGGCGGACGTGCCGCCGACGCGTGCGGCTACACGATGGTTACCGCGAGCGGTGAGTTGCACTCGTTCGGGCTCGCGAATGGCGGCACGAGGTCACCGTCTGGTTCGTCAGCGAGCGTCGACATCGAACCCATCGGCGTCGGCTACCTCTTGTTGGATTCGGCGGGCTACGTCACCCCGCGGAGCTCCGCTCTGTACACGCCACCCGTGCCCTTGGCTGCAGGAGAGCGCGCGGTGTCGATCTCGGCCACGCCGACCGGTAACGGCTACTGGGTCTTCACCGACAAGGGCCGCGTCATACCGTTCGGTGACGCCAAATGGGTCGGTGACATGTCGGGCGTCGCGCTCAACGGCCCGGTGCTCGACAGCATCGCGACACCCAACGGCAACGGCTACCTCATGGTCGGAGAAGACGGCGGCATCTTCAACTTCTCCGACCAACCGTTCCTCGGATCACTCGGCAACAACCCGCCGCCGTCACCGGTCGTTGCGGTGACGGCGGTCGGGTAGATGCTCGACTACAGCCCGGCGCAGCGGCCGAGCCACGGGCGCGCGCCTTGCCACCCGTACAGGTGCAGGGCCATCGCGTCCTGGTCGGGCGGTGAGGCCGCGGCCGGGTCGACGCCGACGAGTTCGGGCCGGCCGAAGTGGCGGGCGGTGCTGTCCCATGTCGACCGCGAGAACTGGTACGCCCCGCGGTACGTGCCGGACGCGCTGACAACGGAGTAGTTGCCGTTCGACTCGATGCGGCGGGTGCACACCAGGAACGGGTGCTGCGAGATGTCCGGGGCGACCGGCGGCGGCGGAACCACGGCGGGTTCGATGCGCTGCTGCTCACCCTGCACGATCCAATAGCCGCCGGCGGCCCGGGCAGTGATGGCGATCGCCGGGTGCAGCGACGGAACCGGCTCGAGCCCGCCGAACTCCTCGACGCCGAACGCGCCGACCGCACCGCTACGGCGCAGGACCCAGTAGCCCTCGCCGGCGAGCGACGCGGCGATACCGATCGCATCCCGGTTCTCGGGGTCGACATCGGCGCCCTCGAAGCTCGCGTCCCCGAAGGCGAACACGCCGCCGTCGGCTGCGAGGAGCCAGTACCCGTCACCCGAAACCGTCGCCGCCAGCTCCACCACCGGTGCGTTGTCGCTCAACTCGATGCCCGAGCCGTAGAAACCGGCATCGCCGAATGCGAACACTCCGCCGTCGGCCGAGACCAGCCAGTAACCATTGCCGGTCGGCGACGACGCGATGCCGAGCACCGGCGCGGGCAGGGTCTGACCACCGAGCGATCCTTGGAACGCGGCGTCACCAAACGAGAACACACCACCGTCACCGGCTACCAACCAATAGCCCGCGCCGGTCGGTGTCGGGGCGATGTCGACGACCGGTGCGTTGAGGCGCGTGCCGCCGAGCGAGCCGAAGAAGCGCGCGTCACCGTACGTGAACACACCGCCGTCCGCGCCGACGAGCCAGTAGCCGTCGCCCGCGGGATTCGCGGCAATGTCGAGCAGCGGACTCGCGACGCTGAGCCCGCCTTCGCGGTTGAGATCGGGAGCGCCGCCGAATCCGGTGACGACGTTCGGGCCCGCGGCCGGTGCGGCCGCGTCGTCGGCCGCGTCGGCCATCGACGCCGCGCTCGCGGCTACAGCCAGCCCAAACACTGCGAGAGGGAGCGCCAAGACCCGGCGCCATGTCAGTCGACGGGCGCGCCGCGTGAACGTGGGGGCATCGGTTCCGTCCGGCGCCGTGCTCGCAGTCCCGGCGAGCGCGGGTGTCTGCGTATGGAGATGATCGAGCGAGGAAGAACATGCGAACTCGCGCGCGGGCAGTGACGACATTGTTGGGAACCTCCGCCGGAAAAGAAGGAACGCCGTCCCTCGACGGCGCCAAGCCGACACGCTAACGAGGGTCTGAGACACCCGGCGAAGCGGATTCGGGCCGGGTCCCCGAGTCATGGCCCATGGTGACTAGGCCCCCCGCGCGACGGGTTCGGGGTCGGTGGGGGCCGCGGCCCCAGTGTGCGCAAACCGTTAGTCACCCCGCGCCATTTTCGGAGTCGTGCCGACAAACGCCCTGAATCGGACACGATTCCGAGGCCATCGCGGTGGACGTGCTCCTCGCCTCCAGGCCGAGACGACCGGCTCCGGTAGGGCAAACTGCGCTGGTGGGCGCACCCGAATACGACGCCGTTGTCGTCGGCGCCGGACCCAACGGCCTGACCGCCGCCGCGCTCCTCGCCGCGCAGGGCCGGCGTGTGATCGTCTTCGAAGCGGCGGCGCGCATCGGCGGCGGCGCGATGACCGACGAGCTCACGCTGCCCGGGTTCCGTCACGACGTGTGCTCGGCGATTCATCCCCTGGCGGCCGGTTCACCAGCGTTCGCGCCGCTCGACCTCGCGGGCCACGGGCTCGAACTCGCGCACCCGGAACTCGCGCTCGCCCATCCGCTCGACGACGGCAGCGCCGGCGCGCTGGGCCGAGGATTCCGCGCGACCGACGACACCCTCGGCGCCGACGCCGCCCGCTGGCGGCGCCGGTTCGGACCGTCGGTGAAGCACTGGGACACGCTGATCGGCGAACTCTCCGGGCCGCTCCTTCATGTCCCCCGCCACCCGATCCAGCTCGGTCGCTTCGGGCTCCCGGCCCTCGCGCCCGCCTCGGCCTACGCGTCGCGCTTCACCGGCCCGCAGGCGCGGGCCTTGTTCGCGGGTATGGCCGCCCACTCGGTGCTGCCCCTCACGCACGCAGCGACGGCCTCGTTCGGCCTCATCCTCGGCGCCGCCGCCCACGCAGTCGGCTGGCCGGCGGCCCGGGGCGGTTCGGTGAGCATTACCGACGCGCTCGCTGCGATCGTCACCGAAACGGGCGGCGAGATCGTCACCGACACGTTGGTGAAGAGCATCGACACGCTGCCGAGCGCCCGCGCGTACTTCCTCGACACGAGCCCGTTCGGCGCGCTCACGATCGGCGGCGATCTCATCCCGCGCCGCATCCGGCGTGCCCTCGCCCGCTTCCGTCGCGGACCGGCCGCCTTCAAGCTCGACTACGCGCTGTCCGAACCGATGCCGTGGACGGCCGAGGCGTGCCGCCGGGCCGGCACTGTGCACATCGGCGGGACGATCGAAGAGATCGCCGCGTCCGAGGCCGCGGTCGGGCGCGGTGAGCATCCCGAGCACCCGTTCGTGCTCGTCGCCCAGCAGAGCCTGTTCGACCCGACCCGCGCGCCGGCCGGGAAGCACACGCTCTGGGCGTACTGCCATGTGCCCAACGGGTCCGAGGTCGACATGACCGAACGCATCGAAGCCCAGCTCGAACGGTTCGCCCCCGGGTTTCGCGACACGGTGCTCGCCCGGAACACGCTCGCCCCGCGCGACTTCGAGGCCCGGAACCCGAACAAGGTCGGCGGCGACTTCGGCGGCGGTGCGCTCACCCGGATGCAGTTCGTGTCCCGACCTCGCCTGGCCCTCGACCCGTACCGCATCGCCGACGGCATCTACCTGTGCTCGGCGTCCACCCCACCCGGGGCGGGCGTGCACGGCATGTGCGCCGCCCAAGCCGTTGGTCGTGCCCTGAAACGAGAACTTGCCTGACCGGTTGCCTGACCGGTTGATTTGCATCATCCACTCGGCGCCGGTGGGCGCCGATAATGGACACGTGCCCGTGATGCGGCAGTTCGAGACGACCTCCGGTCCGGTGGTCGTCGAGGGTCAGACCCTTGCCCTCGTGGCCAAGACCCGTGCGATCTCCGTCGGCGGCCCGGCGTTCTCCTGGTTCCATGTGCGGTCGCGTCCCGCGCACGTGGAGGTCCTCGACGCCGACGGCCGGCGCCAGGTCGTCCCCATTCGCGACGTTCAGCGCGTGGTGACGGGCACGATCGTCGCGGCCGCCGCGGCCTGTGTGATCGCAAACCGAATCGCGAGGAGACGCGCATGATCGGCGACACAGTCATCACGGGAGTCGAACGAATCCTCGGCGTCTCGGCCGCGAACGTGTTCTCCGACCCGATACACGTCGGTGAACGGGTCGCGATACCGGCCGCGACCATCACCCGGTACGGCGGCTTCGGCTACGGCAGCGACGACCACGACAACGGCGGCGGGGGCGGCGGTGGTGGTGCCGCCGACGGCCGACCCGTGGCGGTGATCGAAGTCGGCGCCGATGGTGTCGTTGTGCGACCGGTGCTCGACTTCACCAAGATCACGCTCGTGCTCGTCGCCGCGGGGCTCACCGTGTGGCGCGCGACGCGGTCTCGCTGAGTTCCGCGAGCAGGTACACCTCGCTACGAATCAGCTTGCGCCAGTCGTCGAGGTGCAAGCTCTCGTCTTCACCGTGAATGCGGCTGCGCGGGTCCGCGGGGCCGAGCAGTAACGCGGGAATGCCGCCGAACGCGTCGGCGAACGGGCCGACGAACGGGATCGACCCGCCGACACCCATGAGGACCGGGTCGACGCCGAAGCCGGCGCGCAGGGCGCGCTTGGCTGCTTCGAACGCCGCGCCGGTCGGCTCGGTCTCCCACGCAGGTGCGCCCCCGTGCGCACGGAACGAGAGTTCGAGTCCCCACGGCACCCGCTGCTCGACGTGCGCCCGCAGTTGCGCGACTGCCCGCACCGGGTCCTGACCGGGCGCGAGACGCAAGCTGAGTCGCGCCGCGGCCCGGGCCACGATCTGATTCGACGAGCCCGCGATCGGGTGGCCGTCGATCCCGATGACCGTGATCGCGGGCCGGTTCCAAAGGCGGGCGTGCAGCGGCACATCGGGATCGCCCGCGAGTTGCACACCGGCGCGCGTTCCCATGGCCCGGGCAAACGCTTCCGGTGTGTCGTCGAAGCCGGCGATGGGCTCGGCTTCGGCGGGGGTGAGGGGCCGCACGTCGTCCCACAAGCCGTCGATGGCGACGTCGCCGTACTCGTCGACGAGCGATGCGAGCACGCGCGCGAGCCCCATGACGGGGTCGGGAACCGCGCCACCGGCCATGCCCGAGTGCACGGGACCGTCGAGTGCCCGCAACGCAATGTCGGCGGACGCGAGCCCGCGCAATGAATATGTGAGCCCCGGGGTGCCGACGGACCAGTTGCCCGCGTCGGCGAGGACGAGCACGTCGCTGCGGAGTTCGTCGAGTCGCTCGGTCAGGAACGCGTGCAGCGTCGGCGACCCGATCTCCTCCTCGCCCTCGACGAGCACGCGCACGTTGCAGGGCAGCGCGCCTTCGGACTCGAGCCAGGCCGCGACCGCGGTGGCGTGCGCGACCGCGCCCGCCTTGTCGTCGGCGCTCCCCCGTCCGTACAGGCGCCCGTCGCGCTCGACCGGCTCGAACGGGTCGCTGGTCCAGCGTTCGACGAGCCCCGGCGGTTGCACGTCGTGGTGCGCGTACAGCAGCACCGTCGGGGCGTCGGGACCGGCGTGCATCCACTCGCCGATCACGTTCGGGTGCGAACCGTCGATCGACGCGAGGTGCACGTTCTCGAGCCCTGACCGCGTCAGGAGTGCCGCGGTGGCCTCGGCGCTCTGGCGCACGGTGGCGCGGTGCTCGGGCGACGCGCTGATGCTCGGGATGCGAACGAGCGCTTCGAGCTCGGCGCGCGCGTCGCCCATCCTTGCTTCGACGACGCCGATGGCGTCTTCGGTGTTCAGGGTCATGTCGGCATCTGGAACCGGCCCTGGAGGCGACGCATCCCGGCCAGCCACCGCTCGTAGTCGGAGGCTTTGCGCTGGAAGTACTCGAGCACCTGCGGGTGGGGCAGGATCAGAAACCGTTCGTCGGCGAGGCCTTCGACAACCTTCGACGCGACGTCGTCGGGTTCGAGCATGCCGTCGACGCCGGCCACGCCGCCTTCGTCGGTACCGGCGGTCATTGCGGTACGCACGGCCTGCGGCGCAAGCACCGACACCTTCAGGCCCTGCTCGCCGTACGTAATCGCGAGCCACTCGGCGAACGCGAGCGCGGCATGCTTCGTCACCGAGTACGGCGCGGAACCGATCTGCGTGAGCAGGCCGGCGGCCGACGCGGTCTGCAACAGGTAGCCGCCACCGCGTTCGAGCATGCGGGGTACGAGCGCGCGGGCCGCGTAGACGTGGGCCATGACGTTGACGTCGAGGCTCAGCTTCCAGTCGGCATCAGACGCGTCGGCACCACCGAAGGCGAACACCCCCGCGTTCGAGCAGAACAGGTCGATCGGCCCGTACCGTTCCTCGGCCGCGTCGACCAGATCCCGGACCTGACGCTCGTCGGTGACGTCACACCGGAACGCCATGCCGTCGATCGCCGCCGCCACCTCGTCGACGCGGTCCTGTACGTCGGTGACGACGACACCCCGCGCGCCGTCGGCGGCGAAGCGGCGGGCCAACGCGGCTCCGATCCCGCCGGCTGCGCCGGTGACGACGACACATGCGCCCTCGATCTTCATACGTCCATCCTCACGAGCCCATCCTCACGAGCCCATCCTCACGAGCCAATCCTCACGAGCCAATCCTCATGAGATGGTCGCTCCCTCTTCGTCGAGTTTCACGACGAATGCTCGCCCATTGTC
>Ga0163152_10007360_pt1 | contig 12073 bp, 7 predicted proteins | sample OliLakLV19MP8IB2_FD_148635 | JGI IMG/M metagenome (GOLD analysis project Ga0163152, IMG submission 148635) | Freshwater microbial mat bacterial communities from Lake Vanda, McMurdo Dry Valleys, Antarctica - Oligotrophic Lake LV.19.MP8.IB-2 | ecosystem: Environmental > Aquatic > Freshwater > Lake... | reverse complement strand
GGAGAGGTGCCGCACTTGGTCCGCCGTGCGTATCGGGTCGGCACTCGCCGTTTGGGCGAACAGTGTCGGACAACCCGGTTGCGCCGACAACACAGCCAACACAAAGCCCCTTGCGAGGGACCCGACGTGAGGGCGATGAATAGAAGGAAAACGGACCGGTTTCCTGGTAATCATAATATTTTTAGGGTTCCATTTGGAAGCGGTGGCAGAAGCCCAAGACTCCAGGGTAACTCTCCGTTCCCTGGCGCGCCCGGCCAGCCTGTCCGCTCTGTTTCACTCTGTTCCTCAACGCGAGCCGCTTACCGGCGCGACGTGCTCCGCTCCTGCAACCAGGTCAAATCCGAGCTGGCCGGATCTTTGGCGGCCGGAAGGGACACTCTGGCGGCCAAAATGTTTTTATCCTTCCATTTCTTGATCTCGGCGTGGCCATCCGCAAACGAAATTCCGCCGGCGCCGTTGTGGTAGGTGGCGGGGACATCCGGCCAGTTGGACACGTTTGGATCGCAGACAAACCAGCCGTCGTTGATGCTGTCAGGATTTTCGTCGATCGTTACCCAACATTGCGAGGGTGTCGGCGACTTGATGTCGGACTGTTTCCTGAATACCCGTTGTGCATTGGCCCCCGTGTAACCGACCGTGGAATTCCAATCGCGAATCGGATTCATCCAGCAATTCATGGACATGCTCCGCACCGTGGGAACGCCGCCGAAATTTTTCCGGTCGGCTGGACATTTGTAAACGGCCAGATTGTTGATGTACGAGTAGAGCAGCCCGGCCTTGACCAGCAACGGCTCCGTCGCCCCATTGGCCACGTTATCAACGCTGCCCAACACCCATTGCGATCTGACTCCTCCCGGGAATCCGGCCGGATCCGTGGGAATCCGGACTAAATCGCTCATGCCCCCGGTTCGCACGATTTTGTCGTCGTTGTCGCCGGAATACATGAGCCAGCCAAGTTGCAGTTGTTTCAGATTACTCATGCAACTGATTCCCTGAGCCTTGCTTTTGGCCTTGCTCAGTGCGGGCAAGAGCAAAGCCGCCAGGATGGCAATAATGGCGATGACGACGAGCAGTTCGATCAAGGTAAACCCTACCGGGCTGACTCGACTTTGAAGTTTCATATTTCGGATTTTCATATTTTAAATTTTTCCGGTCAGGTTTGTAGAACCCTAATTTATGATCGTGAGAAAAATAGTTTAAACACTCTCGATTTTTCAGCTGTTGCCGGGTGACTGCTTTCCGTTCCCGCCTGGGAGTCGGGCCTGCACCCGGCGTGCAGGCCCGATTGAACTTACCGCGAGTTCGATCGGTGAACTTCGTTCGTTACTGAACAGACGCTCGATAATAGTGGCCTCCGCCGCTCGCCGGATCCGCCACTACCACCGTGGCACCGGTCCCCTCCCTCGTCGTCAAGGTCGTCCAGGAGGGATCCGTGAGATTCATCTTTCTCAGGATCGTATAAGTGCGGCCGAGTTCGGTGGGGAACGACAGATTCACGTTGCCACCACTCAAGCTCGCAGTGATTCTGGGCGCTGTTGGGATCGTGGGAACGACGACAATACTGCCATAACTCGCGAGCACCGGATCGGTCGGCCAAACGCACGGGCCGGTCACGACGAAGCCATACTGCAAATGGCGCAACGTGTCGGGACCAGGCGTGTAAGAAATACTGAAATCGCCGTTGGCCGTGATTGGCGCAGAAGTCACATCGGAGGACGAATAATCCGACGCAAAGTCCTTGATAACGGCGAGGATAGTCCAGCCATTGTTCGTCGGATTCATGGAGCTGGCCAGGGAACTGACCACCACCTTGCCGCTAAAAGTCACCGGAATGTTGGCCCAGAATTCAGCCGGTTCCACATAGAAATTTGCCTCCATGATCTTGTTCCCGATCGACGGACTGTTCGTGTCAACGTACCAGAAGGGTGCAGGGTCATTGATGATGTTCGGTCGCAAGGTCAAAGTGTTTCCAGAAAAGGCGGCGCGCAAATCAGCCGTGCCCCAACCGCTGCCGAAGACAAAACCTGACGGGGCCGTCGGGTCTTGCGGGGTCTCGAAAACGTTCATATAGCCCTGCCATGGTTTCGTGGAATCCAACCCGACAGTGATTGACGAAACGACCGAGACATTGACCACGGACGACGTGAACGAAGCCCCATCGCTGGACTTTGCCACGACAGTCAGGGCGTGGTTGCCAACTGCGGCGCCAGTCACGTCCCAGATGTAGGGAGGACTGGTGATATTGCCGAGCAGGTTGCCACCGTCGAAAAACGCCATGTTGGTGACCGCGGCGGGACTGATCATTGCGCTGGCGGTGATTGTGAAATTGGGGCTTCTAAGGCCCTGATTAAGCGGAGCATCAATCGAGGCGGTGAGGGGAATCGACGCCAATATCACGACCCGGAAATTGTCGAACCCGACACTGGAACTCGGGCCCCAAAGCGGCACGACCTTAATTCCAGTGGCACTGGGATCGAGGGTGATGTTGATGCCGTAGGTTTCCCAGGCATTGATATTTTTGCCGACGGTGGAGAAACGCTTGTCGCCACCGTGGTTTGTAATTATTCCACTTGAACCCCATGATTCGATTTTAATGCCACCAATGTTCGTGCCGGCCAGGACTTTCATATCCTGCAAAAACGCATAAGTATTACCGGCCGTCAGGCCCAATGATTCCAGCGGAATCGGCGTGGCATCCCCGCCGACCCAGATCCCCCATCCTCCGGGAGCCGCCGTGCCGTCGATAATTCCGAAGTGATCGGGATTACCCCCTGTGGCCGGATAACTGTAAGCGAATGTGCCCCCACCGGAGACCTCTACCCAGTCCGCCGTCGGACCACCATTTGTAAAACTTCCGTTCGGCATCAGATTGGTTACATTCTGTGCATGGACCAGGCCCACCGCTGTAAGCAGTCCTAAAAGTGCAATTATCTTTTTCATACGATATTGGATTCTCTATGTGTTTTATTTCGGTTGTTAATTTGGGTTACATGTAAAAAATAACTCCGTTCTCCAAAACGGATAGCTCCCCAAGTGGCTAGTTTTCCGAGGGACATGAAAACCGAGGAAACACAAGAATCGAAGCCCGCGGTCGGGAAGTCGGCCATGAAGCGGGGCATGCGCGTGCGCAAGTCCACCTAAAATCACTTGCGCCTGATGTCCAGTTAGTTAACGCCCGACGATCCTGATTCCAAGGTGCACTTCGATGATGAACTCCGGGCGAATCAGAGCGTCCACATGCCCGGTTGTGGAAGGTCAATTCCGCCGTTGAGCCCGCAGCGCGGTGACCTGACCCAGATAATCCCTTGCCGCGACGTTGTCGGGATCCAAGGTCAACGCGTGTTCAAATTGTTGAATGGCTTCGTCCAGGCGATTCTGTCGCACCAACATCACGCCGAAATTCACCCGCATGTCCGGATGGCTGGGATTGAGGCGGACCGCCTCCAGATATTCCGGAATGGCTTCGGCCGCTTCATTCGCCGCCGCGAACACCTCCGCCAATTCCAAATGCGCCTCCCAACTGCCGGGATTCAGTTGGATGAGTTGGCGATAATCCTGAATCGCCTCGGCCCGACGGTGCAGTTTCAACAACATCCGGGCTTTGTATTTGAGGCACGCAGCATCTGAGGGATGCCTCTTCGCCACCCGTTCGAAACATTCCAAGGCCGCGACGTAATTAGTGCCGGCCGCCAGCACCACACCCAGTTCAAACCAGGCGTCGGGCAGGAACGGACATTGCGCAGCGGCTCGCCGCAGCCGCACCTCGGATTCCTCTAGTTTTCCAAGTTCGCGAAGCAGACGGGCCGCATGCAAACCGGCGTAGAAGTCATGCGGCAACAATTCAACGACTTTCAAGTATTCCGCCAGCGCCGCTGACTTGTCGCCGATAGATCTTAGAAAGTCCCCGTAGTTTTCACGCAGAAAATTGTCCCCAGGGGCGCGCGCCACGGCGGCTTCAAACTCCGCACGCGCCTGCGTCACGGCATTCGTCCCACGTTGTCGCCCGTTGATAGCAGTCAGTTCCCGCCGCAATGCCTCGATCCGGCTCGCGTTGTTAAATTGTGCCACCAGCGGTGGCTGCCGCATACGCGACAGGACCGTAGAAACGACGATCATCCGATTCCAGTCCGACAAACCGATGGCACGCTCGCAGAAATCCTGAGTCGCCCAGCCGGCGGTGGCCCTGCGGGAGAGGTCGTCGGGCAGCAGTCGTGCAATCTGTTCCGCCCAGATTTTTGCGAGACGATAATTGCCGTCGAAATTGAAATGCACATGTTCGAAGAAGGATTCGTCACCGGCGATGCCTTCGTCCGTCGCGGAGGCCAGCGCTGTCTCCGCATCGCAAAACGCGAAGTTGGTTCCCCGCTGCTCCCTGCCCAGCGAACGGATTTCGTCGTTTATGCGCGTATCGGCGCGGAAGGGCAGCGTGTCCATGTCGCAGGCCCGCCGAAAATGCTCGCGCGCGGCGGCGACGTTGGTTTCGTTCAGCAGACATTGCGCCCAACGAAATCGCAGTTCGGCAAACGTCGGATCGAGCTGCGCCGCCTGCGCAAAAACCGAGACGGCCGCTTGCGGCTGCTGGTTGGTCTGGAACCCAATCGCTCGGGCATAAAGCAGATCAAACTGACCCTGGTGCTCCGCCGTCAGGTGGTTGCTCCGCAGCGAGCCGAACGGCGGACAATCGCGCAGATTCACAGACACGGTGCTGAGGACGATCCTGGCGCCGCTGCCCTGCCCGAGTTCCACAATGTCACGGAGATTGCGGGCAAAGTTTTGATAAATCGTTTCCCGCCGCGCATCGTCGGGCGGAATCTGGTTTTCCAAAAACATCTGCATCCCGCCCCAGGCGGTGTTTCGGGGTTTGCCGCCAAATTGGCGCAAGAGGGCAACCGCCAACTGGCCGGCACGGGTTTTCTGAACGGCCAGATTAAGCCGCACCGCGGGCAACGGCGCGGCGCGGGCACCGAACACCGTGGCCGCGCCGAAGGGCCCGACCATTTCGTTGTTGCCCATGTAGAGGAGCCAGATGTCACCCTGTCCGCGCGCGGCCACCTCGCGCGCGATGGGAAGAATGACATGGGAGTTGATGGCGGTGATGCCGAGATTGATAACTTCAAATTTCTGCCACGGAAGCTTTTCGCGCAGGAGAACCTCCAGAATCCGAGACGGTCCCACCGAAGGCTGTGGATCGCCCATCGCCGCCGATTCGCCGAAGATGAAGAGGCGTTGCACATCGGCGGGTTTTGCGGCGGCGAACTTGAACGCGCCTGGGGAGCGTGCGAGTTCCTTCGGAAAAAAACGGAACGCGAACTGATCGTTGTTGATGAGATATTTCTGGCCGGAGCCGTCACGTTGCGTTTTAAAAAAAGCAGGGTCGTAGCCATATCCTCCAAGGCGCAGGCAAACTTCCAGCAACCCGAGGAAGAGAAACGGCAGGGACATGGCCACCACGCGAAAGAGCCATTTGCGCCCAGCGGAAAGCGGTGGGCGTACCGCCGCAGGCTTCGAGTCGCCCGGTTTCGGACGAGGCTTCGGGTCAGGGCGCCCGCTGGCGCCGGTGGGTCGTTTTCTCTTCAAGCACTCCAGTTTAATGGCACACATTCGGCCTTGGCAACTAAGTGGATATCGGGGACGGTCACTCTCCCCCACACCGAGCGGGCCGGAGAGTTCCCAGGCGCAGGTCAGTTTCCCGTCCGGAATTTCAAGGCCGCCTCGGTTCGAGAATGAACGTGGAGCTTGTGGTAAATGTTCTTGAGATGCCACCGCACAGCGGACACGGTAACGCCCAGGCGATCCGCAATTGCCTTGTTGGCCAGGCCGTGCATCACCAGTTCGAGCACTTCCTTCTCGCGGTCGGTCAACTCTTCGACTTCCTCCGCCGCGATCGCCTGGCTTCTAAACTGGCCGATCACCTTGCGCGCGATTTCAGGCGTCATCGGCACGCCGCCCTCTTTTGCCTCCTGGACCGCGTCGATGATTCTCTCCGGCTTCGCGCGCTTCAAGAGATAGCCGCACGCGCCCGCTCGCAACGCTTGGAAGATGCGTTCGGAATCTTCATAAACCGTGACGATCACGATGTGCAGTGTCGGCATCAACTCCTTGAGTTTGGCCGTGCATTCGACACCCGTCGCGTCCGGCAATTGGATATCCATCAACACCACGTCGGGCGCGGCCTTCGGAATATTCTTCAGCGCCTCGGCCACTGTGGCACAGGCGCAGACGCACTGGATTCCTGGAGTGCGATTCAGCAGCGTCTCGAACCCCTCGCGTACCGTCTTGTTGTCCTCGACAATGGCAACTTTGATCATAGCAATCTCCTCGGTAGTGGCGCACACAGCCGGACGGTTGTGCCTTGCGGCGCGCCGCCAGTCACCTCACAGCTTCCGCCAATCGCTGTCAGGCGCTCTTCCATATTGGCGATGCCGTCCTCGCCGGTCGTGCGCTCGTGCAGGTCGCACCCACGACCATTATCCGCGACTTCGACCACCAGTTGATCCTGACGGACGGAAATCCGCAGCCACACTTGCGTGGCGTCGGCGTGGCGCACAACATTCGTCAGAGCCTCCTTGAACGCGAGAAAAAGCGCCTGCCGAAATTTCGGGTCGAGGGGATAGTCGGGAAGGTTTTCTGCCACATCCAGGCCGCAGGAAACTGAAGCGAGATCCAGAAGCCGCTGCGCGTAGGCGCCGAAATAGCCGGCCAGCGAGACAACCGTGTCGTTTCGAGGGTTCACGGCCCAGACGATTTCGTCCAGGGAAGTGACCATGCGCTCGGCCGTCCGCGACAATATATCGAGATACTGCTGCTTCTCCTCCGCCGAAGTTGCGGGGCTTTTCACAAGCGAACTGAGCATGTTCACCTCCGTCAAACCAGCTCCCAGATCATCATGCAAATCGTGCGCCACGCGGGCTCGCTCCTGCTCGATCTCGCGACGCCGCTCGGCACGTTGGCGCTCCTGAATTTGTTTCCCCAACTGCTGAGTACGTTCCGCGACCTGCCGCCGCAACACCGCGACCCACGCGGAGGTCGCCAGAGCAAGGACTCCCAGCGCACCCGCCATCCACAGCACCCGTTTTACGTTCCACCACGGCGGCGAGCGCAGGATGACGACATCCCCCGGCGATCGCAGCAGAATCCTGAAACTCTTGGCGCGCCAGTCTTCGCCCGCGCGCCAACTGCTGCCGCGCTCAATCAGGCAAATGCCTGTGACCGCAACTTCGCTCCCGATATCCGTGGGGGAAAATCCAGTCGATCCCTCCTCCCTTCCCAGGTAGGCGTAGAAAATAAATCCTGCTTTCTCCAGCACGACAAACTGCTCCCGTCCCCGCTGGGTATGTTCAATCAACTTTCCCGTGATGCGTACCAGCCGGCAATCGAATACTCCCGAGAGTGCTTCATCGAGATCAACGGTAGTCGGCACCGGCACCGCGCCCGAACCGATTTTTCGATAAGTCGTGTCCTGCAAAACCGGCGTGTACTCGCCCTTGGCTGGAAAGCCCAACACTTCCACCTTGTCTCCGGGCCTGACCGCCAGGCGCTCTCGAGTCTGGCAGTGCAAACCCTCGGTTTCATCCTGGATGAAAAGAGCCACCCCTGGCTCGTGATACAAAACCGTGCCCGAAACTTTCACTCGCCGACCGAACGTGCCCTGGGCCGTGAACCGCAGCAGACTTCTGATTTCCTGGGCCGGAATGTCAAAGGGATCCGCGGCAGCAGGCTCCAGGATCTCCACGTCCGACGGACGCGGCACGAGCAACCTGAACCCGAACAATTGGCGCTGCCGGTTAAAGAGCGTTGAACAAACGCCGCGAACGCGGACCACACTTTCCACCAGCGCCAGCGTGTTCGTCACCGGCAGATGCCGGGTGTAGGCCGTGAAACGCTCGCCTCCCATCACGACATCGAGGAGAAAATTTTCCGATTCCTCCTCGAAGCGCACCGAGCGCACCGTGCCGACCACTTCCACAAATTGACTGTCCTCGCGACCGCTCACCAGCTCCTCGAGCGAAACCTTTTTGGCCGGGGGCATCGGGGCGTCACCCAGAACCTTGATGGAACGAAGAATGACAATCGGCGCATATTCCCCGGCGCCGGTTTCGCCATCAATTTCGACCAACTGACCCGCGCCGAAGGGCGGCATGTTCGTCGTTTCCTGCAGGTAAATTCCCGCAGTCTCGTCCTGAACAAACCGGGAAAAGAGCAATCCATCGTGGAATGTGACCACGGCTTTGAGTTGCACCGGCAGATGCCTGGCCGCCTGCTCAGGCGTCAGCTTACGAACCTGTCCGGCAGAGGTCAGAACCTGATTGGAGGAAATCTGGGCGCAGACAGGCAATGTGCGAAACACCGAAAATAAAAAGCCAAGAAAAATCAGACACTCCCAGAGACAAGCGAAAATGCGCCAACCCTTTTTTGGAGTCATTCGAGTCGAGTGCATGGTCTTGTGGTGGGCGCCATTCTCCGTTTCGCCTTGAACAAAAGCGAGTCAATCCGAACCCTCGCCTTCGTTTGCCATGCAAAACCGCCTAATCGCACGCACGGGCCACCTGATAAAATCGTTGTGTCGTTCCAATCGGGTCAGGCACAACGTTCATACTCCCGTCGCCAATTACATCGGACAGCCCCAACCAGATCGAATCGTTCAGCGCATCTTTGAACCGCACCCGATACTCCAGCCCGAGAAAAGTCGAAAACGATAGGCTCAGATTCTGCCCCATTTTTGTGACAGCCACCGGCGTCGGTATCTCCAGCAATCCCGAGTCCGAGAACTTTAAGTCGTCGAAGAGCACCGCTCCGGCGGCAGTTAGAGGCTGACGGAAAACCACTTGAAACCGGGCGAAAGCCGTTCCGGGCGGCGCGACGAGATTTGTTACCGACCCCATCCCGGCGAAGGTCGTGGGATTGAGCCGGTTTGTAACCGTGAGATTGAGCCAGGAGCCGACCGGGGTGCTGGCGCTGATAATGGCCGAGCGAAACAACGCCAGGGGGCTGGATGTCGCATCGCGAAACAAGACTTCGACCCAGGCGGTGTTGGCGCCGGCGATGGAATCTCCCTTGGGAGTCAGAACCCACGCACTGGCCGTAAAACTCTGTCCGGGACTTGCCGCCCGGTCCTGTAGAATGCCGGAGTAATTCTCGCTCCCGCTGAACTGGCCAAACAGCTTGAACACGTTCGTTCCATCATGGACCGGCACGTTGCGGATGGTTTCAGAAAGGGTGTTGAAACCCGCGCCATAGGCAGTCCAGTTGGCCAGGGCGCCGGTCTCGAACCCGGGATTGTTCAGCAGATTTACCCCGCACACGGGCAGGTTTGTCGGCGTATAGACGCGGACGTAATCAACGAGCATGCGTTGCGGAAAAGTCGTTGTGCCGTCGGGGTTGCCGGGCCAATTGCCGCCCACGGCCAGGTTCAACAGCAGGAATTGGGGCTGGGAAAACACCCAGGTCGCGCCGGCCGGGAGGCTGGCGGGATTCACGCTGAAAAACTGCGCGCCATCGACGAACCACTTGATTCGATTGGTCGTCCATTCGACCGCGTAAACGTGAAAATCGTCGGCAAACGGGGGATTGTTTGGCAGCGAGTATGCGCCTCCAACCGACGCGCCGGCCGAGTAGCCCGGACCATGCACGGTGCCGTGAACCACCGTCGGCTCGCGCCCGATGTTCTCCAGAATGTCGATCTCGCCGCATGCCGGCCAGCCGACGGAAGAGATGTTGGTGCCCAGCATCCAGAACGCCGGCCAGATGCCCTGCCCGCGTGGAATCTTCATGCGCGCCTCAATCCGACCGTACGTCCACGATTTCTTGTTTTGCGTCTTGAGCCGCGCCGACGTGTAACTCGAGCCAGAAAAATTCTCCAGCCGTGCCTCGATCACGAGGTTACTGTTTTCGATGCGGGCGTTGTTCGTTCGAGACGTGTAGTATTCGAGTTCGTTATTGCCCCAGCCTCCTGCCCCAATGTCGTAGGCCCATTTCGTTGCGTCGGGCGAGCTGCCGTTGGTCTGCGAAAACTCGTCAGACCAAACCAGACTCCAGCCAGTGCCAGTTTGCGCGACCACCTCCGGCCCGGACAGAAGTCCACAAATCAGAAGCGACGGGAGTATCGTGGAGTATTTCATAGTTTTATTTTGTAGCCTGCACCGTTCAAATCCGTCCACCGGACATCCAAAGTTTTTGGTCGATTACTGCGATCATTACCGTGCCGCAGGATACATTCACGGGGGCCGCGCCTCTCGGTCCGCCAACTTCGCAAGACACTTTACCGGGGAGATTACAGCATACCGTGGGCATTGGAAACCGGTCCGAGGGAAAACTACCCATTTGGATAGGTCTCGGGTCTTCCCGAATGAGCGCTGCCATTTCCACTGGAGGGGAGGCGGGTCGAACCGATCCATCGGCCGAGGATCTCGATTTCTCTTTTTTCCGTTCCGCTCTGCTCTTATTGTGTCGCAAGCTGCCGGAAGTTGACGGGCCGAGCGGCGAGCCCGATACGAGCATGAAACACAACATTGTCCTCGGCGTGACCGGATCCATCGCCGCTTACAAGGCGGCCGACCTGACGAGCCAGCTCACGAAGGCGGAATGCGACGTCCATGTGGTGCTTACAGCGGATGCGCAAAAATTCATCACTCCCCTGCCCTTCAAAACCCTCTCGAGAAATCCGGTGCTGATTGATCTTTACGAAGAGGAAAACGGCTGGAAACCGACGCACATCAAACTGGCGGACGAAGCGGATTTGCTTTTGATCGCGCCGGCCACGGCCAATGTTCTCGCAAAATTGGCGCATGGAATTGCCGACGACGCCTTGACCTGCATCGCGCTTGCCCTCAATCCAAAGGCGAAAATCCTGGTCGCACCCGCAATGAACGGGAAAATGTGGAGCCACGCCACCACCCAGAAAAATGTCGCCACGCTCAAGGCGCGCGGAGTGGAGTTCATCGGTCCCGAAGAAGGCATGCTCTCCTGCGGTTATGAAGGTCTGGGCCGGCTCTGGCAGGTCGAGGAGATCGCCAAACGGTCGCTGGCATTGCTCACCCAAAGAGGCCCATGAGAACCGCCGTTAGCGAGGCCCTGAAAAAGCTCGCCCGGCTGATGGTTGTTCCCGGCAGCGAACCCGCCGTCCACGCCGCGCGCATCCAAAGATTCCAGCGCGACATTATTTTCCCGATCAAGGGGCTGCTGATCCTGACGCTGGCTTATTTTTTCTATTTCTCGAACTGGATCGAGCCTCCCAAGAATTCCTATACGTTCACCCTGTTCCGTGAAGTCGCCCTGGAAACCACGTTTGGATTTTTTCTCATCTACGTCCTGATTACCATTTCGGTGGCTTCGATTTTTATCTTTGTGCGGCGGCTTCCACTGCCGGTGTTGATCTGGCTGATCTGCCTGCTGGGCTTGGCGGACGCCATTATGTTCGGATCGCTGACGTTAATCACCAGCGGCTTCGACAGCATTCTCTACTGGATCTTCCCGGCCTTGATTCTTCAGAATGCCATCAGCATCCCGCTGGCCGCGCCGCAGATTATCCTCAACCTGGTCGTGTGCCTGTTTTACGTCGTCGCGGGCGCGCTCGACGTCTCCATCACTGGGGAAGACGCCCTGTTCCTGGCGTTCGATGCGGGAACGCGGCACGCGCTGGATTACGGCCACACCGAGAACACCGCCGAGCCGTTTATTTTGCGGATCATCGTTTTGCTGTTGATGACGGCCTGTTGCTACGGTGTGCAGGCTCTGTTCGCCAAACAACGCCGCGCCGAAGAAGAGGCGGAGGAATTTGTCATCCGTCAGGAGCAGCTTCATGCGGCGGGCCGTTTCGCCGCCGAGATCGCGCATCAAATCAAGAATCCCCTGAGTATCATCACCAACGCGGCGTTTTCACTCGAACGCGCGGTGAAGGAGGGAAGGAACTCGACCGGCGAACAGATTCAAATCATCCGCGAAGAGGTCGATCGCGCCGACCGGATCATCACTGAATTGATGGGTTACGCTCAGTTGGCCGAGGGCACGGTCGAAAAACTCAGCGTCACGGAGGAATTGGAACGCGCGGTGGCGCAAGTGTTTCCGGCGGCGGCGA
>Ga0163152_10007359_pt1 | contig 12073 bp, 14 predicted proteins | sample OliLakLV19MP8IB2_FD_148635 | JGI IMG/M metagenome (GOLD analysis project Ga0163152, IMG submission 148635) | Freshwater microbial mat bacterial communities from Lake Vanda, McMurdo Dry Valleys, Antarctica - Oligotrophic Lake LV.19.MP8.IB-2 | ecosystem: Environmental > Aquatic > Freshwater >... | reverse complement strand
TGCTCCTTGCGGATCGCGCCCGGCGGGAAGTATGTGTTGCCTTCGACGATCTCGACCTGCTCGGATTCGGCGATGACCTGGTCGTTCCAGAGTGCTTTAGGCATGGCAGCCTCCTCTATTTCTAGTAATGGAATTCGGGCGGCGCGACATCTGCAGCATGGATTTTTTTCGGCGCGCGGTGCTGGCGTTCCTCGTGCGCGAGCACGCCCTCTCGGAAGACCTGCGCAGCCGCATGCTCGGCTGGCACTACAGCGGGTTCTCCGTGCACAACCAGGTGCGCATCGCGGCCGAGGATGCCGAGGGCAGAAAGAAGCTCGCAGGCTACATGCTGCGTGCCCCGATGTCGCTTGCAAAGATGACCTACGACGCGGCCACCGGCGCCGTCATCTACCGCTCGAAGATGCACCTCGGCCTGAAGAGGAATTTTCAGGTGATGCCTGGGGCGCAGTGGCTCGCGTTGCTGTGCCGGCATATCCCCGACCGGTACGAGCACCTCGTTCGCTATGTCGGCTGGTACTCCAACCGCGCACGTGGGGAGCGCGCCAAGGCGCAGAAGACTCAGGATGCGCCGGCCCTGGGCGCGTCGCCCATCGAGCCCGTGAGCGAACCCGCGAGCGCGCTCGCCGCGCACGCCAGGTCAGCCTGGGCGCGGCTCATTCGCAAGGTCTACGAAGCCGATCCGCTCGAATGTCCCAAATGCAAGGGGCCGATGCGCATCATCGCGCTGATCGACGACCCGCCTGTGGTGCGGCGCATCCTCGAGCACCTGGGGTTGTGGCAGCCCGAGGCGATGGAGCGTTCGACCTTGGGCTCAGGAGCGCTGCAACCGGGGTGTGCACGAAAGGGGCGGGATTGATTTTCCTATCGCTCGCGGTGCAGAGGTCATGCCAATCGGAGAAATGAGATCGACCGCGAAAGCGTCACTTTCCGGAAAAGTTTCTCCCAAGAGGCCAGGCGCTAGCTCGCCCAATAGAGTCGCGCGGGATTGTCCACAAGGAGCTTTTTCAGCAGGACCGGGTCGCCCGACATCAGCGGCAGCAGGTCGACCAGCTCGCCATCATTGGGCATCACCTTCACGTTGGGATGCGGGAAATCGGTCCCCCATAGCACGCGATCCGGGGCGGCTTCGATCAGCGCTGCCGCGAACGGAAGGGCATCGTGGAAAGGCTTGCCGGCAGTGGACACGCGCTCCGGGCCGCTGACTTTGACCCAGGCGAGCTCGTTCTTCATGAGTTCCAGCAGCCTGCGGAACGGCTTCTGGTCCAGGCCATGGCCCGCCTGCACGCGTCCCATGTGGTCGATCACGAAGGGCACGGGGATGCGCCGAAGGTGTTCCGCATAAATTTCGATGTCTTCCGCGTCAAAGTGCAGCACCACGTGCCATCCTAGCGGCGCGAGCATTGCGAGCGTGCGCTCGAACACGGCCCTGTCCGGCGCACCGCCGAGGTGCTGCACGAAATTGAACCGCACCGCACGCACGCCGCCCTTGTGCAGCGATTCGAGTTCGCGTTCATCCACGTCGGGACCGACCATGGCGACGCCGCGCCACGCGCCGCCCGACCACGCAATGGCGTCGAGCATCGCGCGGTTGTCGGCACCGTGGCAGCTGGCCTGCACCAGCACCGCGCGCGTTATGCCGAGGTGCTCATGGAGCGCGCGCAACGTCTCGCGCGGGGCGTCGGGCGGCGTGTAGCGCCGCTCCGGCGCATAGGGAAATTTCGCGGCCGGCCCGAAGATGTGGCAGTGGGCGTCGCAGGCGCCGGGTAACATAGCAAATCCGGGCTTGACGGGGTCCGGGTCGGGCGCGGATATTGTTTTGATCGTCGGGCTCATGTCCTGATAATGCCTCTTCCCATCGATGGGCGCGTTGAAATAGTAAAAGGATCGGTGCATGGCGCAGCTGGTGTTCGGTGGGGGCACCTCGCATTCCCCGATGCTCAATTGCTCCGCGGACGAGTGGCCCCGCCACATCGAAAGGGATCCGGACCTGACGTTCATCGGCCACGACGGCCGCGCCCTGAGCTACGCGGAGCTCCTCACTGCGGCTGACCCGCGCATCGCGAGCGAATACATACGGCCGGCCTCCTTCAACGCGCGCCATGCGGCCTCGCAGGCCGCGATTGCAAGGCTGGCAACGGGGATCGCCGATGCGCGGCTCGACGCGCTGCTGATCGTGGGCGATGACCAGCAGGAGATGTTCCGCGAGCACAACATGCCGGCCTTCGCCCTCTACTGGGGCGCGACGATCCGTAACGGCCGCGCGGCCGACAAGCCCCTGCGCCAGCCGCCCTGGTTCGGCGCGGCGCTGCGCCGTTACCTCGAGCCCGAAGTGGCGCGGGACTACCCGGTCGCCCAGCCGCTCGCACGGCACCTGATTGCCGAGTTGATGCGCGCAGAATTCGATATCAGCACCAGCGCCGGGCTCCTCGAAGGGCAGAGCGAAAGCCACGCCGTGGGGTTCGTGCACCGTCGCCTCATGGGCGCCACGCCGGTTCCAGTGGTGCCGGTGCTCATCAACACCTACTACCCCCCGAACCAGCCCGGCGCCGCGCGATGCTGGAAGTTCGGCGCAGCCCTGGCCGCCGCGATTCGCGCGTTTCCGGGGGAACACCGGGTCGGGATCGTGGCCTCTGGAGGACTCAGCCATTTCACCGTCGAGGAAACACGCGACCGCGCCCTGATCGCGGCACTTCGGGCGGGAGACGGTGCGGCACTCTGCGCGCTGCGCGATGCCGACCTCCAGTCGGGGCATTCGGAGATTCGCAATTGGGTGTGCGTTGCCGGTGCAATGGGCACGCGGCCCATGGACTGGGTGGACTACATCCCCGGTTACCGCACCCCGGCAGGGACCGGAATCGGCTTGTGCTTTGCCCAATGGAAGCCTTCCTAGTGCCGCTGCAGACCGCGAGAATCGCATGAGAGCTTCGGTAAACGACACGTTCACCCGCGTTGGTCCCGGCAGCGCCATGGGCGGCCTGCTGCGCCGTTACTGGCATCCCGTCGCCGCCGTGGCGGAACTCGAAGACGCGCCCATCAAGACGCTAAGGCTGATGGGCGAGAATCTTGTCCTCTACCGCGACCTGTCGGGTGCCTACGGGCTGGTGTCCCGCCGCTGTGCGCATCGCGGCGCGGACCTGTCCAACGGCTACGTCGAGCAGATTGGGATTCGCTGCGCGTACCACGGGTGGCGCTATGACGGCAGCGGCCAGTGCGTCGAGCAGCCCTTCGAGGAAGAGGTAGATCCGGGCTCGGCCATGAAGGATGGCGTGCGCATCGCCGGGTACCGGGTCGAGGCCAAGGCGGGCCTGCTGTGGGCGTATCTCGGCCCGGACCCCGCGCCGCTGGTGCCGGACTGGGAGCCGTTCAGCTGGGCCAACGGATTCGTGCAGATCATGTTCGCCGAGATCCCGTGCAACTGGTTCCAGTGCCAGGAGAATTCCATCGACCCGATCCACTTCGAGTGGATGCATTCCAACGCGAAAGTCCGGCTCGAAGGACGTACCGGACCCTATACGCCGAAGCACACGAAGCTCGGCTTCGACGAATTCGATTATGGGTTCGTATACCGCCGCACGCGCGAAGATTCGGACGAGACCGACGAGCTCTGGCAGGTCGGTCGGGTATGCCTGTGGCCCAATGCGCTGTTCACGAGCAACCATTTCGAGTGGCGCGTACCGGTCGACGACGAGACCACACTCAGCGTCACGTGGCACTTCAGCCGCCTTCCGAAGGAGCGCGAACCTTTCGTGCAGAAGCGCATCCCGTATTGGAGCGGGCCGCTGACCGACCCGAAGACGGGTCGCTGGATCACGAGCCACATCATGAACCAGGACTTCGCCGCCTGGGTGGGACAGGGAACGATCGCCGATCGCACGAGCGAACGCCTGGGAAAGAGCGACGCAGGCATCATTGCGATGCGCAAGCGCTACCTCGAGGACATCGAGGCGATCGCGAACGGTGTGGATCCCAAGGCGACCCTCCGGAATCCTGCGATCAACCGCGCGATTCCCCTTCCGGTAGCGTACCGCAGGCATTTCATCGACGGCATGACCTTTGATGAGATGGCGCGCAACCCGGCGCTGGCGAATACGATCACGCCCAAGCGCTTCGTGTTCCAGTACGGACAGCCCGAGGAAGTGATACGCGAGTATGAAGAAGCCGCCGGTTTCCCGATGGACCGCAGCGGCTTCGTCGCCCCGAAGACATAAACCGGAGAGCATGCATGGATCGCCGCAATTTTCTCGCGCACGCCGCCTCGATCACCGCCATCGGGCTTGCAGGACCCGCGCGCGCCCAGGCAATCCCGTGGCCGCAGGGCACAGTGCGCCTCGTGGTCCCCTTCCCGCCGGGCGGCCCGAGCGACGTGCTCGCGCGCATCCTCGCCGAACGCCTCGCGCCAAAATGGGGAGTGTCGGTGATCGTCGATAACAAGCCTGGCGCGAGCACGCTGGTCGGTGCGGCCGCCGTGGTCAACGGCCCGCACGACGGCTCGGCGTTCCTCATCACCGTAAGCGTGACATTCCGCCTGCCGCTCCTCGTCGCCAACGTCCCGTTCGACCCCAACAAGGAGCTCGTGCCCGCCGGGGCGATCGCCACGGAGCCGCTGATGCTGGTGGTGAACTCGAACGTCAAGGCGAATACGCACGCCGAGCTCATCCGGCTCGTGAAGGCGGAGCCGGCGAAGTATTCGTTCGGCTCCTATGGCGTGGGTTCAACCGCGCACCTCGCGCTGATCGAGATCAACAAGGCCGCGGGCGTGGATATTGTGCACATCCCCTACAAGGGCTCGACGCTGATGGCTCCGGCGCTGGTGGCAGGCGACGTGGCGATGGGCATGTCCAACCTCGGCACACTGAAACCCTACATCCAGAGCGGCAAGGTGCGCGCCATTGCAGTCACCGGCAGCGAGCGGTACCGCTTCGCGCCCGAGGTGCCCACGCTTGCCGAGTCTGGGATCAAAGGGTTCGACTCGCCGCTCTGGCTGGGTGCATTTGCGCCGGCACGCACACCGAAGCCCGTCATCGCGAAATTCAACGAGAGCCTGCGCGAGGTGCTGCGCCTGCCCGAGGTCGCCAAGCGGATCCAGGACTACAGCCAGGACCCGGCGCCGATCAGCCTCGAAGAATTCCAGAGGATGGTGGAACGCGACAACGCGACCGCGTTCCCGATGATCCGGGCCTCCGGGATCCGGCTCGACTAGGCGATCGCGCCGGCGCCGACGTTGCCTGCTGCGTCGACTAGCACGTTGTACTCGAGGCAGGCTGTCATGCACGATCCCCGCGCACGGCAGCCGCAAGATCTGCCGGATGAGCATGGCGCGTTGCTCGCGCGCCACCTCAGGTAAAAGTTCGGGTCGGAGCGCGAGGCCCGGCTGGCCAGCCGAAAGTCTCGCGCCTTGTTTACGCGATGCCGGGGAAGGCGTGATGCGTCATTGGGAGGGCGCTGTTGACTGGCCATGCTTCCGAGGCCCGCGGCTCGATGGGTGACACGTACAGGGCCGGGACAGGGCCAGACGCAACTTGGGTCCGTGTGCGCTGTCTTCGATTGCTGCCATTTTTCTGTGAAGTGCGGCTCTGGAGGCAGCGTCCGTGGCAGATTGCTGCCATCGCCCGCATGATCACTTCACGCCCAGGCTCGCCAGCGCCGCCGCGCGCCGGTCCTGGCCGATCTTCTTCACTGCGGTGTAAAGGTTTCCACCATGGCTGTCCATAGCCACCAGAAGCGGGCCGAAGCCTTTAACACGGAACTTCCACAGCGACTCGGGGTTGAGGTCGTCCATGTCGACGTCCTCGATCGCCTCGACCCACGTGGTTTCCAGCGCAGCCGCGCCGCCGATTACTGCGAGGTAGGCCCCGCCGAGGTCCGCGAACGCTTTGGATGACCCGTCGCGCAGCCCGCCCTTGCCGATGACGATGCGAACGCCGTAGTCCTTCATCAGCGGGCGCGTGAAGCGCTCCATGCGGTCGCTGGTCGTCGTGCCTATGCACACCGGAGCATAGCCGGTGGGGAATTCGGGGCTCTTGTCGACCTTGCGCACGTTCGGCGCCGTGTGGATCACCGCGTGGCCCTTGAGGTCGAAGCGCGCCTTGCGGCCGCGGTCGAATAGGTGGATCTGCGTCGCATCGCGGATGCCGAACAGCGTGCCGTTGAGGGTCACCGTGTCGTTGATGCGCAGGCGGCGCGCATCCTCTTCGCTGACGGGCATGTTGAAGTCGTAGTGCGCCATCTCAGCCTCCCTGCCCGAGCAGCGACTTCTTGAGGTCGCTGGACACCGGGTTGTCGCCCAGCCAGATCTTGAGGAGCGCGCGATAGAAATCCTCGCCCGCGATCGGCTTGCCGCGCGGTTGCCCGGCGATGGTGACTTGGGTGCCCGCACCGGGCAGCCAGTCGAGGTCGATCGCAAGGCCGGTCTTCGCTTCCTTGATCTCGTTCATGAGCCCGGTCAGCACGGCCATCCGCGGCGCGAGCGCTTTCATCTCGGCCTCGGTATGGTTGTCCTTGAGCCCGTCGGAAAGCGCCTCGCTGAAATCGGCGGCATCGACGTTGCGCAGCATGTGCAGGTGCGCGCGTTTGGGACCCGGCGCGCCGATGATGGCCGCGGGCGTCGCCTGCTTGTCCTGCAGGTACAGGCCCATGGCGTACACCTTGAAGATCGCCTTGCTGCGCAGGCCCGCGCCATTGAGCTTGAGCTCGGCGCCGCCCACACGCGCCGTGTCCCCGATCTTCACGCCGGCAACCTCGGCCGCATGAACCGGGATCGCCGCGCAGAGCGCCAAGGCCAGGAGCCGTCGCTTCATCTCAGTACCCGTACTCGATCCCGGCGGGCGTAAAGGTCGCTCGCGCGCGCCGCGCCGAATGGCACTGCATGTTCACCGCGACCGGGTTCATCGTGATATGCGTGGCTGCCGTTTCGACGTGCACCGCGAACGAAGTCGAATCGCCGCCGAGCCCCTGCGGGCCGACGCCCAGCTGGTTGACCGCCGCCGTGAGCGCCTTCTCGAGCTTTGCGCCTTCGCGATCGCTGCAGTGCGAGCCCAGCGGCCGCGTTGCCGCGACCTTGGACAGGTGCACGCACAGGTCCGCAGTGCCGCCAACGCCTACGCCAACGATCGTCGGCGGGCAGGTCTTGCCCCCGGCCTCGAGCACCGAGTCGATGACGAAAGTCTTGATCGCGTCCACGCCGTCGGCCGGGATCGCCATCTTGAGGAAGGAGTTGTTCTCCGAGCCCGAGCCTTTCGGGATCATCTCGATCTCGAGCGTTTCCATCTTGTCGCTGTAGTCGAAATGAATGACCGGCACATGCCGGCCGCAGGACGAATGCTCGTTCTTGCGCGTCACCGGGTGCACGACCGAGGAGCGCAGCGGATGCTCGCGCGTCGCGCGCTCGCAGCCTTTGCGGATCGCCTCCTTGAGCGTGACGCCGTCGATCTCGACGCCGCGCCCGATCCACACGTTGTAGATCGGGATGCCTGTGTCCTGGCAGAGCAGGTTGTCGGTGTCCTCGGCGACCGTGATGTTGCGGATCATCGTGCCGAGCACGCTTTGCGCCGTCGAATCGGTCTCGCGCGCGGCCAGCGCGCTGAAGCCCTGCTTGATATCCGGCGGCAGGAGCTTGAGCGCGCGGATGTAGAGCTCTTTCGCCGCGTCTTCCACCTGCTTGGGGTCGATTTTCACTTGACTGAGATATTCCTTTCCCGCACGACCCTGGCCCACATCGCCGTTTCGGCCTTCATCGCGCGGCCGAACTCTTCGGGTGTGTTGCCCACGGGGGCCATGCCCTGCGCGAAGAACCGCGCCTTCATTTCGGTCGAATCCAGCGCGGTCCTGGTATCGCGGTAGACCTTGTCGACGATGTCCTTGGGCGTTCCGGTCGGCGCGACAATTCCGAACCAGCCGGTATTTTCGAAGCCCGGCAGCGTCTTTGCGATCGGCGCGATGCCGGGCAGTTGCGGCAACTCGGCCTTGCTTGTCACTCCGAGCGCGCGCAGGCGGCCCGAGCTGATGTGCCCGAGGGCGGCGGCGAGGTTGGTGACCGCGAACGTCGTTTCGCCGCCGACAAGGCCCACCAGCGCGGGGCCTTCGCCCTTGTACGGCACCGACACGGCATCGACCTTGGCGGAGTTGACGAAGTTTTCCGCTGCGAGATGCGTCTGCGAGCCGATGCCCGCATGCCCGAAGGTCAGCTTGCCCGGCGAGGCCCTCGCCGCATCGATCACCTCCTTGGTGGTCTTGTACGGCGAACTGGCGGGCACCACGAGCACCTGCGCGCCGCTGACCACGTTGGTCACCGGCACGAAGTCTTTCTCGGGGTCATAGCTCATCTTGGCGTAGATGTGCTGGTTGGCCGTGACGACCGAGCCCGACGGGAAGAAGAGCGTGTAGCCATCGGGCGCCGCCCGCGCGGCCTCGGTTGCGCCGACACCGCCGCCCGCGCCCCCGCGGTTCTCGATAACCACCGTCTGGCCCCACATCTCGCCAAGCTTCTGGCCGATCATGCGCGCCGAGATGTCGGTCGCGCCTCCGGGCGGGAAAGGCACGATGAACTTCACCGGCTTGGAAGGCCAGGCCTGGGCTTGCGCCGCGGCGGCAAAGGCGAGGCCGGCGAACAGCGTGATGAACTTGCGCAATTTCATGGACAGTCTCCTTGGACTTCTCGTGTAGGTAACGCCGGCGCTGTGTCTGTCGTGGCCAGCTTGGACCGATTCTACAGCGCCAGTGCGAAGGCGAGCCCTGTCGCCAACGCCACGCCGCCCGCGATCGCCGCGAGCGACTTCTGCCAGTCGCGCCACGGCAGGAATTCGAGTGCCAGCAAGCGCAGCCCGCCGGTCAGGTGCGCTGCCAATAGCAGCACGAGCCCCCATTCGGCGAACTTGACCAGGGGCGAGTCGGTCCAGCGCAGGAAGCCCTCGAGAAACGCGGCGCCCCGGATCGCGTGGCCCAGCGCCCAGAAATGCACCGGCAGGAAGAGCGCCAGCGCGAGACCGGACAACCGATGCACGAAGAACGCCCAGTAGGCCGGATGGTTCTTCGAGCGAAAGTCGTTCTTCACGTGAACACCGCGAACACGGCGCGCAGGCCCATCACGAGCAGGAGGAGCGCGAAGGCCAGCAGAGCCCAGTCGCGCGAGGCGCCGCGCCACGCGAACCATTCGGTCATCACCGCGCGCAACCCGATCGGCGCGTGGATCGAAACCGCGAGCACGAAGACCGTGTAGAACCCGAGCCACCCCAGGTTGCCGCGCGTGCGCTCGAGGATCTCGGCCCCCGTGAGGCCGCCACGCACCGCGTAGATGATCGTGACAAGGTGGACCACGACACACAGTGCGAGCACCGCCGCGCTCGCGCGCTGGGCGATCCACAGCCTGGCTTGCGTGCGGACGTTCATCGGCCGCCGCTCAGAGCTCGCCCTTGAGCGCGGCCTTGATCACCGCGCGCTTGAGGCCCGCGATGCCCGCGGTCGGCGAAATCTGCTTGGGGCAGCGCTCGGTGCAGCTCATGTGCGTGTGGCAGGAGTGGCACCCCGCGTCGCCCGACACCGCGCGCAGGCGATCGAGCTTGCCGGCATCGCGCGCATCCTGGTCGAGCGTCCATGCGCGGTTGAGCGCGGCCGGACCGAGGTACTCGGGATTCCAGGAAACGACATCGCACGCGCTGTAGCACACGCCGCAGCCGATGCATTCGATTCCAGCATCCACTTTCTTGCGCTCTTCGGACTCGGGCGCAACGCGCTCGAACTCTTCGTGGCGAGTGCGCGTGCCTGAGAACTGGCCCTTGGCCCTGGCCCACTTGTCGAAGAACTCGCGCATGTCGGTCACGAGATCCCGGATCACCGGCAGGTTGTGCAGCGGGCCGATCTCGAGCCGGCCGTCCTCGGCGACCTTGGCCACGTGCGTGCGACAGGTCCAGCGCGAGACGCCGTTGACTGTCATGGCGCACGAGCCGCACATGCCGACCCGGCACGCAAAGCGGTAGGCGAGCGACGAGTCGAGCTTGCGCTGGACGTAGGTGACCACGTCAAGCACCGTCTGGCTTTCCTCGCGGGGCACTTCGTACTCGCTGAAGCTGCCAGCTTCGGCGCCGCGCCAGATCCGAACCCGCAGCGGGTTCATGCGTTTCTTATGCCGACTCGTACAGCCGCGTGAGCACGAACTGCCTTTGACCCAGGGCCTCGGCAGCGGTCAGGCGGCCGTTGGCGGTGCGGAACATGCAGTCGAGCAGCGCATCGCCCGCCTGGTCCGGCGTCATTTCGCGGCGCAATAACCCGGACACGTCGACGTCGATGTGCTCGGACATCGTGCGCACCGTGCGCGGATTTGCGCACAGCTTGATCACCGGCAGGATCGGGTTGCCGACCACGTTGCCCTGGCCCGTAGGGAAGAAGTGCACCGTGTAGCCAGAAGCTGCGCAAAGCGTAACCATCTCGGCCGCGGCGGAAGACGAATCCATGAACCACAGGCCCGGGCCCGTGGGCTCTTCGGCCTTGTCGAGCACGCCGTCGATCATGCATTTCTTGCCGATCTTCTGGATGTTGCCCAGCGCCTTCTCCTCGATGGTCGTCAGTCCCCCGGCGATGTTGCCCTTGGTCGGCTGCGAGTCGGAGAGGTCGCTCGTCTTGTGCTTGTCGATGATCGCCTGGTAGCGGTCGAACATGAACTGGAAGCGCTTGCGCACTTCGTCCGTGCGGCAGCGCGCCGCGACGAGGTGCTCGCCGCCGGTGAGCTCGGTCGTCTCGCCGAACACCAGCGTGGTCTTGTGCGGGTAGAGCTTGTCGAAGGCGTTGCCCACCGTGGGATTGGCGCCGCAGCCGGAAGTCGTGTCCGACTCGCCGCACTTGGTCGAGATCCACAGGTCCTTGAGCGGGCGCTCTTCGCGGCGCAATTCGGAGGCGCCCTGCAGGTACTCCTTGGCCATCTTCGAGGCGCGCATGATCGTGTCGTGGTCGCCATGCATCTCGATGCCGAACGAGCACACGGGCTTGCCTGTCGCGGCGATGCCGTCGGCGACCTTCTTCGCCCAGCCGTCCTCGATGCCGATCACGATCACCGCGGCGACGTTGGGGTTCGAGCCCGTGCCGATCAACGTCTTGAAGTGCAGGTCGAGGTCCGCGCCGAACTGCAGGCGCCCATAGGGGTGCGGGATCGCCATCACGCCCTTGATGTTGTGCGCCACGGCTTCGCAGGCCGCGTTCGAAAGATCGTCCACCGGCAGGATGATCACGTGGTTGCGCACGCCGATGCGGCCGTTCTCGCGCTTGTAGCCCCAGAAGGAGGCTTTCGAAAGATCCATTGCCATGTGTTTGCTCCTTACCAGCGCTTCGTCTTGATGTTGTGGACGTGCGCGTGCGCACCCTTGGGAATCGGCGCAACGACCTTGCCGATGTCCACGCCGTACTTGATCACGGTGTCGCCCGACTTGTAGTCGCGCAGCGAGACCTTGTGGCCGATGGGGATGTCGTTCTTCGCCTCGACCTTGATTTCCTTGTCCTGGTCCATGATCCAGCCGATCATTTCCTGGCCGGTCTTGATGCCCTCGACCACGACGACGCCGACGCCATCGCCCTCGTCATGCACGACGAAATGAATCATTGCGGTTCTCCGCTTGGCTTGGGTAAAGAGTGCGCAGTCTAGGTCGGCGGCACGGGACAAGTCAACTATATGACCTGAATGAATCGCATGGTAAATTGGGTCGATGAACCAGGTGATTTCGGCCGACGGAACCCAGCCGCTCTACCGCGAGGTGAAGCGCCTGATTACGCAAGGCCTCATCGAGGGCGAATGGCCCGCGGGCGCCGCGCTGCCCTCGGAAACCAGGCTCGCAGAGCGCTTCGATGTATCGATCGGCACGCTTCGCAAGGCGATCGACGAGCTGGTGGCCGAGCGCGTCGTTACCCGCCACCAGGGCCGCGGCACGTTCGTCGCAACGCACAACGCCAACCGGCTGATGTTTCATTTTTTCCACATCGTGGGAAAGGACGGCGGCAAGGAGTACCCGACCACGCGAACGCTTGCTTTCAAGCGCGGCAAGGGCACAGCCGGGGAATCGCGCAAGCTCGGGCTCGCGGGCGGCGCGCCGGT
>Ga0163152_10007357_pt1 | contig 12075 bp, 4 predicted proteins | sample OliLakLV19MP8IB2_FD_148635 | JGI IMG/M metagenome (GOLD analysis project Ga0163152, IMG submission 148635) | Freshwater microbial mat bacterial communities from Lake Vanda, McMurdo Dry Valleys, Antarctica - Oligotrophic Lake LV.19.MP8.IB-2 | ecosystem: Environmental > Aquatic > Freshwater > Lake... | reverse complement strand
CCTCTTGACATCCAGTCATATGATTAGTATTTTCCGCATCTGACCCCGCCGGATCCCCACCCGCCCGCACGGATCATCCTTGGGTCCCGGGCGAGAAAGTCCTGACATCACATGCCCGGCAAACCCGGCATCGTGCCGCTCGTGGCGCGCAGTTCGCATTCGCTGCTGCGTGGCACGGCCGGCGTCGCGGCGCTTGTTCAACGGGCGGCGGCGCTTGGTCATCCGGCGCTGGCGCTGACCGATCGCAACAACATTTACGGCCTGGTGGCCTTCCGAAAGGCGGCGGCGGCGGCCGGCATCGATCCGGTCCACGGCGTCGAGGTCGACGATCCGATCACCGGCGCGCGCGCGGTCCTTCTCGTCCGTTTGATGACCGGCTACGAAAACCTCTGCCGCCTGATCACGCGGCGGATGATGGATCCGGAGTTTCGACTGGCGACGGCGCTTGCCACCGATCCCCTCGACGGCCTCCACCTCCTCACCGACGACGAACCGTTGATTCGCGCGCTCCATCCGGTCACGGCGCCGAATCGGCTCTGGATTCTCCTGGCCGATCCGCCACGCGGGACCGCCGACTGGCAACGTCTCGCAGCGCTCGGCCGGGAGTTGAAACGGCTGCTGGTGGCCTCGCCCGATGTCATGTACCTGGACGACGCCGATCGGGAACAACACCGCCTGGTCACGGCCATCCGCGAGCGCCAATTGGTCGCGCGCGTGACGCCCGAATCGCTGGCGCCGCCGGGGAGTCATCTCCCGGACGGTCGGAAAATCCTCGAGCGCTTCCGCGATTTTCCGGCCGCGCTGGTTCACAATCGCCTGATCCGCGAGGAGTGCGCCGACCTTAAGTGGACGCTCGGGAAGCCGATTTTTCCGAAGTGTCCGCTGCCGCCGGGGGAGACGGCCTACTCGCATCTCTTCCGGCTCTGCCTTGCGGGGATGCGGCGGCGCTACGACGGCCTGCACCCGCCGGCCATGCGGCGACTGGCTGAGGAACTGGAGGTCATCGACCGGCTCGGCTTCGTGGAGTACTTCATCATCGTGGCCGACATCTGCCACTTCGCGCACCGGCAGGGGATTCCCACCGTGGGACGGGGGTCGGGCGCCGGCTCGATCGTCACCTACCTGCTCGGCATCACCAACGTCTGCCCGCTTCGCTACCGCCTCTACTTCGAGCGCTTCCTTCACGACAAGCGGCGCGACCTGCCCGACCTCGATATCGATCTCTGCTGGCGGCGGCGCGACGATGTCATCAACCATGTCTACCGCACCTACGGCGCCGACCGGGTGGCGATGATCGCCACGCACAACACGTTCCAGGCCCGCGGCGCCTTCCGCGATGCCGGCCGCGCGCACGGCCTCTCACCCGAAGCGGTCGACCGGATGGCCCGGCGCATTCCACGCGCCGCACACAGCGAGACACCGGCGCCAAACCGTCCGGACACGGGCGTCCGGGCGGATCGTGCGGTCGGTTCCACCCTGGCCTCCCGCATTGCCATCGACCGCGGCCTCGATCCACGCGATCGGGAGGAGGCCCGGCTGGCGAGGCTTGTCACGGCCGCCAACGGGCTGGTCGGTGCGCCGCGTCATCTCGGCATTCACTGCGGCGGCATCGTCATCGGCGACAAACCGCTCACCTCGTACGTGCCGCTCGAGGAGGCCACCAAGGGGATTGTCGTCACGCAGTTCGAGATGCATGCCGTCGAGGCGGTTGGCCTGGTCAAGATCGATCTGCTCGGCAACCGGGCCATCTCGGTCATCTCCGAATCCGTGCGGCTGATCGAGGAATCGGGCGGGCCGACAATCGTGCCGGCCGATATCCCCGACGGCGATGGCAAAGCCGGTGAACTCATGGCCCGAGGCGACACGCTCGGCGTCTTCCAGCTCGAATCTCCGGGGATGCGAAACTTGCTCCGCCAACTGGAAACGCGTGATCTCGACGGCGCCATCGCCGCGCTCTCGCTGATCCGCCCCGGGCCGGCCGGCTCCGGCATGAAGGACCGGTTCATCCGCCGGGCGCGCGGACTGGAACAGCCTGAGTATCCCGATCCGCGCCTCAAACCCCTGCTCGAATCGACGCACGGCGTTCTCCTGTACGAGGAGGATGTCATGGCCGTCGGCGCCGCGCTGGCCGGCCTTGGCCTGGCCGAGGGGGACCTGTTGCGCCGCGCCATCGCCGAAATCGAGAGCGAAGGAGAGGAGGGAGAGGTGCGCCACACCTGGATTGTCCGGGCCATCCGGAACGGTACGCGGCCGGCCGTGGCCGAGGCGGTCTGGAAAGAGCTGCGACGCTTCGGCGCCTACGCCTTCTGCAAGGCACACGCCTCCGGCTACGGCGTCCTGGCCTACCAGGGGTCGTGGCTCAAGGCGCACTACCCCGCGGCGTTCGCGGTGGCGATCTTGAATAACCATACCGCGATGTACGAGCAACGGGTACATCTCGAGGACGCGCGGCGACACGGCGTGCCGATCCTGCCGCCGTGCCTGAATCGGAGCGAACGGGAATACAAATTGGAGATGGCCGACAACGGAAGCTCATCGATTCGCATCGGCCTCGGTCGCGTGCGTCAACTCACCGAGGCCACCATCGAGCGAACGCTGGCGGGGCGCCCCTTTGCCGATCTGGCCGACTGGGTGCGGCGCGTCCGACCGATTTTCAAGGAGGCCGAGCACCTGATCCTGGCCGGTGGGCTGGATGTCACCGGGCGGATCCGGCCGCAGTTGCTGTGCGAATTGCGGTTGACCTGGGGGGCGCACCTCCGGGCAGCGCGCGTGCTGTCGGCGCAGGCCGTCGGCCTGGCCACCGGAACGGACGGGGGATTGTTCGGCACGCTGCCGATCGATATCCCGATGCCGATCCTTTCCGATTTCGATGACGCGGAGCGGATCCGCCACGAGTTCCAGGTCCTCGAACTGATCACCGACCGGAACGCCATGACGCTGTTCGACACCCGGCCATTTCTGAAAAGCAACGACCTGCCCGCACGGCGCGGCCGGCGCGTCCGGATGGCCGGCATCGTGGCCGCCGAACGGCGCGTCCGGACGAAGCGGGGCGAGTGGATGTTCTTCCTGACGCTCGAGGACGAGGACGGCCTCTTCGAGTGCACCCTCTTTCCGTCCGTGTGGCGCCGCTATGGCGCGCTGCTGCGCGGCATCGGCCCCTACGTCATCGAGGGAAAGGCCGAGGACCAGTACGGCGCAGTGACGGTCAGCGTGGAAAAACTGACGGCGTGGAGTTGAGCCTTGGCCGCTATTTCAGAATCGTCAGCTTCCGCTTGACCACCCGGCCATCATTCACGAGCTGCGCAAAATACAGCCCGTTGGCGACGGCAGCACCGTCATCGCCGCGGCCGTCCCAGGTCACGCTTTGCCGGCCCGCGGGCTGAACCCCGTCCACGAGCCGCCGGACAAGCCGGCCGTTCAGGTCGAAGACGTTCAGCGTTACCGGGCCCGCCACTGGCAGCGAGAAGGCCAGGGCCGTCCGGTCACGGAAGGGGTTTGGCACTCCCGGTTCCAGGGTCAGCGCGGCCGGCGCCGCTGCCACATCGACGCCGGCCTGGGCCAGCGACTGGATATCGAGGTTATCGATGATCCAGCCCCAGCCCGAGACGGAGCCGTCGGCATACAACCGGAAGCGGACGAGGATGGTGTCATCCGTTGAATAGGTGTTGAGCAGGTTGATCGAACGTCGACGGAGCAGGAGGGAATCAGGCGCCGCGCTGGTGTTGAAGGCGGTCTCCCACTCAGGATAATCCCGGCAATCCCAACCGGGAGCGAGCGGCGTCCAGGTGCAGCCGTCACGGCTTCCCTCGACGATGACGTAGTCCCAGAAATTAGCGTCGCCGAAGACGCTGCCGGGGTCGCCCGGCTCGACCAGGGCCACTTCATCGAAGGACAGCACGGCGTCGAGCGGGGCCACCCGAATCGGCACCGTGAGCATGTAGATCGGCGACGAACCATCGGCATACGGATGGGGCGAATGAATCGCGCTGCCGGCGAAGCCCGGCTCGGTGCCGATACGGAACAGCGAACCGGCGAAATCGGTCGTCGCCGACTCGAAGTCGTTGGCGTACACAAAGACAGGCGTTTGTGGAGCGAAGGCATCAATCGACTTGGTCACGGAGGTGTATTGGACGCCTCCTTTCCAGCTGCGGAGGTAAATCACCTTGGTGCCTGCCGTCACGACGGGAATGTTGAAGACGACGTCCTGGCGAGCCACGTTGGCCGACAGGTTGCCGACGATAATGCCGCCCAGGAGGACATCCGTCGAGTCGTACGGCGAACGCAGGTTCATGTCGACCGTGATCATCCCGCCCGGCCCCTGGAACACTTTGTCGATGAGTGGCTTGAACGTCTGACCGACGATCAGCTCCGGCATCGTCACGCTCCAGATGCCGCGGCCGTGGGTCGCGGCCACAACCTCATCCTCCGATTCCATGAGCTGCCATATGCCGACGTTCGGCAGCCCGTTGTTAGCCAGGGCCCAGCTGGCACCGCCATTCAGTGATTCGACCAGGCCGATTTCCGTGGCGGCCCAGAGGCGATTCGTGTTGTTCGAAAAGACGAGGAGGTCGTACACCGCCACGTCCGGAAAGCCGTTCGTACTGGGGGAGCCGCCGGCAAAGCCGGTGATGTCGGTCCACGAAACGCCGCCATCGACGGTACGAATGATCTTGGGTCGACCGGCAAAGCTGAAGAGGACGTAGGCCGTGTTCGCGTCGGTCGGATGAGTGGACAGGCCGGAAATGCCGCCGAGATTGACGGCCGTATAACTGTTGACGACCGAGAACCCAACCGCGGCATTTGTCGATCGGAGGATGCGGACGTTTCCGGAGGCCGGGGCATCCATGCGCGAGCCCGCCCAGACGACATTGGGATCGGCTCGCGAGATGCGCACGCAGTGAAACGAGCTGATTGTGCCCCAGGTGCCGGCCGGAATCGGGAAGAGCGACCAGGTGCCGCCGAAATCATTGGAGCGCCAGACTCCGCGCCGGCCGACGGCACACAGGAAGTCGGGCGAGGCGTTGGTCTTGGCGATCTTGGTGATGAACGGTGCGTTGCCGGCGCCATTGTCAATCAACCCGGCCGGGCTCACGCTGGTCGCCGCGCTGTTCCAGGTCATGCCCCCGTCGAGCGAGCGCTGGAGGCCGTTGTACTGGTAGCCGCCGATGATCCTGGTCGGGTCGTTGAAATGCCAGGAGACCTCGTAGCCGTCGCCGCCGATGACGTGGCTCCACGGCGACAGATTATTGGGATCAATGTCCGACTGCCATGTACCGTTGTCCTGCGTACCGCCGGCGTAGGCGCTGGCGCCGGGGCGCTTGTCGCCGCCGTAAAACTGGGTGGTGACCATTCCGTCCACCAGCTGCGAGAATCCGGCATCCTGAAGAGTTGATACCGACACGCCGCCATCGTTGGTATTCAGGATGCGCCAGCCGCCCGGCGCGTTGATCGATGTCAGGCCATGGTGGTCCGGGTGGGTACCGGAACCGATGAAGGTCGTGGTACGCGAAACGCCCGTCAGGAAAATCCGCGCCAGGTTGACTCCTCCGACGTAAACGACGTTGACGTCGGTCGGGTGGGGCAGAATCGTGTTGTCGTACCAACCCTGCGCGCCCAACCAGTTGGGTTCGGTACCGGCCTCAATGGTTTCCGACCATGTAGCGCCGCCGTTCGTCGAGATCCAGAGCTCCGAGTGCGACGCGCCTTCGGCCGAGGCGTATAACCGGAGGTGGTCGACCGGCGAGATCGCCAGCTCGAATCGGCCGGGGATCGAGGTGATGCCGCTGTTGACGAACGCCCAGCTGTCGCCCCTGTTCACCGACTTCAGGATGCCGGCCTCGTCGACCGTGGCATACAGGATGTTGAAGTCGGTCGGGTCGGCCACCAGCTGCATCAACTTCTTCACCCGTCCGTTGGCGCCGATGGTCGTACTGGCATGGACTTCAGTCCAGGTGAGTCCGCCGTTGATCGATTTCATGATGCTCGATCTGGGCGAGACGGAGTCCTTGAATCGGCTCATCGTGGTGGCGGCGATCACGACGTCCGGATTGGTCGGGTCGACCAGTATCCGGGCGATGTTGTTGAACGCCGGATTGTCGACGGTCGAGGTGAGATGGGTCCAGGTAACCCCCCGATCGATCGATTTCAGCATGCCGTTGCCGTTCATCACGTCGACGCTGAAGTAGCTTTCACCAGTGCCGACGTACAGGATGTCGTGGTTCGAGGCGGCCATGGCCAGTGCCGAGGTCGACAGGACCGGAAAGTCCGGTGTCAGCCAGATCCAGGTGGTGCCGCCATTCGTCGTCTTCCAGACGCCGCCACCGACGCTTCCGATGAACCAGGTATTGTGGGTCGGATCGTCCGGGTCGACCACGATGGCCCGCGCCCGGCCGGCCACATTGCCCGGGCCCCGCTCGACCCAGGGAAGCGGCCCGCCGTTCGGCGCAAAGCCGACCGCCGCCATTGCCGATTCCAGTTCCAGCCGCTGGTAGCCCGATTCGTACTCGGGCGTCGTGCGGTCGGCCGGAATTTTCATCTCGGCCAGGATGCGGGCGAATTCGCCCGGGTTGTCAGGACGTACCTTGGCTCCACCGCGCCATGGTTTCTTGCCGGCAGCGCGTGCGGCCGAGGGGTCACTTTCGGAAACGGCGGTGAGATTTATCTGAACAAGTGCCAGGACGACCGCTGTGGCCAGGAAAAGGCCCCCGCGGCAGGAAATCCGGCCGATCATGTGCATTGGCGTGTCTCCCGTGCGGCCAGGCAACAGAAACGAATCTTGACCAGATCATACCGCGTCGGGCCGTCCCGGCGACCAACTCTGAAAACTAGGGATCTGGTCGGCGCCCCTCGGCCAGGGAGATGGCGTACCAGAAGGCCGCGTCGGGGCGGGCCCCCCAGCGTCGCAGTTCGGCTACCGCCCGATCGATTTCGGATCCCTCGATCCAACCGGCGGCCGCGGTGGCTTCCCTTGCCCCGAGGAGGACGCCGGCCAGATTCTCCACGAATCCCACAAAGCCGGCTTCGCCCGCGCAGGCGCCGAAAAACACCCATTCGCAACGCACGGGATTGACCCCGGCCGCGTGCAGCAGTTCCACCAACCGCCGGCCGACATACGGGTCGCAACCAATCCGATCATACCCGCGCACGTAGGCCCGCCACACCTCGGTAAGGCCGGGCACTTCCGGCCAGAGACGGAGAAGGTCGTGATCGTCGTCGAGCAACACAAGGCGTCCCCCAGGGCGGACGGCGCGAACCATCGATCGAACGACATCCTCGGGCTCGGTGACATGCTCGAGCAGGAAGCGCGTGTGGGCCAGGTCAAAGGATCCCCACTCGTCAAGGGCAAGCGGTAATCGGAGCGCATCGCCGGCTCGGAACTCGACCAGGTCCGTCTCGCCATCCTCAGCCGCCTGACGCCGGGCTTCCGCCAGCTGCTCCGTGCTGGCTTCGATACCGAGCAGCCGCGGTCGGACGGACGTCCCGGGCCGAGCCACGGCGCGGGCCATCGCCCGGCTCATCTGGCCAAGACCCGAGCCGACATCAAGGATCGATTCGCCCGGCACCAGGTGGAGCGCGGCCAGACAGCGCGCATTGATCAGCCTGTTGAGCCCGGTCAGCCGGGCCTGCTCCTCCCTGGCCGTGCCATGGATGTACACGGCTCCCGAATCTGGTGCGGGGGATCCCGCGTCGGTCACGGTTTGACCGGCTTGACGCTGCCGGTCTCCACCGTTTGTTCCGGCCAGAGAGTCACACGGGTCCAGCGGTCGACCGGCAAGTAGGTCTTGAACGCCTCGTGGAGGCTCTCCGCGGTCAGGAGGTCGATCCGCTCCCGGCGCTTCGCCACCCTCAGCGGGTCGAAGCCCATCTGGTGGACCAGCTGAAGGCTGCCCAGCCAGTAGGCGTTCTGTTTCTCGGAAGTCTCGAGTTCCCGACGCTCCAGCTCTTGCAAACTGGCGATCTCCTCCTGCTTCGGACCGTGTGCCCGCAGTGCCTTGACGACGGCCAGCGTCGTATCGGCCATCCGGTTGGCATTCTCCGGCGCACTGCTGTACGACACGGTGATGGTGCCGTAGTCAGAGACCAGTGACGGGTTGCTGAACGACACGCCCACGCTGTAGGTCGTGCCCAGTTCCTCTCGCAGAATTTCACGGAGACGACGGCGGAGAATATTGCCGGCCATCCGGGCGCGGTACATCGCCATTTCATCGATACCGGTGGGACTGTAAAACGTGATGGTGCTCCGGCTCTTCGCTTCGACTCCCTTGGTCACATCGGCCGTCTGGACGCCCATGGGAAAGCTCTGTTTGCGATTCACCGGTGCCGAGGTTTTCTTGCCTGTGGATGGCAGCCCGCCAATGTAGCGCGCCACGAGTGGGGTGAGGACGGCCGGGTCGAACGAACCAACGAAGAAGAAGGTAAAGTCGGCCGCATTGGCGAACCGTTGCCTGTAAAAACGGACGGCCTTGTCGAATTCGAGATGGTCGACATCGTCCGCGGTCAGCGGCTTCGACATGTAGTGGTCGTTGCTGTTGATCTTCGAAAACGCGTCGCCAAACTGGGCATCCGGATCGTTGAGCCGGTTTTCCATGTCCGAATGCCACTTCTTCCGGAGGACATCAAACGCCTCGGGACGATCGGTCGGTTGGGTGAACGTCAGGTACACGAGCTGAAGGGCGGTTTCCAGATCTCCCGGGGTGCTCGATCCCGACAGGCCGTGGCTGTAGGAACCCACATAGGGAGATCCCCCGACCAGCTTGCCGGCGAGAAGTTTTTCCAGTTCCACCGGCTTGAATCCGCCGATTCCCTGCTCGCCAATGATGGAGGACGCCCGGATGGCCTCGGGATAGTCCTCGGGATCGGCGATCGAAGCCCCACCCTTGGCGTAGGACGAGAAGATGATTTGATCGTTCTTGAAATCAGTCGGCTTCATCCAGACTTCGACACCATTCGACAGCGTGATCACGGTGGCACCGAGCTCGGGAATCGTTCGGCTGTTCGTCACCGTGCCCGGCGGGGGAGGGGCGGCCAGGAGCGGTCGATCGGCCACCGCATCGACCCAGGCCTCCACCGGTGACTGCCAGGCCCGCTCGATGGCGGCGCGCAAAGCGGCTTCGTCGGGCGGTGCCAGACCGGCCTTTTCGGGCGCCGAAACCGTGAGGACGCGGCTATCGGTGGCCATCATCCGGGTGAGGGCACCATTCACATCCTCGACCGCGATGCCGGGGAGGAGCGACCTGGACCAGGCCACCTCGTTTTCGATCCCGGGCGTTGGCTCCTGATCAAGGTAGTGACTGACGTAGGCCCCCGCGAAGATCTGACTCTCCATCCGATTCTTTTCCTGGTACAGCCGTTCGATCTCGGCCAGCTGCGACTCCCGTGCCCGATCGAGCTCGGCCTGGCCGAACCCGTGCTGACCGGCCCGCTTCAACTCGACGAGGGCGGCCTCGAACCCCGGCTCGAGGAGGCCGTCCTCGGTTCGAACGCTCAACGAAAAGACTTCCATGGTCCGGACAAAGCTGCCGCCACCCACGGAGGCACTCAGGAATTTGGCATCGCCCCGGCGCCCCTGCTCGTCCAGGCGATCGTTCAGCATCGAGTAGACGAGGTAATCGGTCAGCTGGTCGCGGTAATCGCCGAGCGTCGTCATCAGGGTGCGCGGCTGCTTGAAATAGAGGTTGCCCAGTGTGAAGCGTGCTTCGGAGTCCGTGGCCACGGAGATCTTTAGGTCGCCGTGCCCCGGGATGTCATGGACGGGCAGGGGCGGAAGGCTCGCGCTCTTCGGGATGTCGGCGAACTCAGCCTGGATCATCGCCAGCATGCTGTCGGGATCAAGCGTACCAACGGCAATGATGGCCATTCGTTCCGGCCGGTACCACTGTGAATAGAAATCGCGGATCCGGGTGGCGTTGCCGCGTTCGATGACCTCCGGCTTTCCGATCGGCAGCCGGGTTGCGTACTGTGAACCGCTGAAGATGATTGGAAAGTGCTTGTCCGACAGTCGGGCCTGCGCCCCACGGCCCCGGCGCCATTCGTCCAGGACGACGCCGCGCTCCTTCTCGATTTCCCTGTCGGAAAGCCGGGCCCGCGCGGCGTAATCGCCCATGGCCCACAGCCCCTTGATCTCCAGGCTGTCGTTGTCGGCCGGCAGATCGAGCATGTATACGGTCTCGTCGAAGGAGGTGTACGCATTCGCATCCGCGCCGAACCGGGCACCGATCGACTCGAGATATTTGACCAGCTCACCCGGTTCGAAGTGCTTGCTTCCGTTGAAGCACATGTGTTCCAGAAAGTGGGCAAAACCCTGCTGGTCGTCTGTCTCCAGCACCGATCCGGCGTTGATTGCCAGCCGGAGCGAAACGCGGTTCTCCGGCCAGCCATTCTTCTGGATGTAATAGGTCATGCCATTGGGCAAGGTGCCGGTGCGGACGGTCGGATCGAGCGGCAGTGTTTGTGACAGATCCAGAACCGGTCCGACCTGGACGGCGGGGGGCCGGAGCTTCAGGTTGTCGGAATCGATCCGGGGCGTCTGGGCGTCGGCTGTTCCAATGGTGGCCAGGGTCAGGGCCGCAAGGAAGAATGGAGCGGGGGGCCACGGGCGAATCATGGGCAATCTCCTCGTCATGAAGAGGGAAGCATCCGCGAAGGCGGAAATCTCACCTATAGTAGTAGAGAGTGGAGTCAATCGGTGCCCGCCCGGAACCGATAAGTTGACCCAGTGGTGGGGCCCGCCTACACTCCGTGGTCGGTCTCCGATCAGCGGGGAATTGTACACGTAAACGGTTTCCCCGGTTTCAGTTATCCAGAGGTCCAGGAGCACACGAGGTGTCATGTTCGAGCAGTTTTTCGGTCTCAGCGAAAACCCCTTCAGCCTGACACCGGATCCCCGGTTTATCTTTGCCAGCCGTTGCCACGATGAGGCGCTGGCCCATCTGAAGTACTGGCTGGAACATAAGGAAGGATTCGCCCTCGTCACCGGCGAAGTCGGCACGGGCAAGACGACGGCGCTGTTCCGATTGATTGACGGCCTCGAGCGCCGCTACGAGATCGCCTTCATCACCAATTCGACGCTCAGCCCCGTCGATCTGCTCGAGGAGATCTGTCGCAAGTTTGGCCTGGACATCGAGACGGGCACGAGCAAGCCAGCCCTGCTGCAGAAGCTGGAGACCTATCTCAAGCGCCAGGTGGACCGCGGGAGTGGCTCCCTGCTGATCATCGACGAGGCCCAGAATTTCGAGCAGCCTCTCCTGGAAGAGGTGCGGCTCCTGTCCAACATTGCCCGACCGGGCGGCCCGCCGATGCTCCAGATTGCGCTCATCGGCCAGCCCGAACTGGAGCGGAAACTCAGCCTCCCGGAACTCCGCCAGTTAAAACAGCGCATCGGCGTTCACTACCGCATCGAACCGCTCAGCGCCGACGAAACACTCAAGTACGTTCACCACCGCGTCAGTGTTGCCGGGGGCTATCCCCGTGTGCTCTTCCCGGAGGAAACGGTGAACCTCCTCTTTCAGAAGACATTTGGCCTCCCGCGCGAGATCAACCAGGTGGGCAGCCAGGCGCTGCTCGGTGCCTATGTCGAAGATTCCACGACGGTGCGACCGGAGCATATTCAAGGAGCCATCAAGGAAATGAGTTTCAAGAGCGTCCTTGCGGGGACGGAGGCCGTGCCGGCTCCGAGGGCCGTGCCGATACCGGCGGTCATGCCCGTGCCGGTGGCGATGCCCGTGCCGGCGGTCATGCCGGTGCCCCCTGTCATCCCCGCACCGCGACCCATGGTCGTCGATGCTCGTCCGATGCCGGCACGCATCGATCCCATTTCGGTTGAGCCGGTCACGACTCCCCGGTCGGTGGAGGCGGGGCCTCGTTCCCCCACCCCGGCTTCGGTGCCAAATTTCATTTCGCTGCCGCCACTCTCCACTCCCCGGGTCGAAGCCCCGCCAAACGAGGGGAGAGTCCGGCTGGCTCGAATCGGCCTGGTCGTTGGCGCGGTCACCATTCTCGGCGTGGCGGGGTTCCTGCTTTTCATGCCCCAGAAGACGCCCCGCGATGAGCTGGCCGACATTGAAAACGAGACGATGA
>Ga0163152_10007355_pt1 | contig 12078 bp, 10 predicted proteins | sample OliLakLV19MP8IB2_FD_148635 | JGI IMG/M metagenome (GOLD analysis project Ga0163152, IMG submission 148635) | Freshwater microbial mat bacterial communities from Lake Vanda, McMurdo Dry Valleys, Antarctica - Oligotrophic Lake LV.19.MP8.IB-2 | ecosystem: Environmental > Aquatic > Freshwater >... | reverse complement strand
GCCGACTCCGCCGCTCCACCCTCCGAGACGCCCGCCAAACTGAGAGGTGTCAGAGCCTCTCACCCCATTCGCGGCTGCGCGTAGAATGGACAGCTACGGCGTGGACACCATCTATGGTGGCAAGGGGACAGATACGATCAACGGCGGCGAGGGGCACGACACGGTTTATGGCGGCGACCATAACACTAGTTCCCAGGACATCATTATTACCAACGGTGGCGAAGGGCCGGACACGAAAGACTGGGACGGTCCGAATGAATCCGATCTCTGCACGCAACCAACTGTCAACATCAACGACACACGAGCGGTCGAAAGCGATGGCTATGCTGAGTTCCTTGTGCGATTGAATCGCGTCTACGATCAGGATGTGAGCGTGACCTGGCAGACGGCGAACGGCAGCGCCACGCAACCCACGGACTACACCACGTCGAGTAACACACTCGTGATTGCGGCGGGCAGCACCACGGGCACGATCAGCGTGCCGATCAACAATGACACGGTTGATGAAGGTGACGAAGCCTTCAACGTGCAGATCACTGGCGTGACCAATGCGGAGCTTGGCGACAGCAGCGCCGCCTGCACGATCATTGACAACGACGCGCCTAGCGGGAGCATGCCCTTAGCCACAGTGACTTCGACGCAGGCGGAAGAGGGTGATGTATTTGTCGCCTTCACGGTATCGCTCACTCAGGCGACCAATGAGACCGTACGCATCCACTTCGCGACCAGCGATGGCACGGCCACGGACGGCGTCCAGTACTACGCGTTCTCCGAGGATATCTACTTCGCACCCAATCAAACGTCGGCCGAGGTACACGTTTCTATCCAGGACGACAACTGGTTTGAGCCCGGCAGTTCGCCGTATTTCTTCGTGACGATCAGCAGCCCAGTGAACGCGCTGATCGGCACGAGCGGCGGCTACGCGCTGATTACGGATGATGACCCTGCGCCAACGATGAGCATCAGCGATGTGTTAGTGACCGAAAGCGATCCCGGCCTCAGTGCGGTGACCGCGCAGTTTGTCGTTTCGATGACCAATCCGGCCAGCTTCAGCGTGAATTTCACCGTGGTCATCACGCCAGGCACAGCGCTGGCAACAAGTGATTACAGTGCCAGCACTACCACATTCAATGTCACACTCCCGGCAGGGCAGACCACCCACTTCATAACGCGCCCCATTACGGCCGACTTGGTCGTTGAATCACAGGAAGTTTTCTACGCCACGATCACTAGCGCCAGCGTCGTCGTCACGGACTATTTAGGCGTTTGCACAATTAACGACAACGACCATGAGGTTGATATAGACATCCACTATGGCCAGAATGGTCGTCTCGTAGATGAGATAATAGAAAGTGGTGAAGTCAATGACTACGGTTTCGGAGCTTTCACAGTAGCGAATCTCAATGACACGGATGGCGATGGCGTTGGCAATCAAAAGCAGGACATAAATGACGACTGGGGCCTTCCTGCTGATTTAGTAGATATTACAGGTGGCGGTCAAGCTAATACAGATCAAGTTACTGTGTCATCTGTTGAGGGCTACTCGGTTGGTGATTGGATAACGATCGCAAACCTGACAGAAGAATCTGAGCGCAAGCAGATTCTTGGGATTAACTCCGCGACAAAGACGCTAACTCTTTCATCGCCGCTTGCGTTTACTTATTCCAATGCCGGCGGCCGTGTACTCCAAGGCGGTGTCTCAGAAAGAGATTTGATGGAATTCAAAGTTCATAAACCGAATCCAGCGGAGCCGAGTTCGTCTATTGTCTTGACATTTAGCGGACCTGAAGTGGGTTTGTGGACATCACAGTTTAAAGGCCCCGGTACTCGCGTAACACTCACCAATCATCAACTTATCATTCCGGTAGACGAGATTTCATCGCTCGGCTTGACCTATTGGATTGAGGCGCGGGAAATCTCGAATCACGTACGAGACATACAAGTAACGGCAACCTACCTAAACGCGACGCCGGATACAGTCAATGCCACTTCAGTATGGAGCACACTGGCTGGCTGGGTTGACACTAGAGGAGACGCTTTATTTGATGATATGCCCCAATCACTAATCGAAATACTGGCGGATAAGCACATTGATAGTATGGGTCTAGCTACTCCATACGTATATGAACCGCTAAATACTACTAACATAAACAATGGGATTGCATTCGCATTCCAAACGCTGCCGGCCGGCTTAGCGAACGAACCAGTCGAGTTCGATATTGCTCGTCGGGTCGAGCGGTCAACTTGGGAGAAATACCCAGGAGAGGACTGGGAGATTTTGGACACATTTTTTACCGATTGGTTTGTCGATGCGCCAAACGATGACAACAGCGACGAGGATGAGGTTGAGATTCCAAACGCCAACGATCGAATCTTTTCCATTGACGCTCCAGGCTGGCAAGGCTTAATCCCCCAGCCTGTTGCGGGAATTGAGAGGCTTACTCGTTTCAACGCCGAGGAGTTTGTTCGGGTCTCGTTCCAGGTCAATATGGCTGACAATTATTTGCTTGGATCGCGAGCGTCGGCATTTACCCGCTGGGAAGATCGAAGCCATATAATTACCTTTGTGGAAGCAGCGGAACCTGAACCAATTGAGGGCTGGAAGCGAGTGACAGGAGACCTTGTAGAGACGGCCACCAATAGCAACTCAATTGGCTCGACACCGATCGGTTGGGGGCCAACACCATTCCCGGAACCATAACGATGAAAACCACAATCGCAGTTCTCTTGACGCTCGCCCTCGCTGGCGTGGCCCCGAATGACCGTGTCGTCATCAGCGATCCTGACGTGCGAGCGACCCTCGCAAAACTTGACTCTGCGGACCTAACTACTCGCCGGCAGGCGTTCGCTGCGTTGTCAGCACAGTCGAAGCAGCTTGCCGATGGCATCGCGCTAATTCTTGATTCGGATGTTGTTGATCTCGATTTAAGCAGACGGACATTGGCTGCGAGGTGGCTCGCCCGAAATGCACCTCGCACCGGCATTCCCGTGATGGTGCGACACATTGATTTCCGTCCGCCGAACCAATTCATCCAGCACCTCACCCCATTGGCAGAATACCCGTGTGGTGAGGGGCTCGTGGAAGCGGGCCTCGATTCGATTCCCGCTATCCTTGCTCATCTACAGGCGACCGAAATTGAGAAGGTGACCGACGAATCAATCCGCCTGTATGCCCTTGTCATCCATGAGCTTTACCACAAGAAATATGGCGCTCATGGCCTCGATGCGATTGGCAGCGTTCGTGCTTACGCTGGCCGCTTACGCGCACACGATACGACGAACTTCCAGCGTCTAGAAACGCAGTTGCGAACGATAGGTAAGTAGCGCATAGAAAGGGGCCGCGAAGCTCGGGGCAGGGAATCGCGCGACCTATTTGTCAGCCTTCTAGCCTTGCTTACCGACTCGACGGAGTCGCCGTGTCGTCAGCAGTCGCCGGTGTCGCTGGCTCGGCCGGGGCAGGGAACTACGTGGCCCGTGTCAACACTCGCGTGCTGACGATAGCCAGGATACCAGCCCGCGAGAGGGAATCAAGCGCGTAGACCATCGGGTGCGACGGTTGCTAGGGTAGCCAGCGGTCGCGACCGACGCAAGAAGTCCAAAAGCCAGCGATCAAAAAGTGTAGCAAGTTTGGCCAATGGGTTCGCGGACGGTTAAGCTGATGCCAATGCCCCAACTCGTCTATTACCTAACACTGGCATCGTTGGCAGCGCCGATTACGGATTCGGAGCAACGAGTCCCGATCTTTTCAGCACCGCAGGCGGCAATTGTCGTCGGCACGGTTGTTAAGGTTGTCCCTGCTCAGGAGTACAAAGCAGCCACAATAAAGATCAATCGCGTTGTTTGCGGCGACGGCTTTCATGTCGGCGACGAATTCACGGCCCGGACGGATACGCAAGAGCCAAATGAGCGAATCGTGGAACCAGTTGTCGTCCCGATCCTCGCCAAGAATGAAGTAGCTATTTGGTACGTCATCCAAGGTCAGCATCAAGTCCATCTGGCACGTCTCAGAGAAATGCATCTCGATTGGCCAGTTAGGAATGAAAAGAGCCCAGAGTTTGAAGCCGCGCTACATCACGGCGCACAAATGAAGTCCGTTGAGGACGCTGTCGGCGAGGCGGCCGGGATTGCACGATTGACAGAACTTGTCGCCGATCCCTCTCCAGAAACAAGTTGCTGGGCAGTGACCAAGCTTGCGGAACTAGCGCGCAGGACGGAACATGCCGATTTGCGACCACTCTTCTGGGAATACGCTGCCGATCGCAAACTAACGGCTCTGGCTCGATTCGCCGCTGACGACGCGCTATTGCGCTTCGACCACGAGAAGTGGCGAGCGTCACCTTTAAGAGAGCAATTGGCACTCGAATGTGTTAGCAGTGTATTTCTTCCGCGAGAGGCCCGTGTGATTTCGCGACGGCTCGATTCAATTGCGCAGCACCCGAAACTTGAAGGGTATACAGAACTAACTACACTGTTGGCATTGTTCGATCGCGCCGTCTCCAACGATCGGTTTCCGCAACCTTGGCGTGAATACATTCCGCGATATTTGAGCGTTGTACCGACACAATATGAGAACGACCAACCCGCCTTCGATTGGCTTGCTCGACAGGTGCGAACGTGCAAAGATGCTGATTTGCAGCGAGGCGCGGCGTACACCTTGGTTGGTATGTCCACGACACCAGCGCGAATGGCCACACTCCGTGAGCTTGTGCCGCTAATTAAAGACGATGCAGCGAAACGTCACGCATTGGCCGTCACTGAGGGTGGTTGACTAAGCGTCGTCAGCGCAAGAAAAGGGGCTGCGAAGCTCGGGGCAGGGAATCGCGCGACCTATTTGTCAGCCTTCTAGCCTGGCTTACCGACTCGACGGAGTCGCCGTGTCGTCAGCAGTCGCCGGTGTCGCTGGCTCGGCCGGGAGCACGGGCATCTCGGGCTCGCTCGACTCGAGAGGCTCGCCCGAGGGGACCAGTTCGGCCGGGATCGGCTCGGGGGCGTCGAGGTAGAAGAAGTACGGTCGCAGGCGATCGGCCAGCTCGCGGTCGTGCGCGTATGCCTGGAACCGGTGGGCCTTATTGACCCAAGAGGTCGATTCCATCTGCAACACCCGCTGGTCGTACGGCGCGATCGGCCGGGCGGGGAGACCGTTGAGGCCCAGGGCCTCCCAGGGGAACCATTTCTGCAACAGGGCCAGGGTGCGATCGTCGGGATTCACCGTGATCAACATACGATCGACTTGGGTGACGGCCAGCGAATGGTGGCCGCGTGGAGTGAGCAGCCATTTGTCCATGGCGGCAGCGACCAGGCAGGCTTCCGTCGGTCGCCAACCGACATACTGCCGGGGGGGCAACTCGTAGCCGGCGATGTGACCCGTGGCCAGCCCGTGCAATCCGGCCGTGATCGTGCGGCAGCCGTAGCTGTGGCCGGCCAGGCCGAGCGGCAATCGCGGGTCCAACAAGTCGATGAGCCAGGCGAGGTAGTAGCCTTGCGATTCGGATCGGTCGGCCTTTTCGACGACGTTGCCTTCGAGTCCGTATCCTTTGAGACGCTCGGCGGGCCACGACCAGAGGACGAGTCGAAAGCCGTGAATGCCACGGCCGATCTTGCGATAGACGCGCGTTCCCCCTTCGATGGCGCCGTCCCAGTCAAGCGTATTGCCGTGCACGTAGATGCAGGTCGGCAGCGACGGGTCCATCGCCATCAAGAACTCGTCGAGCGAGTACTGCTGATAGCGGTCGCGGCCCGTGCGCTTGTAGTACTCGATGCAGCCTAAGCCCTGGTCCAAATTGCAACGCACGGGCGCTTTTCGCGTGCTGACGATCCAGAACTCCCCTTCGGCCGGCTTGCAGCGGTCGATGCAGAGCCGCACGTCTCGGCAGACCGGTGGCAGCGGGGCGTCGGGCCCGAGCACGGGGTAGCCCTCGTACTCTTCGTCGTCCGCGATATCGCAGGCGTCGTCGTCGGGGGCGTCCTCCGCCGGGCAATCCTCCGCGGGGAATTCACCGGGCGGGCATTCGGCCGATGGGCAATCGGTTGGAGTGGGGTGAGCTAAAGTGCAGGGGATGTCATCGGCCGAGATCGTATCGTCGGTGGTTGCGTCGTCGGACTTGAGGTCGTCGGCAATCGACTCGTCGACTTCGTCCGCGTCGGCTTCCTCAATGTCGGTATCATCCCGCGAAGCCGAGTCGGCAGGCTCGTTAACGCAGAGTTCATCGTCCGCGGGCGCATTCGTGTCGACCAGCTCGCCGTCGGCGGTTTCGACAATGCCCGAGTCATCGTGCCCGCGGGCCGTGGCGTGACGCCGGACGACCTGACGCGAGGGGGGCGCGAGTGAGATAATCGTGGTGGGCTCTTCACCTAGCGCCGAGCGTTGGACCAGAACCTGGCAGGCCACTAGCAGCAGGCAAAGCAGCACTGATCGCGGAGCGCGGGGGAACCGCGACAACCAGAATCGTAATCGGCAGGGGGCGATCATGGACGTCCTTGCCCAAGTCCGGCCGGGGAGGGGTCCGTGACATTACGCCCCGACGAGCCGGCAAAGGAGTTGGCGCCACCGTGCGCGCAACTACTTGTTAGTTCGCCCCCGTTCGGCGGCGGTCTGGACCCGATTTGCTGGCAAAACCCGCTCGGTGTCGGCGGGTAGGCGTTATGGCCAGTCGCGCGCGGCAAAGTCCACGGAATCGGGCCCGCGGACTGGCCGACATGGGGTATCCGTGGCTGTTGGCCAGGCGGCTTGACAAACCCCGGCGGGTACTTGGCGCCAGGCGGGCGCAGAACTTCGGCCCGGCATGGCACTTTCGTTGCTGGTAGCGCCCTTGCATTTTGGGGGAGATCGGCCAAAATATCGGGATTCGCGCGTTCGCTATCACGCCGGCAGGCGTGTTCGACAATTTCGGATATCGTTAGGACATAAGGGTTTCGGTCGGCTGGGCAGCGATTGCTCGCGACCGCATCTGAGGGAGTTTATCGTCGATGGCCGAGTCACTCACCGTGGAACTGCGACCGAACCTCGGCAAACGGCACTCGCGCCGTATCCGTCGGGAGGGCCAGGTGCCGGCCGTGCTTTACGGCCACGGCGGCGAAGTTTTCAGTTTGACCGTGCCCCACGAGCAGGTCGCCAGCATGCTGCGTCACGGCAGCCGGCTCGTTGAGTTGCGTGGTGCGGTGCAAGAGACCGCGTTCGTCAACGAGATGCAGTGGGATGTCTACGGAACGGACGTCGTCCACTTGGATTTCATCCGCGTCGCCGAAGGCGAGAAGGTCGAGCTCCGCGTTAAGATTGAGCTCAAGGGTGAGGCCCCCGGTGTCAAAGAAGGTGGCGCCCTCGACCTGGTGATGCACGAGTTGGAAATCGAGTGCCCGGTGGGCGTGATTCCTGAAAAGCTCATCGTGAGTGTCAAGGAGTTGCACATCGAGCAAACCATTACCGCCGGCCAGGTGACGTTGCCCGAGGGTGCCTCATTGATCACCGATGCCGACGCCGTAGTGGTCACCTGCCATAAACTGACTGAAGAAGGCGAAGAAGGGGTCTCTGTCGGTGAAGGGGCCGAGCCTGAGGTGATTGGTCGCAAGGCTGGCGAGGAAGCAGCGGACGAGGAATAGTGGTCTTGGGAGCTGGCGATTCACTGGCGCTGCACGCCTCGCGTGTGAGCTGGAGTGGATCGCTAGCAGGTTCGCCCTTATGAAGCTTGTGGTTGGCTTGGGCAACCCCGGGCGCAAGTATGACGGGACAAGGCATAACGTCGGCTATGAAGTCGTCGCGGAGTTGGCCAGGCGTCACGCCGCGGGCCGGGCGAGGCTTGCCTTCCAAGGAGAGATGTCGGAAGTCGCGATCGGGGCGGAGCGCACCTGGTTGCTGCTGCCGCACACGTACATGAATCGCAGCGGCGGCAGCGTTGGCGCCGCGTTTGATTTTTACAAATTGGCGGTCGGCGACGTGTTGGTGATCTGCGACGACTTGAACCTGCCGCTGGGCAAGCTGCGGATTCGTGCGTCGGGGTCCGCTGGCGGCCAGAAGGGTTTGCAGGATATCCTCAAGCGATTGGGGACTGAGGACGTGCCGCGGCTGAGGTTGGGTATCGGGGCTGTTCCCAACGGTTGGGACTCCGCCGACTTTGTGCTCAGTCGCTTTTCCGCGGCCGAACGAGTGGAAATGGACATTGCCCGGGCGCGGGCGGCCGACGCGGTCGCCTGCTGGGCTTGCGACGGCGTGGCGATGGCGATGAACCGCTACAATCCGGTCGTGTAATTCGGCCGGTCGTGTATTCAGACAAGAACAACGGTAGCCGGGCCCCCACAACGGTAGCTCTGGCTGCAACTACTAAAATCAAACAACGAATTGCCGAGATCGACAACTCAATCACCTCGTGGCTCGAGCCCTACGACTTCGACCCACGGCGACTCACAGGAGCATCGAATTGTCTGTTCAGACTTACGAGTGCATGCTGATCCTCGACTCGAATCGCTTTTCGCGCGATCAAGCGGGCGTGTCGGGGCAGATCACCAAGTTCGTACAAGCCGCCGGCGGCGAGGTGCTCGTCAGCCGCGTATGGGAAGAACGTCGCCTGGCCTATCCGATCAACGGCCATCGCAAGGGAACCTACTGGCTCTCGTACTTCAAGCTTGAGAGCCGGCAGGTGGCCGCCGTCGAGCGCGAGTGTCAGTTGAGCGAGAGCATCTTGCGATCGTTGATCCTGAAGGTCGAGCCCCGGATCGCCGACGCCTTGGTTGCGCACGCTTTGGGAACGGCTCAGCCCGCGCGGCCGAAGCCCCCCGAGCCCGCGCCGGTGACCGCCAAGGCCGCGGTGCCGGAGTTCGAGGGAGAAGGGGTTGACGCCCTGGAGTAGTGTTGGCGAGTAGCGTTGGGCTGCAGTTTTTGGCAGTACTCGCGTCGGGTTTCGCTCGGAAAGCATGTGTGATCGATGGCTAGCTTCAATCGCGTGATCCTGGTGGGCAATCTCACCCGCGATCCCGAGCTGCGCTATACGCCCAGCGGCACGGCCGTGACCGATATCGGGCTGGCCGTCAACGATCGGCGCAAGAACGCCCAAGGCGAATGGGTTGAAGAAACCACTTTTGTCGACGTGACGCTCTGGGGCCGCACGGCCGAGATCGCCAGCGAGTACTTGGGCAAGGGTGCGCCCGCCCTGATCGAGGGTCGGCTTAAGCTCGACACGTGGGAAAGCGACGGACAGAAACGCTCAAAGCTCAAAGTGATCGGCGAGAAGCTGCAGTTGCTCAGCGCCCGTGGCGGTGGCCCTGGGGGTGCTGGCGGTGGCGGTGGATCTGAAGGGGGCGGACAGCGCAGCGCCGGCGGTCGAGCGGGTGGACAAGGCGCCGGGGCGCAACGTGGTCGCGGAGGCACGCCGGGCAGTAGCGGCGGCGGCAACGGTGGCGGTGCCGGCAGCGGCGGCGGATTTGATTCTGGCGAATCGTACGGCGAACCGACTGAAGACGACATTCCTTTTTAAGCGAACTTGTGCCGCCGAGGAATCGCGCGGGCGCTAGTCGCCTGCGTCGGCCATAACTGCAAATAGCGAATTGACAAATCTCAACCGAACTGCAAATAAGACGGAAACCAGATCATGCCCAAGACGAGTGACCAAGTCGCGAGACGTCCTCGCGTGAAGCGATTGCCGCGCGGCCCCCGGGGGGGCGTCGAGCTGTTGTTGATTCAGACTATCGAACACCTGGGCAAGACCGGGGACGTGGTCGAAGTCAAGTCGGGCTACGCCATGAACTACCTGTTGCCGCAGGGGCTGGCCACGATCGCGACGCCGCACCACAAGCGGATGGTCGACAAGCACCGCACGCGGCTCGCCGAGATCGAACGCAAGCGGCTGGCCGGCCTGCAATCGCTGGCCGACGAAATGGGCCGTTTGAGCGTGACGATCGAAGCCAACGCCAACGACGAAGGGCATCTCTACGGTTCGGTCGGCGCCACCGAAATCACCAACGCGCTGAAGCAGCAGAACGTCACCATCACCACCGAGCAAGTCCGCCTGGAAGGTCCGCTCAAGGAGCTGGGCTTGTACACCGTGCGGATTCACATGGGGCACGAGATCAACGCCGAGCTCAAGGTGTGGGTGGTGCCGACCGCTAGCGAACCGGCCGCCGAAAATGCCTGAGCAGAGCGGGGCTGGGCTCACGGAATTGGGTTAGCCGTACTGAGCTAGCCTCGCTGGACTAGACGCGCAAGCGGCGCCGGGCGCTGCCCGTTGAACGTTGCACGACACAGTTGCACGACACACCGGCAAACCGTGTCGCACCGCGCCGCGAATCGCCGCGTTGACCTCTGCGCTTCGCGGTTGTCGGGCGGTGTACTGGTCAGGGAGGATTCGCCAAGATGGCCGTCATCGAACGCTTTGACGCCGGCGTGCCGCGCGTTTCGGCCGAACTGCTCGATCGCACGCCGCCGCACAATCTCGAGGCCGAGCGTGGCGTGCTCGGCAGCGTGCTGCTCGACACCGAGTTGCTCGACGACCTGGCGCTATTGCTGCGCCCCGAAGATTTCTATTCCGACGCGCACGACAAGCTGTTTCGCCATTTATTGGCCGTACACGAGCAAGGGCGCCGGGCCGACGTGACGCTGGTCGCCGAGCACCTGCGCACCGCCGGCGAGCTGGAAGTGATCGGCGGACTGGCCTACCTGCTCGACATTGCCCAATCGGTGCCGCACGCCGCGAACGCCCGCTTCTATGCCGACATCGTGCTGGCCAAATCGACGCAGCGCGCTCTGATCAAGGCCGGCACCGAAATCCTCCGCGACGCCTACGACCCGACGAGCGACCCCCGCGAGATGCTGGGCCGGGCCGAAGAGCGGATGTTTCAGATCCACGATCAACGCGGCGGTACCGAGGTGCAGCACGTCAAGGACGTGCTCGTCGAAGCGTTCGATCACATCGACAAGCGGCTGCAGCACGGTAAGGCCACGGGCGTGGCCACGCACTTCGACGACCTCGACGAACTGACGGGCGGGATGCACCCCTCGGAGCTGGTCATTCTGGCGGCGCGGCCGAGCATGGGAAAAACAGCGCTGGCGACCAACATCGCGACGCACGTGGCGCTCAAAGAGAAAACGCCCGTACTGTTTGTGAGCCTCGAAATGTCTCGGCTCGAGTTGGCGCAACGCATGCTCTGTGCGCACGGCCAGATCGACGGCCGCAAGTTCCGCAGCGGCTTTGTGTCGGCGGCCGAGCGCGAACAATTGGTGAAGGCTTCGAGCGAGTTGAGCCAGGCCACGCTGTTTGTCGACGATAGTCCGAGCCGCACCATGACCGAGATCGCCGCCAACGGGCGGCGCCTCAAACGGCGCAATGGGCTGGGGCTGATCGTGATCGATTACTTGCAGTTGATCGAGCCAGACAACGCCAAAGATTCTCGGCAAGAGCAGGTCGCGCGGATCGCGCGCCGATTGAAGGGCTTGGCGCGCGAACTGAAAGTGCCGGTCCTCTGCCTGGCGCAGCTCAACCGCCAAACCGAAGCGAGCAAGGAAAACATTCCCAGGCTGAGTCACTTGCGCGAATCGGGCGCCATCGAGCAGGATGCCGACGTCGTGATGTTCGTACACCGCGAAGAGTACTACGCGCAGCGCGAAGAACTCGAGCCCGGCGGCGGCAAGGAGCACCTGCGAGGGCTCGCGCAAATCATCATCGCCAAGCAGCGCAACGGCCCAGTGGGGGACGTCAGGCTGAGCTGGGACGATCGTTACACGCGATTCACCAATCGTGCCGTGGGGCGATTCGAGGACTATCAGCCGGGCGGTTTTTGAGCCGGCAGCGCGGTGCCTGGCCGAGCGACCCTGCGTCACTGTATATCGACGTCACTGCGGCAGGTCGCCCGAGTGCAACATGGCGCGCCGCATGGCGAGCAATTCTTCGAGCTCCGTGAGCTCCGAGTCGGCATCCCCTGCAGTGTGCAGCGTTTCGATCGCCTGCTCGAGGATGCGCAGCACATCGTCTAGCCCGCATTTCTCACCGCGCGGATTGAAAAAGGGCTGCTCCTTTGGCATAAGTTGTTTTGTCACAGACAACTTTCGCCACAAGCAAGGAGGCAGCCCTATGGCAACAGAGTGTAGCAAGCCGG
>Ga0163152_10007352_pt1 | contig 12083 bp, 9 predicted proteins | sample OliLakLV19MP8IB2_FD_148635 | JGI IMG/M metagenome (GOLD analysis project Ga0163152, IMG submission 148635) | Freshwater microbial mat bacterial communities from Lake Vanda, McMurdo Dry Valleys, Antarctica - Oligotrophic Lake LV.19.MP8.IB-2 | ecosystem: Environmental > Aquatic > Freshwater > Lake... | reverse complement strand
CCAGTGCGATGGCGAACAGCAGCCCCCGGAGGAGCCCCGGCCGCTGCATGGCATAGCCGAACGCCACGATCAGCCACGGCGCAAACGCCAGCGCGATGAACTTGGAGTTGTGGCCGGCGGAGAGAATGATCGGCATGTACGTCGTCAATCCGTACGCACAGGCCGCGAACAGGGCGCTCCAGACTCCGCCCGTCAACATAAACCCGAGCAGGTAGGCGCCCCCGAGCATCACGAGGAAATGGGAGGACGGCCAGATGACCTTCCGGAGCGCACTCGCCACGTCATCGACCTGTGGCACGCCTTCCGGGGCCGCGATGAGGTATCCGGGCATGCCGCCGAAGGGATTCGTGGACCACAACGCCTGCTCGCCCGTGGCTTCTTCGTAGTCGATCATCGACTGCGCCATGGCCCGCCAGCTGACGGTGTCGAACGCGATCAGGGACTTGCCCGAGAAGTGAATCGGCGCAAAAAAACCGAACGAGACCACCGCCAGCGCCAGCAGGGCAGCGCCATGCCGGTACAGCGGCCGATCGAACAGCGCCGGCGGGGCCATCGATGCGGCGGGTGCACTGGCTGGACTCGGTTCGGCGGCAGGCCGTTTTCGTTTGTTGGATGCCATGGATTCGGACGCCCGGCGGGTTACTCGATGACTTTGGGGACGCGGAAATAGGTGCCGTCGGCGTCGGGCGCCAGGCGCAGGGCGTCTTCGTGGGTGATGCGCTGCACGGCGACATCCTCGCGGACGACATTATGCAGATCGATGACATGCGCCATCGGCGGCACGCCTTCGGTGTCGATTTCGTTGAGCGTGGCCATGTACGCCAGCACGGCCTGGAGCTCCTCCGCTACCCGTTCTTCTTCTTCGGGGGGGTAGCTGAGGCGGGCCAGCGAGGCAATGTACCGCACGTCGTCGCGAGAGATAGCCATAGGGTCCGGACGCAAGGGGTTAACGCGAGATTCCGCGGGGGGCAGGGGGGTTCTTCTGGATAAACTGGTGCAGCCGCGTCGCTGCGCGGAGCCCTTCTTTCGGGCGAGGATCGACCTGCATCGACAGGCTCATCGGGCCGTCGTAGCCGGCTTTCGCGAGGCCGCGTACGACGGCATCCCACCCGACACGTCCCTCGCCAAACGATGCCGGCTTCCAGGTTTTGCCGGCCGGCGCCACGTCCGCACATCGCACGTACCCGATCCGCCCGGCCAGCGCGGCCACTCCTGCGCCGGGGGCCTCCCCGCCAACGAGCGCGGCCGCCGGATCCCATCCGGCCCGCAGCGCCGGATGATCGGCCATCCCCAGCAACGATGCCAGAGCCGGCGTATCCGGCGCGCAGGTGTCCGGGGCGTGAAACACAATCAATTGGACACCGGATGGCCCCGCCAGATCCGCCGCCCGGCGAAGCGCCTCGGCCGCCTCGGCCTGCCGCTCGACGGACGACGCAAACCCCGAGGCGATGACCCGCGGACAGGCGATGCGCCGGCAAAAATCGAGCGTCTCGGCAAAGGCGGTCAACTCGTTCATCCAGGCCGAGCGGTCCTCGACGGAGCCCATAAACAGACCCGGATCGATGGCCGCGACGGGCATTTCGTTTTCCTCGAGCCGGCGACGAAGGCGGGCTTCGTTGACAAACGGGACACGCTCCTCATGCCGGCCCACCATCCGCAATTCCAGGGCTTCCAGCCCCCACAAGAGCGTATAATGCAGCGCGCGGTCGAGGTCGGGCGTAACGGAATCGGTCAGCCAGGTGGGGATCATGCGGCGAGTGGGTACAAAAAACGGGCAGCTCGCAAAAAGCGGCTGCCCGTGATAAGACCAATCGATCCGAACGTTCCGATTGAAGGGTTCAAGGTTCGAAGTTCAAGGTTTAAGGTCTATTCTATTCCCTTAAACCTCGAACCTTGAACCTCAATCATTGTCCGGGTACTTCACCTGACGTGCCTTCTCGGCGTCGACGCGGCGGACATCCTCCTCCAGCTGGCGCCGGCGGCGCTCCAGCATCTGGTCCGGGAACGGCCGCTGGGTGCGGACATCGAGCTGGTCGAGCAGGCGGGCCTGGATAATGATCAGCAGTTCGCGCTGCGTCTTGTCGGTCCGGTTGTAGCCGAACAGGTACCGCAGCCCGAAGAACCATGGCGGGAGATCCTTGAGGATGGGCACGCCGCGGCGGGTAAGGGTCTTCTGCGTCGTGTACAACCCGCCGATAATGGTCTGCTCGCCGTCGAGCAACAGAACCTGCGTGTCGGCGCGATTCCGGGCGATGACGATGCCGGCTTCGGAGGGCGAGCTGTTCGAGTTTTCGACGGCGACATCCAGGTGGATAAACTCGATCACCTCGGAGCCGAGCGAGTCCGTCACGGTCTCGCGGATCACCGTCGGCGTGACGTCGATGATGATACCGGTCGAGAAGAACTGGGTGATGGTGTTGCCGGAGAAGTCGCGCGTCTGAACGGGGACGTCGCTACCGATCTGGATGTTGCCCAACTGCCCGCTCTGGACGGTAACGGTCGGGCTGGCGATCGTCTCGCCGAGGCCTTCCTGCTCGAACGCACGGACCAGCTGCGTGAGCCCCGTGAAGCTGATCTGATCCGGACCGATGATGTATTCATCGACACTGTTGAACACGTTCTCCGTGTTAATGAAGATCCGCGGGATGTCCTGGTTGCCGGAGTTGCCGGCGCCCGAGCCGCCCCCGACGGAGCCGCCGCCGCCCGCTCCGCCGCTGCCGCCCCGGCTGGCCTGGGGCCCGAACCACACGCTCCAGTCGATACCGAGTTCAAGCGATTTCGTTAGGTTGGCGTCGAATAACACGGCGTTGATCTGCACTTCGCGCGTGCCGGCCGTGGCGGGCACAATGGCCGTCACCGCGGGGTCAATCGGTCGGCCGGCGGCCTGGTCGGCATTGAGCACCAGCGGCTGCTGCTGCGCGAGCTGGATGATAAAATAGCCGTCTGTCTCGCGATACGTGAGGCCTTTGAGTTCCAGCACGAACTCGAGCGCATCGAAGAACTGCAAGTTCGTGATCGTCACCCCGATAGGCTCGGTACGCCCTTCGGGATCGATGACCTGCTTGTTCGTGACGCGTTCGAAAACGGGATTGATAAATTCAATGAACTGATCGAACGGCGTCGACGGCAGGAACGACACGAGCTGATCCGGAGGAACGTATGTCCGAATCTGCCGCGGTGGCCGGTCTTGCGCTTGCGCGGGAATCTGTGTTGCGATCCCAACAACGACCAGTACAAAAATCCATACGAACGGCCGCGTGTGGGCCGAGATGCGGGTAATCCAATTCATCATGCTCTCCTAATATCACACGTCAGAGAATTGCCAGTATGCGCGAGGTGCAGGCCATACGACCGCGAGCAGCTACCCACGATCGCAAGAAAGCGTTATCCCCGGACAAATAATAGAACTTTCAGAACCCTATCAAAAACCTTACCGATTACCGGTCGGCGCCAGGAGTGTTCCTCCGATGGCCTGCCGATACCCCTGCTGAACGTCCAGCGAGAGATCCACATTATCGATGATGCCGCCCTTGTTCAAACGGGCGGACACCCGCCCTTCCGCCGGGTCGATGTCGGTGATCTGCCCGAGGTACACGAGGTCTCCAACACCGAGCTGACGGTAGCCCTCGTCATTCTTAAAAACGGCCTTGCCGCCCACGATAGAAACGAGCTGCGTGCCGGGATCCTCCAGGTCCACATGCCCTTCCGTATTCGGCGGAATCTGCTCCATGATTCCGGGGAAAAACGGGTTCACCGCCGGCGACTCATCCGGCAAAATGTCCTTCGGCACCGGCGGCAATTGCCCGGACCAGCCGGACGGCAACACCTGCCCTTCCATCATCTCGGCGAACAGATCCTCCGGAGCGCTTACGCCTTCCGTGCCGGAGTAATAGGCGTTCAGCGACATCCGAAACGACACCATCACCTGAAGCTCGGGCTTGCCCTTTTCCTTGTTCTCGGTCACGAGGTCGATGTGGTCCAGACTGAGATTATCAATCCGATAAAAATTGCGGTTGTTTTCGATACTCCAGATGAACTTGTACAGGCTGCTGAAATAGCCCCGGCCATCCACGGTAAACGTGTGGTAGCTGATGTTCGGGTCGTTCTTCGTGCCCGTCGCCGTGACGTCGAAGTTTTTGAAGCCGGCCAGCGTGAGCCCGTTCAAATAGCCGATCACATCCGGACTCTTGAGTTCTTCGGGGATGATTTTGTACCGCGCGAACCAGCGACGCGTCGCGTCGCGGGCGGCTTCGCGGGACTGGGTCTCCATCAAAAACAGCTGCTCGAGTTCGGCCATTTTTAACTTGGCCACCTTTTCGGCGCGCTGTACCTGGTCCATCTCCTCGCCTTTCGCCTTGAGGACGTAAAAGCCGAAGCCGATGGTGATCAGCCAGATCGCCGCCATGACGAGGATACTATAAGCGACTTTGGACATGCTCTCGATAGATCGGTGTAGGAGATGAGGATCGGCCGGCGCCGGCGCGGAGGCGCCTACTGGGCGGTCGGCTCGTCGAGCTGGCGTACCTGCTCGCGTAAATATTTGGCGGCCTCGGGCAGATCGATGACAATCGGCACGCGCATTCGGAACGTAAATACCGGCCACTCGCGGATCTCGGAAAACACCTGCGCCTCGATCGTGCCGTCGATGCGCTGCGCCAGCTGCACGATGCGGTCCCGCGAGGTCGCGTTGCCGCTGATCTCCAGCATTTCGCCGTTCGGCCGCCAGCTATCGATCCAGATGCTGCCTACTTCCGAGGTCTCCCTGGAAATCTTCTCGAGCGTCCGGCTCCATTGATCGCTGCCCTGCAACAGGCCGTCAAGTACGTTCAGCGCGTTCAGGTAACTGGTGGTGACGGCGTCGAAGCTGTCGATCCGGGCCTGAAGCATCCGGGGATCGGCTTCCATGATCTCGGCCGGGTACGAAAGCAGCAGCTCCCGCGCCGTGGTGATGTGCTCCTCGATCGTCATGTACCGATAGAAGAAAAACAGCACGGTGAGGCCGATCAAGAGACCCATCACGGGCACGTGCCACGTAAGCGGGATCCGGAAGCGGCGCTTGATGAGCCGCCGCGGCATGAGGTTGATTTCGTCGAAGACGCCCTGGTACCGCTCGTCGCCCGACAGCCGAAGCCCCGCCCCGACGGCGCCGACGATGGCGCTCGTGTTGGCTTCGTCGAGTCCAACGTCCCCCAACTCGGAGATGACGTGGCGGAGCGAATCCACCTGCGCATCCGGGAAAAACATCTCGAAGCTCTCGACCAGCTCCTCCTCGCGCTCTTCGCTGAGCAGAAAGACGTGCTGCACATCGCTGATGCCGTGTTCGTCCTGCTGCAGGAGGACGCGGCTACAGATCGTCTCCGGCGATTCGTAGGCCGTGAGCGAGCGCAGACTTTCGTAGTGGAAGAGTTCTTCGCCTCGAACGAATAGCACCAGCGTATCCTCCGTGCCGGCGCGCACGATCAGCGAATGCCGCTCGGGCGGCACGGCCGGCATCGACGTCTCGTTGCCCCGGCGCAGGGCGCGGCGCAACGTCGCCCGGGCCAGGCCCACGTACAGCGGCACCTCGGCGTCCATGATCCGGACCGACGGCACGCGCGACCCCTGCTGCTCCCGCATCGCCAGCAGCGTGGCGATGACGGAATCTCGCTGTTTTGGGAAAATCGCCAGATGGCGAAGCTCCTTTGGATCCAGCGAGGACATCGGCATAAACCCGACGCGGTTGTTGTCGAACCCGCCCTGATATTGCTCGCCGAGCAGCTTGAGCAGTTGGCCGCGGTCGATCTTCCGCGGACCGCCCTTCTTTTCGGCTTCGTCGCCCTTGCCGTCGTTCAGGCTCCGCAATTCGACATGCGTCACGTCCGACGAGTCCGCACAGAAGGCGAGCGTCGGCTCTTCGTAGCCGGCATCGCGGCATTCGGCGAGAATGTCGCCCAGTTCGAGCACGAACGTGGAGGAAAAGCCCCCGATCTCATCGCCGCCATCCGGCGCCGGGTTGGCCGCGCCAAACTCCGACTTCAGGAACAGGTTGCCGGCGGCGTCGGCATTGTCGCCGAACTGGATCGTGAAGTCGCCCGTGTTGGCCGATTCCTGGAGCTCCGGCACGCTCGTCATCAAACCAGCCTGGGCCGACCGCGACACGCGCTGCCGGGTGAACCGGCGCAATACGCGCGCGCTCCCCCCCTCGTTCTCCATGAGAACGGCGTGGAGCGTCTTGCTGGTCACCATCACGCCCAGTATGAGTTCTGAAGACTTACTCTTTTGCATGTCGCGTCTTGTGAATCAGGCCGGAGGACAGGCGAAACGATCGCTCAGCCGCCGCCCGAAAGCAGTTGTTTAAATCGGCGCTTGTTATTGGCGTAGTGCATGGCCGTCTCGGGCGTGATGAAGCGCTGTTGCATCAACCGATGCAGGTCCTGCTCCATCGTAATCTGCCCCTGCGCGCCGCCTTCCCACATCATCTGGTAGATTTCGCCCGAGTTGTTGTTCTTGATGGCGGCCCGTGTCGACGGCGTCATCCAGAGCACCTCCTTGGCCATAATGCGGCCACCGCCCACCTTGGGGCACAGCTTCTGCGAAATGATGCAGCGCAGTACGTCGGCCAGGCGGTTGCGGACGCGGTCCTGCTCGTCCGTCGGGTACTCGGCAATGATACGGTCGATGCTTTCCACCGCAGAGCTGGTGTGGAGCGTGGAAAATACCTTGTGACCCGAGTCCGTCACCTCGAGCGCCGCCGAGATGGTCGATGGGTCGCGCATTTCCCCGATGATGATCATGTCCGGGTCCTGACGCAGGGCCTGCACCACGCCGTCCTTGAACGTGTGCACGTCCCGGCCCACCTCGCGGTGGCGTACGATGCAGTTCTTGGAGTCGTGCATGTATTCGATCGGGTTACCGATGATTACGATGTGCGCCTGGACGTCTGTGTTGTTGGCGTCGACGATGGCGTCGAGCGTGGTGCTCTTGCCGGAGCCCGTAACCCCGGTGACCAGCGTCAGCCCGTCCCGGATGTGCCGGAACATGAGGCCATTCTCAATTATCGGATGGAATTTCAGAGAGCTAAGCGTGCGCAACTTATCTTCGATGGCGCGGACGTTGAGCGCCAGGTGCCCGTAGTCGAAATAGATGGTCACGCGGAAGCGACGGTCCTTCTTTCCTTCGAGGTAGAGCTGGTACGAAAAGTCGATCGCGGACTCCCGGAACAGGTGCTCCATCTGGGTTTCCGAGAGGAGATTCAGGAAGAGGATGTCCGATAGATCCTCGCTGCACTTGCCCATCTCCTTGTGCGGCGTCTTGTTGCCGTCGACACGGTACCAGACGAAGCCGTTGCAGGCCGCGCCGCCGGTGTCGATGTCGCTCGCGCCGATCTTGAGCATGTGCTTGATATAGTGCTCGACATGCTGGCGCAGAATCGCCCGGTCCTTGTCCAGCAACGCCGTCACATGTTCGCTGAGGAACCGCACCCGATCGACGCCGTGCACCGATTTCGGCACGGAGTCGATGATGATCTGGCATACCTTGGGCGGTTGGGGCGCCAGTGGCACCTTCGCCCGCTCTTTCATCGCCCCTTCTTTTCGGGGGCCACGATCCCATTTGATATCGCTAATGCTGGTGCTCACGGCAGGCTCTCGGATGTGGAGGATACAGGATTGGCTGCGTAGGGTCCTTGAGGCAATCTGGGTGATTCCGATGCACTACCCGCCAGGGCATGCGAACGGAGGCACATGAACATACGGCGTTTTCGCCTGCGAAACCCGTGCGTTCTGGCGCAACGAACCTGCGCGGCGACGGCCGACCTCGTAGTGCTTTCTTCACCCGCCTCCCCGGGCATCGGGCGCGGCGGCGGGGTATCGGCAGCCTCCCGTGGCCTGCCCGGGAACGATAGCTGAGCAAACGGAATGTATTTCCTTCCAACCGGAAGAATAACTCGGATTGATAATTCGATTTCGAGAACTATGTTTCCAGGCAGGGATCGTGCCCGCTTCCGCCGGCGTGGGCTTCACGAGGTCGAACGGCCGACGCTATCGTGGATCTGTGGGATAGTCGTCACGGATGTTTCGCACCGCGTTAAATAATCAGACGCGACGCAATTCACTGCCTGTACGCGTTCATGGGTTGCGCGTTCTGGGTGAGGACATCGAACGGGACGTATAACGCCAAAACGCGCAACGTCGCTCAATTCACCTGGATCGTCGCCCCCCAGTGGGTCTCGCGGACGTAGCTGCGGCTGGCGTAGGGAACGCCCATCGAGAAGGTCATCCGCACCTGTTCGGTCAGTTCGACCACGCCGCTGACCGAAACGCCGTTTACATCCAGCAGGTCGATGGCGAAATAGGTGATAAACGGGGCGCTTTTGCCCTCGACCACGCCATTTACAAGGCGGCGCACCTCGAACAGCGGCACGGACAGGGTATCGACCTGGAGGGTCTGCTGGGTCACGCCGTCCGCTTCATACACCTCCTCTAGCTGGTAGGAAATCGTGGAAGGCGTCGCGTCCGACGGGTTGAGCTTTTTGAGGAAGCTGAACGAGGAGGTCATGCCGGCCAGGGTCGCGTGCGGGGTGTGCTCCACGACAGGCGGCCCGCTCACGCCCAGGCCGATGTTGGCGATGTCGTCCCGCATCCAGAGGCCAAAATCGAGCGAATGCTTTTTGGCCGTATACATACCCACCTGCTCAATGGACACGTCGCGCATCCGCTGCTGCATGGACAGCAGGACGAGCATAACGGCCATGGCCACCAGCGTAGCCGCAAGGTTATCGTAGATAAAAAACATGATACGCCGGGTGTTCGGTATGAAAAAACATCAACTGCATGCGTCGCAGGACTTCAACCGCGTCAGCCGCACCGGGTTAAACAGCAGACGCCGACCACCTGGCTGCGGCACATCCTGTAACATGACGGTGATCTGTTTGTCGTACGTAGGGATCAGGGCTACAGCCACGCCGGCGCCGGTCGTCGTCACGTAATCGACCGTGGCCGTCACCTCAAACGCAAACGTCACCCCGTTCCGCATCGTGAAGCTGAGGGTGTCGGGCGTCATGCCGTTGAAATCGTCCACGTCGTCGCAGAGGGTGTTGAGGCCGCGCAGACTGCACCCGTTGCCGGTGGCAAACGGCAGGGTGGTGAGCTGGGAGGGATCGGTCACGGGGGCGCCTCCGAGGGTGGCGCTGTCAAACGCCTGAGCTTCGACGATTTCGAGCGCCTGGAGCGCCACGCCGGCGGCCATGACCTCCATCTCGTCGTCCAGCATGGACTCGTAGATGCGGAGGACGCGTTGTTGTTGATTGATCGCCAACAACGTGACGATCATCATCGCCAGGAAGGCCAGTAGGGTTTGCGGCATAGTGCACTACAGTTACTATCCTGTGCGCAGCCGGGGGGTACACTGGCGACAAGAACCCTTTCAGGTGTCTATGTTACGAGAGGCAGCGGTTACGCGCTACCCTTCCGTGGTTACGACGCGGATCATCTCGCGGACCGAGGTCTGACCCATCTTTACGATCTCGCGCGCCGAGTCGCGCAAGCTGAGCATGCCTTCCTTCTGCGCCAGGTCCTTGACGGCGCCTTCGTCGATCGCCGCGTCGGACTCGACGATCAGGTGCCGCACGGCGCGGGAGAAGTACAGCGCCTCGCTGATGGCGCGCCGGCCCTTGTACCCGACGCCCTTGCAGTTCGAGCAGTGGCTGTCGTTGCCGGGAAGATAATAGGTCAGGCTCGTGATCTCCTCTTCGCTGAAACCCAGCTTATCGAGCATCACGGGATCCGGATCGGTATCGACGGTCTTACAGACCGGGCACAGGATCCGGATGAGGCGCTGGGCCACGACGAGGTTGATGGCGTAGGCGATCAGGAAGGGCTCGATGCCCATCTTGTACAACCGGCTGATCGCGCTCGGCGCGTCGTTCGTGTGCAGCGTCGAGAACGTGAGGTGACCCGTGTTGGCCAGCTTGATCGCCAGCTCGGCCGTCTTGCGGTCGCGCATTTCACCCACCATCACGATATCCGGGTCGTGGCGGAGGATGGCGCGGAGGGCGTCTTCCAGTTCGAGCTTATGGTTCAGCTTGATCTGGCGCACGCCCGGGATGATGTATTCGACCGGGTCCTCCACCGTGAGCACGTTCACTTCGCCCGTGATCACGTGGTGCAGCGCCGCCACGAGCGACGTGCTCTTGCCGGAGCCCGTCGGGCCGGTGATGATCACCATGCCGTGCGGCTGGCTGATGGCTTGCTCGAACCGCTGCATGGCGTTGTCGAGCAGACCCAGCTTGCGCAGGTCGCGGATGACCTTCCGGTCGTCGAGCACGCGGATGACGATACTTTCGGAGCGAAGCTCTTGCCGCGCATTGGCGATCGGGAGAACGGACACGCGGAAGCGGATCAACACGTCGTCGATCCAGCGCTGGATGTAGCCGTCCTGGGCCGCGTCGCGTTCGAAGCGGTCCACGTTCATCGCGTTGTCCTTGATGACGGCGAGGAGCGCTTCGGGGTGTACTTTGTTTTCCGTATGCCAGAGGCTGAGCCGGCCGTCGATACGGAAATGGATTTCGACCCGCTTGCTCGAATTCGGGTAGATGTGGATGTCGGACGCTCCCTGGCGCACGGCTTCGACGAGGGTGGCCTCGAAGAGGTTGATGAGCGACGAGCGGCTGATTTCCGCTTCGAGCGCATCTTCGTCGATGAGATCCGCCCCCTCCTCGTACGTGATGCCCATGTCGAACGCCATCTCTTCGTCGCGGACGCGATCGAGGAAGACGTTCCGGCGCGGGAAGGCTTCGGTGATGAGGTTTTCGACGGCCGACTGCGGCGCGTAGTAGAGGTCGAAGCGGTCGAGCTTCAACTCCTTCATCACCGTGCGCACTTCGGTCCGCATCGGGTCGTGCGTGATAAACACAAGCTTGACCGCGCCGGAGGCGTGTTCGGTCTCGCATTCAAACGGCACGAGCCGCAGGTTCAACAACCGGTCGCGGTTCTCCTCGGAGAGGGTCTCCATGACCGAGCGCGCGAATTTCGGGTCCAGCTTGCCCTCAATGTCGGCTGAAGGGAACGCGTAGATGCGGGCGGCTTCGGCGAAGATGGCTTCGGTATCGACGTCGCCGATCTCGGCGAGGATGCGCCAGAGGGTCTCCTTGCTGTTTTCGCGGTCCTTACGCTTCTGCGCCTCCATCACCTGGCTCATCGATACCAGCTGCTTGCCGAGCAGGCTGGCCACGACGCGGTCCTTCGTGCGGATGGCTTCGATGTCGAGCGACCCCCGTCGCTCGGGCGTCGGGGCGTTTACCGGCCCCTGAGGGGTCGCGGGAGGCGGAGTCTTGTCCACCGGCGCCGCCGGCGTGACCGGCCGCGGCCGGACCGGCTTGGGCGTCCGCGCGAACGGCGAATCGGACGCCTTTTCCCGCGAGGGCTCCACGGGAGGCAGCGTTTCTTGTGCCGGTTTTTCTCTTAGAGGCGTTTCTCGAATCGACGTTTCTTTCGCCGGCGTTTCACGAACGGGCGTTTCACGAACGGGCGTGTCGGACCACGCCGTGGGCGCCCCTTTCTCGGGCAGGCTAAACGGATCCGCGTGATTCGTAAAGCCGTCCCCGACGATGGCGTCGGGATCGAGACGGATCGTGTCGTCGGAGCGGTCGGAGTCTCCCAGAACGAGTTCCAGGTCCTCGGGCGCGAAGCCAGCGCCGGGATCGACGAGCGGTGGGCGCGAAGTTTCGGAAGCGGCTTCAGACGGCGCGTCGGCGAAGGGATCGACGTTGCGCCACTTCGGCTTCGGATCGGCCGGCGGCGGCGTGTCGACGCCGGATGTAGCCGTGGCGGGCTTGTCGTCCTCGTCGGCGATAAAATCGACGAGCCAGTTGAGGCGTTTGTCTTTGCCGGGCACGTCGTTGCCCGCTATTCCGTTGCCAGGTGCGCCGTTGCCGGGACCATGGCCGGGTCCATGGCCGGGACCATGGCCGGCTACATCGTTCCCACTGGACTCTTTGCCGGTAGGTAGATCCTGATCCGGGTGCCGGCGGCGCATGGGCCGCAGGCGTTCGGAGGTACGCGGGCGCATTTCGGCGCCGCTGGATGTAGGCGGCGGGGTCGCGGGGG
>Ga0163152_10007351_pt1 | contig 12084 bp, 16 predicted proteins | sample OliLakLV19MP8IB2_FD_148635 | JGI IMG/M metagenome (GOLD analysis project Ga0163152, IMG submission 148635) | Freshwater microbial mat bacterial communities from Lake Vanda, McMurdo Dry Valleys, Antarctica - Oligotrophic Lake LV.19.MP8.IB-2 | ecosystem: Environmental > Aquatic > Freshwater >... | reverse complement strand
ATCACGCGTCTTCTCGCGGACGAGGGCTACCTGCGCGACGTCGAGGTGACGGGCGAAGGCCCGAAGAAGTCCATCGTGGTGCACATCCGCTACGGCGACGGAGGCGAGCCCGTTCTGACGGGTATCCGCCGCGTGAGCCGTCCGGGGCTGCGCCGCTACACATCGTCGAGCGAGGCGCCGCGCGTGCGCGGCGGGCTCGGCGTCAGCATTCTCAGCACTCCGATCGGGCTGTTGTCCGATCGCGAGGCGCGTCGCCGCAACGTCGGCGGCGAAGTGATCTGCGAGGTCTGGTAACGTGTCACGGCTCGGAAAGATCCCTCTTCCCGTCCCCAAGGGTGTGACGGTTCAAGTCGAAGGCGAGCAGCTTCGTGCGAAGGGCCCGCTCGGCGAGCTCATCGTCGCGATGGACGCCGCGGCGCCCGTCAGCATCGATGCAGCCGGCGTGCTGGTGACGCGCACTGGCGACGGTCGTCACGAACGCGCGCGCCAAGGGCTCGTGCGTCGCATGGTCTCCAACGCGCTGACCGGCGTAAGCACCGGTTTCGTGCGCAAGCTCGAGATCACCGGCGTCGGCTATCGCGCGGAAGCCAAGGGTACGGACGTCAATCTCACCCTCGGCTTCTCGCACCCGATCGTCTACCAGCTCCCGCAGGGCGTGAAGGCCAGCGTGGAGAAGCAGGTGTCGATCACGCTGACCGGTGCGGACCGCCAACTCGTCGGCGAAGTGGCCGCGGGCATCCGCAAGCTGCGTCCGCCTGAACCGTACAAGGGCAAGGGCGTCCGCTACGGTGAAGAGCACGTTCGCCGCAAGGCAGGCAAAGCCGGCAAGGCCGGCGGCAAGTAAGAGCGCAGCCGAAGGGCGGCGTAAGTAGGAAGCGATGCAAGTTTCGAAAGAAAGAAGAATCAGCCGGGAACACCGGCACGAGAGGGTTCGCAAGAAGGTTCGCGGCACCGATGCGCGTCCGCGCCTCTCCGTGTTTCGTTCCAACCGCTACCTGTACGTGCAGGTCATCTCCGACGATGGCGGACGCACGCTCGCGGCGGCGTCCACGGTGACGACCGGCAAGGGCAACGTGGGATCGGCCCAGCAGCTCGGCAAGGACATCGCCGAACGCTGCAAGGCCCTCTCGATTGCCGAAGTGGTCTTCGACCGCGGCGGCTACAAGTACCACGGGCGCGTCCGCGCGCTCGCCGACGCCGCGCGCGAAGCCGGCCTGAAGTTCTGATTATGCGCAGCACGATCAAGATCCGCTGCAGCAAGGAGACGCCGTAAGTGGCACGACGCGATTCCCAGCAAGGACAGGCCGCCGACTCCGAGTTCAAGGAGAGGGTGGTTCACATCAACCGCGTTGCGAAAGTCGTCAAGGGCGGCCGGCGTTTCAGCTTCAGCGCGCTTGTCGTCGTCGGTGACGGCGGCGGTCGCGTCGGTTACGGCGTCGGCAAGGCCAAGGAAGTGCCCGAGGCCATTCGCAAGGCGGTCGAGCGTGCGCGCAAGGGCATGGTCCGCATCCCGATGGCCAAGGGAACGATTCCCTACGCCGTGCAGGGCGAGTTCGGCGCGGGCAGCGTGTTCCTGCGCCCCGCCTCGGACGGTACCGGCGTGATCGCCGGCGGCGGAATTCGTGCGGTGGTCGAGTTGGCCGGGATCCAGAACGTGCTTACGAAGTGCCTCGGCTCGCACAACCCGCACAACATGGTCAAGGCCACGATGGCCGCGCTGGCCCAGCTCGAAGATCCGAACGCGATTGCACTGCGCCGCGGCAAAGAGCTGTCGCAGCTCGTCCACTGAGGAACTGAGAGATGATGGTTTCCGAGAAGATGGTGAAGCTCACGCTGGTGGGCAGCTTCCGCGGCTGCACCGAGCGCCAGCGCGCAACGTTGCGCGGGCTCGGTCTGACGCGCGTCGGTCGTACGGTCGTGCTGCGCGAGACGCCGCCGGTCGTCGGCATGATCACCAAGGTTTCGCACCTTGTGAAGGTGGAGGGCTGAGCGATGCAACTCGATTCGATGAAGCCCGCACCGGGCTCTCGCACCAAGCGCAAGCGCCTCGGTCGCGGAACGGGCTCCGGCCTCGGCAAGACTGCGGGCAAGGGCCACAAGGGAGCGCTCGCGCGCTCCGGCGGCGGCAACTCGCCCGGCTTCGAAGGCGGCCAGATGCCGCTTGCACGACGCCTGCCCAAGTTCGGGTTCAAGAACCCGATGCGAGTTCCCTACCAGGTCGTCAACATCGGTGAGCTCGCCGCGCGGTTCGATGCGAACGACATCGTCGACCTCGAGTCGCTGCGCGCGCACGGCCTGGCCATTCGCGCGCTGCCCGTGAAGATCCTCGGCAACGGCGCGATGGACCGTCCGCTGTTCGTGCGCGCCGACGCGTTCTCGGCTTCGGCCAAGGCCGCCATCGAGGCCGCCGGCGGCCGCGCCGACACCATGGCCGAGCTGGCCGAAAGCGGACAAGAGTAAACTCGTGTACTCGGGCTTCCAGAACCTTCCCCGCATCCCGGAGCTCCGGCGGCGTCTCGGCTTTACGCTGATGATCCTGGCTGTCTATCGGCTTGCGGTTGCGGTGCCGACACCCGGCATCGACGGCGAAGCCCTCGGCGAGTATTTTCGGGCGGCCTCGGCCAGCGTGTTCGACATGGTGAACCTGTTTTCGGGCGGAGCGCTCGAACGGTTCTCGGTGTGCGCGCTCGGCATCATGCCGTACATCTCCGCGTCCATTATCCTGCAGCTCATGACGATGGTGGTTCCCACCCTCGAGCGCCTGTCCAAGGAAGGCGAGCAGGGCCGCCGGCGCATCACGCAGTACACGCGCTACGGCACCGTCGTTCTGGCCGTCATCCAGGGCTTTTTCATTGCGCTCGGCCTCGAGCAGATCCAGGGGCCGACCGGCGCCTCGGTCGTGTACGAGTCCGGCTGGGCGTTCCGTCTCATGACGATGCTTACCCTCACGTCGGGAACCGTGTTCCTGATGTGGCTGGGCGAACAGATCTCCGAGCGCGGCATCGGCAACGGCATCAGCATGCTGATCTTCGCCGGTATCGTCGCGAGTTTGCCGTCGGCCATCGGCAGCACGCTCGACTTCGTGCGCCAGGGGGAAATCGGCGTCCTCGTGCTGGTGATCCTCTGCATCGTGATTGTCGCGACCATCGGTGCGGTCATCTTCGTCGAGCGCGGCCAGCGCCGCATCCCGGTTCAGTACGCCAAGCGAGTGGTGGGACGTCGCATGATGAGCGCGCAGTCCACGCACCTGCCGCTTAAGATCAACATGGCCGGCGTCATTCCGCCGATCTTTGCGTCGTCGCTGCTGATTTTCCCCGGCACGATCGCGCAGTTCACGCCCTACGAGCCGCTGCGCCAGATGTCCGACGCGCTCGCACCGGGCGGCCTGTACTACAATCTGCTGTACGTGGCGGCGATCATCTTCTTCGCCTACTTCTACACGGCGGTCACTTTCGACCCGAATAACGTTGCCGAGAACCTCCAGAAGGGCGGCGGCTTCATTCCGGGAATCCGGCCGGGCAAGCGCACGGCCGAGTACATCGACCACATCCTGACGCGCCTGACGCTCAGCGGTGCGATCTACATTGCGGCGATCTGCGTGCTGCCGACCTTGCTGATCGGTCAGTTCAACGTTCCGTTCTTCTTCGGAGGAACTTCGCTTCTCATCGTGGTCGGCGTGGCGATCGACACCGTTGCGCAGATGCAGGCCCATCTCATCCAGCGCAGCTACGACGGATTCCTCAAGAAGGGGAATCTGCGCGGGCGGCGGTAGGGTCTCCGGATGCGTGTCGTGCTCGTTGGACCACCGGGTAGCGGAAAGGGAACCCAGGGCGACCTGCTGGAGAAGGAACTCTCGGTTCCTCACATCTCGTCCGGCGAACTCCTGCGCAGCTCGGCGGCAAACGGGTCGGCGGAAGGCCGTAAGGCCAAGGAGTTCATGGACCGCGGTCAGCTCGTGCCCGACGAGGTGGTCATCGCGCTGATCAAGTCGCGCGTGGCCAACGACGACTGCGGCAACGGTTTCGTGCTCGACGGATTGCCGCGCAACCCGGCCCAGGCCGAGAAGCTGCAGGAAGTCCTTGGAAGCGACGGGGTGGACCACGTCATCGCACTGGAAGTCCCGGTGCAGTCGATTGTGGGACGACTCAGCGGAAGGCGCACCTGCAGGGGCTGCGGCAAGCTCTACCATGTGAGCTTCAACCCGCCGACTGTCGAGGGACGTTGTGATGCCTGCGGCGGCGAATTGTTCGTGCGTGACGACGACCGCGAAGCGACCGTGCGCGAACGGCTCGCGGTCTATCACCGGCAGACCGAGCCCCTGATGGGCTACTACGCCGGGCAGGGCCTGCTGCACAGGGTGAACGGCGAAGCGGGAACCGAGCAGGTGACCGAGCGGATTTTGGCGGTGGTTCGTGGATGCGATGATTGAGCTGAAGACCGAGGCGGAGATCGAGCGCATGCGGCGCCCCGCACGGATCACGGCGGAGATCCTGGCGGCCCTTCGGGAGAAGGCGCGTCCCGGGGTCACCACAGCCGACCTCGACCGCGAGGCGGAACGGCTCATTGCGAAGGCTGGTGCACGCTCGGCCTTCAAGAACTACCGCGTCGGCAACGTGGTGTTCCCGGCGGTGCTGTGCGCGTCGGTGAACGACGAGATCGTGCACGGGATTCCGTCGGATACGCGGACGCTCGCCGAGGGCGACATCCTCGGACTCGACTTCGGTGTCGAGGTGAACGGTTATTTCGCCGACTCGGCGGTGACGGTGGCGATCGGCAAGGTCGATGAGGAATCGGCCAAGCTTATCGCGGCGACCGAGCAGAGCATGGTGCGAGGCATCGAAGAGGCACGTGTAGGTGCGCGCCTCGGCGACATCGGCTCGGCGGTGCAGGAAGAGGCCGAAGAGGCAGGTTTTGCGGTAGTCCGCGACTTCGTCGGCCACGGAATCGGGCGCGCGCTGCACGAGGATCCCCAAGTGCCGAACTTCGGCAAGCGGGGGCGCGGCCGCACGATCGCGGCGGGCATGGTGCTCGCGATCGAGCCGATGGTGAACGCGGGGTCGGCGGCAGTGAAGCTGGACGACGACGGATGGACGGCGCGAACGGCGGACGGACGCCGCTCTGCCCATTTCGAGCATACGGTGGCCGTTACCAAACGTGGCCCAGAGATTTTGACGAAAGTCTGAGACGGGATTGAGGCGGAAGACGTCATGAAAGTACGAGCATCGGTCAAGAGCATGTGTCGCGACTGCAAGGTCATCAAGCGGCAGGGCAAGGTGCGGGTGGTCTGCAAGAACCCGCGACACAAGCAGCGTCAGGGCTGAGGCCGAAAGGCCCACGACCCACTAGTCAGCAGGAAGGAAGAAGAGCATGGCCCGAATTGCTGGAGTCGATCTGCCGCGCAACAAGCGGATGGAAATCGCGCTCACCTATATTTACGGAATCGGCCGCACGAAGGCGTTGGTGGTCCTCGAGGCCGCGCGTGTCGATCCGGCCAAGAAGAGCGACGAGCTCACCGACGCGGAGATCAACTCGATCCGCGGTGCGATCGACCAGAACGTCAAGGTCGAAGGCGACCTGCGCCGCGAAGTCGCGATGAACATCAAGCGATTGATGGACCTCGGCTGCTATCGCGGCGTGCGTCACCGCAAGGGCCTGCCGGTCAACGGCCAGAGAACCCACACCAATGCACGCACCCGCAAGGGACCGCGTGTCGCGATTGCTGGCAAGAAGAAGGCCACGAAGAAGTAAGCGGGAGCAGGGAATATGGCTACCAGACAAGCAGCAGCGACCGCCGCCACCAGGCGCAAGAAGTCTCGCCGAGTCCCGCCTGAGGGCGTGGCCCACATCCAGGCGAGTTTCAACAACACGATGGTCACGCTCACCGACCCGCAGGGGAACGTGGTGTCGTGGGCCAGCGCCGGACAGAGCGGATTCAAGGGCTCCCGCAAGGGAACGCCGTTTGCCGCGCAGCAGGCCGCCGAGAAGGCGGGCCGAACGGCCGTAGACATGGGAATGCGCTCGGTGACGGTGCTCGTGAAGGGACCCGGAGCCGGCCGCGAGTCGGCGGTCCGTGCGCTCGGCGCCTCGGGCCTGCAGGTCATCGCGATCAAGGACGTGACGCCGATCCCGCACAACGGGTGCCGGCCGCCCAAGAAGCGTCGCGTCTGAGCGACTAACGGCGTCGCCACCGCGCGACGCCTGGAATGGAAGCGTTGCGAGCGAGCGACGCGTTGCAATGAACACGACGCGTCGGAATCGCGCACTACGCTGAGAGAGAGAAAGAATGGCACGTTATACCGATCCAGTTTGCAGGCTTTGCCGTCGAGAGGGCATGAAGCTCTTTCTCAAGGGCGACCGTTGCTACACCGACAAGTGCGCCATCGAGCGCCGCAACTATCCGCCCGGCCAGCACGGCCAGGGGCGTCGTCGCAAGGTGTCGGAGTACGCGGTGCAGCTTCGCGAGAAGCAGCGGCTTCGCCGCATGTACGGCCTGCTCGAGAGCCAGTTCCGCAAGTACTTCGAGATGGCGGAAATTTCCCGCGACATCACCGGCGAAGTGCTGCTGACGCTGCTCGAGCGTCGTCTCGACAACATGGTGTACCGCATGGGCATGGCCACCTCGCGCGCCGAAGCCCGCCAGCTCATCCGTCACCGGCATTTCACCGTCAACGGCAAGCGGGTGGACATCCCGTCCTTCCTCGTGAAAGTCGGCGACCAGATCGTGGTGCGCGAGCGCAGCCGCGAGAAGGACGTCTTCAAGCGTGCGATCGAGATCTCGCAGCGCCGCGGCGTTCCCGAGTGGCTCGAACTCGATGCAGTGGCGTTCGCCGGCAAGGTCAAGCGCTTCCCCGCGCGTGACGAGCTGACGATGCCGATCAACGAGCGTCTGGTCGTGGAGCTCTACTCGAAGTAACCGCGCGTCCGGATTTCCGGGCATCGACGGAGGCAGTCAGAAACTATGTTGGACAATTGGAAAGATCTCATCCGTCCCAAACTCGAAGTGCGCGACCTCGGCGACCGTTACGGTCGCATCGAGCTCGAGCCTTTCGAGCGGGGTTTCGGAACCACCATCGGCAACTCGCTTCGCCGCATCCTGCTGTCGTCGCTCAAGGGAGCGGCGATCACCTCCGTGAAGATCGAAGGCGTGCTGCACGAGTTTTCGACGATCGACGGCGTCACCGAAGACGTCACCGACATCGTGCTCAACCTCAAGGAAGTGCGCCTGCTGATCCACGAGGGACAGCGCCACACGGGCACCGTGGACCTCAAGGGCCCGCGCGAGCTGACGGCCGGCGACCTCGACTTCGGCCCGCACGTGACCGTGCTCAACCCTGAGCACCACGTCGCGACGCTCGGCCCCAACGGCTCGATCCACATGGAGCTGACCGCACGTCGCGGAAGCGGCTACGTGACGGCCGACCGTAACCGTGAAGAAGACGCGCCGGTGGGCACCATCCACATCGACGCGGTGTTCTCGCCGGTGCGCAAGGTGAACTTCGTCGTGAGCAGCGCGCGCGTCGGTCAGCGCACCGACTACGACAAGCTCTCGCTCGAGATCTTCACCGATGGCAGCGTTCGTCCCGACGATGCGGTGGCCGTGGCGGCCCGCATCCTGCAGGACCAGCTCGCGGTGTTCGTGAACTTCGACGTCGAGGCCATCGAGTCGGAGGAAGCGGCTGCCGAGATCGAAGGCGAGCAGGTCAACGACGCGCTCTACCGTTGCGTGGACGAGCTCGACCTCTCGGTGCGCTCGGCCAACTGCCTGCAGAACGCCGACATCAAGTACGTGGGCGAACTCGTGCAGCGCAGCGAGCACGAGATGCTCAAGACCAAGAACTTCGGGCGCAAGTCGCTGCTCGAGATCAAGGAGATCCTCACGGGGATGGGCCTTAGTCTCGGCATGCGCATTGCGAACTTCCCCGACCGAGAGACGCTCGATCGTATGCGGCTCGAGCAGGACAGGTACTAGTCCGCCCTATGCTAGGTTGTGCAACAAGGTCCACATGCCAGGCGGACCTGGAAGTCGGGAGCGGCGGAGACGTACTTCCTGTACGTCGTAGCTCACGGCTTTCGGGTCCAACGACGCAGATGGGCCTTTTTCCACAGCCTGCCCGAACGGAGCACTGACAGAAATGAGACACCTCAACGCTGGCCGAAAGCTGAGCCGCAATTCGTCGCATCGCCGCGCGCTGATGCGCAACATGGTGACGTCGCTGATCGAGCACGGCCGCATCCGCACCACCGATGCGAAGGCCAAGGAAGTGCGTCGCTGGGCTGATCGCATGGTCACGCTCGGCAAACAGCAGACCATCGCGGCACGCCGCCGCGCGCGCGCGTTCGTGCAGACCGACGCAGCCGTCGCCAAGCTGTTCTCGGAAGTCGCGCCGCGTTTTGCGAATCGTGCGGGCGGCTACACGCGCATCATCAAGATCGGCCAGCGCGCCGGCGATGCCGCACCGATCTCGATCCTCGAGTTCACCGAGCTGCCGCCGCCCGTCGAGAAAACCCCGAAGGCCCCGAAGACCGCGAAGGCCAGCGCTACTTCGGCCAGTTGATCACCACACGCTGACGCCGCACCGCCTCGAAGGCGCGTGCGGCGCGAAGCGACATCCGGGCTACCGCCCGAAGCCAAAAAGGACGGCATCGCCGTCCGTCTTTGCGACAGGGCGGCATCGCTGCCCGCTGCAGGGGCGCGGAGGCGCCTGGTGAAGGGTGCACCGCCGCCTGCGAAAGGAGGAGGCCGATGAAAGCTCGCCTGCGAGGTCTCATCGACCGTGCCCTCGAGGGCGCGCGAGCAGCCGGTGAACTCTCCTCGACCGAACCCCCGTCGTTCGTCGTCGAGATTCCGCGCGAAGAAGGCCATGGCGACCTCGCGACCAACGTCGCGATGACGCTCGCGAAGGGCGAGAAGAAGGCACCGCGCGTCGTTGCCGAAATCGTCACGCGCCACCTGGCCGCGACCGGCGACCTCGTCGCCAAGGTTGACATCGCGGGCCCCGGATTCCTCAACGTCACGTTCTCCGATGCCGCATGGCGTTCGCGCCTGCTCGAGATCCTTGCGGCCGGCGACGACTACGGCCAGACCGACGCGGGCGCGGGCAAGCGCGTGCAAGTCGAGTTCTGCTCGGCCAACCCCACCGGTCCGCTTCACATCGGGCACGGCCGCGGCGCGGCCACCGGCGATGCGATTGCGCGCGTTCTCGAAGCCGCGGGCTACCAGGTCGAGCGCGAGTACTACATCAACGATGCGGGCGTGCAGATCGACAAGCTCGGCCGCTCGGTGTTCGCGCGTTATCTCGAGCTGCTCGGCCACGGCGAACCGTTTCCCGAAGACGGCTATCCGGGCGACTACGTCACCGAGTACGCGCAGGAAGTCATCGAAAGAGACGGCGACCGCTGGCTCGATGCACCGCGCGACGAAGCGATCCTGGCTCTCGGCCTGCGCGGCAGCGACGCGATGCTCGTGCGCATCCGCGAGGATCTCGCGGAGTTCGGCGTGCGCTTCGACAACTACACGAGCGAGCGCTCGCTCGGCGAGAGCGGAAGGATTGTCGATGCCATCGAGGACGTGCGCGCGCGCGGCTGCCTCTACGAATCCGAAGGCGCCACATGGATGCGCACCACCGCGTTCGCCGACGACAAGGACCGCCCCGTCGTCAAGGGCGACGGCAGCCTCACCTACTTCGCGGGCGACATCTGTTACCACCGCGAGAAGGTGCTCAAGGGCTACGACCGTCTCATCAACGTGTGGGGCGCCGACCATCACGGCTACATCTCGCGCGTACGCGCCGGCTTGCAGGCGCTCGGCTATGATCCGGCCGCGCTGCGCGTAGTGCTCGTGCAGATGGTGAGCCTGTCGCGCGACGGCGTGCCGGTTCGCATGGGCAAGCGCACGGGCGAGTTCATCACGCTGCGCGACGTCCTGAGCGAAGTCGGCGCGGACCTCGCGCGCTTCTTTTTCCTGTCGCGCAAGTCGGACGCGCACCTGGATTTCGACCTCGAGCTTGCGCGCCGCCAGAGTGCGGAGAATCCGGTCTTTTACGTGCAGTACGCCCACACCCGCATCGCGGGCGTCTTCCGCCAGGCGGCCGAGAAAGACATCGTGCTGGCCGAACCTGGCCCGTCGACGGTGGCAGCGCTGGCTCACCCGGACGAGATCGCGATGATCAAGCTGCTCGACGATTTCCCCGAAGTCTGCGCGGGTGCGGCCGAAGCACTCGAGCCGCATCGTGTTGTTTCGTACGCCCAGAAGCTGGCGGGCGAGTTCCACCGCTTCTACTCAAAGCACCGCTTTGTCAGCGACGACGCAGCGGCGACGGCTGCGCGCCTTTTGCTGGCGCGAGCAGTCGGGCAGGTGCTCGGCAGGGCGCTTCGACTGGTGGGAATCGCTGCGCCGGACCGGATGTAGCAATGGGCCTGACGGGAGCGACGGGCGTCTTGTTCAGCTGCTTGTAGCCCCATTGCAACCGAGAACGTCGTAGGCGCGCCGGATGACGGAGTCGGCCGTGTTCTTCGGTACGGAGTCGATCTCGAACTCGATCGCAACGTCCGGTTCGATGCCCTTCTCGAACGTCGAGCCGTGAGGGTCGAGGATCCGGGACGTCGTGAGTTTCAGCGTTCGCGTGTCGCTCACGGGAATCATCGTCTGCACCGTGCCGCGTCCGAAGGTTCTCCGTCCAACCACCCTGGCTTGCCGGTGCGCCTTGAGCGCGAGCGTCAGCACCTCTGCTCCCGCTGCGGTTTCCTCGTTGACTACGATGGCGAGCAACGGCGCCGCGGAACGCTCGTCGGTAGCGGTGGCGAAGAATCGCTCTCCGGCCGTATCACCGCGACCCACCAGTTTGGCGAGAAGACCCGACTCGACGAAAAGGTCCGCGACGCCGATCGCGGAAGGAAGTAGCCCGCCCGTGTTGCCGCGAAGATCGAGCACGAGGCCGCGAAGGCCGCGATTGCTCGCGAGCTCGCGGAGGGCGCTACGGACCTCTTCTGTCGTTCGGGCGTGAAACAGCTTGATGCGAATGGTCGCGCAGGCACCCGAGCGGTGCTGAATCGTCGCTCCCGCGATCGTGATCCTCTCGCGCACCAGGCTGATCGTCGTCGTCTGGCCCGAGCGGCGCATGACAGTGACGGCAACTTCGCTGCCGACCGGGCCGCGCAAGCGCTGGACGAGCTGCTGCAGCGGTAGCCCCGCTACGGGGAGATTGTCGACGGCGAGGATCGCGTCTCCTGCTGCAAGCCCGCTTCGCCCGGCCGGACCGCCTTCGACCGTCGACATCACGGTCGCTACGCCGTCGAGCAGGTCGAGCTCCAGGCCGGTGCCGCCGCGTTCGTTCCCGGCGCCTTCGCGCGGCTCGGAAGTGTCGTCGCGCACCAGATAGTCTCCGTCGCGGTCGATGTGATTGACCATTGCCTCGATGCTTGCATCGACGATGTCCGCGGCCGATTCGTCTCGTGTTCCCTCGGCCGGAGGAATCGCATCGATCGCCACGTCCACGAGCTCGGCCGCATCCACCGGATCGACAAACTGGCGGTCGATGGCATCGAGTGCACGCGCGGCCCACAGAAGGGGATCGCCGTCGCGGAGCGCGTGGCGGTTGCCGGTGCGACGTTCGAGCTCGATCCGGTAGCGGTCGATCTCGGGAACCAGCTTCTCATTCGATGCAAAACCGGGATGGCTCGGCGACCGGCTGGAAGACTGGCCGGCGCCGCATCCGTGCGCTGCGGTGAGGCTCACCGTCGCTGCCGCGGCGCACACTAAGCGGAAGAGGTGCTTCATGGAGTGGGCAGGGAATGCTCCTGCGCGAGACACTCTAACGACAGCGCTTAGCCCTGGCGATTCCAGGAGCTGCTTATCGAGAGCGATTTCACCGGAGAGGCGAGCTGCGGCATTCAGTCAGGTGGAGTGGCCGATCCGCGCGTACCCTCACGCGATACCTCACCGGATTGCTGGGATCCGATCTCGCGCTCCCACCGGTGAGTGTAGAATGCACGCCGGCGAGTGCGATGGAACGGATTGTGAGGCACAATGCATGTTGCCTTGGCAGGGGTGCCTGACGACGATCAGGCTTGCGGAGAGCCCGACCT
>Ga0163152_10007350_pt1 | contig 12084 bp, 10 predicted proteins | sample OliLakLV19MP8IB2_FD_148635 | JGI IMG/M metagenome (GOLD analysis project Ga0163152, IMG submission 148635) | Freshwater microbial mat bacterial communities from Lake Vanda, McMurdo Dry Valleys, Antarctica - Oligotrophic Lake LV.19.MP8.IB-2 | ecosystem: Environmental > Aquatic > Freshwater >... | reverse complement strand
GCTCCTCAAGGCGTTCTTCGGCGCGATGCGCGCTCGCGCCGAAGAACGCCTTGAGGAGCGGGAGGCGGAACTCGGCGCCGCCGAGCCCGAGGAGCCCGCCGATCGCGCCGACCGGCACGCCGAGCACCGCGGCGAGCGCGGGCCGAGGCGTGGTCGTGGGGGGCTCCGAGGGCATCTGCACAGGTGTACATCCAAACTCGCCCGGCCTACAGACGAGATGGCATAGGGGAATCCCCTCTAGGGCAATGCCCAATGCCCATGGTCCACTGTTCGCGGGACAATCCGCGTAGTGGGCACTGGTCCGCGATCACTTCGCAGCCGCCTGGGGGATGCCACGAGCTTCACGATTCCGAAAGAGCGCGTGCCCGCGCGAATCCTTCTCGAAGACGGCGCGGTCATCGAGGCCGATCTCTTCGTTTCCGTCGCCATCGAGGGCATCCGCATCGAGCGACCGAGTGACGTTCTGGCAGGAGATCCCTTTCTGCCGGTGAAGAGCTCGGACGGAACGTTTCGCTTCCTGCGCAGTGCTTCGATCGCGTGCCTCACGGTGCGCGCCGAATTCGAGAGCCGGACGGAGCTTGCCGCGGAAGATCTCGCCGCTGGCGCCACACACTCGGCGAAGTTGGCCATCGGCCTGCGCGGCGGCACGAAGATCGAAGGGACCGTCGTCTATCTCGCCCCGGAAGGACAGCGGCGGGTCCAGGACTTCCTGAACCAGAATGATCCGTACGTCTGGGTGCGGGACGAGGACCTCGTCCATATCGTCGTGAAAATCCACGTGCTGGACGTGCGTCCGTTGTAGCGAGGGGAGACTGTGGCCATCATCGACGGGTTCGTGAGTGCGCTTTTCCAGTTCCGCGGCGACGGTATCCTGCTCGAGGCGGGGCAACCCGCCGTCCTCCTTTCGGGACAAGAGCGCAGACCGATCACCGCACATGCGCCGACGCACGATCAGCTCATCCGGATTTTGAGCGAGATCGCCCCCGCCGCGGCCCTGAGCTCACTGAGCACGCACGGGCAAACGTCGTTTCCCCATGAGGCGCCGGCGGGCCCGATTCAGGTGAACGTGGTCGCGCAGAACGGCCTCATCCGGATTCATGCCCTTCCGGCGAGCAAGGCCGCTCCGCTGCCGGAAAAAGAGCTCCTGCTGGGTGGCGAAGCGGCGAAACCCGCGACCCCGGTCGCCCGGGTCGCGCTGAAGAAAGTCCCCGCCGACTCCACACCGGCGCCTCGGTCGGTCAACTCGTCGGCGCCCGCCATGAATCTCGTCCCCCGGCCGGGCGCCCCCGAGATCGAGTCCCTGCTCCTGACGATCGTTCGCGAGGGCTGCTCCGATCTGCATCTCTGCTCGGGAAGTCCTCCGCTCTACCGGCTCGACGGCGAGATCATCCAGCTCGGCAGTTCGACCGTCCTCTCTGCCGAGCGCGTCGACGCCCTCCTCCGCGGTATCCTTCCTCAACGAAACAAAGAGCAGTTCGACGTTCACCACGACGCCGATTTCGCGTACGAGATCCCCGGCATCGCTCGCTTTCGCTGCAACGTCTTCGTCGACCGAAAGGGGCCTGGCGGCGTCTTCCGCGTGATCCCCGCGAAGATCGCCAGTGCCGAGGATCTCGGGCTGAGCCGCGCGGTCATGGATTTTTGCGACCTGCCCAAGGGGCTCGTGCTCGTGACCGGGCCCACCGGATCCGGCAAGTCCACCACGCTCGCCGCGATGATCGACTACATCAATCGCACGAAGACCGCGCACCTGATCACCATCGAGGACCCGATCGAGTTCGTTCACGAGAATCGCAAGTGCCTGGTGAATCAACGCGAGGTCGGTCCACACACCGACGGCTTCAGGCACGCACTCCGTGCCGCGCTCCGCGAAGACCCCGACATCGTGCTCGTCGGCGAGATGCGCGATCTCGAGACGGTGGCCATCGCCATCGAAACCGCCGAGACCGGACACCTCGTCTTCGGCACCCTGCACACGAACACGGCAGCGTCCACGGTCGACCGGATCATCGACCAGTTCCCGCACGGTCAACAGGCACAGATCCGCGCGATGCTCTCGGAGTCGCTCAAGGGCGTCGTCTCCCAGACGCTCTGCAAGAAGAAGGGCAGCGGCCGCGTTGCCGCGCTCGAGATTCTGGTGGTGACGCCCTCGATCGCAAACCTCATCCGCGAAGGAAAGACCTTCCAGATCACGTCGATCATGCAGGCGGGCAAGGGGGTCGGCATGATGACGATGAACGACGCGCTCCTCGATCTGGTGAAGAAGAAAATCATCGAGCCCGAGGAAGCCTATCTAAAGTCCACCCAGAAGACCGAGCTCCGCAGCGCGATGTCCAAACTCGGGTTCAACTTGCCGGAGGCCTGACGTTCACGTGGAATCTCCGATCCTCCTCGTAACCGATGAACCTGCGCTGGCGGCGCCGATCGACGCCGGGCTGAAGCCGCACGGGTTGGGCGTCATTCACTGCGAGCCCACGCGATGCATCTCCATGACCGCGCAATCGGTCCCGTCGTTGGTCCTCCTCGACATGAGGATCCACACGGTGGCCTGGCCTTCCGTGCTCAGCGCCCTTCTCACGGAAGCGCGCACACGGGGGGTTCCGGTGGTCGGTCTCACGAGCGAGGACCCGGGCCCCCACGTGCTCCCCGTCGTTGCCGGGATGCACGACGTCCTTTTGCTTCCGCTCGACGCCGCGCGACTCGAGCAGCTGTCCACGCTGGTCATCACCCTTGGTTTCCAATTCGGTAGCGCCGGCAGCGAACCCGGCTCCGCTGCCGCCGATCGCGTCGTCCTCTACGCGGAGCGCTCCGGCGTCTCGGGCACGCTCGAGCGCGGCCCCCTCGGCGCCGCGGCGGGAAAAGCGACCTTCTCTCTCGGCGCTCTTGCGAGCTGCCAATTCCAAGGCCGCGACGGGCGTGCGGCACTGGCCGCGCTTCTCTCCGCCACAGGAGAGCTCCGTTTCCAGAGCGGGACGGCGGCCGCGCCGGTCGTACAGGAGGCGCCCGTGATGGAGAGCCTCGACGCGTCCCTACTGGAGACCCTCGAACCCGTTCTCTCGCCTCTCTCCTTCGACCCTCCACCGGAGGAGAAGACCGTCGTGCTCGCGGTCGACGACGACCCGGACATCCTCGGGCTCGTCTCCGCGTTCCTGACGAAGGAGGGCTTCGACGTGCGAACCGCGTGCGACGGCGAGGAGGGATTCTCGACGGCCGTCGCACTTCGCCCGGGCGCCATCGTCTCCGACCTCGAAATGCCTTTCCTCGACGGCTGGGGAATGCTCAAGAAGATCCGCGCGGACTACCGTGTCGCCGATACGCCGCTGCTTTTCCTCTCCGCCGCTGAGGACTTCCGGATGTCGATCCAGGCCGCCGCGGCCGGCGCGCAGGACTACCTCTCGAAGAGCGGCGCCCGCGAGCAACTCTCCATCAAACTGCGTAACGCCCTCGCGCCGCGCCTCGAGCTGGAGCTGGCGATGAGGTCGCAGTGCCCTGCGCGCAGTCGTGTCGAACTGACGGGGGCGAAGTGGACACTGCTGCGCCTCGCCGAGCTCGCCACGCAGGGATCGGTGATCGTCGCCGATGGATTCGGAGTGCACGAAGTCGCCTTCGAGAACGGCGAGCTGCGTTCTGCCGACTCGACCCTGGGGGCCAAGACTCTCGCGGGGTCGCTGGCGCTCGAGGCGTTCCTCGGTGTCCGGACCGGTGACCTGGTGACTGTCCACACGACACGACGTCCGGCGAATCTCTCCGGGCGCGTCGCGGAGACGGTGGAAGCCGCTGCCGTGCGGTGCAACGCTGCCGAGGCGCTGGCCGTCACCCGCGCGCTCACGTCGCGTTCAGGGGTGATGATCGACGTTGATCTCTGTGCGCTCTACGAGAAGTTCGGCCCGGTGCCCGGAAGGGCCGTCGCCTCGGCCCTCCGCGGCGGCGCGGCACCGTTCGATCTGCTCGCCCAAAGCGCGAATCCCCTCGACGTGGAGAGAGTTCTGCGCGACCTCGCGCGGCGACGGGTGATCCTGGTAGACCGCTGACGCCTCCGGGGCGAAGAGGCCCGTACATGCAAAGCCCCCCTCGTTTCCGAGGAGGGCTTCGACATTCGGGAATCACCAGATTCACTGGTCGGGGCGGCGAGATTCGAACTCGCGACCTTTTGGTCCCGAACCAAACGCGCTACCAGGCTGCGCTACGCCCCGAAGAGCCGCGGAAATATAGGGGGCAGCCTCGCAGACTTCAACAGCTTTCGGGCGTGGGCCTGGCCTCAAGTGGCCATCGCCAGGCGCATGCGGTCGATGACCTCGCGGTAGGCGGCGGCGGGCTTCTTGTCGGGATTCTTCTTACGGGCGCCGAAGATGGCGTTGCCGGCCACGAACATGGTCGCCCCCGCCCGTGCGGCCTCCGCGATGTTCTCGGGGACGATCCCTCCGTCGATCTCGATTTCCAGGTTCGCGTAGCCCCGCTGCACCGCCCGCGCGCGAATCGCGCGGACCTTGTCCAGCGACGACGGGATGAACTTCTGCCCGCCAAAGCCCGGGTTCACGCTCATCACGAGCACCATGTCGATATCGCCGAGCACGTAGTCGATGGCCTCGGGCGGCGTGCCCGGGTTCAGCACGACACCGGCCTTCGCGCCGAGCTGCCGGATCGCGGCGACGGTGCGATGCAGGTGCGGGCTCGCCTCGACGTGCACGGTGATCATGTCGGCGCCCGCGCTCCGGAAGTCGCCGATGTACTTCTCGGGCTCGACGATCATCAGGTGCACGTCGAGCGGAAGCTTCGTGGAGCGCTTCACCGCTTCAACGACCAGCGGCCCGATCGTGAGGTTCGGGACGAACCGCCCGTCCATCACGTCGACGTGGACGACGTCCGCGCCGGCCTCCTCGATTGCGGCGAGCTCCTCTCCCAATTTTGCGAAGTCGGCGGACAGAATCGACGGAGCGATGCGGAGAGGGAGGGCCATCGGCCGCTGATCCTAGGATCGCGCGAGCGGCGCGTCATCCCCTTCCGGAAGTTCCTCCTCCGTAGCGCAGCGTCAGAAGCGGCGCACGAGCACGTCGACGCCGTCCATCGTCGCGATCACGCGATCGCCCGGCAATACCGCGCCGACCACGCGCACGTGATCGCCTGGCGACAGCAGGTCCTCGTAGAGCGTGCGCGTCCAGGCACCCCGGATCACGCGCACCGTCACCCGGTGCATCACGAAACCTTTCGGCGCCTGCACGACCAGGTCGACGAGCTTCGCGCCGCCCTCGGCCGGCGCAGCGCCGACATCGCCGTTGACCGTGACGCGCAGCGGCTCGCCTTCGGTGAGCCGCGTACCGGGCGCGGGGAACTGCTCGAGCACGACGTTCTCCGGCTCGTCCTCCGCGTGCATGCGCTGCCCGATCTCGAGCACCACACCCATCGCTTCCGCGAGCTCCGACACCGTGTCCCAGCTCGACCACGTCACCTCCGGCGTGATCCATACGCGTTTCGCCGGACCCTTCGACACGAGCAGGCGCACCGGCGTGCCGCCCAGCACCGACGCGTTCGGTCCGGGCGACGTCGCGAGCACCGTGTTCGCCGGCGCGGGATCCGCGATCTCGACGACGTCCGACACCGCGAGCCCGTTCCGCGAAAGGATCAGCGTCGCCTGGCTGACGTACGCCTTGCGCACGTCGGGCACCGGCACGTTGCGAGCGCCGCGGCTGATCACGAGCCGCACCACATGTCCGGGCCGCACCTCTTCGCCCGCACCCGGCGAGTGGAACGTGACCGACAGCGGCGCCGCCGTGTCGTTGCTCTCGAAGTGATCGATCTCCGCCCGCAGGCCGCGCGCCGCGAGCCACACCGCCGCGTCTCCCGCGTCGCGACCCGCGAGATCGTCGATGACGACTTCCTCTTCCGCACGCGTGAGCAGCCGCATCGTCATCACGAACGCGACGAGCGTGACGGCGCCGAAGATCGCGAGGAGCACGCCCGCTTCCACGAGGAACGCACGGGTGCGCACCGTCCTCGCGATCGCCCGGAAGTCGGGCCGGCGCAGCTTCACGCGGCGACACCCAGCCGGGTGATGCTCGAGCCCTTTCCGCGCCAGAAGTCGAACGCGCTCATCCGTTTTCCGCCCTCGGCTTGCACCTCGAGCAGCGCCACTCTACCCCGCCCGCACACGACCTCGATCCGCTCCTTCGACGCGATCACGGCGCCCGCATCGCCCGCTCCGTCCAGCGAGGTCACCCCAACCCGGTGCACCTTGAGGACCTTCCCGGCGCCCGTCGTGAACGCGCCCGGCCAGGGCGACATCCCGCGCACGTGGCAGTCGACTTCGCGTGCGGCCTTCGTCCAGTCGACGCGGCCGTCCCCCTTCTCGAGCATCCGCGCGTGCGTCGCGGTCGCCGCGTCCTGCTTCCGCGGCGTGACCGTGCCCGCGTCGAGCCGCGCGAGCGTCTCCACCAGCAGCTCCGCGCCGAGCGGCGCGAGCCGCTCGAAGAGCGAGCCCGCCGTTTCGTCCGGCGCGAGCGCCACCTCGCGCGTGAGCAAGAGGTCGCCGGTGTCCATGCCCTCGTCCATCTGCATCGTGCAGACACCGGAGGTCTCGTCGCCGGCAATCACCGCCCACTGGATCGGCGCGGCTCCCCGCCATCGCGGGAGCAGCGACCCATGCACGTTGATGCAGCCGCGCTTCGGCACCGCGAGCAGCTCGGCCGGCAGGATCTTTCCGTACGCGACGACGACCGCGATGTCGGGCGCGAGCGCCGCGAGCTCCGGCGCGAACGGCGGCTTGCGCACGGACGCCGGCTGCAGCACCGGGATGCCGGCCGCGATCGCCGCGTCCTTCACGGGCGGCGCGACGAGATCCTGGCCGCGGCCCTTCGGCTTGTCGGGCTGCGTCACCACGCCGACGACGGAATGTGTGGTCGCGAGCAGCGCCTCCAGGCACGGCACGGCGAAGTCCGGAGTTCCGAAGAAGACCACGCGCACGGGACCAAGGAGCCTACCCGGGAGGGGCGTGGGTTTCGAGGAAACCACGTCGAAAGTTCTCTGCCTGGGTGCGCGCTTATCCAGCCACCGGTCGGCGACGGTGTCGATTTCACTGGGGTTTTCCGGTGGCACGTCGCCTGCTCTTCCCGACCGCAACCGGTCTGGGGAGGCCACACAATGAAGGTTCGCATCGCAGTCATCGCAGTCGCCGCGCTCATCTCTGCTTGCAACGATGGCGCGCTCGTCGCCGCTCCGGTCGCCGTGGATGCGACGCCGACGCCGGCGCCCGAGCCGGGCGAAGCGCCCGTCGCCGTCATCAGCGCCGTCGGCTCCGAATATTCGCCGCTCGACACCGCGGCGTTCGACGGCTCCGGGTCGCACGATTCCGACGGCGTCATCGTCAGCCATGACTGGGCGATCATCGACCGTCCCTCCGGAAGCAACTCCAGCATCCAGACGCTCGGCGCCTCGACGGCGGAGTTTTTCGTCGACTTCGCGGGCGACTACACGATCGAGCTGACGGTCACCGACGACGACGGCCTCACGGGCAGCACCACCTTCGACTTCAGCGCCGTCCCCTGGCAGACCGTGCACGTCGAGCTTTCGTGGAACGTGGACGAAGCCGACGTCGACCTCCACCTCGTCGACGTCACCGCCGGCGGCCAGTTCCAGGCGATGCCCTACGATTGCTACTACTCGAACAAGACGCCCGATTGGGGCGATTCGGGCGCGCTCCACAATCCCGCGCTCGATCTCGACGACGTCGACGGCTTCGGCCCCGAGAACGTCAACATCCCGCAGCCGCGCATGGGCTCGTCGTATCGCATCCTCGTCCACTACTACGCCGACGACGGCATGGGCGCGACGGACGCGACGATCCGCGTCTACCTCAACGGCACGCTCCAGTACGAAGACGTCATGACGCTCGCCGCGACCGACAAGGTCTGGGACGTCGCGACGATCGACTGGCCCACCGGCACGGTCACCGCGATCAACGGGGTCTTCGACGCGCCCTAAAGCGCGAGACGGTTGTAGGAGCGCTTCTCGATCTTTCCCTTCTTCACTTTCTGAAGATAGAGATTCCGCTTCACGAAGCTGACGCGGTCCGCGAGCGTCACGCCTTTCAGGTGATCCATCTCGTGCTGGATGCAGACCGCCTTGAGGCCCTCGGCCTCGAGGCGGAACTGTTTTCCGTCCCGCCCGATCGCCTCGACGGTGATGTTCGCGGCGCGGTCCATGTTCTCTTCGAAGTCGGGAAGCGAGAGGCAGCCCTCGTTCCACGTGATCATGCCGGACGACGCGACGATCTTCGGATTGACGAGCACCACGAGATCGGAGCCCGGCTTGTCGTTCTGCACGCCGATGTCGACGATGCACAACTCGAGGCTCTGCGAGACCTGCGGCGCGGCGAGGCCGACGCCGGGCGCGGCATAGAGCGTCTCGACCATGTCGTCGATGAGCTTGCGGACGGTGTCGTCCACACGGTCGATCGGCTTGGCCGTCAGTTTCAGGATCGGATGCGGGTAGGTGATGATTTCGCGGAGCGCCATGGGAAGAACCCAGTATAGCAACCGCGCGGCGAGGTCTACAGGCGGTTGCGGGCGTAGGCCGCCCGGAGCGCGGGCTCGGAGAGGACGTCGCGCGCCTCGTCCACCGCGGCCAGCATCTCTTCGAGCTGAAGGCGAGGCACCGCCGTCCCCACTTCCAAGAGCGACGCGCGAAGCTGTGAGTGCGCCGCACGGATGTCGTCGAGCGGCGACTCGACGGACACGCCGAGGATCTCGAAGTAGTCCGCCTCGCGCACCTTCCGGAGCAGCCCTTCGGCGAAGCCTTTGTCGCGCTTCGCGGCGGCTTCGATGCCGTTGCTGGCGGCGGCGGCCGCCTTCGAGGCGCCCTTGCCGTTGGACTTCGCTTTCGCCGCCGGCTTCTCTTCCGCCGCCGGTTTCGAGGCCGGCGGTGCTTGCGCGGCTTCCTGCTGCATGTCGCCGAGCGAGTCGATGAGCGCAGCGCCCTCGAGGAGCGCCATTGCCTGTTCGAGGATGCGGCCCGGATCGTCCTCGGGCGCGGTCGCGTCGGCGCCGGGCACGAGCATCGGTCCGACGTAGAGGAGTGGCGCGTGGCCGGGCAGGTCCTGCAGCACCGCGCACACGTCGGAGCCGCTGCCTCCGTGAAGCGCCTCCGCGACGATGACGAGATCCACCTTGCGCGAGCGCGCGGCGTTCACGATGCCCTCGAAATCCGCTGCGGTGCGCACGTGGTGGCCGGCGGCCTCGAGTCCGCCGCGAACGGTCTGGAGAGTCTCCGGCTCGCGGGAGCCGAGGAGAACTTGTTGCGGCATCTTCCGCAATTCTACAACTACAAGAGGCTCTGCGGATCGACGTCGAGCTCGATGCGCAGCGCGTCGCCCTTCTTCTGCCCTTCCAGGACGCCGAGCGCGGCCCGCCCGGCCCAGCGCGCCGTCGCGCTCGAGCCCGCCCGCACCATCACCTGCCAGCGGTGGCGTCCGCGGATCATCGAGAGCGGCGCGGGCGCGGGCCCGACGACTTTCGCGTCGGTGCGCCCTTTGAGCGCGATATCCAGCCGATCGCGCACGTCCATCGCCGTGCGCTCGACGGCGGAGCGCTCGACGCCGTGGATCCGCACGTTTACGAGCCGCGAGTACGGCGGATAGAAGAGCTCCCGCCGTGACTCGACCTCGCGAGCCGCGAACGCCTCGAAGTCGTGCGCGGCGGCGAGCGCGACCGCGTAGTGCTCGGGGTGGAACGTCTGCACGATGACCTTGCCCGGGAGGTCGCCGCGCCCCGCGCGACCCGAGACCTGCGTGAGCAGCTGGAACGTGCGCTCCGCCGCGCGGAAGTCGGCGAGGTTCAGCGTGGTGTCCGCGAGGACCACGCCGACGAGCGTGACGCCCGGGAAGTCGAGACCCTTCGCGATCATCTGCGTTCCAAGGAGGAGGTCGATCTCGCCGCGCGCGAGCCGCGCGAGGATCTCCTCGTGCGAGCCGCGGCGCGAAGTGGTGTCGCGATCCATGCGAGCGACGCGCGCATCGGGATACAGCTCTTTCAGCTCGCGCTCGAGGCGCTGCGTTCCCACGCCGAGCAACCGCAGCTCCGGCTGATGGCACTGCGGGCAGTTCTCCTTGGGATGCGCTTGCCGCCCGCAGTAGTGGCACTTGAGCCAGCCGCGTCCGCCGGCGAGATCGCCGAGGTTCGTCTCGAGACCCGGCTCGTCCTCGATGAAGAGGGACGGCTCGCGCGACTTCGCCTTCTTCGCGAGACCCGGCGCGTGAAAGATCATCGAGACCGAGCAGTCCTGGCACTTGAAGACGTGGCCGCAGTCGTCGCAGATGACCGTCGGCGCGTAGCCGCGGCGGTTGAGAAAGAGGATCGCCTGTTCGCGCCGGCCGAGCGTCTCGCGGATCGCTTCCTGGAGCTTCTCGGAGAGCGGGCTTTTCCGGCGCTTGCCCGCGATGCTGACGATCTCGACCGGAGGCAGCGGGCGATCGCCGACGCGCTTCGAGAGCATGAGCCGCTTGTAGCGGCCGCTAGTCGCGTTGTGCCACGTCTCGAGCGACGGCGTCGCCGAGCCCATGATCACCACGGCGCCCGCGCGCTGCGCGCGAACGACGCCGACGTCGCGCGCGTGGTAGCGCAGCCCCTCTTCCTGCTTGTAAGAGCCGTCGTGTTCCTCGTCGACCACGAGGATCCCGAGGTTCTTCAGCGGCGCGAAGACCGCGCTGCGCGCGCCTACCGCGATGCTCACGTCGCCGCGGCGGATGCGGCGCCACTCGTCGTAGCGCTCGCCGTCGGAGAGCCCCGAGTGCAGCACCGCGATGCCCTCGCCGAACCGCGCGCGAAACCGCCCGACGAGCTGCGGCGTCAGCGCAATTTCCGGCACGAGCACGAGCGCGGTCTTCCCGCGATCGATGACCTCGCGAATCGCACGCAGATACACCTCGGTCTTGCCGCTGCCGGTGACGCCCTGCAGGAGAAACGGCGCGAACGTTGCCGCGTCGATCGCACACACGATTTCCGTGTGCGCCGTGGCCTGCTCCGGCGTCAGCGGCGGCGGTCCGCTCGGCTCGTGGGCGACGATGTCGCTCTGCGTGCCTGACGCGCGAGAGAGGGGCGAGCGCAGCACCTCCACTCGCCGCACGGCGATCAGCCCCTTCTTGAGCAGCGCCGCCGTCGCGGCTACGCCTTTCGGTCCGAGCAGCGCCTTCACGTCGGCCGCCGGGATATTTCCGTTGGCCTGGATCGCTTCGAGCACGCTCGCCTGCGCCGGCGCCTTCGCGCGGAGCATGCGCACGACACCGGGATCGTCGCCGGTGCCCGCGACCGGCGCGAAGACGCGCTCGGTCTTCGGCCGCACGCGCTCCTTCTCCATGCCGGCCGGCACCGCCGCCTTGAGCGTGAGCCCGAGCGGATGCTGGTAGTAGTCGGCGATCCACTTGTAGAGCGCGAGCTCGTCTTCCGAAAGCAGCGGGCCGTCGTCGAGCGCGGCCTCGACGGCCTTCAGCTCGCCGTCGAACCCGCCCTCCGGAATCGTCTCCGGGCGCGAGATGACCCAGCCGGTCGCGCGGCGTTTCCCGAAGGGCACGCGGACGCGACGACCCACGGTGACAGAGGGCGACAGCGCCGCCGACACCGTGTAGTGAAACGTCGTATCGAGCGGCACACCGACCGCGACTTCCGCGAACCCCATCCGTGCCGGACTCTACTCCCCGCCTCCGACATCCTCACCCTGAGCGAGCGAAGCGAGTCGAAGGGCTGTTCGGTCAGCGCCCACTGCGAGGGAAGGCTCCCTCACTCCGAGGGAAGGCTTAACTTACTCCGCGCGCGCCTGAGGAAGTTAAGCCTTCCCTCGGAGTGCGAAGCCTTCCCTCGGAGTGCGAAGCCTTCCCTCGGAGTGCGAAGCCTTCCCTCGGAGTGCGAAGCCTTCCCTCGGAGTGCGAAGCCTTCCCTCGGAGTGCGCACGGAGTGCGCTCGGAGTGCGCTCTCTCTCGGAGTGCGCTCTCCCTCGGAGTGCGCTCTCCCTCGGAGTGCGCTCAGCGCGGCGGCTTCGACGTCGCTTTCGGCGTCGCCTTCGGGGTCGCGGCCGGCGCGGACCTCTTCAAGCCGGACGCGC
>Ga0163152_10007348_pt1 | contig 12088 bp, 11 predicted proteins | sample OliLakLV19MP8IB2_FD_148635 | JGI IMG/M metagenome (GOLD analysis project Ga0163152, IMG submission 148635) | Freshwater microbial mat bacterial communities from Lake Vanda, McMurdo Dry Valleys, Antarctica - Oligotrophic Lake LV.19.MP8.IB-2 | ecosystem: Environmental > Aquatic > Freshwater >... | reverse complement strand
ACTAAGGACAAATCTTCAACAGAAGAATTTTTGGTTTATTGTTTTGATTTTGAAAAAAATGATTACACTCTCGGTTGGGCTTTCAACCCAAGATTAGTGAAACGAGCAAAAACTTTAAAGTTTATACTTGATAATGGAACACACTTTTCTTGTACGGAAGATCATAGAGTTTTGTTGAGAAATGGAAAATGGATTGAGGCTCAAAATATTAAAGAGGGACATGAATTGATGCCTTTTTACAGGCTCAAGTCAGAACCACATTTGACATCTCAAAAAATCAATCAATTTGCACGTATATTCACACTCAATGATGGGTGGAAAACAGAACGTAACTTTCTTGATGAATGGCGAATGGGTGCGCAATCAGAAAAACAAGAAAGACTAGCTAAAGTTATTAGATTATTGTCTGCCGGGTTAACAACAAGACAAGTAGCCAAGTTAGTAAATCGGGCGTGGGGTTCTCTGGATGATTTCATTCAAGTACACGGATTTTCTGTACCAGAAATTCGCAACCTCACAACCAGATACAAAGATCGTCGTCGTGTATTACACATAGTTGAAAACGGAGAACAAGACGTATACGACTTGTCCGTCAAAGACCATGAAAATTTTGCTACAAGTACAACTATATTTCACAATTGTCAAATTGGTGAACATAATCATTTATTCGATGTCATCTGCAAAAATAGAGACATTAAAGAAGAATTGGAATTCTTATTTTTTAGCCCTAAAATGCTAAACATGGATCGCAAATTATGGAATATAGCCAAAAACTTGTATCTAAAAGGTGATCACTTTGTTGAACTTGTAATTGATACAGAAGAACCAAAATCGGGTATTCTAAAGATACAAAATCTTCCACCAGATAGTGTCTATAGAATTGAAACAATCAAGGGTAAATTGATTGAGTTCCAGCAAAGCCGAGAAGGTCCAGATTATCAAAGTCTTGCTAAAATCGATGTCACTAAAGCAACGGTGGCAGAATTGGCACAAGCAACTGCTATACGATTTACTCCAGAACAAATAATTCATTTTAGAATTGGAGATGAACGACAACAATATTATCCATATGGAATTTCATTAGTCGATGCTGCAAGAGGACCAGCACATCAACTAAAACTAATGGAAGATAGTATGCTTGTGTATAGACTGGCAAGAGCGCCCGAAAGGCGTGTTTTTTACATCGACGTCGGACAATTGCCACCATTCAAAGCAGAAGGATTTATGGAACGCATGAAAGACTTGTTGCGTAAACGTAAAACTTTTAGTGCTAAGGGTGGAGCGCAAGGCGCATCTCCTGTAGAAGAACGTTGGACAGCTCCTTCTGTTGATGAAGATTTTTGGATTCCACTACGTCCAAATAGTAATACTCGTATCGAAACTCTCCCAGGCGCACAGTCACTCGGGGAAATCGATGATGCATTATACTTCCGCAATAAATTGTTTATTGCGTTGAATTTTCCAAAGAACTACATGGCTCAAGAGGATGCAAGTATCACACGAGTGACCTTGTCATCTGTAGACATTAAATTTGCTAGGTTGGTTGAAAGACTTCAACAAAGTTTAGCTGATGGTTTAATGGAAATAGCAGTTCGTCATTTAGCATTAAGAGGATTTCCAGATCATTTGTTTGATGATCTTCAGATTAAATTAACACCACCTTCTCCTTATCGCGAGATGAGCGAAAATGATGTAACTCAAGCAAGATTTGATCGAGCAATGGCAATAAAGGGATCACAACTATTTTCTGACTTTGACGTACTGACCAGAATTCTAAAGATTCCACCTGATGAGGCAAAAGAGATTGTATCTCGTAGTACCATACAACAACTACAACAACTTAAGTTGCAGATAATGGCACAAAATCCACAACTTCTTGGAATTGCAATGCCTGCTCAACCAGCCCCAGATATGGGCGCAGGCGCGGAAGGGGGTGGAATGAATCCAGAAGCTCCACCACCCGAAGGTGGAGAAGGTGGAGAAATACCAGGCACGTTACCACCACCAGAAGGTGGAGGAGAAGCCCCACCAGCAGCCCCACCAATGATGAAAAAGATGGGTGATGGAAGCAAGAGTGCCGCAGATACTTATGGTCAACCACAGAAGTCTCAAGGATCAGGACTGCCCGATCCAGACCATGAAGACATCAAAAAATACGATCTTGAAATAATGGATTATAGTAAAGAACAGGACGAGGAAGAAATTGATGCGAGCGAACTCGACGATGCTTAATCTCCACCGCCGCCTTCGCCACCTTGACCCATTGGTCCACCCCCACCGCCATCTGCTCGTGGGCGTGTGACAACGTCTGGGTCACTCTTGCCACGTGGCTCTTTTACCGGGAATTGATCTTGCGAAGAACTAGAAGATAATGCCTTGCTAAGTTCTCGCAAATCATCCCTGAATTCTTTATCATCATCTATTTCTCCACTAGAAATAGCTGATTGGACAAGTTGTCTCAACCTTGCTCCATGCTCGGTTGCAATTCTCTGCAATAATTCTGTAACGTCTCCAAGATGATGAATAACTCCATCTTTGTGAGATACAAACTCTTTAAATGTTTTGCTCATGCAATATATACGTTACAGGCATTTAATAAACCTGTTTTGAAAATCAATTATTGATGTATATATAAGCTATGATTTAGCGTAGCGTTCCATCTGGATTGCGAGTCTTTTGAAACACAGCACATGAGGAGTTTGAACATGAAGAGAAAACTTGTTGATTATGAAGTTTTCGAAAAGATGAGAGAAACATCTCTGACGACTACCGTAAAAGAGCTTATTGAGGCTGAAGAGCATCTAGCTCGTGCGTTAGAAGTTGAAGAGTTGAAACTCAATTCGTTCGATGAGTCTACTGTTATCTACGAATCTTCGGATGGCAATTATATCCGCGCAAGTTACGATGTTAATAAGAAAAATGTCCAATTTGACGACGTAGAACAATTGGTTATCAATGAAGAGAGCGAGAAAGAGGAAGGCAGGAAAATCCTTCGTTCTATGCTTGAGTCTATTCTTGACAACAAAAAGGGTGAGGCAGAATCACAATTTGAGCAGTACATGAACCTTCAGAGCCGTCGCTACAAGCGCGAATGTGCCGAAGATTCAGGTGATATTTTGGAAGAAGGATATGCACGTATCTACGGTAGCAAGGAACGGACACATGGCAAGAGTACGCCAGTTATTTCCAAGCGAACTGGTCCAAAGAATCCAAAGAAAGTCGCGGCTGGGAAAAAGAGTTGGCGTGGGGAAGGTCGTACTTCTCACATGAGAGGAACGCAAAAGCGTCATCGCAACCTAACCAAAGAACGTTCACGTCGATCAAAGTACAAGGGTCTTCACCCTAAGTTGCGCGCATTGAATACTGGAGTTCGCTACAGTGGCAAGCGTAAGAAGATGAACGAGTGGTTGAGCCTATCAAATAATGTTTATGGCTATGTTGATTTCGTCAACAATCACCACATCATTAGCGAAACAAAAATCATTAATGAAAACGGGTCATTGGCAGTTTCAATTCCAAGCAGCAAAGTTCGTAATGAAGCTAAATTGCTTAAGATGCAATTTGACAACATGATGAAGACTGATGTTAAGGTTTTGCGTGAAACCGCACGAAGACTCGCACACGATCAAAACTTCTGTACTCTTGTTGCAGATGTAAAACGATATAACAACATTTCTGACAATAAAGAACTTGAAGAATCAATTAACACATTGGTTAGCAAATTCCCAAGTGTTCTTTATTTGACTCAGGAAGAATTGGCACGCACAGTAGGACTGGCACTTGATTCGGCGGGAGTTAACAACTACGACGATCAGACGTGTAAGTTCATGGCTGAAGGCATTCTTCGTGTTGCTCATGGTGCTTATGTTGAACGAGTAGACAAGATCAAGAAATTGGCTAATCGTACCGAACTTTCTGAATCAGATGACAATTATCTTGATTTCCAGAAAATCGTTACTGACTTTTTCCCATCGTTGGATGAGTCAACTCAACTTGAAATGAAGATGTTTGAAGATTTGTACAATGCGGCTGTTGATATTCGTCGTATTGCTTTGGAATCTGAAAACGATGTTGTTCGTAATGAAGCATCTGAATTCATTGTAGAGCTTGAACAAATTCTTAAGGGTCGTCTTGTACCAAATCTAGAGTTGGCTGCTGATGTAGCAGATTGGCTTGAAGAGTTGGCTGAAGGTAATTTGCCAGGAGCAAGTGATAGTTGGGATGTTGTAAAGACTCCACACAAGACTACTACTGGAGATCACCCACAAATGGCTAAGAACGCTAAGGTTCCTGGTATTGCAAGTCAATATCCCGGTGATTGGGGCGATGAGGCACCAATGATTGGGCAAGACAGTAATGCTTGGAATCACGGTGACGAGGCAAGGAATCGCAGTTGGGGGAATTCAGGTGGCAAGGAAACTTGGCCAACATTGAGTAACCCACACGTTCCAGCACCATTTGGTGATTACAAGATGAAGGGTGAAAAGTCTGTTGTTGATGACGATGACGCATTCGCAACTTGGGGAGATGGCGATACATGGCCAAACCTCCAGAACCCATACATTCCAAAGGCTGTAATGCCGAAACAAAGTGTTGAACCTAATAATTCTGTCGAATAAGGAGCTAGAGCATGGATCAATTATATGTTGATTGTGTTGGTTATGCTTTACTCAAAGTAAACGAGTCCGTCAATGGCGTGACTCGTTTTACTGGAAAGTTTCAAGAAGCTAATCAGGTAAACAAAAATAAGAGAATGTATCCATTTGACGTTTTATCGTCAAATGTTGACAAACTTATAGAAACAGTTAAAGAACGTGGAATGTTTGGTGAACTTGATCACCCGACAGATAGTATTGTGCATTTGGCAAATGCTTCTCACTTAATTACTAAGTTATGGTGGGAAGGAAATGTTCTTATGGGTGAAGGTGAAGTTTTAAATACACCATCTGGTAAGGTTCTCAAGAGTTTAATTGATGGCGGGGTTCGCGTCGGAATTAGCAGTCGTGGTGTCGGAAATGGACAAGTTAATAACGAGGGAGTCCTTGTTATTGGTGAAAGCTATAAATTAATTACTTTTGATGCAGTAGCTGATCCAAGCACTTTTTCAGCCTTCCAACACAAAATGACTACGCCAAGCAAGAAGGAATCTTATGTTCCATCTGCGGCAAATCTTGGGAAAAATGAATCAAGAAGCAAAGTCAATCCGAAAGCGTTGATTGGATATTTCGGTCAAGTTCTTCAACAAAGAATTGATGAAGCGAAAAGAAAGATATAAAGTCTCGGTGACTGTGTATCGATGGTGCGCAAAATTGAATGCACCTGCATATATATCGTAAGCACAAAATTGGCTATACGTAGGGAACAATAACCCTGAAGTTAGGGAGTGATTATGAAAACGAGTCAAGAGCAGATTTTGAAAGCACTTTCGGGGTTAATTCCCGAGGACGCACAGAACGATGTTAGCACAGCAATTTCAAGTTTCCTTGAGAACGCAGTAGCTGAACTCGAATCTGAGTATGAAACCAATCTTAAAGAGGGTTTCGCACAGCACCAACAGGATTTAAAAGAAGCTAAAAAGATTGCCGAAGCAGGGTACGCCCAAGCTTGGGATGTTATCGAAGACCTTCGCGGTCGTCTTGAAGTCCAAAAAGAAGAATTTGAGGAAGCACTTGAGGAAGGCTATGAAGAAGCCTATCAAATGCTCACAGAAGAACGAGCTAAGAACGATACACTCGAAGTCGATCTATACGAAGAATATGATCGTAGATTTACTGATGTCAAAGAATACTTGGTTGATAAGCTTGATCAATTCTTGCAATTGCAAGGTGGCAAGTATTATGACATGGCAAAACGCGATGTGATCAATGATCCAGCCGTTGCCGAACACAGAGTAGCTTTTGACAAGATTATCGAAACAGTATCCGCTTACATTTCGGATGAAGATCACGCCTTTGCTACAAGTAGCAAAGTAGATGGTCTAGCCAAACAACTCGATGAGACAAAGGGTCAGTTGAAGATTCTTGAAGGCAAGAACATGCGTTTGTCTATGGAGAACACCAAACTTAATGAGTCTGTACGACACACTCAGGAAGTTATTAATGAATCAGTCGCCAGAGGCGATAGGAAAGCAAGACTAGAAAAAGCACGAAAAGCAGAGGGACGGGGCGAGTCGAATACAGACCGACAGCGTCGCAAGGAGGTTCTCCTTGGCGAACACACTGGGGAACCCGTTGCAGAACATAAATCCGCAAATGACGGCTCGGAGCGGTTTGCGGAACAAGTTGGCGATGAAGTCTTTGCAGACTGGAAACACCTGTCAGGTTTAAACCGTCAGGAAGAAGTCTAAGACTGAATCAAAATTTATCGATAACACTAAAGGAAGACATTTAAATGCAAATGACATTGAATAGCAAGTACCTTAACGAAGCAACGAAGCTGGAAGGCCGTTGGTCTAAGTGGGGTTTGCTTGAGGGTCTTAAGACTAAGTGGGATCGCCAGACCGCCAGCGTTCTGCTCGAAAACCAGCGTTTGATTAACGAGCAAAGCACTGACACAGGCGATATCGCACAGTTCAAGCGTATTTCTATACCGCTTGTCCGCCGTATCTATCCACAGCTAATTGCTAACAAGATTGTTAGCGTTCAGCCACTACTCGGCCCAACGGGTCTAGTTTATTATCTCCGCTTCCGCTACAGCAGCAACAAGGGTGCCACACGTGGTCAAACCCAACCAGGATTCCCTGGTGATGATGCACTGTCGTTGCAGCAACTCGCTTCCGGTGACGGAAACGTCGACATCTGGTATACACACCAGTTCATCTCTGGCGAAAACCAGACGAACGCAGGTGCATATGCCTCTGGCGGTAGCTTCTTCACAGAATACCAACTCGAACACACACCAGTTCTTGCTGGAACGATGACGGGACAAGTATATGACGGCGGCGTATTGATTTACACCTTCGTTGTATCACAGACAGGAACATTCACCTTCACAGCCGTAGGCGCACCAGCACCAACAGTCAGTGGAGCAACAATGAACCTTGTCACAGGTGTGGTCAAGTTGACATGGTCAGCCGATCCAGGCACAAACAACGTTGTGTTCAATTATGAGTACAACATGGAAGGACAAGGCGATCTCCCTGAAATCAACCTCGTTGTTGAGTCAGAAGATATCGTTGCAATCACTCGTAAGTTGAAAGCCGTCTGGACGTACGAAGCACAACAAGACCTCCGCTCACAGCACAACCTCGACGCAGAAGCCGAGTTGACCGCTGTTCTAGCACAGGAAATCAATCTTGAGATTGACCGAGAAGTTATAACTGACCTTCGTAACAATGCAGGCACAATTGCAGCATGGGACTTCAATACCGCCCTTGGTGATACCATCAAGGAAAAGTACGAAAGTCTTTATGTTAAGTTGGTTGAAATCAGCAACGTCATTCACCGAAAGACTTTGCGTGGTGGTGCTAACTGGATTGTATGTTCACCAGAAGTTGCTTCAATCTTTGAGACGGCAACAGCCGGTTTCGCACCAACAATGTCTGATACTTTCACAAGTAGCCTAGGCATCCAGTATGTAGGTACTGTTAATAGCAAGTGGAGATTGTATAAAGACCCACTGTTCCCAACAGGACAAATTTTGCTCGGATACAAGGGCGACAGTTACATGGACTCAGGTTATTTCTATTGTCCATACGTACCTTTGACCCAGACCCCAACAGTTCTCGATCCAGATTCGTTCACACCTCGCAAGGGTTTGATTACGCGATATGGAAAAAAGTTATTGCGTGAAGGGGCTAAATTCTACGGACGCATGTCGATTGCGAACTTCGTAATCTGACGTAAAGTCCTTGCAAATAAGGACTTACAAAGACCCCGAGGCATATGCCTCGGGGTCTTGTTTTTCGACTATAATTATTCATCCATAGAATTTTTAGCAAAAAGGTATTTGCGTTGGGAGAAAAATAATTGACATACTAGGTTAATTATGATACATTTGTATCTTCCAATTAACAGGAGCAACTTATGAACATTGAAGAATTTACTGTCAAATACAAAGCCAATAAAGATATCGATATAATTGAAATTCAGTGCGACCATCCAGAATGCAAAAATCCAAATAAGTCAATAAAGAAAGTTTCTGCCAAAAGAAACATTATGAAAAAAGGACAATTTGTTTGTAGAGAATGTTTTATGACTCACGAAAATCCATTGTTTGTAAAAAATGAAGTGAAACGACAAACGAATGAAATTATAAACGTTATATGTCCAGAATGTAAATCTAGTCGAGAGATGAAACAAAATTGTTATTTTGGCAAAATGGAAAAACCATATGAACAAGTATGTAAATCTTGCGCTCAAAAGGGTAAGGAGATTTCTGAAGAACAACGAGATAAAATTAGCCAATCGCTTACAGGACGTGAATTAACTCAAGATCACAGAGACAATATATCTAAATATTGGAAAGAGCATCCAGATTGTATTAGTAGAGAAAATTTGATTCCTGGCATTGGCGGAGGATGGAATTCCGGACTGAAGACTCCTCAAGAAGTACGAGACAAACAATCCAAATCAAATCTTGGTATTAAAAAGACTGAAGAGCATTGTGAAAATATTTCCAAAGGTCGGAAAGAAATGCTTAAAGAACAAGGTGGATTGCTTCCAGAAACAAAAGCTAAAATCAGCCAAGCAGTTGTGCGTCAATATCAGAATGGATTTGAGCCACAAACGTATCATCGACGTGGTAGGCATATAACTAAAACTGGAGATGATATTCCATATCGATCTTCTTATGAAAAGAAAGCGTTTTTGATGCTAGATGAAGATGATACTGTTTTGAAATATGATTACGAACCGTTTCCAATTGTGTATAGAAAACCAGATGACGACCACGATTCAAATTACCTAATAGATTTATTAGTTTGGTATAAGGATGGGAGCAAAAAATTAGTGGAAGTAAAGCCAGTATGGAGACTTAATAAACCAACAGTATTAGCAAAAATTGAGGCGGCAAAAAACATTGCTATAAAACTTGGTATGACATATGAGACGTGGACAGAGATAGAATTATTTGATGGCTCTGAACAGTTAGCCAAAGAATTTTGCGAATCATTAGATTGATATTTTAACACCCGGCATATGCCGGGTGTTTTTATTTAAAATTTAATGCAAAACAATATATACCAGCATGAAATCTTATGCTGAATGGCTGAAAATTAGAGAAATGGCTGGCACTGGTGCTATAGTCAGCAAAAAAGACTGTAACAACCCCAACTTCCAGATTTGGGGAGACTTATGTAACAGCAAGAAGAAGAAAGTAAAAGAATCTACTGACGATGATGATACGCAAACGCATGTAACCAATAAGGTTGCTCATGAGTTGGGACGTAAACTACCTGCTAGAAAACTAAGTCGTTTCATTGGCAAACCACATCCAGGCAAAAAAGCATCAACGTCAGAATTGATTGATTGGTATCATTTTCATACATCTAGGCGAAACATACCTGTTTCAATGTCAATGAATCAGTTAGAAGACCCAGATGAAATGGAACGAATAGCAGATCAATTTCACAAAAGCAAAAAGAAAGAATCATAATGTTTCACCCATTTTTTGTACAGCGAACCAAACTACTTGCACGTCTTGGACTACGCAGAAAAGGATGCACGTCACAACAAATTGAGGATGTACTTAATGATTACAACCACGATACGATTATAGCTGCAGCTGCAATTGAAAATATATCCATTCCTGTATTTGATACTGAAGTTGGAGTAATTGGCGATGGAACTATTTGGCACAAGATTGTTGATTGGATCAAATCACCAGAAGGACAAGCACTGATTGCCGCAATTATTAAAATGTTGTTCATTTTGATAACCATGATGATATGATACGTTATGAAAGTAAAAACAATTGATGGTGAAATACATGGTAAAGACAAAGAATACATAATTAATTTATTTGGTGATTTTGATTGGCTTGGATACAAACAACTTATTGTCTCTCCTGAAATGATTATGGATTTGGGTTATACGGGCGGCGTAAAACCGCAACCATCGTACTCGATGGCGAGCGAAGCGAGGGCTTGCCTTGCGGATGTAAGCCGCCATTCTGGTAGCACACTGAAAAATAATTCTCAGACCACATTTTTATAACGTTTTCCGCCAAAAACATTTTGAAGTTTTGCATATTGTATAAATACTTCATGTGAACTTTTTGAACGAAGGTCAATTTGTCATGGAAAGACTAGGTGAGAAATGAAATTGGCATTTTGGATAAACTTTATATTATTAGTTACCATTCAGTCTTTAGACATGGCTTTAACTGAACGTTACATTGGCAATAATTGGAAGAATGAAACTTTTCCGATTATGTCGTGGATGATAAAAGAAATTGGCATTCACCCTGCCCTTTGGATTTGCCGAATCTTCACTTACATTTGTTTATTTGGATGTCTGAGATTTAGAAAATATGAATGGATAACTGATTCACTGACTATTATTAATTTGTGTTATTGGACGGCAATGACTGGTTGGCTATTCAGCCTACGAATAATCAACTGGCCAATAGGTCATAACGGACTTGTTCCTTTTTGAAGAAATTGTATGAAGTTCATTGTATTTATCATGGCTGTATTGGCTATTTATTTCGTTACATTGAAACCAAAACCAACTCCATCAGTTGATCCACGAATTACTGAAATTAAACTAGAGAACGAACAAATAAAACATAGACTTGCTTTGATGGCAAGTCTATTGAATGAAAACATGGCAGTTGTTCAATACGGCGGAGATGATTTCGTTTACCATTCTTCGGAGCCGAAAGCCCCTACATCGTAGATGTTGCACCGCCGCTTTGGGCGGTGCAACCCTTTAGGGTAGGGGTGAAGGCGATGCACTAAAAATTGAAGCAAAAACAAATACTACTTTTTGTGGAATAAAACACTAACAACTGACTCTATTATGTTGTATCACCACGAAAACCAAGCGGTGATGCAATCAGAACACCCCGAAAGGGGAATAAACTACGGGCGGAACGCCCGAAAGTAAAGCCCGTGGACTTGGTGTAAGACCGTGCATCCTTAATTGGATACTTAGGCGACCGAGGTTGAAACGGGAAGCCCCGACCCTTTAGGGTCGTGGGTAGTTCACATTGACAGAAATTGGAAGTTGACTTCATCACCAAAATATTTAAATCTTAGTGATGAAGATAAAAAATGGATTGATCAATTTGTCAAATGATAAAGTTTGCCACCTTGATATTAGCGTAGAAGTCTTCGCCTCCTGGTATAAGCTTGTCAGAATATTCTGTAATTAAACCTTTTCTTGGCGTGAACGAGTCTGGATCAAGAAACATTGGAGTTTGTTTGAGTAGGATTCTTGGTCCGAAAATATATCCAGCATCATAAGGATGATTGCCTTTGTATCCCATCAGAATATTATTAGGTTGGAATAATGGGTCTTTATAAAGTTTCCACTTCCCATTAATAGTTCCACAGTAAGAAATTCCAAGACTTGCCGACCATGTATCACTATCAACATATGCAAAACCAGATGAGACAGTTTCAAATATGCTGGCTATTTCAGGAGAAGTAACAATCCAATTTGCTTTCCCTCTACCAGTTTTTGCTTCAATTTGCTTAGAGACAGTATGTAATTCCATATACAAACTTTCGTACTTTTCTTTGATTGTATCACCCAATGACGTGGCGAAATCCCACGTCCAATTAGTTCCTGCAAATTTAGACATAGTTAGAAGTGATCTGCGATCTAATTCCAATGTCACTTCTTGTGCCAAGATCGCTGTTAATTCTGCTTCCGCATCAAGTCCGTTGTGACTTCTTAGGTCTTGCGATACTTCGTAGTTCCAGACAGTTTTGAGTCTATATTCTTTTGCTTCAACTTCTTGCTTCTCCATGAAAGTTTTATTTCCTTCGTGGGTCAAGTAGAACAAATCATCCTTTTTGTCAAACAATGGTTGGACGCTGGCAATTTTGTTAATTATTAATCTTTTCAAAATCCTCATGCAAATAGGAATAGAAATTCGTTTGAATTGATGATCATTATGTGTTTCATCGAACAATCTTTGG
>Ga0163152_10007346_pt1 | contig 12089 bp, 8 predicted proteins | sample OliLakLV19MP8IB2_FD_148635 | JGI IMG/M metagenome (GOLD analysis project Ga0163152, IMG submission 148635) | Freshwater microbial mat bacterial communities from Lake Vanda, McMurdo Dry Valleys, Antarctica - Oligotrophic Lake LV.19.MP8.IB-2 | ecosystem: Environmental > Aquatic > Freshwater > Lake... | reverse complement strand
TCCGACCCCATTTAATCTCCCCTCACCGCCCATACGTTTACCGGATTTTGAAGTTATTCCCAATCCCGGACACCTATGACTGATGGACCAAGCTAGTCGGAGCAGAATATCGCCACGTCCGGCAATACTTCGGTTAAATCAGCACAGGTCGACATTTCCACTCGTATGGCTTCCCACTCGGTTGCATGTTCAAGAAGTTTCGCTACCTGGGCTGCCACCTGCGAGCCCAATTGCACCGTTTCTCTGAGTTTGTCCATCGTACGTTCACCTTGCCAGCTGGAATACGCACACAGTACGGTGAGCCAGTTAAGATCACGTGGACGAGTTGTGACACGATTGGGGCATCAGCGTCGGTTCTCGCTTAGGACAAATAGGGCACGGGCAAGAGAGGGTAGGGGGACCTATGCTGCAGGCCGGAACGGTTGTAGATGGACAATTCGAAGTCGTTTGCTCCATTGGGTCTGGAGCCCAGGCGACGGTGTATCGGGCAGTGGACTTACACCTGCAGCGCACTGTCGCTCTGAAGTTGATGCATCTCAACGCAATGCAGAACGTAGAGAGCGAACAGCGCTTCCAGCGGGAGGCGCGGCTCATCTCATTAATGTTGCACCCAAACATTCTTCGCTGCTACAAATTCAGCAGATGGGAAGGAAGTTTCTACACTTGTGTGGACTTCTTCGATGGAACATCTCTGGCCACCGTTCTGAGGGATGGACCAATGCCATGGCGCCGCGCCCTCCGCATCTGCGCTGAAGTTGCAAACGGGATGCAACACGCACACGCGCAGGGCGTTGTGCATAGAGATTTGACGCCGAGCAACATAATGATCTCCAAAGGAAGTGTCGATCACGAACAAGTGAAGATCGTTGATTTCGGGCTGGGAAAGTGGCTTGGCAATGACGCTTCATATCAAAAACTCACCCAAGCCGGCGATATTATCGGCAGCATTTATTGTATGAGTCCAGAACAATGTTCTGGAAACGAAGCAGATGGTCGCTCCGATGTGTACTCACTTGGCTGCATCCTATATTTCTGCCTGACCGGAGAGGCTCCATTCGCTGCGCTGGACGCCCTTGTAATGATGCAAAAGCATCTTGCTGAAGAGGCGCGGTCACCCAGTGAACTTGCCAGATCCGGCTGCCCGGTTCAAGTGGACAAAGTGGTGGCAAAGGCTCTGGCCAAATCTCCAGACGATCGTTACCAGACGATGGCTGAGTTCGCTTCGGATTTGGAGGCTGTCCTGGAAGGGAAAGGATTAAGCGCTGCCACCAACAGTTTCACTTCGGCCCATCGTCCACGGCTCACAAATCACGTTTTGGTAGTTTGCGGGATTGCCGCAGGTATTTTCCTGCTCTCAGCGGCATTGTTCAAAACGCAAATTGTATGTTCACTCCTGCCACTGTCCAATCCGGTCACAGCATGCTGGGTAGCGGCGCAGTTAGTGAGCGACCGCGCGCCGTTGAGTCAGACGGATCGAACAGACATAGCCATGCACGGCGCTCGCATTGCCGAGCAGTCCAATGTTTGCACACCCGAGGCCGTCATGCTGTATTCCCGAAGTGATAGAGGCCGTCCTTCGTCGGATGGTGACACGTCGCACGGTAGTCTGATGGCGCTTAAAACGCTCCTGGCACTGTCCCACTCTCCCCATGCGATGCCGCCCAACAAGTTAAACCGCCTGGCCTCACTCACTTTGGCGGCCATACCCTCGAATTGTCGCAACCAAGGTGTTTGCGAATTATGTTTCGCCATTGTCCCGAAGCTGGACGAGTCGCTTCGTGCAAAATATGTGAAAAAGGGGCTCGACATATTCGACACTACCCAAGATCAAAGCAAAGTTGTGCGCTTAGCAAAGTTGTTTAAGTATTGCAGTGATCTTGACCGACCGGATTTGATTGCGTTGAAAGCACCAGTAGTTGAACGATGCTTGAGAACAATGGCGTCGATTCCGCCCAATCACATTGCTTATGGAGTGAGCAGTTTAAAGACGGCATCGCAATTGCCGGCTAAAGATCCGCGCCGCTTATCTCTACTTATGGATTGCTCGCGTTCAATCGAAGGCATTTCTTCGGCGGTGGACCGCCAAGAAATGGAGTACATGTTGGGAGAATCCTTCATAGCAATAGAGCGTTATCCTGAAGCTGTGCGGGCATTAAATCGCGCCGCCACCGCTGGCGGTGGCAGCGCGCACTTGATACAAGGGCGAATAAGTTATGCCATGGGCCAGGCATACTGGAAAATGGAAGACTATGAAAAAGCCCGAATATGCTTCTTAAATGTACTGCATGACGCGTCTTTACCTGCCAATGAAATTTCCGGATGCGTTGCGCATCTGGCGCTGGTCACAGCACTTATTTCAGGACCGGCAAGTGGAATTGATGTTCTGAAGCATTTCCATCACGATCCGGCGCGCACCGCCGAAGAATTGGTTGTGCACGTCCCAGAGATGATAACGAAGGATCACGCAAAACGCCTCGTATTAGCCGAAATGCTCATTGCATTACCGGTCAAGACCAGGCGCCAAGTTACGATCCATGTTGACGCTTCGATACATAGGGCAATTTGCTTAGAGGAAAACAAGCAGCAAGGTCAAGCTGAATTGGAGTATCGACGCACGTTGCAATATCTCAAAGCCGATCAAATGCTAACACCGGAAGAAAAAGCGTCTCGCATTGCTAGAGCAACGATATTGCTTACCAAGCTAGTAATCACTAGCAAGGCAAGTGCCAAGGAGGCTGTTGTACTGCTGGACTCCATTGAAGACATCCCTCCTTCATTGAAGGACTATTGTATCTGGCGCGACATGCTACGCAGCGAATTGATGCGACAAAATGGGAGGTTTACGGAGTGCCATGCGTTTCTGGACACGTTGATTCGACGATATCCGGCTACATCCGACGTTGCATGTATCAAGAGGGAGATGGGGCATCTCAACGCGTTGGAAGGAAGGTTCGACGAGGCAATAACCGATTACAATGAGTCTTTCAGACTGTTTGCAATGATGGCCAATTCCAGCCCAACGGGGAGTTTCGAGGCCGAATTGAACTACACCCGCAAAAGTCTAGAGGGAGTCGAAGCGAAAAAAAAGTTAGCTGCAACTGACCGGAAAAAGAATCCCGAATCGCCTTGACAGAATGCAGATCCGAATCATCTTCAAATCGATCTGCTGATCACCGACCGCACCGCATCTGGTTACATGTAATCCATAAGAAACTGAGATCAAAGCCTTGATCAAAGAAAAGAGTCAGGTGAACGTAACGTTCTCCTGACTCTTCTGGTGCAAGACCTGCCTTTTAGGGGACCTCAGGTGGCCTTACTTGCGGGATCGGGCGGCTTTGCCTATTTAATGTATTGCATCGCCTACTGTCATTGTCTTAAGAATCGGTTCGGGAATGCCGTTATGTTTCGTTGTAGTGAAAAACTTCCGTCATGCCCAGAACCCTCGCCAGTTGGAATACAGATACTGTATAGGGAGCCGGTTAAGATTGTGTGGAACGAATCTGCTGCTCAAAATAGAACCCGATCTATTCGCTAATTGCTTAAAACCGCACAGGCGCGGGAAAGAAACGGTGGGGGGAACAATGCTGCAGGTCGGAACGATTGTTGACGGACAATTCGAAATCGTTTGCTCCCTTGGGTCCGGCGCTCAGGCGACGGTGTATCGAGCATTAGACTTACACCTGCAACGCGAGGTCGCGTTGAAGTTGATGCACATTGGCGCGGAGCAAGACCTGAATAGTGAACAACGCTTCCAACGCGAAGCGCGCCTCATTTCGTTGTTGCAACACCCAAACATTCTTCGCTGCTACAAATTCGGACAGTGGGAAGGAAGCTTCTACACTTGTGTCGACTTCTTTGACGGAATATCTCTGTCCGATATGCTGCGGGTTGGTCCGATGCCATGGCGACGCGCCATCAGGATCTGCATCCAAGTTGCCCACGCAATGCAGCACTCACACGATCAGGGCGTGGTGCACAGAGATTTGACTCCAAGAAACATATTGCTCGCCAAAGAGGCGGCGGATATCGATCAAGTAAAGGTTGTTGATTTCGGACTGGGGAAGTGGCTGGGTGCCGATGCCTCCTATCAGAAGTTGACGCAAACCGGAGATGTAATCGGAAGCATCTATTGTATGAGCCCGGAACAGTGTACTGGGAACGAAGCCGATGGTCGTTCCGATGTGTACGCGCTAGGCTGTATCCTCTACAACTGCCTGACCGGAGAGCCATCGTTCCTTGCGCTAGAACCACTTGTGATGATGCACAAACATTTGACTGAGCAAGCAAAGGCACCCAGCGCGTTGGCCGGATTCGGCTGCCCTACTCGCGTGGACGATGTGGTGGCAAAGGCGCTGGCCAAATCTGCAGATGATCGCTATCAGACGATGGCGGAGTTCGCTTCTGATTTGCAGGCGCTTTTAGACGGCAAAGTGCTTAGCGCTGCCACCGCCGCTCTTGTTCCGGCCAATCGCTCGCGGCGGAACAACAATGTTATGCTAGCTGCGGCATTGGCTGGGATTTTTCTGCTCTCGGCCGTAGCGTTCAAAACGCAAATTATTTGTTCGCTGCTATCGCTGATGGATTCTGTCAACGCTTGTTCGGTTGCTGCGTGCCTGGTGCAAGACACATCGCCGCTGAGTCAAGCAGACAGAACAGAAATTGCAATTTACGGTGCTGGAATTGCGGAGGGCTCCGATCTTTGTAATCCTGATGCCATCACGTTGTATGCCCGAAGCGATCGAGGACGCACGTCATCTGATCGCGGCAAAGACTCGTCACACGGTAGCTTGATGGCACTTAAGACGCTCGTTGCACTCTCTGGCTCACCTTCGGCACCGGCAGCGCCGGAGTTTAATCGCCTCGCTGCATCAACGTTGCATCAAATACCTCCTCATTGTTGGAACCACGAAGTTGGCCGATTGTGCTTGGCGATTGTACCGTCGCTGGACGCGTCCCTTCGCGAACGATACGTGCGAAAAGGACTCGAGATAATTGAGGCCGCGCAGAAGCAGGACCGAATTGCGGTTGTAACTGAGTTGTGTGAATATGCAAGTTATCTCGACAGAGCTGATTTGGTGAAGCTAAAAGTACCAATTGCAGAACGATGCATCGAGGTCCTCGCCGGGGGTTCTCCAAACCAATTTGGTCGTCCTATGGCCTGCTGCAGGACGGCCCTATTGCTACCAGAGGATGACCCGCGCCGGTTAGCCCTCCTTACGGAATGCTTGCAATTGTCTGGACGGAAAGGTGCGTACCCGGCAGCCGACACCGACAAAGCAAGAAAGTTCGCTACCATGCTTTACGTCGATGCCCGCTGGTATAAAGCACATTCTCTGGCCAGGAAGCACCATCCAGATGAAGCTCTTAGAGAATTTCGAAGCATCTTGGAATATCTCAAGACTAATCCAACGATGACACCAGAAGAGAAGGCAACCAAATTTGCTAACGCGACCTTAGGAGCCACATTGGTAATTATGGACGACAAGGCACGGATAACGGAAGTCACCGCAATGCTTGACACTCTTAACGACTTGCCACCATCATTGCACCAGTTCTGCTTTTGGCGCGACATGATACGCAGCCATACAATGCGAACTGCCGGTCGCTTTGCGGAGTGTCAAACGTATTTAGAAAGTTTGATGCTGCGCAATCCTGCAGCCTTTGACGTTGCGCGCATCCGGCGCGAGATGGGGCATGTGAAGGTGGCGCAAGGACAACTGGACGGTGGCATCGCAGACTTCAAAGAGTCTTTAACCATTTTTGCGAAGGTGAAAGATTCCAGCACAATTGGGTCCTTCGAAAATGAATTGGACGACACTCGCCGACATTTAGCGGGAGTCGAGGCGAGAAAACAATCTGTCGTCAGGATAGCGAAGTAACTAATTCTTTCCGGGGCCTAACCGACCAGGTACATTAGCAAGCACCACGTTGAAATTCAGGCGAACATAAAGTTCGCCTGAATTTCATTTTCGCGCTAAAGGTCTGGCAATCCGTCTGCGTTCTTATTTTGTAGAACGGGCGGCTTGGCTAATTTTCTTCATCGAATCGCCCACCGTCCGAGTCGTCACAGCCGATGGGTTGAAACTACCGGAAATCTGCGATTCTGCCACTGCGGCACCTGTTCTTGGAATTGTGACCCTGACCAGGTCTTCACCTCTACTGCCGCGTTGAGTTAGCGTCAGCGACTCGAAGCGTCGACTTCCGTCTTCCGCTTTTCCAATTGTTATCGAGACATCGGCACCAGGCAGCAGCTTGCTTAAACTCATCAACTTCTTTTCGGTTTCCTCAAATTTTTCTGGATCCATTTTTAGATCCTTCATTGCTTTCTGAAATGCCTCAAGGTCTGCCTTATCACCAGTAATCACTGCGGCACCCAACTTTTGGAAGAGCTTGGCTTCAGGAGTTCCGGCTCCAAGTTTTTCGTTTGCCAGAGTGTTCCAATCAATCATCGCATTTATCTGTGCGTCAGAAAGCCTCGGTGTGCTGCTCAACATGTCCGTGGGATTAGCAATTCTGTCCCTGCTCGGCTGTTCTTTCGCTTCCGGAGATCTCCCCTGATCGCCTGGCGGACGCTCCGGCAATCCTGGACAATCGATCCTCTTGGGCTCTAATCCAATATTGGTTCTGCCGGCGCCGCCCAGGTCTGTTACGTCGAAGCCTTGCAGCATTAGGTTCAATTGCGATAATGCTTGCAGTGTGGTTCGCTCGCCGTTGGGAAAGTCGAAGCTAGTGCTACCTTGGACCCTAGAATTGTCGGCAGCCTGTTGAGCTGCTAGTAAATCCCGGTTGGAAGGAGAACGGTCCTCAACAGGGAAACAAGCAGTCTGAGATGGGCTGTCTGATTGAGTATGTTCGAAATTGCGCTGTGTTGATTCATAGTTAGAAACGTCTGCTGACATAATGGTGAACCCCTCGCCGGTTGGAATACAGAGACATTAGGGCCCACCGGTTAAGATTGTGTGGATCGAACTTTCTGCTCAAAATAGACATTCATCGGAGTCCCCGTTCGCTTAAGTCCGCACGGTCGCGGGCAAGAAACGGTAGGGGGAGCTATGTTACGGCCCGGAACAGTTGTTGACGGACAATTCCGAATCACTTGCTCCGTTGGGTCTGGCGCTCAGGCGACGGTCTATCGCGCCGTGGACTTAAACCTACAGCGCACGGTCGCGTTGAAAATGATGCACACAGACGATGGAGAGCTCGCTAACGAACAACGCTTCCAGCGCGAAGCACGGCTAATCTCATTGCTGCAACACCCAAACATTCTCCGTTGCTATAAATTTGGACACTTTGAAAGAAGCCTCTACACTTGCATGGACTTCTTCAACGGGGTGTCCCTGGCAAAGGTCCTGCAGGATGGGCCAATGCCCTGGCGCCGCGCCAGTAAAATTTGCCTGAAAGTAGCGCATGGCATGCAGCATGCTCACGCTAATGGCGTGGTTCACAGGGATTTGACACCGCGCAACATCATGATCTCCGAAGGAACCACTGATGCCGATCAAGTAAAGGTCGTTGATTTCGGGCTGGGGAAATGGCTTGATGCCGATGCTTCACGTCAGAAGTTGACACAAACCGGCTATGTAATCGGCAGCATTCATTGTATGAGTCCGGAACAGTGCTCTGGAAAGGAAGCTGACGGTCGCTCTGATGTTTACTCGCTTGGCTGCGTATTATACAACTGCCTCACTGGAGAACCGCCGTTCGTTGCCCTGGAAACATTTGCACTAATGCAACAGCACCTATTTGAAGAACCGTCACCACCCAGCGCTCTAGCTGGTTCAAACTGCCCTACGGCCATGGACAAAGTGTTAGCAAGGTCTCTTGCAAAATCTCCAGATGATCGGTATCAATCGATGGCGGAGTTCGCTTCTGATTTGGACGCGGTCTTGGAAGGCAAAAACCTAAGCAACGCAACTGCCTCTTTCATTCCTGCCCACCAATCTCGGCGCAGAAATGAAATTATGGTCTGGGTAATGGTCGCTGGCATTCTCATACTTTCCGCGGTAATGTTCAAAATGCAAATCATTAGCTCGATGCTGGCATTGATGCCCAGCGTCGCAGCCTGTTCAATTGCAACGCAAGTGGTGCAAGGTGCAGCGCCGCTTAGTCAGGCTGAGCGAACAGAGATAGCAACCCAAGGTGCTCGCATCGCAGAGAGTGCCAAACTTTGCAGCCCCGAAGCGGTCATTTTATATGCGCGAAGTGATGGCGCAGGTACCTCGACGGAAAACAGTATTGATTCATCGCACGGCACCTTGATGGCCCTGCAGACGCTCCTTTACCTCTCTCGCGATACGTCTAAAATTCCGCCGATGGAGTTTAGACGCCTCGCTTCAGTGACGTTAAATGAAATACCGTCTCGTTGCCGCAACCACCACATTGGCCGGATGTGCTTCGAGATCGTGCCCATGCTTGACGAGCCGCTTGCTCGTAGATATATTCGAAAGGGACTCGACATAACCGATACAGCAAGCGATCAAGGTGGACTGGCACTTATAAGAAAACTGTTTGAGTATTCAAGTCATCTTAAAGAAAAGGCCCCTCCGGCGCTCAGAGAACCAATTCGCGAACGATGCCTTGAAGCTCTCCGACTGATTCCTCCAAACGAACCTGGTCGTGCCATGGGCTGCTACGTGACCGCGTCCATGCTAGACAAGGATGATTCACGCCGGTTCGCTCTACTAGTTGAAGGCTCACACCTGGCTAGAGCGGGACGCGAGTTATCTCCGCCATTTTTGAAAGGACAGCGACAACAGATGTATTGCTGGACAGCGTTTGCGTATCGGAACAGGAAAGACTATGAAAATGCCAGAAAGTGGTTTTTGGCGACACTAGAACAAGAGGAGCCGCTGCCCGCACAGGGATTTACGGACAACATCGCAGACCTTTCAGTGGTCACTGCACTGGTATCAGGACCGGCAAGCGGGAGGGAAGTACTGAAGCGTTTTCAAATTGATCCTGAGCGCGCCGCCAATTATCTCAGCTGGTACCTGCCGGGGTACCAGGCAGACCATGATCGATCGGAACAGCTAATGGTAGCCGAAATGCTCATTGCATTACCGGTGAAAACTAGGAACCAAGCGCTGTTATACGTTAATGCGCGGCTGCACAAAGCAAGATGCCTGGAGGAAAATCAACAGTTTGATAAAGCGGAAAGAGAATATCGAGCCATCCTGGATTATCTCAAAGCCGATCGATTGATATCACCAGAAGACAAGGCAGACAGAATTGCAAACGCTACGTTATCTGTCACGCAACTAGTAAGTCGTGACCGGTCCCCAGTAAAGGAGGCAAGGTGAGTTACCACGATAAATTATTGCGTTGGTATTTGGCACGCCTGCGACGATTGGCCTGGGCGGACGATGTGGCCCGCCAGGTCACACCGGCAACGCTGGTATCCGGCGATTCAGTAGCGATTCAGCAGATAGTACAACTGAGAGCCCAGCAGCAAGAACAAAGTCCCGAATCGACCGGGATGGTACCAGTATCGCATGTGGTGGCTTTGTTCATACTCAGCATGGCGGTTGCAATGTTTTTTTCACTCATCTTTGGGCGCAGTTGAAGTGCAGAAGCTGTAACCTTTATCTTGAAAAACTATCGGACACTTACAGCCTACCTCCGCGAACTTCTTTCGGATATTGCTTATGTACACTTTAACGGCGCTGCGAGAGAGCGAAGTGCCATTGATCGACAGTCGCGAGACAATACTGTCTGGTTCCAAGGACACATCAGGGTGACGCATCAACAATTCGCAAATCTCGAACTCCGAAGGTGTCAATTTGACCTCCTTGGACGATGCGAAAAGGTTTCGGGAAGCCAAGTCCAGGTGCACGGCACCAACGCAAACAACGTCTGCCGTCTCATTCTGCCGGCGCAAAAGCGCCCGAATTCGGGCACAAAGCTCTTCCGGTTCACAAGGCTTGCCCAAATAGTCGTCAGCTCCGCAGTCCAGCCCTGTGACACGGTCTGCAAGTTGTTTGCGACCTGTCAGCATAATAATGGGTGATTTCAAGCCGCTTTGACGCAAGTCTTTGCACAGGTCAGCGCCGCTGCCATCCGGTAGCTCCCAATCAAAAATCGCCAGGTCGTAGGTGAAACTTCGGGCAAAATGGCGGCCATCTGCGCAATTTCCGGCATGATCGACGACGTGCGCTTCCTGCGCAAGCCAATGGCTCAAGTTCTTAGCAAAATTATAGTCATCTTCAACAAGGAGTATTTTTGCCATGGAGTTGTCCTGAATGCGCTTGCTAAAATAGTCTAACTCAGGGGAACTTTGATGTGCACTTGATTGCCGTCTATGCAATCTCTCTAATTGGACTGGTTCTATGCGTGAGCTTCGCTCGGGCGGAGCTTTCCGAACCCATTCTGGCAAATGTATTGTGGGCAAGCTCGGTTACAGCGTTCCTTCTTACGTTCACTGTCGGTTGGCAGATGCTGCTGCAACGAAGCAACAAAAAACTGGAGGCCGCACCGGGAGACGAGAATCTGGCTTCCAAGTTATCGGAATCACAGGAGCGGGAGCGGATTATTGCTGAATATGCAAACGACGCCCTGTTATGCGTGAGCAAAGAAGGCAAAATTCTGGCGGCCAATTCTACGCCGTTCCGCCTCTGGAGCGTGGATCCGGCTAACCTCATCGATCGCGATGTACGCAGTTTTGCAGTCGATGAAGAAGGAAAGATCGCAATCGCTTCCATCGAGCGCACTCTTGCCGAGGCCGGACAGAGCTCCTTTGAGTTTCGCATGCTCCTGCCGAACGGACGCCTGGTGGATTGTCATTGGCACTGTGAGTACTCACGTACGGACGATGTACTCTATTGCGTCATTACCGATATCAGCGAGCGAAAAGCTATCGAGCGATTACGGCAGCAACTAATGTCCATGCTTGGGCATGACTTGCGTGCGCCACTGTCATCAGTCAAAGTGGCTCTGGCGGCGGTGGCACGCGACACCAGTTTATCTGGAGAAAGTCAGGGGACCGTTTCACGCGCCACGGGCAGCCTCGATCGCGTAATTGCTCTTTGTTCAGATCTGCTGGATCTTCAGCAATGCGAGCAGGGGCAGCTCGCTCTCAAAGAGCAATTAGTATCTGTTGCTGAGCTGATTGAAGAGACAGTCGATGAATTTCGTGACCAAATTGCCGAACAAAACCAGTCCATCAGCCTGCAACTAAGCCCCGGTTTCATAAATGCGGACGAGGATCGGATCAAGCAAGTAATAGCAAATTTGTTGTCGAACGCTGCTAAGTATGGGGGCGAAAATTCACGCATTGAAGTGAGGATGCGCGACGAAAGCGATGGCCTCGAGCTATCGGTGGAAGATTCCGGCCCTGGAATCAGCGTTGAGGACACCGCCCGATTGTTCCAACCATATGTGCAACTGAATCCTGAGGCAGGCAAAGGCGGCACTGGGCTGGGACTATCATTGTGCAAATATATCGTTGAAGCTCATGGCGGGCGCATCGGCGTGCGCCGCAGTGACCTGGGCGGGGCATGCGTTTGGCTGCGTCTGCCGAAGCTGATATCGTAATGTCGAATCCCCTGCACGGGCAACCTGAAATGCAATCGATTTCTCAAAAGATGGTGCCATGGATGTTGTGCATGGCAGCATCAATGGTCGGCAATCCTTCACTGGCTGCAGAATCCATGGCACTTACAGATCAGAAAATCATTCGAGTCCCAATCACCAGGCAGGCAACGGACTACACCTGCGGGGCGGCGGCCGTTCAATCAGTTATTGGTTACTATGGCGAAAACCTGCGCGAGCAAATTCTTGCAAAAGAAATGCAGTCAAATTCGGTGCAGGGCACTAATTACAAGAACATCGCCCGCTTCGGCAGGCGGCACGGATATTCGGTGAAGGTCAGCAAGAATATCACGTTGAGCGCTTTAAAGAAGCTGATAGATGGCGGCACGCCTGTCATCTGCCTGATTCAAGCGTGGACTGACCGTAAAGGAAATAATTACGCCAAAGACTGGGACGATGGACATTATGTTGTCGCCGTCGGATATGACCCCAAGAACATCTATTTTATGGATCCTTGCACCCTGGGAAACTACACCTTTATTCCGACAGATGAGTTTCTGCAA
>Ga0163152_10007343_pt1 | contig 12090 bp, 8 predicted proteins | sample OliLakLV19MP8IB2_FD_148635 | JGI IMG/M metagenome (GOLD analysis project Ga0163152, IMG submission 148635) | Freshwater microbial mat bacterial communities from Lake Vanda, McMurdo Dry Valleys, Antarctica - Oligotrophic Lake LV.19.MP8.IB-2 | ecosystem: Environmental > Aquatic > Freshwater > Lake... | reverse complement strand
GACGCGACCTTCGACCACGTCCTCGGGCTCGTGGAAGCGATTCTTCGAGAGGTCGATCGTGCCGAACTGCAGGACGAGGTCGCTGCCCGCATACGTCGCGGTCCAGCCGCGCGCCGGCGGCTTCGCGTCCGGATCGGGCGCCAGCTTGTCGAGGAACGAGAGGTCGAGCGTCAGGCCCAGGTCGGGCATCGCCACGACGCCCGGTCCTTGGGGCGCTTCGCCGGTCGGCTTCGACGGCTTGTCCTGGAGGGTGTGGGTCGGCTGGGCCGCCAGAGCAGCGGCGAGGAGGAGCGGCGCGAGCATGGAGGCTTCCCAGGGTTGGAGGGGCCTGCAGTCTGCCGCGCGCCCGCTTAGTGCGGAATGGCCTGCCTCACGCAGGGACGACGACGTCAGGGGAGCTTGATCTCGACCGTGACCTCGCGCGTGCCCGCGATCCCGCCGCGGGTGCCCTTGACGGCGCCCATCGTCCACTCGAAGCGCATGTCGGCGCCGCCCTTGCCGACGGCCGTCTCCGCCTGGTGCAGCGCGTCGTCGAGCGCCGTCTGGAAGTTGCCGTCCGCGGCCTTGCCTGTGAAGGTCTTCGCGGCCGTGGCGCCGCCGACCGGAGCCGGCTTGTCGGCCGGCTTCTGCGCCGACAGGACGAGGAACGCGGTCGGCACGAGGACGAGTGCGGAAAGGATCGGGAGCAGACGTTGGCGGTTCATGAGCGGGACTCCGTGGGACTGGGAAGTCGAAGATCCGCGCCCGCCGCAAGCGAACGCGCCGTGCCTGGAAAACACGGGGTCGGCGGAGGCCCCGCCGACCGGGCGGCAGTGTACCCAGCCCGAGGGCTCGCTTCGCGCTGAGATCGCTCGCGGCGCCAAGGTATGTTCCGCGCCGTGCACGATCTGCCTCTCATCGCCACGATCGCCGCGGCCTTCACCGCCGCCTGGCTGCTGGGGCTTCTCACGCAGTGGCTCAAGCTGTCGCCGATCGTCGGCTACCTGCTGGCCGGCGTCCTGATCGGACCGCACACGCCGGGCTTCGTGGCCGACGTCCAGATCGCGCAGCAGCTGGCCGAGGTCGGCGTCATCCTGCTGATGTTCGGCGTCGGGCTGCACTTCCACCTCAAGGACCTGCTGGCCGTGAAGGGGGTCGCGATCCCGGGAGCGATCGGCCAGAGCCTCGTCGCCACGGCGCTGGCGGTCGTGGTGTTCTCGGCCTTCGGCGTGCCGGCCAAGTCGGGCATCGTGCTCGGCATGGCCATGGCCGTCGCCAGCACGGTCGTCCTGATGCGCGTCCTGATGGACGCCGACGTGCTCGACTCGCCGCAGGGGCACGTCGCGGTGGGTTGGCTCATCGTGGAGGACATCTTCACGGTGATCCTCCTCGTGCTGATCCCGGTGCTGGGCGCGAACGCGGCCGTCGGCGGAGCCCAGGGCGCGGAGGTCGCGGCGGGCGGGAACGCCCTGTGGACCACCCTGGGCCTGGCGCTCCTCAAGCTGGCCGCGCTGGTCGCCATCGTGATGCTGGCCGGCTCGCGCATCGTGCCCTGGGCGCTCGTGAAGGTGGCGAAGCTGCGCTCGCGCGAGCTCTTCACGCTGACGGTCCTCGTGTTCTCGATCGCGATCGCCGCCGGCTCCTACTTCTTCTTCGGGGCGTCGATGGCGCTGGGCGCCTTCCTGGCCGGCATGGTCGTCGCGCAGTCGCCCGTCAGCCACCAGGCGGGGGCCGACACTCTGCCCCTGCGCGACGCGTTCGCGGTCCTGTTCTTCGTGTCGGTCGGGATGCTGTTCGATCCGGCGTTCCTGATCCAGGAGCCGCTGATGGTGGCCGCGGCGCTGGGCATCATCCTGCTGGCGAAGCCGGCGGCGGCCCTCGTGATCGTGGCGCTCCTGGGCCACTCGGCCCGCACCGCGCTGACCGTGGCGATCGGCCTGGCGCAGATCGGCGAGTTCTCGTTCATCCTGTCCGAACTCGCGCGCAGGCACGGGTTGATGACCGACGCGGGACACAACGTGCTGGTCGCAGCCGCGATCCTCTCGATCACGCTCAACCCGCTGCTCTTCCGGATGCTGCCCAGGACGGAGTCGTGGCTGCGCCGGCATCCGCGCCTGTGGAGGCTCCTGAACAGCCGCGCCGAGCGGCGCGCCGCCGTCGTCAACCTCTCGGCGTCCCGCTCCGTCGAGCGCGCTCCCACCGACGACGAGCGGCTCGCGATCGTCGTCGGCTACGGCGCGGTGGGCCGATCCGTGCACCGATTGCTGCTCGACGCGCGGCGCGCCACGGTCGTCGTCGACCTGGACATGGACAAGGTGTCGGCCCTCAACGCCGAGGGTCACAACGCGATCTTCGGCGACGCGTCGAACCGGAGCATCCTCGAGCACGCCGGAGTGCACCGCGCCTCGCACATGGTCGTGACGCTGCCGAACTCGGTCGATCGCACGGCCGTGGTGGCGACCGCCCGCGGCCTGAATGCGCGCGTGCGCATCCTGGTGCGCGGCCGCTACATGCGGGAACGCGAAGACCTCGAGCGCGCCGGAGCCAGCGCGGCGGTCTTCGAGGAAGCAGAGGCGGCGATCGCCCTGGCGCGCCTCGTCCTGGCCGATTCCGGCCTGCACCGTGAAGCGGCGGATCGGAAGATCAAGGACCTGCGACTCCAGCTCATCACGGAGAACGTCGCCAACATCCGCTCGCAGCGCGTCGGCAGCGTCATGGTGCCCTGGGCGCGCGTCAGGTGGCTGCCGGCCTCCGCGGACCGGAGCGCCGTGCTGGGGCAGGTTTCGCAGGAGCGCTTCTCGCGCTGGCCCGTGGTCGACACGCGCACGGGGCGGCCGACCGGCTACCTGCTGACCAAGGACCTGATCGAGCACGCGGCGAACTCCGACTGGTCACGCCTGATCCGCCCGCTGCAGGCGATCCGCCCGGACGACAGCATCGAGTCGATCCTGACGCGCATGCAAGGCGAAGCAGCCAGCGTGTACGTCGTGGAGGAAGGCGAGCGCCCGGTCGGGCTGATCACGCTCGAGGACATCCTCGAGCAGGTCGTGGGACAGATCGAGGACGAGTACCCGCACGAGGCGCGCGTGTCGCTGCGCGACGCGGTCGTGAGCGGCGGCGTCGTGCTCGACCTGGCCGCCAAGACGCGCGACCTCGCCATCGCGGAACTCGTGCAGGCGATCCCGCGCCGCAAGCTTCCGGCGGGGGTCGAACGGGAAGAGATCGTCTCGCTGGCGCTGACTCGCGAGGAGGAGGTGTCCACGGACCTCGGGAACGGCGTGGCGATCCCCCACGCGCGCTGTCCGGGTCTGTCCGCGCCGCTGGTCGTCTTCGGCCGCTCGACCGACGGCGTCGTGTTCTCGCCGACGTCCACCGAGCTCGTGCGCCTCGTGTTCCTGCTCGTCACGCCGGCGGAGCAGCCCGAAGCGCAGCTGGCGCTGCTGGCCCAACTGGCGAAGATCGCCGGCACCGACGCCGGGCGCAGCGCGCTGCTCCGAGCCACGTTTCCGGGGGACGTGGCCGCGATCCTGCAGCCCCGCTCCGACGGGTGAGCGCGCGGAACTTGACGAGCCCGGGGGTCGCTTTCGACGCTGGCGAGCACAGCCAAACGCCGAATCGACTCTTCACCGCGGATGGGTCACCACAGTCCATGCCCTCCCTCTTCCAGAGCAGCGAACACGCCGAGCTCCTCCGGCGCATCGAGTCTCTACGCCCCGAGAGCCCGGCGCTCTGGGGCAGGATGCAGGTCGCGCAGATGCTGGCGCACTGTCAGGCACCGCTGCGCGTCGCCATCGGCGACCTCCCGCTCGAGCGCGGGCTGGTCGGCATCCTGTTCGGACGGCTCGCCAAGATGAAGCTCGCCGGCCCGAAGCCGTTCGGGCGCGGCATGCCGACGGCGCCCGAGTTCCGGGTGAAGGACACGCGCGACTTCGCGCTCGAGCATCGCAAGCTCGTCGAGCTCGTGCGCGCGTTCGGCCGCAACGGTCCGGAGGGCCTGACGAAGCTGCCGCATCCGTTCTTCGGGCCGATGACGACCGGCGAGTGGGACACGCTGCAGTGGAAGCACCTCGACCACCATCTGCGGCAGTTCGGGGTGTGACCGCAGGCGGCGCTGGAAAGCGCGCAAGTGCCTCGATCGTGCTCCGGGGGGGGGGCTCCCGAGAGAAATGCCCTCCCGATCGAATCGTTGCGACTCATCGGCGGTGACGCTTTCATCCAGTCGAGCTCCAAGACGGTGCCCGCGCTCCAGGGCTCTCTGGAGGCAGGGCCGTGAGAAGTGCGAACCCCAGTGGCAATCTGGAGATTGGCCGTCGGCACATTCCAAAGGCGTGTGCTGCCGAGCAGGACGTCCGATGCCGAAATGATTTCCAGGCAGAACAGGTCACCTGCACTCCACGCGCCTGACTTGTCCGTCCTGTGCCCGCCTGTTACGGTAAGGGAGCTTACGCCGACGGTCGCGATGGAGGAGAGGACTTGGACAGCATCGAGGACAAGGTTCTTGACTTCCTTCGCCGCCGGGAGCGCGGTGAATCGCTCGCAGTAGCCGAGTTCGTGCGCGAGCACGCATCCGGTTCGGAAGCCGCCGAGTTGACGCGCCGACTGGAGGAGGCGCTCGTGGCGAGCCTCGGTACCGAGCAGCTCCAGGGTGCGGGTGATCCGGTGGGCGCCGACCGGACGGAGGTCGTTCCGCCGCATACGCAGCGCATCACCCGCGATGCCGGCGCGTTGATCGACAATCGCTACGCCGTCCTGCACAAGCTGGGCGAGGGTGGTTTCGGAGTGGTCTACCTGGTGGAGGACAACCTCCACGGGAACAACAAGCGCGCCCTCAAGATGGTGCGCCTCGAGCACTCGGCGAACCGTGATTTCGCGGACAGATTCCGCAACGAGATCGTCACCCTCAAGGCGCTCAAGCACCCCTACATCCCGAGCTTCCATGGTGACGGGCGCACCTCCCAGGGCCAGTACTTCTACGTCATGGATCTCGTCGAGGGAAAGCGCCTCGACGAGATCCTCGCGCGCGAAGCCCCGCTCGATCCGGAACGCATCGTTCGCCTGGTTCGACAGATCCTGGATGTGCTCGCCTACGCACACTCCAAGCGCGTTTTCCACCGCGATCTCAAGCCCGCCAACATCCTCGTCGTCGGCGCCGGGACTCCGCAGGAGGAGGTCAGGATCCTCGACTTCGGAATCGCCAAGATCCTGGGGCGCGAAGGTGACTTCAAGGATCTGGTGTCGATCCACACGGCCGACGGCGGTGGCATCGGGACGCCGCACTACATGGCCCCCGAGCAGGTCGGCGGACTGGGCAAGATCAGCGAGCGGACCGACCTCTACGCGCTGGGAGTCATCATCTACCAGATGTGCTCGGGACGAGTGCCGTTCACGGGCACGACGAGCATGGAGATCATCGCGAAGCGCTTGTCCCAGGCGCCGCCGCCCCTCGACGACGACACGCCCGAGTGGCTGCGCAAGCTCGTCATGCAACTCCTCGAAAGACAGCAGGAGAAGCGGCCGAGCACGGAGGAGGTGCAACGGACGCTCAACGAACTGGTGGGCGGTCAGCACAAGCTGCAACGCGCGCTGCGGTACGTCGGCGCCGCGGTCGCTCTCATCGGGCTGGCTGTCGCCGTGCTCCTCTGGCGCAATCGAGCGGGCGGGGAAGAGGTGATTGCCTCCCCGGAAAAGAACGTTTCACCGCGGATCCAGGACCAGGTCGAGTTCGCGGAGCCGATGGAAGGCTGGCGAACCAGATCCAAGTCGATCCAGGTCAGATTGCGCGCCCCGAACCGATCCGACGTCCAGGTGAACGGTCAGCGTGTGCCGGTCGTCGATGGAATCGTGACGACCACGGTCAACGTGGGCGAGAACGCAGCTCAGGAGATCGTCGTCAGGGACGAAGAGGGCAGGCAACTGGCTCTACGCAACGTGTTCGTCGACACGGAGCCGCCGAAGCTCGAATTGGACGTGCCGGGCGGCGCGGTCGAGTCGGCGGGCGACTGGATCACAGGCAGTGCGGACCTGGTGCTGAACGGGCAGATCGACGACGGAGCCGATGGCCACCTGGGCCCCGAGCCCGTGAGCATTCAGGGGGGCAGGGTCTCCGCCGTCGCAGATGGCACCTTCCAGGTCTCGGTGTCCCTGAGCGAAGGGCGCAACGACCTTGTCGTCTCCGCCATCGACGAGGTCGGGAACCAGGCTGCGGTTCAGCACCGCACGATCGTGCTCGACACCCTCCAGCCCGTCATCGTCTTCGATCCCACGGATGCCGTGACCGATCGCGATCGCATCACGATCGCAGGTCGCGTTCAGGAACCCAATCTGGCTTCCGTCCGGATCAGGAGCCAGAGCGACTCGGACTGGCAGCCCCTGGAGACCGGCTTGGGAGGCACATTCTCCCATGAAGCACGTCTGCCTCTCGGCGCGAGCGCATTCGAGGTCGAGGCCAAGGACCGGTTGGACAAGTCCAACGTGCGCACGTTGAAGATCGACCGCAATGTCGTCCAGGCTGCCATCCAAGGGCTGACTCCGCCTGCGGGAGAGACCTTCGTGGCGAGCGAATCCACGGTGCACCTCGTCGCTACCGCCAACCTCGGGCTGGAACGCATCGTGGTCACACGCGGCGATTCTCCTCTGCAAGTGAAGGCTGTCATCACGGGCGATGGCTTCGAGGTCGATCTGCCCCTCGACCAGGGTCCAAACCACTTCCGCATCCTGCCCTACAGCGCCGGGGGTCTGGCGGGAAAGCCTCTCGAGGTGACGTACTTCCGCAAGTCCCTCGCGGTGCCGCCCGGATGCACCTCCGCCAGCGACGTCGAGCTGGACGATCGCGGTCGGCCCCGCGCGGTCACACACACGCGCTCCGGAATGCAACTGGTCCTCGTCGCGCCGGCCGCGAAGACCGGCGAGGTATCGCCGTTCTACATCGGGCACACGGAAGTCACGATCGCCCAGGCACGGGCTTGGCGAAGCTCGCTCTACGATGACGATCGTCCCTCGTTCTGGGACGAGATCGTCGAACGTCGAGACGACCACCCGGCCGTGAAGATCTCGTTCCCGGACGCGTTGGCGATGTGCAAGGACCTGGGGCTTCGCCTCCCGACCACGGAGGAATGGGAATCGGCGGCCGGAGCCGGTGACCGCGTCTATCCGTGGGGAACGGAATGGAAACCTGGCGTCACCAATTCGAATGACCCGGGTGATGGTTGGAACTACACGGCGCCCGTGGGCTCGATGCCGGAGGACAGCAGTCCATTCGGTGCGCTGGACATGGGGGGCAACGTCTCGGAATGGTGCCGGAACTCCCGCGACGAAGCTGCACTGCGGGGAGGGAGCTGGAATTCGTCATCGGACGGATGCAAGAGCCTGCACCCCAGGAGCGCCCCGACACTCAGTTCTGGCTACATCGGCTTTCGCGTAGCGCTCGATGCACCGAAGGATGCGAACTGAACTCATGGAACTCGCCCTTCGAGCGCTCGTCCTGGTCTCTGCCCTCCTGTGCGGAACCAGCTGCAACAGCCCGAGACGCGCCAAGGCTTCCCCGTCGTCCGTGGTCGTCGTGCCTCTGGGCGAGTCTCGCTGCTACCTCTTCGGCGCCAGCGGCGTGGAGATCCTGGATGCGAGGGGTCGTCATCCTGCTGATGTGCGCGTGCCTGCCGGCGCGCCGATCGCCGGAGCCGTCGACAGCGGATCGGGTTGGGCCGCGGTCGCCTACCCGCACGCTCTGGCCGTCGTGAACATGTCGGAAGGCAGCGTGCGGATCGTGGACGACGTGCTGTGGGAGCATCCTCCCCAGGTCTTGGGCATCGGCGAGAGCACGATCGGAACCCTCGAGGACGACACGATCGCCCTCTACGACGCGTTGCAAGGCAAGCGCATCCGTCGCGATGACGGCAGCACGTTTCTGAACCACTTCGGGATGGAGGAACTCCTCTACGTCCTGCCGCTTTCGCAGGATCGGATGCTCATCGTCGCCAAGAAGTCGATGGGCCTCGAGGCGCCGCGAGCCACGGTGTTCGACGTGGACCGCAAATCAGGTGTCCTGGACGGCCAGGAGCGTCCCTTTTCCAGTCAGATCCACGATGCCGACGCCTGTACGGCGGATGGCCGTTGGCTGTACGTCGCAGGCACCCACTGGTCCCAGGAACGTTCGTTGACCGGTGGCATCGAGCAACGCATCACGGCCAAAGTGCTTCGCCACGATCCGTCGACCGGCCGCAACGAGGTTTTCGTCCAGGAGCCCCAGAGGGCTTCAAAGGACGTGAGGGTTGCGCACGTCGCAGCCGGCTTCGGGCTCCTGGTCATGGGCCTCGAGGATGGGCGCGTCTATGTGTACGACGTGGCAGGCAGCGGGTTACCCAACCAGGTGTGGGGACCCTCCGAGGTACCCGGACTCTCGGGCATCGTGTGCGTGGACAAGGACCACATCGCGTTGATCAGCGGTGCGGACGTGAAGCTGCAGAACGTCCGATAGCGGCCCTCGGCTCTCCGCGCAGGATGACGTCCTCCGTGATCGGGAGGTCGATCTCCTGGAGCGCGCCATCCGGAAGACATGCCAGCGCGTAATGCCCCTCGGCCAGCTCCCCGATCGAGAACAGCCCATGGACGTCCGTCTGGATCGGACCGTCCCCCACGGCATCAACCCAGTTCCCGTCCGAGCCACGCGCGAGCACGACGACCTGGGTGACGAGCGGTCGGTCGTGCGCGTCGCGCGCCCAACCGCGCAAGGCATGCCCCTTCTCCATCACGAGCGTCCCCAAGCGAAGCCGCTGACCGGCGGTGAGTTCGAGGTTCCGGACGACTCGGGCACAACCTGCCGCCGAGACGTGCAGCACAGCGCTGCCGGGAGGCAGCACGAGCTCGACCGGCTCTGCACTCGCGGGAAGCTCGCGCCGCAGGAGGCCAGTACCCCTCCGTGAGACACGCAGCGTCGAGCCCACGGTGAGCGGTTGCATCAGGGTCAGCTCGATCCGTGCCTGAGCCCGATCCACTTGTTCCGCGTCGACCGGGATCACGACGGTCGACTCCCCCCACTGGATCCGCGCTTCTGCCAGCGTCAGGGATTCCAGGGCGACACGCAGGCGGACCAGCTCGGAGCCGTCCACGGTCACCGCGCCACCGTCGTCGTCGCAGAGTTGCGATCCGGGCACGCGCTGCTCCGGTGCCGAGCCCTGGGAGACCATGAGGTCCGGGGCATGCAGCGCCGTGAGGCCACGGGCCTCGAGGGCCGAGGCCAGGGGCCGACCATCGAAATCCACCAGGCGCACGACGAGAGCGCGTTCGGCCGGCAGTGCGAGGTTGACGTTGGCGATCGAGGTCGTTGTCGAGAGATCCACGTGCGCGCTCTGCGAGAGGTGCCCGGGTGCACTCGCGCTCACCTGCCAACGCCCGACCCCGAGGCTGCGCGCCGTGAAGCTGCCGTCCGTGGCCGTCCCCGTGAGCACGCGCGTGCCGTCCTCGTGTCGTAGAGCGAGCAGGACCTGGCTGGGAGGCAGCGCCTTGCCGGCGGCATCACTGACCACGCCGCGGATCTGCGCACCCTGCACACGCGAAACCGGCACGCGCTGGTCCTGCGATGGGAATGGATCGAGTCTGGCAGCAGGTGCCTCGCGCGCCAGGCTCGGTCCGCTGGGCCCACGCTGCGCCGCATCGGCTGGGGCGAGACGAAGAATGACCGCCAGCAGGCCCGCGGCAAACAAGGCGAGAGCGAGTGGTACGCGCTGTGAGGACATGCAACCGTGTGGGGGCGGCGCCGTTGATGAGAGCGCACGCCGTGCGTGCGGAGTTCGAGAGAGGCGCGGCGGAAATGATACCGGGACTGCGTGCGGTGGCTCGGCCCGTCGGAACCGCATGGTGCAACAGCCGGGGGCGAGCGGCTGTCTTGGGACACGCCATTCCATGGGGCGCGGCCACCGGGGCCTTCCCCGCCCCACGGCACCGCGCCGACGACGCGGGGATTCGGCCGACGGTGCTCTCGATCCCTCCAGGGATCTCGCTATGCTCGTGCACCCCGGCCCCTCGGCCGTCGGCCTCGTTCTCCCCCCACGAGTGGAAACACAATGCCCCTTCCTTGCATCGGTCTCCTCTGGATGCCGCTCGTCGCTCCGCTGTCCGCCTCGGTGACCGACCCCTCGGCCACCCCGCTGGCCGAGCCGCTCGTCGCACCGACTCTCGCGGTCGCAGCGGCCCAGGACGTGCTCTACGGCCCGGCCGCGGGCGAATATCTGCTCGGCTTCGCGGCGAACTATCGCTACGCGAAGGCTTCGGCGCCGGCCAGCAACGCCGACGAGACGGAGGTGTTCACCGGTCGCGGGACCGTGGGCCTGTTCTTCACTCGCGAGCACGAAGCGGGGTTCGAACTCGCCCCGAGCTACATCGGGACCGAGTTGGGGGGCAGCAACTTCGACCTCTATGCGGGCGGCTACTACAACTACAACCTCTGGACGTCGCCGCAGGCCAACTTCTACGCGGGACCGCAGATCGGTTTTCTGTACACCGACCCGAGCGGCAGCGATTCCAGCACGGACTTCTCCTGGGGTGCCCACATCGGTCTGCGCTACTGGATCGATCCGAGCGTGTCGCTGAGCGTCGAGCCGCGCCTGTCCTTCACCTCACTCGATGATTCGCGAGGCGGTGACGAAACCGTGTTCGATCTGTCGTTCGGGATCACGTTCAAGCTCTGACCGTGCCACTTACCGCCGCCCCGCGGCCCGCCCGCTTCCGAGGTGACGTCATGTCCAGATGGAATTCGCTCGCGCTGGTGCTCTTCGTGGTTCCGATCGGCAGCTGCTTCGTCTCGCCGGGAGACTGCGTCCAGGAGGGGGTCCAGGTGGATCCCTGCTTCGTCGCGGCCCGACCCGGGCAGACGTTGACCCTGAATGCGACGGTCATCGGGGCCCCCACCGCAGCCGTCCAGTGGGAGGTTTCGAGCGCCACCAACGCTGCGTTCGCCATCCAGCCGAATGGCAACAGCCTCACACTCATCAGCCAACAGAACACGCAAGGGAGCTTCAGCGTCACGGCTCGCAGCCTGGACAACGAAACGATCCGCGGCGGATCCGTGATCACGACGAAACCGGCCGGCTTCAACCCGCAGCCCTCTCCGTTCGTGTTCACGGGCGGCCCCACCCCGAACCGCAACTTCATCGGTACGGCGACGGCATCCGGCGGCGGCGTCTACTACGTGGCCTACGCGGACTTCAACTCCCCGGACTTCCCCGCTGTGGGCGGGGCACCACCCCCGGCGGTGAATCACTTCGTCAAGCAGTTCGACCTGCAGACCAACGTAGTGCTCGGGGAGGTTCCCGATCAGTTCGACGGTTTCGGAGGCGGGACCATCGTCCCCAACATCGCGGCAGATTGCGCGGGAAACGGCTACTGGATCGACGACAGGTGCCTCGATGGATGCAATGGAGACTATGCCCTCTTCCAGCTCGCTCCAGGCAGCTCGACTCCCGTGCAACCCCAGTTCAATTTCCCGTCCAACACGACACCGGAGACCGATACGCTGACTGTCGGCTGTGATGGTGCGATCTACTTTGTCGCTTCCGTCAGTCGAAACCAGATCCTGTACACGATCCCCGTCTACGGCGACCAACCGATCCCCATCGTGGTCACGGGGCGGCAGTCCTTTGCATTCTTCGTCGATTGTCTGGCCGTCGATTTCCAGGGTCGATTGCTTGCCGGGGACGAAAACCAGGATGGTTCCGAGCCACTCCAACGACTGCTGCTCGGTCCGGTCATCGGCGGCGTCATCACGGCGACCGTCGATACCGACTTCACCCCCGGCCTGACCGAGTCCGAGGGAGTCAGCTCCATCGCCGTGGATCCGAGCGGCATCGTCTATGCGACTGTCTTCGGGACCCAGGTGCGGGCCTTCAACGAGCTCGGCGACCCGGTCTACACCGTCTCGTCGTACTTGCACCTCTGCCCGAGCGGCTGCACGAGCGCGGACTGCAACACGATCGTTCCCTTCCAGGACATCCAGTCCATCGCGGTCACGGCCAACGGCGGTCTGCGTGTGCTCGATGACGTCAGCATCCCCGTGACGGACCCCGCGCCTTGCCAGGAGACGGTCCGACTCATCCTCATCGATCCGCAGTGAGTTTCGTT
>Ga0163152_10007339_pt1 | contig 12093 bp, 12 predicted proteins | sample OliLakLV19MP8IB2_FD_148635 | JGI IMG/M metagenome (GOLD analysis project Ga0163152, IMG submission 148635) | Freshwater microbial mat bacterial communities from Lake Vanda, McMurdo Dry Valleys, Antarctica - Oligotrophic Lake LV.19.MP8.IB-2 | ecosystem: Environmental > Aquatic > Freshwater >... | reverse complement strand
GTCAACCAAGCTTTGATGATTCAGGACGAGCGAGGGAGCTATAATCAGAGGTTGTGGATGAGCATCCCGGACATGGAGGCGGCGTACCCTCCCGAGACTGCCAGCCCGCCACCTCGCTCAGATTGGCGTCATCCGCGTCAGAGATGAGACCGCAGTCGTGTCCGCTGGTGATCCCTACGCGGCAATGAACGTCCTACATACTGCCGTCGTCAACTTCGACTCGCTCGGGGGCGACAGCGGAGCCAACGAAGGGTGGTTCTCCCCGTACTCGCGTGGTCGGGCGGCATACGCCGATCTGTTTCCGGCGGGACACACGTTTTACCTGTGCCTGACCGCAACCTGCTAGTCGGATCGGAGTCAGAACGTCGTTGACCGCTACAAAGGTGTTGGGTTCATGGCGACGACCAGGAGGGACGATGTCATGCCTCCTGGTCGCTGCCTTCCTCTTTGGCGCCTGCGGCGAATCGGCTGGGACCTCGCCAGGGATATCCCCTGCGATCACTGGCGGTGCCTCGGACGCTGCGCCGCTTCTGTCGGAAGACGCACTCACAGAGGCTCGCGCAGTACGACTTCGGTTTGGCCTCCGCGCCGACGACGCGTTCATTCGTGCGGTCGCCATCGACCCTCGTGCAGCGGGGGGTATCCCCGAACTTGGGATCCCGCTCATGCCGGACGAACTGCAGGATCTGCAGAGCAGGAATTGGGATGGAGACCTCCTCCTTCGTATGACACGCTACGGGGAACTCTTCCCGGAGGAATTCGGAGGCGCGTCCGTCAATCTCGAAGCATCTGGAGTGGTCGCGACCTTCAGCAGAAACCTCGAACGTCATCGCGCTGCAATCGCAGATATCGTCGAGGACGACGAGGTCGTCGAAGTCCGGCAGGTCCGTTGGAGCTTGGTGGAGCTCGATCGGTTCGTGGCGCAGATCGAACGCCAGGCGGGCTGGTTCGAGCAGCTTGGGGTCACGGTCGACGCGGACCGACAGCCGATTGCTAACGTCGTCGAACTCAGTTACCGCGGACCAGTAGGGGCGCAATCCGAGATCGAGAGGCACTTCGGTGACGCCCCGTGGCTTAGAGTGGAACGCGACGGACCACTACCTTGGGCAGGTCCGCGCGGCACCATCGACCTGACAGTGAGAAATTCCGATGGCCTACCCGTGCCAGGGCTGCTCATCCACCTGACGCCGGCAGATCCTGAGGTGGACATCGGTAGCGCCCTTCCCTTCGGAACCAACGAGGCGGGTCGCTTCATTCACGAACTGCTACCGGCGGTGTCCTATCGCGTCACCCTACTTGCTGTGGGCGCGGACGGACCAGAGTCGGACCCCGTCCATACGTTCGACGTGACCGTCAAAGAATCGGGGACCGTGCTCAACGTCGAGATCCCTCAACCTTAGTACCTGACGTCATAAGTACATGCACATATATAGGTCTCGGTTTCGGGAGTATGGATCCAAGCCCGGGTTCGCTGTCACCCGACACTGTCGCCGGCGCCGGGGAGGGCGATGCGGGTCGAGCACGACCGCGGCGGGGCAGTCCAATACCTGGCGGCCTGGGACGTCCACCGGGCGAAGCTCTTCGGACGCTGTGAGCCAACGACCGGCATCGAGCCGTTCGGCCGGCTCGTCGAGCAGGTCATGACCACCGAGCCGTATCGCTCGGCACGGCGCGTCTTCTGGGTGGTCGACAACGGCTCCTCGCATCCCGGCGCGGCGGCCGTCAAGCGGCTGGAAGGGGCGTGGCCGAACCTGCGCCTCATCCACCTGCCCATCCATGCCAGCCTGGCTCAACCAGATCGAGATCTACTTCAGCGTGATCCAGCGCAAGGTGCTCAGCCCGAACGACTTCGCCGATCTCGACGCCGTTGAGCACCGCCTGCTCGCCTTCCAGGAGCGCTACGAGCAGCTCGCGACGCCGTTCGAATGGAAGTTCACCCGAGCCGACCTGCGCCGGCTGATGGCCAGGCTGGAGGACTCGCCCCTGGTCGGAGCTGCCGCGTGAGGGCCGAGGATACGTGCTCGAACTTCCGACCCAGAGCACTTCGTCGCAAATCGTCCCGGAATGTCATCTGCCTAGCCCGGCCAACACGCGCATGATTGGAATCGCGGTGGCGGCAGCCGCCGCTCCTTGAGGCGAGCGCCGCAATCGCGTACGCTCAGGACGGCGAACGGGTCGCCCAGCGGACTGAATGACAGCGCTTGCAGGTCTAGGTGGTTAGGGCCTGCCAAACCCCGTCGACCTACCCAGACGGCCGCGACCAAGCAGATCCAGGTCTGGTGGAGCTGCCACGAGCACGCCAACGATGCGGTCCTGCATGAGCACGAGTGGCACACGGATCTCAAGGACGCCGCCACCCGCTACCGGGGCTGCCCGTTCTGCATGAACCGTAGGGTCTGTCCCTCCAACAACTTCGCCGCCACGGACCCCGACGTCGCCGCCGAGTGGCATCCGACCCGGAACAAGGGTCGCAAGCCCGAGGACTACCTGCGGCAGTCGAACGAGAAAGCGTGGTGGCGCTGCTCCGTCAATGCGCGCCACGTCTGGGAGGCGCGTATCGGCGCCCGGTCGCGAGGCCTGGGCTGCGGAGCGTGCGGGCAAGAAGAAGGCCGACGAGGGCAAGCGCGAAGCGCGTCGCCGCTACGAGAAGAACCGTCGGACGCTGGGTCGGCTCGCCGCCGGCTAGCGGGCCGGGTCCTCGGATTGTAACGCCTCAAGACTGGCGGACGCCTTCTCGATCATCGCGCGCAACGAGGTCACGTAGAGCCCGAGTAGTTGCGCTCGGGCTTCGTCGCCGTCGGTGATCTCGCCCTTGTGTAGGCGCTCGGCGTAGTCGTCCACCTGGTCGCTCAGGTGCCCGAGCCACCACGCCTCGGACGCGACGTCGACCAGGGTCTGTGTTCGCGCCGCGACCTCGGGATCGCCCCAGTTGTCCGCGTCGGACGACAGCCGCTCGAGGATCTCGGTGTCGTCCGTCGCGGTCAGGAGGCGAGCGAGTTTGCGGGCGTTCACGCCTGCGGCGAAGGCGCCCTGACGCAGCAAGTGCCCGGCGAATCGCTCACCGAGCGTGTAGCGGTCCTCATCTTCGAGGCTCACCGCCTTCTGCTCGCCAGCGTCGAGGAGCGACTTGGTCTGGACCTCGAACAGGCGGTTGAAGTCGACCAGGCCACCGGGGAATCCGAATGCGTCGTCGGCTGGCAGGGTGTGGATGCCGAGGTCGAGGTCGTCTCGCCTCTTTTCATCGAGCTTGCGCACTGCGCCCATCAGCACGCGTCCCCGTGGCGGCCAGCCCTTCTCGCGGTTGCCGGTCAGGGTCGCGATCTCGCAGTCGTCCGACAGGACGATCGCCATTCGCTCGTGGCCAACCGTGAGCACGACGTCGTCCGGGTCCATCGTTGCCTGCGCCATGATCTCGTGGTCCTGATCGCCAGCCGGTGCCTGCGGCCTGGTGACCCAGCCGATCTGTCCACCAGGGAAGTGCTTCTTGGACATGGCCGCGGAGTCGGAGCGCAGGTAGGAGTCGAACAGCCACTCCGCCCGGAAGACATCACCGAACCGCAGGTCGGGCCCTGCTCGGGTGTACACGCGTCACCGACCCATGCGCTCGGCGATCGTCGGGCGCACGTAGCGCCACGAACCACCGTCCGCGGGCGCGGGCTCAACGGGGTCAGGGGGCAGGACCACAGGCTGATACGCCGACCAAGCGCGGTCGGCCTCGGCCTGTACGAAGGCGTTCCAGCCCTCGCCGGTGAACATGTCGGAGTCCACGTACGCCTGGGCACGAGCGCGAACAGCGTCCATCGCGTCGAAGCGCAGGAGCGGGAGGAAGTCCCACTCGGGAGTCAGGTCGTCGCCGGCCGTCGCGGCACGCAGCGACCTCTCCAGTTGCACCGTCGCAATCACGCGCGCGCCAGCGAGCGCACCCCGTTCAGTGAACCACTCGATCGCCTGCGCCGCCACGGCAAACCCCGGCTCGGCTACCAGTCGCTCGACCTCGTCGAGGTGCTGGACAACGATCGCCTTGGGATCGGACACCTCACTAGACGGGCGCATCGCGTGCTTGGCCTGGCGCAACAGATGGCGGGCTTCGGTGATCTGGCCCTCGCCGAGCAGCCTCTTGATCTCGTCGCGCTTGGTGTCGATGAGTACGCGCATCGCGACCTCGTCCTCATCGGCGAGGCTGTTCAGCGCCAGAACCTTCGCCGGCAGCCCGGGCGACCCTGGCAGCGTGCCCTCCTTCTTGTGAGTGAAGTAGGTGCGACGTGGATAATCCAAAACCTCCAGGATCGGATCGAGCGGGCTCTTGAGACGCGCAGCCAAGCTTGTGATCAGATCGTGGATCGTGCTGGAGTCAGGCTCCTCGATGGGCTCGACCTCAGCGAAGGTGATGCCCGATGGGACGAGCTGCAGACGGTACTGGCGCCCCGCCTCGGCAGGGTCCCCCAAGATGAAGGAGCCGAAGAGTTTCGGCTGGGGCTGCGGAATCCAGAGATCGTCCAGCAGGCGTCCCTTCGGATCGTGGACAACGAGGGTCTGGGCGCTTGCCCCGCTGATCGGAGTCTCGTCATGGACCCCGAGCGGTAGCCCGTTGGGCAGAGTCCGATCTGCGAGACGCGGCTCCCAGACCGTCGCAACAGCCGTCTGTGTCACTGTGCTGTCCCCCCGAGGCGCTCGAGTCCTTCCGGCAGGAAGCTTCGCCCGAAGACCTTGCCCATCCACCCGTGGTAGCGGTTCAGGCGCTCCACGATGGCGGCGATATCCCAGGCGTTCTGCCCTTTCGTCGAGATGTCGGTGTCGATGACGTAGACCGAGGATGGTGTCTCCCCAGGCCGACCGACGTAAGCATGCCGGAACCGCAGCTCGTCCTCGCCGAGGACGAGCCGTCCCTGTTGCGTGGTTTCAGTCACGCGAGGGTCTCGAAGGAGGCTCGACGGCTCGCCGACCAAGGCCGACGTCAGCAGCCCCGCCCAGTCGCCGATGGTGGCCACGTCGTCAAGTTGAAGTTCGTCGACATAGCGCAGCCCTAGCCGGGTGAATAGCGTCGGAACCCCGTGCTCGGCTACGAGTCTGAGGACGCGCTCCACCTCGGGCAGGAACGCCTCCCAACCCTCATACCGGGTCGTCTCAAAACTGGCTGACCCAGGACCGATGGCAATCACGCGCGTGCCTGCTTCGTTGCCGAAGCGAATCGCCGTCTGTTCGGTCTTCGGCGGTGTCGGGCCTTGCGCGGTTACCGCGAACGTAACCTCTTGCACCGGATCGAGCGAGAGAGGGTAGCTGTCTGCCAGCGCTCGCTGGATTGCGGCCTGGACGGCAGGATCAGCCAGGCCATGCGCCATCGGGTAGCGGACCTGGGCGACCACAACCTTTAGGGGATTGCCGGCTCCGAAGCGCAGCCGCGGCCACGCCTCCTCATCGAATGTCATGTCCGGGCCTCCTTGCTACACCTGTTCGGCACAATCCTAGCACCGCGAGCGCCATTGTGAGTGCTGAGCCAGTGCCGTCAGTGGAGAGGTCGGCCAGTACCCTCCGCCCGGTCACATCCTTCAACGACTCTTCGTCAGGTCGAAGCGCCGCCCGTTGAGGACGCGGTCGAGGTGGTCGGTGAGCCGTTGGACGAGCTCGAGCGAGTCCGATGCCAGCTCGGCCGGCGTAACCCGCAGGACCTTGCGGAACTCCTCGTCGGGGTACGGCGGCATCCGATGCGGCATGAGCCCGACGCTCGAGACTGTGCCCCGCAGGTTGGTCACTGCCAGGCCCAGGTCCCAGTCACCACGGAAGTCGCAGGTCGTCGCGACGACCCGCACAGCCTCGACCGCCCGCAGGGCGAGGCCGGTGATGATCGGCTCCATCGCGATCCGCTGACCTGGCCGGTCGTCGGATCCGCGACCGGAGAAGACGCGCACGCCGCCGCTCGTCGTCAGGCGTAACTCGATGAGCGAGGTCTCGTCGCCCGTCTCGGGCACGGTCCCGTCGCGGGCGAAGTCGCCACCGCGGAGCGCCCAGCCCTCCGACGTCGCACCCGTCAGCCATGCCTCGCGGACGTCCGGCGACCACCGCCGTCGGGAGCCAACGATGCGAGGTCCCGAGCGAGCTCCTTCCTCGCCCCGTCGGTCGTTCCGATCAGGCGCTTCAAGTCGACCGCGTTGCGCTCGCCCAACCGTCCACGACCGAGCAGGTCGCGGACCTCGTCCTCGGTCTCGGGTACCTCCAGCGCACCGAGCCGGTCCACCTACTCTCGTCCGTCGGGGACCAGCGAGCTGACCGCCGCAATGAGCTCCAGAGCCAGCGAGGCGGGAAACTCAGGCCCGGGCGACATGCGACCGGTATGGGCGTGCTTCTGGATCCGAAGGGTGGGCCCGTCGGCCCAGTCCGCGTGCGGGATGTAGGTGACGCGGATCTGCTCGTCCTTGGACATTGGGAACTCGGCGAACTCGTGCTTCGCGCTATCGATCCCCCGGGCGACTGTCATGCCTGTTCCTCCTTCGCGTTTCGCTAGACCGAGCGGCGACCACGCCTGCTCGCGGTCGTGGGTCCACCCCCCGTGTTGGGGCTCGGGGCCGGAGCATCTCATGCGCAGGAGCAACAACCCGACCTGGCCACGGGGTGAGATCAGGACGGCGCCATGACCCGACGGGATCGGCCTGGCGTCGAAGCGCGTACGCGTGCTTTGCGGGCCGCGCCCTTGCACTCCCGCGAACAGAACTCCCGATCGCGACGCGTCGCCGCGAACAGGGTCCCGCACTTGGCGCAGGCGCGTTCGGGCGCACCGCCGATCAGCTCCAGCATCATCGCCAGCTGGACCGCCGCGAGCACCGAGCGCGCGAACCACCTGATGACGTTTCCGCGCAGCGGCATCAGCACGGGGTAGAGCTGGCCGTCGCGGATCGCCTCGTTGAGCTCGAGCGACAGGTACAGACGGGCGCCAAGGAGCTCGACGTCGGGACGGCGAGCATGCCAGCCACGCGACCGGCCTCCCTCCGTCGGATCTGTCCATGGCGAGCGCTCGGTCCCAGGCGCGGCAGCGAGCATGCCAGCCACGCACCGCGTCCTGGGGCCGAGCATCAGCTCAGCAGCCGGACTCGCCCGAGCCACGCTCGACCTCCACGACCGCGCCACCCTCGCGGTGACGCCAGCCATCGAACGCGCCCGCACTCGTACGATGGCTGTCGCGATCGCTGGCATCCACGCTCGCCCCCACATCCCGGTGGTCGACCGCGACGAATTGACCACATGGTTCTACGCAAGGGGTCCTGATTCGTGCACGGTTCCAGCCGCCGTGGGTCCGGCAGCCACTTCAGTGAGGGTCGGAGGGTCGTTGCGCGGGTGGGACTCCCTGGGCCGCGACTCGATCTAGGACTGGACCCGCCGGATCTCGGCCGCGATGGCCGGCACGACCTGGTGGACGTCGCCGATGACCGCGTAGGTCGCCCGTCCGAAGATCGGGGCATCCGGGTCCGTGTTGATGACCAGGATCCGCTTGGCCGCCTTGCACCCGACGATGTGCTGGATGGCGCCGCTGATGCCGCAGGCGATGTACAGGTCCGGCGCGATGCGCGTGCCGGTCTGGCCCACCTGCTGTGCGTGCGGCCGCCAACCCTGGCTGGTCACGACGCGCGACACCCCGACCGTCCCACCGAGCAGGTCGGCCAGGTCGTCCAGGATGGCGAAGGCCTCCGCACTGCCCAGTCCGCGACCGCCACCGACGACGACCTTGGCCTCGGCCAGGGAGACCTTGTCCGATGCGGTGCGCTCGATGCCGCTGACGCAGGCACGCAGGTCTGTCTCCCGGATGTCGGCAGCCACGGCATGCACGGCCGCGGCACTAGCGCCGGCTACCGGCTCGGCGGCGGCGACGACGTGCGCGGCCACCGTCAGCAGGCGCGGCTGGCCATCGATCCAGGCGTCCTCGAGCAGGCTGCCGGCCCAGCGCTGGCGGGTGACCATCCAGCGCTCGCCAGGCTCCACCGCGACCACGTTGGCCGCCATCGCCGCCCCGGACCGGGCCGCGACGTGGGCCAGGATCTCCGTGCCCCGCTCGCTGCCGGGCACGATGACCGCATCGAACGAACCACCGTCGCTGATCGCGGCCAGACCTGACGCGAACGCCGCCGCCGAGTACGCCGACAGCCGCTCGTCCTCCACGACGTGCACGGTCGCGACCCCGTACGCACCAAGCCCAGCGGCCGCCGCGGCCACCCCGGGCGCACCGATGACCGCCGCCTCGAGCGGCCCGCCAAGGCCGGCGGCAAACCGCAGTGCCTCCAGCGACAACCGATCCGGCGCCCCATCGACGATCTCGACGAGGACCAGCACGGCGCTCACAGGACGCCGATCTCGCGCAGGATCTCGACGACCCGCGGCGCGGCCTCGGGGCCACGGCCGAGGATCTCGACCTCCTGCGTCTGCTCCACCGGGATGCGCAGCCGGATCATCTCCGGACCCGCCGGGCGATGCTCCGGGGTCATCCGCTCGATCTCCTTCTTGCGTGCCCGAAGGCGGCCCGGCACGGACGGGTAGCGCGGCAGGTTGATGCCCTCGCGCACGCCGATGACCGCGGGCATGGGCACGTCGTAGACCTCCCAGCCGCCGGGCGCCTGGCGCCGAGCACGGGCCACGCCCCCGTCGACCTCGATCGCCTTGGCGCCGTTGACCATCGGCCGGTCCAGGGCGACGGCCAGCCGGATGCCCACCTGATACCCGCCCGAATCGGCCGACTCGTTGCCGACCAGGATGAGGTCGAACGGCCCACCGTCCGTCTCCAGCGTCCGGACAGCGTCCACCAAAGCGGAAGCCGTGGCGACCGGATCCCAGTCGGCACCGTCGGTCTCCAGGTGCACGGCCCGCTCGGCACCGATCGCCAGCGCGTCGCGCAACTGGTCGGCGGCCTCCGCCGGACCCAGGGTCATGACCACGACCTCACCGCCATGGGCCTCCACGAGCCGGACCCCCTCCTCCACCGCGCACTCCTCGTGCGGGCTGACCACGAACCCGAGGTAGGCGGTATCGATGCTCCGGCCGTCAGCGGCCAGGTTGATCCGGCCACCGGTGGCCGGCACGCGCTTGACCAGGCTCAGGATGCGCATCGTCGACTAGCTCCGGACTCGGTCGTTCTCAGGGTCGAACAGGGGCGTCGCCCCTGCGACCGCCACCGACACCGGGAACCGTTCACCCATGTACTCGACGAGGAGCTTGGTGCCGACCACGGCCTGGGCCGGTGGCAGGTACGACATGAGCAGGTGTTTGCCGACCGACGGACCGGCGCCGGCACTGGTCACGTACGAGCGCCGCCCCTTGGCGTCGATGAGCGACGACCCATCCAGGCCCAGGATCGGCTCGCGACCGAGCATGTAGCGAGCCACGCCGGACGAAGACCGAGGATCGTCCAGGGTCAGCGTGCACAGGATCGCGGCCGGCGCGGCGTCGCGCTGGGCGAGGTACGCGGCCTTGCCCACGAAGTCGGCGGCCTTGACCTTGGGCCGGACCATGCCGGCCTCGACCAGGTCGTACTCCAGCTCGAGCTCCGCGCCGTGGGCGCGATACCCCTTCTCGATCCGTCCGGTCACCGCGTACACGCCGATGCCGGCAGCGATGACCCCGTGTGCCTGGCCCGCCTCCCAGAGCGTGTCCCACAACTTGAGTCCCTGCTCCATCGGCACGTACATCTCCCAGCCCAGCTCGCCCACGTACGAGATGCGCGAGGCGAGGGCCCGCACCGAGCCGATCTGGATGACCCGGCAGGTGCCGAACGGGAAGCCCTCGTTGGAGACGTCGTCGCTGGTCACCGAGGCGAGGACGTCGCGCGCCCGTGGTCCCCAGATGCCCAGCGTGTACCAGGCCGACGTGGCGTCGAACAGCTGGGCCGATCCGTCGGCCGGCAGGTGGTCCACGAACCACTTCTTGTCGCGCATGCCCATGCCGCCGCCGGTCACGACCCGGAAGCGGTCGTGGGCCAGGCGCATGATCGTGAGGTCGGCGAAGATCCCGCCGTCCTCGGACAGCAGCGGCGTGTACACGACGCGCCCGACGGGCACGTCCATCTGGGCGACGACAAGGCCCTGGAGGTAGTCCAGGGAGCCCCGGCCGGTGACGTCGAAGATGACGAACGCCGCGAGATCGATCATGGCCGCCCGCTCGCGCATGGCCAGGTGCTCGGCACTGATGATCGGCGACCACCAGCGCGATTCCCACTCGGCCTCGCGACGCGTGACGCGCTCGCCGAACTCAGCCAGCAGCGACTCATTGGCGCCGTACCAGAAGGGGCGCTCCCAGCCGGCCGCCTCAAAGAACTCGGCGCCCAGCTCCACCTGGCGCTTGTGGACAGGCGACAGGCGGACGTTCCGGTTGGACGCCCACTGCTCCATCGGGTGGACGATGCCGTAGGTCTTGTTGAAGCCCTCGGCCGTGCGCGCGTTGACGTGCGCGGTCGTCTGCTGGTGCTCGTGGAAGCGGGCGATGTCGGAGCCGTGCAGGTCGATCTCGGGCTCGCCGTGGACCATCCACTCGGCGACCGCACGGGCGATGCCCGGGGCTTCCTTGATCCAGACCGCGGCACACGACCACAGGCCCTTGACCTCGGGCGTCTCGCCCAGGATGGGCATGCCGTCCGGCGTGAGCGAGAGCAGGCCGTTGATGGCGTAGCGGATGCCGACGCGCTCGTCGCCCAGGATGTCGGGCACGAGCTCCAGGGCCTGCTCCATCTGGAGTTCGAAGTCCTCCTGGGTGAAGGGCAGCTCGGTCGGCGACAGCGCCGAGGCAGCGATCGACGGGATGTCGTCGGCCTCCATGAGGATCGGCCGGTGGGCGTACGAGCCGACCTCCAGGTCGCCGCCGTGCTGGCGCTCGTACATGTTGGTGTCCATGTCGCGGACGATCGGGAAGACGATCTCGCCGACCGTGTCCGCGAACTGCGGCACGGGGCCGACGCTGATCATCTGGTGGACCGCCGGGCTGAGCGGGATGGACGCGCCGGCCATCCGGGCGATGCGCGGGCTCCACGCGCCGCAGGCCACGACCACCGTCGTCGCCTCGATGTCGCCCTTGTCCGTGCGGACGCGGGTGATGCGCCCGTCGACGACGTCCAGGCCCAGCACCTCGGTGCCGGCCGAGATCGTGAGCGCGCCCATCTCGATGGCCCGTTCGCGCATGATCGTGCCCGCCCGCAGCGAGTCGACGACCCCGACGGTCGGAGTGTGGAAGCCGCCCAGGATGATCGACTCGTCGAGGAACGGGACGAGGGCCTTGACGCCGGCCGGGTCGAGCAGCTCGGACTCGATGCCCCACGAGCGCGAGGAAGCCATTCTGCGGGTCAGCTCCTGCATGCGCTCGGGCGTGCGCGCGACCTCGATGCCGCCGCTCTGGGTGAAGACGCCAAGCTCCTGGTACTGGGCCACGCTGTCCAGGGTGAGCGCGGTCATCTCCTTGGAGTGATCGGTCGGGAAGATGAAGTTGGAGGCGTGCCCGGTGGAGCCACCGGGGTTCGGCAGGGTGCCCTTGTCCAGGAGCACGATGTCGCGCCGCCCGAGCTTGGCCAGGTGGTAGGCAAGGCTGTTGCCGACGATGCCGGCTCCGATGATGACCGTGTCCGCGCGCGTCGGGAGCGTGCTCATGGGGGTCCCTTCCCTGGATCCTCGTCGTCGTGGCTGTTGCATCGTTTGCAATGCCGTTGCTGTTTCTGCGACACTTGCGCCGATGGTACACGACGAGCGCAAGCGGTCCAGCGGCCCGGCCGAGCCCGGTGCCATGGCTGCCGACGGCGCCGAGTCCGTTGAATCCGCCGACGGCGCCGAGTCGCGCCCCGGCGTTGCCGAGTCCGCCGAGTCGCGTCCCGGCGCTGCCGACGGCGCCCGCCCGGGGGTGGAGCGGATCGCGGCCGCTCTGGACGTCGTGGGGACCCGCGGCTGGATCAGCGCGTCGGGCCTGGCGGCCGCCCTGGGCGTCGACCGGAGCACCGGCTGGCGCCTGGCACGCTCCCTGCAGCAGGTCGGCTGGCTCCATCACGACCCGGTCACCGGCCGCTACCGCCTGGGCCTGCCCCTGTTCGAGCTCGGGACCCGCGTCCTCGACACGATCGATGTCCGCGACGAGGCGCGC
>Ga0163152_10007328_pt1 | contig 12099 bp, 10 predicted proteins | sample OliLakLV19MP8IB2_FD_148635 | JGI IMG/M metagenome (GOLD analysis project Ga0163152, IMG submission 148635) | Freshwater microbial mat bacterial communities from Lake Vanda, McMurdo Dry Valleys, Antarctica - Oligotrophic Lake LV.19.MP8.IB-2 | ecosystem: Environmental > Aquatic > Freshwater >... | reverse complement strand
GCGTGATTGAGAGAGTCCCGGACTGAGCCTTGAGTGAGTGGGGAATGTGCGACGATGGAATCTCAGGTCTTAAATTTGGAGTCTCTCTCGCAGGCCATCCGCTCTTTGCGCAAAGCATTGGCCGCGATTGGAAACACAACGTGGATCGACGCGCAAAACGAAGACGTCCGCGAACTTTTGAACGCCGGCGTTGTTCAGAATTTTGAATTCACTTACGAATTGTGCCTGAAAATGATCCGACGTCGTTTGGAATTGGATGCGGATTCGCGGCTCTCTGTGGATGCCAGCGGTTTCCGGCAGGTGATCCGGAGCGCGGCTGAATCGGGCCTGATCAGTCAACCCGAGTCTTGGTTCGCACATAGGAACATGCGCAACACTACGTCCCATACCAACGTTGCTGCGAAAGCGAAGGAAGTCGTACATCAGGCGCCTCGCTTCCTGGAAGACGCGGAAGAACTCTTGAAGGCGCTGAAGGCGAGGAATGCCTCCTGATCAGGTGCGAAGGATTGTTCTTGAGGAAACTCACTTCAGGCTTGTCCTGGAGATCCTGGCAGCCCATGCGCCTCGGTGCACAGCCTGGGTTTTCGGCTCGCGAGCCAAGGGAACTGCGAAACGCCACTCCGATCTGGATCTCGCTCTTGAGCAGTCGGGAGCCGTGCTTGATGCACAACAAATGGGTCAAATTCTCGATGCGTTCGAGGAATCGGACCTTCCCTTCAAAGTCGACGTCATCGATTGGAGAAACACTTCGGAAACCTTCAAGCGATGTGTGGATGCAGACAGAGTGCTGCTTCGTGCACCCGACATTTAAATTTTCAGAGTCCAAGCTGCTCCGTCAACCAGCGCGCAGCTTCGGCGCCGCCTTCTGTTCTTGAAAAGCTCACAGCGAAGGTTTTCGATCCTTGCGCCGCATCAGCGGCAGTGCCGTTTGGGGCAAGGCCGAAGCTGTTAACGCCCACCACGGAGGTTTTTCCGTTCGCCTGCCACAAGAGCGGCGAGCCCGAATCGCCCGGGCAGCCACTTGCATCGTTTCCTTCGAATCGCCACATCGCCTTTCGAGGCACGAAATTCTTGAGCACGCCTTTTTTCAGGCGAAGCGTCATTGTGCTTCTTTCAGCGAAGGAGTCGCAGCCGAATCCAAGAAGCACAAGCGAGCCGCTTGTGCCTGCGAAGGAATCGAAGGAAAGGGCGGCGATGTGGTCATCAGAAGGGTCTTCGACGACGTCAATGAGCGCGAGGTCGATGACTGACGGCCCCAGGATGTGTGGTTTGCGCAGCGTGCGCACGTGCTCGATGTACGAAGGATGTGCTCGGACATTTGCGATGGTGAAGCTTGTGCGTGGAATTCACGGATTCGGATTGCAGAGCCACCGTGCTGCCTTTGGCCAATGCGCCGCCAATGCTGCCATCGTCGAGAACATCATTGTGGTTGCTGGAAACAACACAGTGTCCAGCGGTGAGGTAGGTGCGCTTTGCGACGCGCGCGGCGCCGCAGCCTTTGTTGAGCATCGCAACGAAAGGAAATTCGCCAGGATCGGCGTATGCACCGCCCACGAGTTTCGCTTGGGAGTCACTGTTGAATCGACGAGAGGAACATGCGGCAAGCAAGAGTCCAACGGCAATCACGCCTAAAGATCCTGCCTTGGGCAAAAAGCGTAAGGACGTGTGACGATCCGGCATGAGCTGCCTCCGTTTTTGAGAGACAGAGATCATGGGGCAAAAACGGGGAGCTGTCACCGCGGGCTGTGGCACGGCGACAATTTCTTATGGTTTCTCGATTGCGCCACGTAAAAGCAGCTGTGGGCCCGACCGCGGCTCACACAGGGAGTAAGCGAGCAAGCTTTTTGCGAAAGGGATGACCTGTGCTTCGCACTGCGCTGAACTCGAGATGATATTCGTATTCATCATGCCATCTTTGTAAAGAAAGTAGAATCCAGGGGTGATCTTCGAATCGGATTCTGGAGGATAGTACGAGCTTCGATTGATCGAGCTTTGAAATGCGAGAACACGGCCCTCTTCCACCTCCGCCAGCATTTGAATCGGCGAATAGTCAGAAGCACCAGTGGATGTACAAAACCAGGGTTCGGAAGCCGGTGAGAGCGTCCTTGAGGTTGTGTCGATGCGGTAATTTTCGAAGCACCCGTGGCCCACACCCCATCCAAGATCAGGACGAAAAGCCAACAGGCCGCGACTGTCGCGCAGCGCAAAAACATCATAGAAAGGCTTTGAATTATAACCCAAACTGGCGAGCGCTGAGCCGATAATACCTTGAAAAGGAATGAGACCCCTTGTCCATACAGAGTCAACTTCGATAAACGACTTTGCTAGATCGTTTGTGCGAGACTTCGCATCCGTACTGAAAATTTTCTCCAGTGCGCGCTTGAGCTGTCGTGCTACGACAGGGGTCAGTTCCAAAGCCAGACACAAAGATTCTGGCCCTGAAGCGCAAAGGGTTGTCCCTTCGATGAAAAGGCTTTTGGAATTCTGAAAGTGCTCGGCGACAAAGGCGAGTAGGTTTGCTCGACGGGTTTCAGGAATGGAGTGTAGCCAAAAAGAGGCTGAAGTCACACACTCAAAGTTTGTGTTCTCTTCTATATCATTCAGGCACGAAATAAATGACTCATGGACCCTCGAGAGTTCGCCATCCGTCCAGCGGATGAAAACTCGCGCTGGCGAGTAAAACCGGATAACAGCACCAGGAAACGCATTGGCGAATATGACCCTGGGAGTTTCTCCCATCTTTGGCAAAAGATTGTCTCCCAATGACACGCGTGCTCCCGGATTCTGGCTCGGAATTCTCCACCCTTCAAATACGGGCGTGCCATCTTCCATGAATCTGATCACATCTGAAAGTGTTTTCCTTGGAGCAGCAATCGCGGGCTCAGCCACACTCGGATCGAGAATTGTGACTCTTGCCTGAGGTCCACTCATAACAGAGGTTATCTTTTTGCCCGAAAGAGTGTCTTTCCCTTCAAAAACAAAATGTCCTCTACCAGTTCCAATCAAAGTCCAGTGGTCGGATGAGGGCGCCGAAACTTTTCGTGTGACAGGTTTTGAGGCGGAGTGTTCTGACCATTGCATGAATGCAAGTACGCCCTGATCTGATCCGCTTCTGATCGCGGCGAACAATTGTCCGTCACGGATGGTGCCGCGCTCGCCCCCAAGAATGCAATCGGACCTATCGACAGTCCCAGCTCCATCAGCTTTGAAATAAATGAAGCCATTTCCACACGAAGTTTCGAAAAAGTATGGCGGAGATTTGAAGTCTTGAATGGGGTAAGTTGACGAGTTGATTTCGGACTGAAATGCACTCGTTCCTAAAAAGTGGGACAGGGATTTAAGGACTGGCAAAGACGCTCTGGAATCAAAAATCAGATTTGTGTGTGAGTCATCTGAACGGAATCCCAGGTTCACGACTCCTTCACCCAGCTGATGGGCATCCATAATCGCACGAAACGGCTCTGCGCTCCGCGCAAACGACTCAATGGAAAGCACGACGGACTGGGCATCTTGAATGTGGTAGGAAATGAGTTCGATTCGTCCGCCACTCGCGCTTTTCTCTACCAGGCAGAATAAAAAGTGAGATTTTGCTTTACATGATTTTATCGAAGATGCTTCCAGCTCAAGGATATCAGGAATGGGTCGGCAATCTTCGTTTTTTGTGCAGAGCAATTGATGCAGCTCAAAGTTGACCAGAACGGTTTCATCGTCAATCATCTCCAGAATATCGCTTGAGTAAAAAAAATGCGGCAAACGGAACGTTTCATGTTGACCATTACGCGGATAATTGACCGTCGAAGGTGGAACGAAAACGCTCCAATGGTCGAAACCGGCAGATGATAGATAAATTGCGCCATCACGTCCGAGCCCCAAAAACCGTCCCCAGCCCGCGTCTCCGATTGCAATCGGACCTTCGGGGTCAGGAAAATACTCGAAGATGTTCTGCCAATGCATGTCCATTTGCGATGGAATGCGCGCGCCTATACGTCGGTGGAGTCGAGGCACAGTTTGTCGTCCTGTTGCGACGCTCACCCCGATGCGAAGAAAAGCGTTCGTGGAGAGCCGCGGCAGTTGAACACGGAGGCGCGCGTGTTTCGTTGCTTCATCCTGTTCGATCACTTCACACTTGGAGATGCTTTCAGTTTCGAGGCTATCAACGGAGAGAGAAGACTCGCACTGCAACGATTCCAAAAGTTGTGAGAAACTGAAAACATCGTCAGACAGATTGCTCAGATCAATGAGAAGATCTTTCACTGGATCTCGCAGGATTGCAAAGCCGTCTGGATTTTCAACAGAAGACGCGAACGAGAGATCAAAATCGGGGAGTATCTGATCCGAAATGACTGGGATTGATACCAGTGACACATTGCCTACGGGGTCGCACGCCTGGAGGTGGAGGGCCCATCTTCCAACACTTGGTGCCCGAATGAGCCCCGCTGCAGGAAGCGAAGTCCATCCGTCATCAAGCAGGCAGTTAGGCTCGCTAGCTGGTTTGTCTTCACGGGCGGCGATGCGGTAAGATATGCGAACGTGAGGTGCGGTGAGCGTGCGGGAAACGATTTCTCGCAAATCGAGAAAGTCCTGGCGGCCGGATTCCAGCACAACGCTCATCTCATCTGCTTCGGGTAGAATCTTTGTGCGATCCTGCGAGACGATGACGACTCTGCACGCGGCAGCGGGTTCGAGCTCGATGACTTGCCCGACAACGTCTTCGACGGCGAGAGAAAACGACAACTCAAAGTCTTCGCCCGAGTCTGGAACGACTCCGAGGGACTCTGCGGAGACACTCGCAAGCGCAAGGCGGAGTTCCGCATCAGTGGTGCCAAGGACTGTCAGGTGGTCTTTGGATATCGACGTGCCGGTAACGAGGGAGATTGCACGAGCGCGAACGGTTGCAGTTTTGAGATGTGTAGTGGGAAACAGGGACCGCTGCTCGATTGCGATCGCCTGTTGAGGACGCCGGTAGGTTGTCTCGACTTCAGACGCCAGCTCCTTACTGCAACCCCGGATGCCAAAAAGTGACGAAGCTTTCCATTCTTTGGCGGATGCGACCTTGGTCGAGCCCAGCTCATGTATCGAAGTTCGCGGTGAATGAACGGCGCGCATGGGTATTGATTTTGAGACGTAGAGATAGCCGTCTGCCTCACGCGTTTCGAGCTGCAGAGTTCGTCTTGCGAATGCATTCGCTGCGGTTTGAGGGACGAGGAGACAACGGCCGAAGACGAGATGATCGCTTCCCTTTCCTGAAGAGGAGAGGGGTGAGCAGGACGCGTCGGCACAGATGCGACCACGCGCCATGGCCGTCGGATCCCACACATCTGTGAGTGCGAAAGCTTCGATTTTGCCTTTCTGAAATGCAGTCTCTGCAATGGAATTTGTGGAGGCAAGGCAGTCGCGCATGACGTCAGGCTGTGTTGTCCGAGCAAGGACGATCACGCTTGTCGTAGCAACCTCATTGCCTAGACTCTGCGCGAAAATACCCTGTTGAGTCGAAACGCTTACAAACTGAAGCCTATCAGAACGGACTTCAATGCAGCCCAGTGGGCTCGGAGAGTGTGCGCTCGCCTTCCAGCGTTTCTTCGGATGTGATCTTTCCTGGATGTTCAGAACCAAGCTCGAAAGTACAAACCCGGGATAGCGGCTGCCGCTGCCGACCGAAACCGGAAGCCACCGCTTTGCATCTCGTTGCGAAATATCGTTTCCGCACATCTCAAAATGTGCGGCATTGGCAACGATCTGCGCAGAGACCGGGTGCACGTTGTCCGGTTTGGTGCTTTCGAGGGAGGTGATGCCTTTCTGGGCCGCCCCTATTTCGTGACGTGATCCAGGCGGGCTATTCTCGATCGTGACGCCGATGAGACCGTTGGGTGAGACATCTGTCGCAACAAGGACCCAAGCCCGATTGCGCGGAACAAAAAGGCAGCCCTGTTGTCCGAGGAATGAGGAGATCGAAAGCTTTTGACCGTCTTCGAAGAGGAGAGTTCCCTTCGCAGTTTCGGGCCGAAAAGGTCGGGGAAGTCCATCAAGAACGGGAAGCAAGGCAATATCGTCTGCACGCGCAGAGGCCTCGGGACCACACACGGCACGCCGTTCATTCAGGGTGACCGACTCGCGTTTGCAAGCGAAGAGCGTCGAGAGGGCAAAAACGAAAATCAATAGCGGATGCTGTGATGGCATGCAATCACCCCACATGAAGTGGGGCGTTCTCGCACGGAAAACAGCAACAATAAAGCAGTATTATTTTATGCAATTCCAATGGGTTCAGCTGTGGACACGGTCAGAATCCTTTGGGAGGCTGTGCTTTCGCCTTTCGCTCATATCCGTCGTAATTCGGGTCTCTTCCTTCTACGCCGTAAGCAAAGCCCTCAGCTTCCGTCGTTACGCTATCAACCGATGAATTTTCGTTGTTAAAGGCTCGTGCCGCACAGCCCGAAAGGAGGGCGGTGCTCAAAGTGAGGGAAAAAAACAAAAAGGTGGACGGAATGCAGGGGGTTTTTCTGAAAAGCGCTTCGAACGTGGCCATGGCTGACTCCAGCAGAGAGCAAGTGGGAGTGCGATTATTTTGTAAACGAGAAGTGCCCGCCGAACACGTACACGGTTCCTGAAAATGTAGGGCAACTGCGATCAGCGCCCGCGAGCTCTAGCCGGAAATGACCTCTTTCCGCAGGAAATCTTTCGGTAAAGCCGAGTGTTGAGCCCGCTGGGAAAGCGCATTTTTTGTCGGATGAAAGATCAGTCGAGTCCTTAGGTTCCCGTTTCAAGATAGTCGCCGCAGTGCTCGTGGCTTTGCCTGCTCCCAGTCCGGGAGTCGCAGGCAAGGGAGCGCCATTCAAGATCCACTTTTCCACGAGCTCGAGCTGTTCTCTCGGGAGTCCGCCGGCTGGCATAGCGGGCACTCCCGGTTGCGCTGACATGGCTCGGTAGACGACGCTTTCATTCAAGTCGCGCGGTTTGATGAAGGCATGGCCAGTGAGATTCCTTTCGAGGAGCCTTTTCGCATTGCCGATATCGTCACAGCGTAACAGCTGCAGACCACCCGGAAAGCCAGCTGAGGCGCCGTGACACTGAGAACAGCTCGGGTCAATGACCTCACGTTCGATGCGCGTGAATTCACTTGAGCGTTTTGCCATTTCGGCACAGCGGCGTGCCACGTCGGGGTCTTTTCTATCCGATTTGGAGAGGCCGGGGGTGGGGAGGCCAGTGCCTTTCGAACTGTCGTACGCCAGTCGCAGGACCGCGCGGTTCTTGTCATCTATCACAAAGACTGAGCCGTCGCGTGCAACCGTAACTCCTGTTGGACTTCCTTGCGGCGTGGTGTCTTTATCCGTCCAATTGTTGATGATTTCATAGGGGGCTTCGCCCGTGGGTTTTCCATTCGAGTCCGTAGGGACCGCAACGAGCTTGTGCCCGTACTCGCGGTAGCCATGGTAGGTAACAAGCGCTTTGCCTTTGTACCAACTGGGAAAAGCATCTGCGAAATAGTAAGTGAGCCCGAGCGGTGCAACGTGAGCAGGAAGCAGGAGCGCAGGCTTGCGCATCGTGGTACAGTCCGTGTTGTTCGGAAATTCGGGTGCCTTCACGCCCGCATTGTAGCAGTAAGGCCAGCCGTATTTGCCACCGCGCTCCAAAACGTTGAGTTCTTCGCGCGGCTCTTCGGCGTCGTTCAGCGAGCTGTCCGCTTTGTCGATGGCATCTCGCGAATTTTCGGCCTGCAGCAGAATGCCGGACTTTGGATGCACAGCGAGCGCCATCGAGTTGCGAAGGTGGCTCGCGAATATCTTGAAGTCGCCAAGCGTGCCGTCAGCTTTGATGTCATACGCACGGACAATGCCACGCACGCTGTCCTTGCCCCGGGCAGGTTCAAATTCAGCTTCGGGGCACAAAACGGCCTTATCGGAATTTGCCGGCGTCGGGCTTCCTCCTCCGGGAAGCTCGCAGTTGTCACTGGCGGATCCATGGTTGACGAAGAGAGTGTTGCCATCATTGCTGAACGCGATAGCCGCCAGAGGGTGACGGGCGCCGGCCGGAGCAGGAAGCAGAGCAAGAGCATTTGCCGGAAGAAAAGCATCATCTTTCGGTGCTATTGGGTCGAAAGAGAAGATACCGCCATTTGTGGCCACATAGACGCGCTTGTTCGTAGGATGAACAGCCGAACCGTGGGGGTTGTTGATTTTTCCTGCAAACGGGATGCGTTCCTTTTTCCAGGTGCCAGCGCCGTCTTTGAAAACTTTGAAGATTCGTCCGTTATTTGCCGCCCAGCCGCCCATGTCGACTAGGATGAAGAGGTTGTTGCCGACTTCGACCATCGTCCGTGGAAAAACCACCGACGAAGCATTCGCTGTTGGCGTGCGATCCTGGAACACGAGTCCAACGCACATGCCGGAAGGAGTCCCCAGGTCCACGCGTGGTAGGCCGTCACAGGTTCCATTCGTGACGTAATCGAGCTGTGGCTTGTCAGCAGCGCGCGCACTTTGCAAGAAAAAAAGGCCGGCTGCAAGGGTAGCGCCTGAAGCGATAAGCGGTAAGGGAAGAGAGAGCCGTTTCACAGAGAACCTCGGTGGCGATGGTTTGATTGAACGTGCAGGTGGAAAGCCCCTAACCTTAACATGCCTCACGCCCGCGCTGCGATTTCCGCGCGGGCAGCGATGAGGTCATGAAAGTCCGCGGCGGTGACGGAGTAGCCAGCGGCGTCAAGCAGCGCCACGTACAGGTCGAAGTCGGCCTCGTGCTGGCCGTGCTCGTCGGCATCCTGCTCTTCGGTGAGATCGTGCTCATAAAGAAACAGGTCGAGACCTTTTTGGGTGCACAGTGCCGCGAGCAGCAGGGGCAGATGCCCAAGCGCGCTGCGGCCAAACACGCTGCGCTCGATGTTTCGCAGCTCCTCCACCGCATCTTCGCCGCGTTCGACGATGGGTGTGAACGCGCTATGGGGCTTTTTCTCGGCGCACAGCAGAGGGTTTTCTGTGCTGTGGAAGTAGTCGCAGATAAGTGGCCGGATGGCGAAGACACCGCAGTGACCCGCAAAGCCATCGCCCGTGCGCGTAAAAAGCGGACACACGAGCCGCTCACTGAGGAACCGCTTCTGCCTCTCCTGCGTGAATGGCAGACCACCCCATTTCGTGCACGCCGCGAAATACGATCGGGCGTACGTGCCGAAGGTCAGAGCGAGCTCTTCAAGAGTGCGCCCTGCGGCGAGCAGGCGGGCCAACACCACGAATGCTTCGCCCGCTGTGGCCGGCACCACCGGAAAATGGCAGCACGCGCCGCACCCCTTCGCACAGGTGACCTGGGTTTCGGGATGCGTGGTTGCCAGGCTTTCCTGGAGTTGTTTTGCGTCGGCCGTCCATCTATCATAAACATCATCCACCAATGGGATGAGAGTTTCGAGTGCCGTGGTGAAGTCCATGTCTGGTTCCGTTCGCGTTCAAGGAGTCATCGGTGTCAGCTTCTCACGAAATTCACCCGTACGCATTCACCGTGCAATTTGAAGATCTTGATGCAGGCGGCATCGTACACCATCCGAATTACCTGCGGTACTGTGAGCGCGCTCGTTGCGACGCCATGGCCCATCGTGGCTACTCGTTTCGCCAGTGCATGGCCGATGGCTCAGGCTTCGTGGTGGCTGAAGTCCTCATGCGTTACCTTAGGCCCGCGCAGATGGACGATGTCCTCTACGTGCTGACCCTCAACGCAGGCTTCAAAAAGTCGAGCATGAAGGTCTTCCAGGTCATCACCACGCAGGCGCCGTCAATCACGCACGCGCACACGCCCGGCGAAATTCTGCGCCTTCCCTCAACGCTCTTTATGGCGCAGATCCGTCTCGTGCACGTCGACCTGAAGACGTCGCGGCCAAAGCCCATGGGCGATTCCCTGCGGGCGGCCTTTGGACTCCCCGCAGAGGGCAACGAGGCAAGTGACTCGCGCTTTGGCGACGTCCGCTTGCAAGCCGAATGGGACACGATCGAATGAGGAACAAAGAAACGCATGGACGCGCTTCTTCGACCAAATCAAAGACCTTCGAGGTTGTTCCGCATGAGCAGGAACTCGCGCACGCCCGCACCCTCAATGCCCTTTACCAGCGCTTCTTTGAGTTCGCGCCCACGCTTTTGCGGCACCTCACCTACGATGAGCTGAAGACGCGTCCGCAGGTGCTCAGGAGCGTCGGCCTCGAGCTCTCGCCGCGCATGGAACGCGCTCTTGGAATGTGCTACCCGGAAAAACGGCGCATCGCGCTCAATGGACCCTACTTTATTCGCAATCCCGATTACCTTGCCTACACCCTGTACCACGAGATGGTGCATATGTTTCTCTACGATGCCGGACGTCCGTGGGGGCACACGCGCGAGTTCTATGCTCTCATGGAAGAGTTTCCACGCACGCAGCACAAGATTGATCCCAACGTGCACATTCATATGCGCTCGGCGCGCGCCGGAAAACGCCTGAAGACTTCGCGCGACGAACAGAAGGCGCAGGAGGAGACGCTGTCGGACTTCGTCAAACGTATGTTCGGAGGTGCTTCGTGAGCGCGCTCTCGCCACGTGCGAACTTTTTCCTTTGTGGCGTCAGGCCATGAACCAAAAGGCACGCCTGGTGACCACCATCGTGTGGGTCATCACCACGCTCGTGCTTCTGACGCTTGGCGCCTATATCGAAATCGACGTGGTGGAGTTCGTGGAAAACTTCCGCGACAATGGCGCGTTCGTGCCCATGGCGCTGTTTTTCGCCACTGTGAACCTCAACGTCCTGTTGCTGTTCGTGCTCGTGTTTCTTGTGTTCCGAAACGGCGTGAAGCTCGTTGTGGATCGGAAGCGGCATGTGCTCGGCAGCAGCCTGCGGACAAAGCTTGTCACCTCGTTCCTGTTCTTTTCTCTTTTGCCGACGGTCATCCTTCTTTACATCTCCACGAAGTTCGTGAATGCGAACTTCGAGCGTTGGCTGCCACAGGATCTCGTGCGCACAACGCAGCAGAGCCTCACCACGGAAAAACTCTACCGCGACAAACTCCTTGAACTGCTCGCGAACGTGGACTCGCGTGGAACGGGTGATCTTGCCGGTGCCGATTTTCGCTACGACCCGAGCAAGGGAGCCAAGGGCGTGTTCCTGGCCCGAGATGCGTCCGTCGAGGCGCTCAAACCCGCCATCACGCGTGCGGTGAAGGACAACGCGGGAGCGATCTCGGCAACGCCAAAATGGATCATGGCCGACGACGAGCACCTCATCGGCCTTGTCCGGGGAGCGAGTGGGCAGCTTGCGGGAGTGGTGGCGCCGCGCAGTGCGCACCCGCAGTGGCAGGCGCTTTCGGCGGAGTTCTCGCAAGCTCAGCCAGGAGTCGAGCTCGTGCGCATGTCGTATTACGTCATGCTCGGTGTGCTCACGCTTCTTGTGGTTTTTTCGGCGACGTGGCTTGGCTTCACCATTGCCCGGGAAATGACCGTGCCCATCCAGGTGCTGGCTGCTGCCACCGAGGCCGTTGCCCAGGGCGATTACAACGTGCGCATTGATGACATCGTGAGCGATGACGAGCTTGGATCTCTGGCGCGGAGTTTCCGGTCCATGGTGGCGGATTTGAACAGCGCACGGGAAAGTGCGAGCCGTGCCACCACGGAGCTGAAAGCAAAGGCCGACGAGCTGTTCGAGAAGTCGGAGTACAACGCCATCCTGCTCCGCGACATCAATGCAGCGGTCATCACCACCACGCAGCACAAGCGTGTCGCGAGCTGGAATCAGGAGGCGGCTCTGCTTTTTGGCGTGCCGGAAGCCCGCGCGATAGGCGCACGCCTCGACGAGGTTGTCGAGCCCGCGTTTTTTCACTCCGCGCTGTCGCCGCTGCTTGCCGAAGTCGAAACCGCCACCAACCACTACGCGAGCGGAGAGTTTTCGGGAAAACTCAAAGGCGAAGACGTGCAGCTGCAGCTCACCGTGAGTGTCGTGAACTCGCCCAAGGGTGAAGCCGATACGGTGGTGTTTATCAACGACATCACGGAACTGGCACGCGCGCAGCGCATCGCTGCGTGGCGAGACGTGGCGCGCCGCATCGCGCATGAGATAAAAAATCCGCTCACTCCCATCAAGCTCGGTGCGCAACGCCTGCAACGCAGG
>Ga0163152_10007326_pt1 | contig 12101 bp, 8 predicted proteins | sample OliLakLV19MP8IB2_FD_148635 | JGI IMG/M metagenome (GOLD analysis project Ga0163152, IMG submission 148635) | Freshwater microbial mat bacterial communities from Lake Vanda, McMurdo Dry Valleys, Antarctica - Oligotrophic Lake LV.19.MP8.IB-2 | ecosystem: Environmental > Aquatic > Freshwater > Lake... | reverse complement strand
CCACGTGGAACATTCGAGTTGTTGTTCGCCTGAATGCATAAGTGCATCAATGACCGCTCAAAAACGAAGCGCCGGAGACACCACACGCCAATTGTTCGCGCTACGCACATTTGCACCGTGCCGATCAACGTTGATTGAACTCTGAAGAACTCATTGTGGATAACTTTTTCGACAAACGACTGCTCACAAGGAGATGTTCCACGTGGAACATCCGAGTTGTTGTTCTCCTGATTGAATAAGTCCGCGATTGGCAGTTCAAAGGCGAAAAACTGGACACACCACACGCCGATCAATCGCGCTACGCACTCTGGCGGCGTGCCGATCAGCATTGAACGAGCGGTGCAGAGCTCATTGTGGATAATTTTTTCGACAAACGACTGCTCACAAGGAGATGTTCCACGTGGAACATTCGAGATATTGTTCTCCTGATTGAATAAGTCCGCGAACAGCCGTTCAAAGGCGAAAAGCTGGACACACCACACGTCGATCAATCGGTCGACGCACACTTGAACCAGGTCGATCAGCGTCGAATGAACCGAGAGGAGCTCATTGTGGATAACTTTTTCGACGGCGACACCGATCGAGCAATTGTTCCACGTGGAACATTCCTTCCATCGTTGACCTTCACGCAAAACTTTGAAACGGCAGAGACGCTCCTCCAGCATTCAGGAGAGCAGTCACTGAGGTGGGCACACCTTGCCCACTGCACGAATCGAATCTGGTTTACAATTGACGGAGAAGACACTGACCAGCGTGCGGTGGCTGTGAAACAGTGAGCCGTGCTTTGAAAAGAGCAGCGTAAGAAATACAAGAGAAGATTCGAACGTTGGCGGTCACAGAACGAAGGCAACGACTTCGAGGATTTCGAGTGGATCAAAGAATAGAAAAAGACGATTGGTGACTTTGAAGGCTGGCAATGGGAACCGAGCTATGGTCGTAATTGCTTAAAAAATATGCACATAGAAGCAGTGCTTTGACGCTGCCTTATAGGCCATAGTCTGCTCCCGGATTTCATGCGCTTCCAAACGCTGACGGAGACGAAATCGCTCTCGGCACGGACGCCACGAGCGCATTATTGCCCACAAATGCTTCAGGGAGTTGAACATGCAAAAGAACAGGTCGAACCTCGGTCGGGGAGTGGGCGCACTGCACGCTTCAGGCATCGTCACTTCCGAGGACGACGGCCTTGCCGTCATGCCCGACAACACAGGCAGAGATTTGCACGGGAAAATCAATGAGGATCCTGGGTGGCAACATGCAGACGAAGATGAAGCTACGGCGTCAAGAGATGAGACCACGCTCGCAAGCGAACAGAGCCCCTACTCGAAGCAGGAGCCAAGGGCGAACAGGGCTCAGTATTCCGATCACCTCGACTCGGTGATTGGGCGTTTTCCGACTCCCGCGGACGTGGTTGATCGCGACGGGCTGCGGGTGGACGACATCCCACTTTCACGCCTGCGTCCGATGAAAAACCAACCGCGCCAGAGCTTTGTCGATGAAACTCTCGAAGAGCTCGCCACGAGCATTCGCACCTACGGAATATTGCAGCCGATCATCGCGTCGGACAATGACGATGGCACCTATACCATCATTGCGGGCGAGCGCCGTTTTCGCGCCGCAACGCTGGCAGGGTTGACCACTGCACCCGTTATCGTGCGCGCACCCAATGAGCACTCCGACCTGGAACTTGCGCTCATCGAAAATATTCAGCGTGAAGAACTCAATCCCGTGGACGAAGCGCGCGCGCTCCAACGACTCGTGCAGGAACACAGCTTCACGCAGGAGACGCTCTCCTCACGTATCGGAAAAGACCGTGCAAGCATTTCCAACATGCTGCGCCTGCTGACTCTGCCCGAAGAAATACTGCGCGAACTCAAAGACAAGAAACTCACGGTGGGCCACGCCAAAGCGCTGTGCGCGCTCGAAAGTCGCAAAGCACAGCTGAAGGTGCGCGACATGATCCTGACGCGCAAGCTCTCAGTGCGCCAGACGGAAGAGATCGTCAAGAGCCTCAAAAAGGGCAAGGCTGAGCCCAAAGTCCTCAAGGACCACCTCACGCCGTCGCTTCGCCACCTGTGCGAGGATCTCAAAAGCTCGTTGCAGATGAAAGTGCGGATTTCGGGCGCGTCGGACAAGGGCAAGATCGAGATAGAATATTTCTCCCTCGACGACCTCGAACGTCTGTCAAAGGTCCTACTCGGCGATCCTTTCGCCAGCTCCCGCCTTCCCAATGGCTGAGAGAACGGTAAGGTAACAAGACAGACTCATGGGGAGACGCCATGTTCAACGCCAAGAAGCTCGAAGGCATTCCCAACGACCGCGAGATCCGGGCCTTTCTCGAAGAGGGCTGCGAATTCGACGGCAAGCTTGCGTTCTCGGGTGTTGTGCGTCTCAACGGCCGTTTTCGCGGCGACATTGAGAGCGACGACACGCTCATTGTCGGCAGCACTGCCGAGGTGGAAGGCCGTTTGCGCGTGGGCGCCATCATCATCGGTGGCCATGTTGTGGGAGACATCATCTCGCGCCACCGCGTGGAGGTTCTCGCCACGGGCGTGGTGGAAGGCAAGATAGAATCCCCCAGCATCGTGACACATGAGGGTGCGGTCATCGTGGCTCAACTCAACGTCCGGCGTCCCACATAAAGCTGCGCTCTCACTTTACGCGCAAGCTCGACACCTCAGCGCCACAGCATGCGCCAAGAATCAGACTTCAGATTTTGCACTGCACACTGCACACAGAACACCGAAGAGCTCCTGCGATTCTTCAGAAGGGTCACCTTCAAAGACAACCAGCGGAGTTCAAACAACCCATGAGTCATACCTTTCGTGTCCCTTGCGCAATGGTGTTCCTGTCAGTTGCTTCAGCCCCTTTTCAGGGGTGCGTACCGCGAACTTTCGGACCATCGGCCTCCCGTGAAAGTGCAGCCGTATCGCCGAGGCAGGCTTCTTCGCCAAAGCGGGCACTTTCGCCGCTCGACATCTCGTTTCTGTTTCCTCTGGAAAGCGCCAAGTTCAAATTTCCTCTGAGCGAAGGACCTGCGGCTCCAGGAAAAACCCTTATCACCGAGGAAACTTACGACAGTTTGGGCGCCTTCTTAGCCAAAAAGGACGCCGGTCTCAGACCGGGTGGATTTGGCGGCGGCCCTCCCACCGTCGTTCCTTATGAGTATCCCAATTTTCGCGTGGTCGCGTTCCGTTTCGACCCCTGTGGCGGAGAGAAAATCCCGACCGACCTGGATATCAAGGGGTGTGGCCAACCGCTCATCCGCTTGGTGGCACAGCCCATGGTCGGCGACGAGACCCGCGACCAGGCCATGCATCTCATCTACCGCTTTCAGCGGAGCCAGACCGAAGAACTCCTTGCGGGCCTTGAAGCTCTAAAAACCCAGGGCGAAAAGCTCACCGGAGAAACGACAGACGGAAAGCCAATTGGCATCCACCCGAGTCTAAAGGCACTGGATTTTCGCTCCAAGAGTCCCGGCACGGCAGCCACGGCTGAAGCCAACAGCGTGCTCTTCGCCAACGCCGCACGTGATTTCGTTTTGCGTTGGTGCGGCAAAGACAACCTCTTTGTCGTCGCAACCATGGTGGGCGGGTTCCGTGGTGGTTCACAAGTCAATAGATGGAACTTCCGGTCCAACCTGATAGAGGGTGGCGTGGTTCGTCATCTTCCGGTCACGGGCGTTGACCAGACCACGGTCGTTTCGGACTTCGAAAAGCCACCTTTCCTCGAGCAGTCCTTTTTGAGCAATGTCGAAAGCAGCAATTCATACGGCCTGTCGCCGGTGCTTTCAAAAGACATGCAAGCCTACATTTCCCTGCAGGAAAACCACATAGAGTCGCCCAAGTTGACCAAGTCGGACAAGTTTCCCGAGGGTGACCCGACGGAGTTTCTCGCTCTGAAAAAGCGGGCATTGGTTGAGGCTGCCCGCATCGAGAATCCACAGGCGGTGAAAGTCACCGATGGCGATTGCGTTTCGTGCCATGTGAGCACACGCGTTCTGCTGAAATCATTCGATAACACGAAGTACTCTTTGGATCGAAAGATGGACCAACCCGCCATAAAGGCCGTTTCCTTCGTTCCTCCTGCGTCGGTGGCGGGAATGGAAAAATTGGCAGCCGAGGATCTCGAAAACAAACTCGATGGAAACATGGTGTTGAACTTTGGCTATCGCGAAAAGATAATCAGCATCAGCCAGCGCACGGCGAACGAGACAGCGGAGCTCATCGCGCTCGTGAACTCCATGGTGAAGAAATAACCTCACGGCGCCCTCTTTGCCGCCCGGGCGGCGCCGTGCACAGCCGCACCCCACATGACTAGGGGTGAGTGCCGAAGTACCAGAGGATGAGCGCTCCCGCGGCGATGCGGTAATACGCGAACACTGAAAGTGGGAAGCGTCGCAGGAACGCGACGAAGGTGCGCACGCACACGTACGCCACCACCCAGGCGATCAGAATCCCTACGGCAAGGTAACTCATCCAGCCCGCATCAAGGTAACGAGCCTCATGGATGGCTTCGTACCCGGCAGTGCCGAGCAGCGTGGGAAGGCCGACGAGAAAACTGATCTCAGCGGCTGCTGATCGTGAGAACCCCGCGAATCTTCCAAACAGCAGCGTGGCCGCCGAGCGCGAGAAGCCGGGCCAAAGCGCAAGGCACTGGCCGATGCCGACGATGGCTGCATCCCTGAAGCCGAAGTCCGACGTCGGCCGTTCGTCGTGCTTGCGTGCCAGGAAACGCTCGCCGACAAGAATGAACACGCCACCCGTGATGAGTGCGTAGGCCACGACCTGTGGCGAAAAGAGAGACTTGACCACATCCTTGAAGAGCAGGCCGAGGATGGCGAAAGGAATCACCGAGGCCGCCACCGCGAGGCTCTGCGCGCGCAGGGCGACACCCTCCGCCGCAGCAATCTGCGGGGTAGCGAAGCGCACGAAAAACTGCACCCAGGCGAGTATCCACTTTACAAACAGTTTCCAGAACACCGACACCACCGCAAGGATGGCGCCAGCCTGCACGATGACAAGGAACGCATCGAGTGCTTCCGACTCCGGCAGGCCGAGGAAACTGCGCGTGAGAATCATGTGACCCGTGGAGCTCACCGGCAGGAATTCAGTGATGCCTTCCACAACCGATAGCAGGACGATGTCAAACCAGGTCACCTCAACGGCCATGGCGAAAAGAGCCTCCCCTCACGTCTATTTTTGCTCGAGCTGCTTTTTGACCAGTGCATGAAGTTCAAGCGGGCACATGGGCCACGCGGCGAACAGGCGCGCGAGCGATTGGAAGAACTCGCGCAGGGCCTGCTCGTTGCCCTCATCGTCAAAGCTGGTGAAGGAGCGCAACAGTTCGGCACCCGACACACCGCCGCGACGCCTGCTGCCTTCACGCACAAGCAGTGGCGGAACAAACCTCGCCACATCGCCCGCCACTTCGACCACTTTGCCGTCCCAATAGAGTTGCACCATGCTCCCCTGCCCGCTCACGCCCGGCTTGAAGATGGTGCACTCAAAGTCGTCGGACTGGTAAGACGCGCGCAGGTCGGCGGAGAGGAACTCAGGCGCGATGGCGTGGATAGAGGAAGCCACGTACTCGGGCGTAAGAAGTGCACGCAGGGAGCGCACAAACCCAGTTGCATCGTTTGTGTACTCGAGGCCAAGAAATCGGCCTTTGCGCACACGCACTTCCGCCTCGGCGGCAAGTGTGCTTCCTGCGACCGTGAGTTCGCCCGACACGTGGGAACCGGATTGGATGGCATCGAGAAAGGGCGAGGCACCCATTTCTGGAAGTTCCATGCCGAAGCCCAGGCGGCTGAGATTCACCACCTCGCAGCGCAACGGCTTTGCGCCCGGAACGTGGAGCGCGAAGTTGGCTGCATTGGCGCGAATGCGGACGTCGCGCCGGCGTTCCTGTCCGCCGCTCACAGCAGGTTCGCCGCGATGGTGGCAAGTGCTGAGCGCTCGCCTTTGACGAGCGAAATGTGGCCGGCGATGGCCTCGCGCCGCATGCGCTCCACGACGTAGGTGAGTCCGTTTGACGCCGCGTCCACGTATGGGTTGTCGATCTGGTACGGGTCGCCTGTGAGGATGACCTTCGTGTTCTCGCCCGCGCGCGTGAGGATGGTTTTTATCTCGTGCGGCGTGAGGTTCTGCGCTTCATCGACGATAAAGAACTGGTTCGGGATGGAGCGACCGCGGATGTACGTGAGCGGTTCGACCTCGAGGATGCCCTGGCTGATGAGCTCATGATAGCTCTGCGAGAGACGCTTGTTACGTCCCTGGCTGTGGCCACCGAGCAGCAGTTCGAGATTGTCGAAGATGGGCTGCATCCACGGGTTGAGCTTCTCTTCCAGACTGCCCGGAAGATAGCCCACGTCGCGGCCGAGCGGAAAGATAGGACGGCTCACCAGGAGCTTCTGGTACTTTGCTTCGTCGGTTGTCTTTTCCAGACCCGCCGCGATGGCAAGCAGCGTCTTTCCGGTGCCCGCCGTGCCCACGAGCGTGATGAGTTTGACATCATCGTCGAGCAGCAGATCAAGCGCGAAGCTTTGTTCAAGATTGCGCGGATAGATGCCCCAGACGAAATCTTTTCCACCAAGATTGAGCGTTCGCAGCGAGTTGGTGACGTGGTCGTACTTTCCGTAGACGAACTGCACCGGATCCTTGAGGTCGCGCAGGATGACGTACTGATTCGGCATCAGTTCGAAGCCATCCATGCTCACCGCACCCGATGACAGATACTGCTTCAGGAGCGAACTCTCGACCTCGAACTCGGCGATGCCGGTGTAGAGTTCGTCGATGTTGACCTTGTCGGCCTCATAGTCCTCCACCGGGATTCCGAGCGCATCGGCCTTGATGCGCAGGTTGGAGTCCTTGGTGATGAGGACGACCTTCGCGTTCGAATCCTTTTCCTTGTTCTTGAGCATCAGCGCGACCGACAGGATGAGGTTGTCGGGTTTGCGTTCGAAGAACGAGGGTAACAGGGCCATGTCAGAGTCGAGGGCAACGAACAGACTGCCGCTGTCGACCCTGTCGGGAAAGATCTTGATACCAGTATTCAAGGAGCCACGGCTTCGCAGATCATCAACGATGCGCGAGAACTGCCGTGCGTTGCGCCCTGTCTCGCTCAGCCCTTTCTTGAACGTGTCGAGTTCTTCGACGACCGAGATGGGCAAGTAAACGTCGTTGTCGTCGAACGAGTAGATGGAGTTGGGATTCGACAGAAGGACGTTGGTGTCGAGAACGAATTTCTTCTTCAAGCGGCGCACCCCGTAGATAGGGTTTCGAAGGGAACACTCTTACAATGGAGACAATCTTAGCTTATCGTCGGATGACGACAAGTAGCACGTGCCGAAAAGCGAGGGATGAGCACCATGCCCACGAACGCCCGCGAACTCTTCGAAACCTTCACGCAGGGAGCGAAGAAGGACTTCGAGGAAAAGAACACCATCCTTTCCTTTCCCGATTTCCTCGAAATATTGCATCTGAATCCCAAGCCACTCGCGCGCAACTCAGCCGAGTACATGAAAGACATGATCGACTACTTCGGCGTGAAGGAGGAGCAGTCGGGGTTCGGCTCGAAGAAGCGGCACTACAAACTGTTCGAACGGCAGCGCTCGCGTAACAAGCCGCGCATCGTGGGGCAGGAAGACGCTCACGATCAAATCTACCGCGTGCTCGAGCAGTTCGTGCGGCAAGGCCGCGCCGACAAGCTCATCCTGCTGCATGGACCCAACGGTTCGAGCAAATCGTCCACCGCCGAGGCGCTCGCCGTAGCGCTTGAAGACTACTCTCGCACGGACGCTGGGGTCGTCTACCGTTTCAACTGGGTCTTCCCCAATGACAAGACCGGGTTTGAGGGCCTCGAATCTGGCGCCGACAAGCGCATCGGATTCTCCGCCGGCACTCCCTCCAAGAGCAACAAGGCCTCGTTCGCGCACCTCACCGACGATGAGCTGATGTGCAAAATCCTGAGCGAGCTGCGCGAGAATCCCCTCTACCTCCTGCCGCGCAAGGAACGCGTCGAGTTCTTCATGAACGCATTGCGCGCCAAAGGCATCGACGCCGACGCGAGCATGGTGCCTGCGCACATTGAAGAGGGCGCGCTTTCCTCCAAGAACAAAAGGATCTTCGACGCCCTGCTGATGGCTTACCAGGGCGACCTCGAGAAAGTGTTCCGTCACGTCCAGGTCGAGCGCTTCTTTTACAGCAGCCGCTACCGCACGGGCATCGCCACTGTGGAGCCGCAGATGTCCATCGACGCGCAGGAGCGCCAGTTGACGATGGACCGCAGCGTGCAAAACATCCCCACGGCGCTGCAAAACATCCGCCTGTTCGAACCGTCGGGCGATCTGGTCGATGCCAACCGTGGTTTTATAGAGTTCGCCGATCTGCTCAAGCGTCCGCTCGAGGCATTCAAGTATCTGCTCACCTCTATTGAGAAGATGAGCATCAACCTCACAAGCGGCATGGCCGATCTCGACATGATAATGATCGCGTCGACCAACGAGAAGCACCTCGATGCGTTCAAGGCAGCGCCCGACTGGCCCTCTTTCAAGGGACGCTTTGAACTCGTGCGCGTCCCCTACCTGCTCAGCAGCAAGCAGGAGATGTGCATCTACGAGGAAGACGTCAAGACCATCTCCAAGAGCAAGAGCATCGCGCCGCACACCGTGGAGCTGCTTGCAAAATGGGCCGTGCTCACGCGCCTGCGACAGCCCGATCCGGAGTTCTTCGATTTCCAGGCTCGGGGCCTTGTGGGTCGCATCGACCCGTACGAGAAGCTCGCGCTTTATGATGGCGAAGAGCCCAGTGTGGCTTTTTCCGAAAGCGAGAAAAACCAGATCAAGAAGTATGTGGCCGATCTGCGCCGCGAGTCGCAGATGTCGGTGGCCTACGAGGGCCGCTTCGGCGCCAGTCCACGCGAGATGAAGACTCTGCTGTACTTTGCTGCGCAAAGCCCCGAACGCGATCAGGTGTCGGCGCTTTCCGTGTTCGAGGAGATCGAAAAGCTCGCGCGCGATCGGACGGTGTACGACTACCTGCAGTTTGAGCCGCGCGGTGGTTACCACGACTACCGCGAGTTTCTCAAACACGTACGGGTCACTTATGCGCGCGCGTTCCAACGCGAGTTCCTGCAGGCGCTCAATCTGTTTGACGAGAAGCAATACGCCACCGCCTTTCAGAAGTACCTGCGCCATGTCGTTGCCTACATCAAGAAAGAACGCGTGGAGAACGACATCACCGGCAAGCTCGAGGAAGCAAGCGAGACCGTGATGGGCGAAATTGAAAACCTGCTCGGTGCAATCGACGACAAAAAAGAACACCGTGACCGGATGGTGTCGCGCATCGGAGCATGGCGCGTGGACACGGCCGTGGGCGAACTCGACATCACCAAGGTGTTCCACCTCGAACTCGCGACCATTGCCAAACGGATTTACGAGAGCAAAGAAGAACACATCGTGCGCGTGCGCGACGGCATGCTGATGTTTGGCTCCGAGGACTACGACAAACTCGCTCCCGCGTTGCGTTCCAGCTGCGAAGAGGTTTTTGGCAATCTGCAAAGCCGAGCCGGCTACACGAAGAAGACCGCTTGGGAAAGTCTTGTTTTTCTTCGAACTATTGCATCGGAGTAAAGAGAATCGTAAGTTGCACGCGGTCTGCGGATGCAGATCGCGTGCTTTTTTTCGCGCGGGAATTTTCGAGGAGCGGCGCGCGGGCACGTTTGACACAACTTCCGGACTCTCGGAGCGCCCCATGCCAAAAACGTCGCCTGTTACGTTGCTCGCACTCTTCTCGCTGTTTTCCGCTGCCACGCCTGCCCTTGCAGTCACCGATTCGAGCTTCAAGATGCCCGCAAAACTCGGCACCCTCACGACAGGCAAACCTGCATTCCTTTCCCTTGAGGACACGCGAACTAGCGCAGGCAAAGCCCTCATCGTTTCCTCTTTCAACCCGTTTGGATCCGATGGCCTCACGATGTTCGAGAGCATCGGCGATCACCTCACGAAGTTCAGCAGCGCGCAGGCCACGAGCCTTGGCTCCGTGCGTTGGCCCAACGAAGCGCACATGGCGCCCGACAATTTCATCTCCGAGGACGTGCTGGTTGTGGCAGGCGGATTCCTCGTGCCTGGAAAGGCCACCGGCGCCATCACTCTCGTGAGGCCGAGCGACGCAACGCACTTTCCTATCACCAAAGACAAGCAGGGATATTTTTACCATCGCACGGAGTTCGTCGACATGAACGGCGACGGGCGCCTCGACATCGTCACGGCCCGCACGAACAAACCCATCTTCGGTCCGTCCCAGGGCGAACTCCTTTGGCTCGAACAGCCTGCGACAAGCGCTCTCTCCTCCACATGGAAGGAGCACATGATGGCACAAGGACCCGACGTCCACTTCCGCATGGAAGACCTCGACGCCGATGGCGCTCAGGAAATCGTGACGGCCGATTTCTTCAGCAAGCGCCTCTCGCTGTGGTGGAAAGAAGGCGACACTTACGTCACCCGTGTTGTGGACGCCGACATCGGTTCGGCCTTTGATGTGGAAGTGGTGGACGTAAACGGCGACGGGAAAAAGGACATTCTCGCGACCAACCACGAAGGTGGAAGCGCGGGCGCTGTGTACGCCTACGAAATTCCTGCTGACATGAAAAAAGGCGCGTTCAAACGCCACGCGTTGCTCAAGGACATCGAGACGCGCCAGGCCGGCTTCCGTCAGGCTTCACCGGGTTCCGCCACATCATTTTTTCCGTCGAAAGACGACAAGGGCAAACCCGTTATTCTCGTATCCGGTGATGGCAGCCAGCGCGCCCATGTGCTCGTGGCGAAATCCGAGTCGGCCACGAACTGGGATTACGTGGAGTACGAACTGGTGAACGCTCAGAGCACGGTGGGCATGAGCGCCGTGGGCGACACCAACGGCGATGGCAAGGTGGAGATCTTCGTGCCAGCGTATGACAAAAACGTCATTCACGCGTTTTCGTTCGGCACCGGCAGCGCGAACTGACCTAAAGCTCACTCGTGCTCGAGTGGCTTCGCTTTGTCGTTGCCCTCGTCGGCGGCACGCACGCTGTCTTCGTCGATATAGGCAAGTGGCCACTTGCCGACCACGTCGCCCTGCCCCGAGCGCAGGATGCCGCCAATGACTCCGCCGAAATCCTGGCCTTTGAGCAAGGTTTCTTTTTCCTTGAGGGTGATGTGGATCTCTGCCACAAAATCCCCTGTGGGTGAGACTTGCAAGGGCACAAAACGATCCTTCAGCTCGACGCGCCCATCGGACAACGGAACGAGCATGAGATCGTATTTTTGTCCGGGCGTGAGCCCTTTGGACGGGACTTTCACCTGCAGGTTGTAGACGCCCGGCCCCGATGCCACATGCAGCGTTGGCTCTTCGAGCGAACGCGCGCCGAGTGCAACCGCCCTTCCGCTTGGCGCAACCGGTGGTCGGCCGGATGCGTACGCCGCATCGTGTTTGCGCAAGTGCACGAACAATTGTGCGAGCGGCGCGCTCTCGCCGTGCGTGCCATGCTGACCTTCCAAAGGCAGGACTCCGAGCAAAAGCGCAGGTGAAGCCAGAGCACGCTTGAAAACGAAGGCCACGCCACTCTCGGCGCCACGACCGCTTTCACTCTGATAGGCGCGAAACACCTGAGGCATGTCGAACACCCCCATCCATACGCCTTTGCCTTCGGACGTCAGGCGCGCAGGCGCCCACACGAAGTTTCCGTCGACGTTGTTTTGCAGACGCATGCCGACAAAGCCGGTGACGGCGCGCCCGCTCTCTTCGCGCATATCGCCCGTCACGCGGAACGTATAGGCATCATGGGTGCAGCAGGTGTTGACACCGTGCTCTGAAAGGCCCGAACGCACGAAGAGCTTCTCAAAGCCGCCAATACGCGGACGCACAGGCTCCACCAGCGAGAGCGGGCCGCCTTCGGCAGAGGGAAACAGCGCAACGGAGGGCGTGCCTTCGAGGTTGAAAAACGCGTCGGCCACCTCGGAGAAAGATGTGCCATTGCCGGCAATCGGCTTAGGAGGCTCCACTCCACTCGCCTCAGTCTTTGACGCAACGATTTTCTTGTCTGCAGATTGCGCCCCGCCCACC
>Ga0163152_10007318_pt1 | contig 12109 bp, 9 predicted proteins | sample OliLakLV19MP8IB2_FD_148635 | JGI IMG/M metagenome (GOLD analysis project Ga0163152, IMG submission 148635) | Freshwater microbial mat bacterial communities from Lake Vanda, McMurdo Dry Valleys, Antarctica - Oligotrophic Lake LV.19.MP8.IB-2 | ecosystem: Environmental > Aquatic > Freshwater > Lake... | reverse complement strand
CGACTCGCTGCTGCAGGGCAGAGACCAGGCGCAGTCACGCCAATCCCGCCGACTGTCGGGTCCCGCCGCAAGACGCGCCCGAAACGCTGCGACCGCAGCCCGCAACCGTTCGCGCACACTCCTTGCCGCCGCCGGTGAAGGAGGAGGGCTCGCGCGTGGTTCCGGTGAATTCGATACAGACTCGCTGACAGGCCAAAACGCTACCGGAGCCACAGACACACCTGAGACCACCGGCACCTCGTCCAGCGGCCAGGCAGGCGCAATAACAAAACCCGTCGCGCTGCCTCCCGCAAGCGTTGTCGCGAAGGGGCAAGGCGCGCTGCCTGCCCTTGTCGGCGGCAGCTACGGTTTCAGCGCACCCACTCCTTTCGAAGGCGTACCGAAATCCTTCGTAAGCCTCGGCCAGGCCGCGCCCGCATACGGCATCGTGGTGGAAAAACTCCACCACCGCCTCAGTCTGTTCCGCCTGCGCGAAGACGGCAGATACGAAGTAGTGAAGACATACCGCGCCATCACCGGAAAAGATCCTGAAGACAAAAAGACCACCGGCGATCTGCGCACGCCCGAAGGCATCTATTTCGTCACAGGGAAAATAGAGGACCGCAACCTGCCGGCGAAGTATGGACGTGCCGCGTTCACTCTCGACTACCCGAATATCTTCGATCTGCGTCAACGCAAGTCGGGCTATGGCATCTGGATCCATGCCACCGACGATCCGCGCCGCCTGCGGAACCCGTTCGACACGGAAGGTTGCGTGGTCGTGAGCAACGAGGATCTGATCGACCTTGAGCGTTACATCAAACCGTTCTTTGAAGTGCCCATCGTCATCGCCAAGGAAATGTCGAATGTGGCTGAGGATGCACTCACCACACCGCGCACCAAGGCCACGGAAATGATCGAAGGCTGGCGCCAGGCCTGGGAGAGCTCCGCATTTGACGCGTACATGGGTCACTACAGCAAGAACTTTCGCTCGCTCGGCAAATCACGCGCTGGCTGGCAGAAATACAAGGAAACGCTCTCTGATGCACGTGATGGTGACATCAAGGTGAGCATTTCGGAGCCGAAAATCCTTGCCTTCGAAGATCAGCTGCTCGTGGTTTTCCTGCAGGAGTACCAAAGCAAGACGCACCGCGATTTCGGGCGCAAATTTCTCTACCTCCAGTGGGAAGGCGACCGCTACAGAATCATCGCGGAAAAATGGTACAGGGAAAAAAAAACTTCAACGGCCGAGCGGACTCCCCGACCCATGACTAAAACCATGTAGTCCTGGGGATCCGGACCGGCCCACGCACGCAAGAAGTCACCATGCAGGCAACGAAACGCGGACGCCGCGACAAACGTCTCCACCTCATGTTCTTCGTCGACGCGGCGCGGTCGAAAAGCCTCACCGTGAGTCTGCGCGTGCTTGCCATCCTGGGCGCGGGCACCGCTCTTGTCGCTCTTGGATCGGTTGCCGCACTGTGGCACTCCTTTTCACAGATGGCTCGCGCGCGAGAAGACATCTCCTACATCCGTGAGCTGAAGTCCGGACTTCTTGCGCAGTCGGTGACCTTTGAACGCGTCCTGCAGAGCAACGTCACCCAGGACGACAAGCTCTCGCTGTCGACCAAGGCACGCGCGCTGGAAAAGGAAATCGTCGGCCTGGCAGCCGCACCGCTGTCCTCAAACTCCATCGAGATCAGGGACGCGTCCGACCTGCGCAAGGTCACCAACACCCTCACCAATCTCAACAAGGCCACCATAAATCTGGTGGCCGCTGGCGGGGGAAGTGACTCCCTCGTGCCGAGCGCGGACTCCGCCCCAGCCAATTCCGCATCGGAAGCGAAGCGCGCACGCGACGTTGCCTTATCAGAAAAGACCGACACCCAGGGATCGACCGATCACGATAGAACCACGCGCGGTGATGCGGCGCCGAGCCTGGATAAAAGAATCAATAGAACGGCCCCTTCGGGTGCGCACACGGCGCCGCCGTCAACGGCTTTGGCTTCTGCGCCCGATGGACCGACGGTCGTGACGTTCGAGAGCGTGTCGCTTTCCCACAGGCTTGTGGCGGACACTTCGAGTTCTCCAGCCACCGAAGCTGAGGCCGACGCCGAAGTCGATGAAACGGAGGCAGGCGGTGGCGAGGGCGAAGGAAGTCTTGTGCGCTTCCAGCTTGTGAACTCGAATGCAGCGGGCCAGCCACTGTGGGGCCGCGTGTGTGGTGTCGCCCTACTGGACACCGGAGTGGAGGCGCAGCCTGCAGGATTGCGCCTGAAGACCGTGCCCGGTGGCCTTCCCGAGCTTCCTGCGGGATGCCGGGGCGGGCAGACCGTTCGTTTTTCGAAACTCCGGCCAAGCACGCTTCAGTTCAAGGCGGCTCCGGACAAGATCCGCGCGGTGGCGCTCTATTTTTTTGAAGGCACCGAAATGACGTCGCATTCTCGACTCTGGAAGAACGACGCACGTTGATTCTCACTCAAGTCCCGCACGCACAAAAATTTCAATAAGGCAGCGTAAAGTAACAAAAAACCGAAATGCCTTGTCGTTTGTCCTAAAGCGAAATTTGCCGTCCTCCGATGAGTGACATGAGTCCCAGGAGGACAACAGCAATGGCAAAGCACAGGCACGTGGTTCTGGGGTACCTTGGCATCACAACCATGGTCGCGACGACGCTGGGCGGATACGTCGCCTGCGGTGCGCAGAAGTACCGTGTTCCCGTACACGGGACGGAGGCCGAAAAGGCTCCGGAACGCGCCAACACGGGCGAGGGCGGGGTACCATCCGCGGTGGGTGCAGCGGCAAGCACTGTGAACCTCGCGGGCGTACACAGCGCCGCAGGGTGGACAAAAAACCTCCCTGTTCGCTTCCGCGTGTCCGATGAAATGCCCGAGGCCGTGTCGGCGCAACTGCGCAGAGCGATGCACACATGGGAGGTCGCCGCGGGCAAACAGATGTTCGTGTTCGATGGCGTGGAGCAGCGCAAAGGCTCGAGCTTCAAGGATCTTTACGAGCCGCTCAACGACAACCAGAACAGCCACTACTTCGACTTCAACTGGGACAAGGCAACCGGCAAGCCTGCCAGCGTGCTTGCCACGACCATCTGGGAAAACGATCCCAAAGATCCGGCATCGATCGTCAAGGGCGACATTCGCTACAATGCGGAGTCATACATCTTTGGCGACGCCATCCGCGATTTTTCGGAAGGCAAGCGCACCATCGTCGACATGGAAAGCCTTGCTCTGCACGAGGTGGGCCACCTGCTCGGCCTCGCTCATGTCCACGAGAAGGAAGATCGCTACAGCGTGATGAACCCGTCCCTGTTCATCGGCGAAGGCATGATGACGCGCCGACTCTCCGATGGCGACATCGAACGCATCCGAAAAGTGTACGGCGTGGGAGACGCGTCGCTTGCGGCTGCACTCGAGCGCGCGGATGACTTCCCGGTGAACAACTAAACAGGGCGCGAGCGAGGAGAGAGCAGCCAGGCGTTGTGAATACGTTTGTTGCGAAAATCTTCGGGCAGCGTCTTGCTCGTGACATCTTCCAAAGAAAAGTCGGCGCCGAGGGAATCGGCGTCGATTTTGAATTTTCGGTTGTTGTTCGAGAAAAAGATCGTGCCCGCCGGATGGAGAACGGCGCCGCATGCGCGCAACAGATCGACATGGTGTTCCTGCACGTCGAAGTGTCCGTCCATGCGCTTGGAGTTCGAAAAAGAAGGCGGATCGCAAAACACGAGGTCGAAGGTTCGACCTTTGCGAGCGAAAGCCGCGAGCAGTGTCGCAACGTCTTCGCGGAGGAACTCGAACGCCGCCGCGTCCGCGTTGAAGCCGTTTGCCCGCATGTTTGTGCGCGCCCAATCCAGGTACGTGTTCGACAGATCGACCGAGCACACCTCGACGGCACCGCCCGCCGCGGCATAGACGCTCACCGAGCCCGTGTAGCAGAACAGATTGAGCACGCGCTTTCCACTTGATTGCGAACGCACCCACGCACGGCTCGCGCGGTGATCAAGAAAAAGACCGGTGTCGAGGTAGTCCGAAAGGTTCACTTCGAATTTGAGCCCTTGCTCCTCGACCATCTGCACGACGCCGAGCGCATCGAAACGTCCGTACTGATCTTCGCGCGCTTTGATACGACGGCGGATCTTCAAAAACACGTCGTCCCTGGGAATGCCAAGGTAGGCCGCAAGCTCCGAGCACACAGCTTCGCCGAGCCCGGCCTCGTCCTCAAAGCCCTCGTCGAACTGTGACACCACGGCCTTGGTGCCATAAAGATCCACGGTGAACGGGAACTCGGGGATGTCCTTGTCGTAGACGCGGTAGGCTTCGGTGCCGATGCGACGCGCCCACTTGCGCAGGTGCGCATGGTTCTTCTTCAGTCGATTGAGGAACATGGATTCCATCGTGGTCCGTTCAAAGAAAATTCACGTCGCCAGGATCGAGCACCGCACGCGCAGACGACGAGCCGGGGATGAGCGGCTCGTTTTCACCCAGCAGCAGGCAAAATTCAAGGTAGAATGGCCAGGATGTGGGCACGGAAAATGGCACCACCAGCACGGGTGCGCGCGCGGCGTAGGGAATTTCGAGACCGGCTCCCTGCACATTGCGCGAGGCCCCGGGCGTGATGACGATGCCCTGGTCGCGTCGAAACACGCGGCGGGCCTCGCCCGCGATGAGGTTCACTATCTCGAGCGCGGCGTCTCGCAGGAGCGAATCGGTCAGGCGATCGCTTGCATCGAAGCCAAACAGGCGCGAGAGCAGCGTCTCGAGTGTGTCGGGGTGCATGGAAAGGCAAAGTGAACCGCACACTCCGCCACCGCGGAGATCCACCAGGGCGTTGACGTCACACAAAGCAAGCGTGCCTTCTTTCAGGAACGGTTTTCCCGCTGCCACGTGCACGTCGCCGAGGCGCCCCACCACGTGCACCACCGCATCGAGGAAACCGCGGACAAGAAGCGGATCGAACGCCCCCTTGCGCACGTCTCGCGGGTTGAGGAGCTGTTCCACCTTGTCGAGCAGCGTGGAAAACGCGAACGGTTTGGCGAGCACAAAAGACGCGCCCGCATTCATGACCTTGAACAGCGCTTCGGGCTGCGGATGCTCGGTCATCACGATGATGGGCGAATTCCAGTTGAGCGTGTTGGTGGAAATCTTGGTGGTGATATCGAAAGCCGAAACGTCGCCCACATTGAGATCAAGGATGAACACATCGAAGTGCGCATCCTCAATCTGTGCCAGGGCCTGGCGTCCCGAGGCGAAGGCCATCACTTCGTGACCGACATCCTGCAGGCGCGTCTGCACGCTTTGCAAAAGCGACGCGGAGCCGTCGAGTAGCAAGAGCCTCGCCATGGAACGACCTCAGTGGGCGGAACCGTTAGAATTTGCCAGTGGTGTATTCTTCGAAGAGAGACCAGCAGCGGCTGTCGCGGCTGTAGAAGGCAAGCATCACCTTCTCTTCGTCCCACACCTTATAGACGGCGGATTTGTAAGTATAGTACCGCAGCCACAGGCCGCCACTGCGCCCGCTCACCAGGTTGTCGGGCGTTGGCATGAAGTCGTCAATAAAGTAACACTCACCCGCCTCCATGCGCATGAATGGGAGATTCACCGTGATGCCGAAATCCTTGCGCTTCTCGGGGACAATGGCGCACCCTCCACCCACCAGGACAAGCAGCACACCCGCGATCGCCTTGGATGCGGCGGTTCTCGCAAAGCGTTTTGCCAGTCCGATAGGTGATGCCATACTCTCTCTCCAAGCCGTGCGTGTTCTTTCCGCTTGTCGGAGCCCGTGCGAAGCGTCTTGACTGCGGAAGGTGCCCATGCGGACGTCAAAACCTCCTCTCCTCGTGCTCGCGGTCGCTTTTGCGTGCCTGCCGGCGTGCGCAAGCCTTTTCAGTGAAGGCACGGATGGCACAAGTAGCGGGGCGGGAGGAAATCCCCGCAGCGGACTTTCCGGAACCCGCGTCGACACCTGCAAACCGCTTGGCGTCACCTGGGAACTCCCAGGGCAAGTGCAGAACGTCGAAGTGTTCCGCAATGCGGGTCGCTGGGTGCTGGTGTACGAGACACTCATGCGCGTCGGAGCGCGTACGGTGTGGCAGCCCCTGTCGACCACTCTTGCGACCGATGGTGACGGCATCGCGGTGGGCGAGCGCAAGCTGCCGTTCATCGCGGATTTCCATGTGCAGAACGACGCACCTGGCAACACCTGGGTGCAGTACCGTGCCAAACGTCCGGGCAGCGAACTTTACAGCGCCTATGTGGAAATGCTCGACGCGCGCGAGGCCGACAAGCTGCGCCGCGTGCGCCTGCCCACCACTGCCTCGGAGTCTGTGCAGGAGGCGTGGCTGCTGCCCCTGTCAGGTGGCATGGCAAGCGTCGTGCTCCGTGTGAATCCCTATGGCGGCGCGGGCGATGAGACGACGCTGTTTCGTTGGTACTCGGTGAACATGATGAAGGAGCAAGGCCGCGCGTTGGGCGAGTTCCGGCAGACGGGCGACGTCCTCTCAAGCGCGCGCTTTGTCCCGCTCGCAAAGACCGGCGAGCCGGTGGCCATTTCCATCGTGAGCCGCAACCAGGATTTCGCCGCAAGCGATGCGAAGTACCAACGCGCCTCGTTTCGCCTCATCGCCAAACGTATCTTCTCCAAGGCGCGCGAAGAACTCGTGCTCCTCGATTCACAGGCACCACTCACGGGCCTCACGATCGATGCGCGCCCTGCGCAAACGGGCCCTGCGTCTGCCTCCCAGTCGCTGCTGCTCGCGTGGCTGCAGGAGCCTTCGGGCGGAACGGGCACGCTTGTGCAGTGGCTGTCACTGCGCTTTGCCGCCACCGAGAAGGGGTTCACCGATCTGAAGAAAATGTTGGCCACAAAGGGCGCGCCCAGGCCTCCGGTGAAGGGCCTGGAGGTGAGCCACGATCCCGTGCGGCTGCACTTTCGTCCCATGGTTGCAGGCGGTGGCAAAGGAGTGAATGCGCGGGTGGGACTTTCGTGGTGGACCGCGTCCGATGACGACTCCGGCTTCCTCCTCACGCAAGTGCAGCCCCCCCTTCCCGACATCACGCTCGCCGATGGACACGATTCACGAGGCCAGCCCCGCAAAAAAACACGGCCACCCCTCCTCGCCGTGTATTCACCCGATCGCAAGGCGCGTATCGTGGGCGTGGCCGAAGGCGCAGGGCCGCAGGGCCAGGATGTCCTCCTCGCCTTGCGGTCTGATGGGGAAAAGTCCATCGAAAAAGGATCGCGCATCACACTGTGCGCGGTGAATCCGCAGGGATAGGCAGGGAGCCGCTGATGTCGCACGCGTCGTACACACTTCCCGAACGCCCACGCAGGGCGTTCCTGCGGGAAGATTTCGACGCCTCAGACGCGGGCCACGTGCAGGAGGTCCTGCTGCGCCTCGCGGGCAACCACCCGTCGGACTTCCGTTCCGCTTATGAATGGTACGCACTGTTCCAGGAAGCCTCGAGCGCCATTTCGGAACTGCACACGCGCCTGGAACTCGGACTGCATCTCGATGCAGGCGACAAGGAAACAGAAAGGCGCTTGCGGCATTTTGACGAGAGCATCCTCGCGCAGATGCTCAAAGTGCGCGGCGCACTGATGGACGTGTACCTCGCCTCACCCTGGAAATTCGCGATGCACGGCGACGACAGGGGACGCATCCGCGCCGATTTCGAGAGCCGCAGGCGCTACGCGAAGCCAGAGATCATCGAGCTGCAGATTGCCGAGAATCAGCTCGTGCGCGACTACCGCGCCTTCATGAACGAAGCACAAGCGACGTTCGCACACCGTACCACGCCGCTGTCGGTGGTCATCGGCAAGCTTGCCGACAATGACGGCGAGATCCGCAAGGAAGCGTTTCTTTGTTACTGGGGCTTCGTGGAGCGAAACGAGAGCACCCTGCAGGCGATGTTCGACAAACTGCTTGCGAATCGGAACGCGCAGGCACACGCATTGAACATCGGATCGTTTGTTCCGTTTGCGTTCGCCGAACTCGGCCGCCTCGACTACGGCCCAGCGGAGTGCGCCCAGTTTTGCGACAGCGTCGCAAGCACCGTCGTCCCCGTGGCCACGCGCCTCGCTACCAAACAAGCTGCGGCGCTGAGTTCAAAATCCGTGAAACCGTGGGACGCCCAGGCATGGCCCGGGCTCGCACCCACCAACGCCCCTGCCGGAGGAAATCTGGTGGACATCATGCGCGGCTTCGGGCGCGTCCTCGGACGCATCCATCCTGCATTCGCGGGGCTGCTGGAAACGCTGCAGGCACATGGCCTCATCGACGTGGCGCCGCGTGCGCGCAAAAGCCCGGGCGCCTTCTGCGTGACGTTCCAGGAAAGCCGCATGCCATTCGTGTTCGGCAATTTTGCGGGGACGTTCAAGGATGCACTCACTCTGGTGCACGAGTTCGGGCACGCCATCCATGGCTACGCCACGAGCACCATTCCCAACGTCTTGTTGCGACATCCGGGCCTCGAATTTTGCGAGGTGGCGTCCATGGGCCTGGAGATGCTCGCGGCACCGCATTTTGACGAGTGGTGGTCAAACGACGACGAGGCGCGCCGGGCGCTTGGCTTCCAACTTTTCTCCGCACTGCAGTTTTGGCCCTTCATGGCGATGATCGACGGCTTCCAGCACGCCGTCTACGCCGAAAAAAACTCGACGGCCACCTCGCGCAACGCGCTGTGGATTGAACAGTCACGCAGGTTCAAGCCGCACATCGATTGGACGGGCTACGAGCGCTTCGAGGCGCTCGGCTGGTTCTCGCGGCCGCACGTTTACACTTCACCTTTCTATTACATCGACTACGGAATCGCGCAGCTCGGCGCCATGCAGCTGTGGCGACGCTCGAAGGTCGACTACGAAGGCGCCGTGCAGGATTATCTGGCAGGCTTGTCCTTGGGCGCGCAGCGTTCCTTGCCCGAGCTTTTCGCCGCCACGGGCTTGGAATTGGATTTTTCCACACGTATTCTTGCCGACGTGGTGGCCACTCTGGAACGTGAAATAGAGGCATGCCTGTGATCAGGGTGTGGCGGCGCGTGCGATGACGGCCGTGGGAAAAAAGGAAGAGTGAGAGGACAGCTGGATGCTCATCGAAAACGCCTCGCTTGCGCGCTTCAACGAGCGGTTTGCGCATGTGGAAAGCGCAAAAGCCGCTCTTTTTGGCTGGCGCACGCGCCATGCGAAACTGGCGGACAGGGCCGAGGAAAAACAGGATACACAGGATGAAAAAGACGCGCGCGATTCGGAAAGCGCGCTGAGCATTCGAGCGCAGCTGAGGTTGGCACTCGAAGAGTTTGCCAGTGAATGCGCGTCGATTTTAGAGTGCGAACCAATGCTGGCGGATTTTTGGGACGCCGGACGCGCCGAGGCATTTTTGGCGGGAATCGCTTCAGAGGCGACGGCAGCACGCGCGCTCGCCGAGACTTTGCAGGCAAAATGGCGCAACGCGCTTCTCAAAGCCGGCACGGAAACGTTCGACGCCCTTTCGCAACGTGAGACAACCGAGCTCGATTTTCTGCGCGCGCAGGAATCCTTCGAACCCTCGCCTGAGATCCTCCCGTGGCGCGCCCTTGCGCAACGCACGGGATTCGATCCACTCCGGCGTCTGATTCAGACGTTTCTTCAGTCCTCACAGTTTGGCACGATCACAGATGCTGCAGGCGGGTCGCATGCCGTGACCTTCGCAAACCACCGCGAGTTCCTCAAGCACCGAGACCACGTGGTGCGCGAAGGCGCATTCGTGTGCGCCGATGCCTTTGCCCGTAGGCACGCCGAAATGTTGTTCTCGGCGCGACGCGCGCGAATCCGTGCCATCTTGGAAACACGTGCCTTGTGCGGAGCCACGGATTTTCTTGCGTCCCACCTCGAAAAAAAACAATTGCCGGCCGGTCTGCCTGCGCTCCTCGAACCGCATTCAAAACGCGCCGCGCGCATCGGCTCCGCGTTCGTGAAAATCCTCGCCAAGCGGCTCGACCTTGTGTCTCTTTCCGCGGCCGACCTCGACGCGCCACTCAATGATCAGGTGACACCCACACTCGCCACCACATGGGAGGCCATCGCGCACGTGGCGCAGAGTTTCTCGCCGGACTGGGAGCGCACTGTGCGTGCCTGCGAAACATCCGGCACAGTGCTCGTTGATCCTGCTCAGGCGCGCAGTCCGTATTGGTACATGCAAACGTCCTACGAGGGAAAAGCGCCGCTTGTGCACTCTCCCTTCAAAAACGATCTCGAGAGTGTCCAGGCGACAGCCCATGAGATGGGGCATGCCTGCCACCTCACCCATCTGGTCCGCACGCGCGGCCCCTACGACGCGCAGCGCGTGCCGTTGCAGTTTGTGGAAATTTTTTCGCTCGCATTTGAAATCGCTACACTCAAACACTTGGCCGAAAACGCTACGTCGCTTGCTGAGAAACGCGCATGGCACCGCGCACGTCTCGATCAGGGCCTGCACTTCACGCGGCGGATGCTCCTGCGCGCACGCTTTGACGCCCTGCTTTTTGCCAAGGAAACGCCTTCGTTTGAAGAACTCGACCAAGCGCGCACACGTGACGAACACGACTCGTTCGCAGGCGCGTTGCCTCTCGAAGGCGTGCGCAACGCCACATGGCTTTTCGATTTTTTTCCAGAAGAGATGCCATTCTACGGGTTCGAGTATTCGCTCGCCTACCTGGTGGCATCGACGTTGGTGGAGCTCAAGCCACCACAGGAAACGTTTCTCGCGTTTGCCCAGGACGGCGGGTTCCAACCTCTCGGCAAGGCGCTGAGAGATCACTTTGCGCTTGACCTCGAAAACCCTTGTCTCTTCGATCCGGCTTGGGAGGCGCTCGAACGCGATCTGACTGCGTTCTCGACGTGATGGCGTTTTCGAACTGAGACACAAAAACAAACAAAAAAACGGCCCCGGGTGGGGCCGCTGTGCGTACGGCGCGGAATGCGCGCCCAAGAAGCAAAACGGTGCACGCTTACTTGCGGATACCGAGCGCCGCGATGGTCTTGGTGTAGCGCTCTTCGCCCTGGCCGCGGAGGTAGTCGAGGAGCGAACGGCGGCGGCTCACGAGGCGCAGCAGGCCGCGACGTCCTGCGAAGTCTTTTTTGTGGGTCTTGAAGTGCTCGGTGAGGTAGTTGATGCGCTCTGTCATGAGAGCGATCTGCACTTCAGGCGAGCCCGTGTCAGTGGGATGGGCCTGGAACTTCTTGACGGTTTCGAGACGGGATTCTGAGGTCAGCATGGTATGCCCTTCACTTGGAGTGAGTGGGTTGTGGATACGGGACGGATCTAGTGGGGGCGCTTGCCGCCCGGACCGGAGTCCTCCCATGGTTGCCCCCGCTTGCACGTGGGCCATGCGTGCTATCATTCCCCTTTGCCCTTGGCAAGGTGAAGCACGCGCCGGGCGCCCGGCCCACTCCCCGACGCTGGAAAGACGCACCATGGACACCACCGAACCCGCTCCCGAACAGATGCAAGCCCCCGCGCCGCGCCCAGCCGCGCCGTACCGCGTGGAAAAGCTCGCTAGCTACGTGCTGCGCTTTGTAAACCGCCTCAAGACCTCCGGCAGGTCGATCCACACGCTCGCGGCTTACCGCAACGACCTCTCGCTGTTTGCCGAATTCCTTGTGGAAAAAGGCTTCGACCCCCGCAGCTTCCAGGTGAACCTCAAAGAGGAGTGGGAGCACTACCTCAAGTCCCACGGACGCAACTCGGCGGCGAGTGTCCGGCGGGCGCTCATGAGCGTGCGCACCTTCCTTCATTTTCTGGTGGCCGAACGGATTGTGGAAAGTTCGCCTCTCCTCGAGGTGAAGTCGCCCCGCCAGCCCACGCACGATCTGCTGCGCTGCCAGCCTGCGCAGTTCCGCACGCTTGTGACGACACTCAGTGCACGTTGCCAGGAAGGCGACGAAAAGGCGCCACGCGATCTTGCCCTTGTGCAAATCCTCGGCGCCTGCGGGCTCAAGGCCACTGAGGCCGCACTGCTCACATGGGACGACGTGTTCCTGGGCGCAGCGGGCGAGGGCGGCAACCTGCGCGTGCCCGGAGGCAACGGAAGGCTTGTTCCTTTCGACCGCACGGTGCACGAGGCGCTCGACGTGTTACGTTCATTGCGTGCGCGGCTCGGCCTCGACG
>Ga0163152_10007316_pt1 | contig 12111 bp, 10 predicted proteins | sample OliLakLV19MP8IB2_FD_148635 | JGI IMG/M metagenome (GOLD analysis project Ga0163152, IMG submission 148635) | Freshwater microbial mat bacterial communities from Lake Vanda, McMurdo Dry Valleys, Antarctica - Oligotrophic Lake LV.19.MP8.IB-2 | ecosystem: Environmental > Aquatic > Freshwater >... | reverse complement strand
TACACGCCAGCTCGCAGGACGGATATTCCGTTTGCCGTCTGGGAAAGACTGGGTCACAGCGGACGAGTATCTGTCTGGCAATGTGCGCGAGAAATTGCGCGAAGCAAAAGCAGCGGCTGCGTTCGACAAAACATTTCAAGAAAACATCGCCGCGCTCGAGAGCGCCATTCCGCTCGATCTCAAATCCGATCAGATCCGCGCTCCGATGGGCGCAGGCTGGATTCCAACTCAGTTGGTTGAAAAGTTCATCGTTCATTTGTTACAGGATGGTGAATACAAAATAGCCTACATCCCGCACCTCGCGCATTGGGAGATCGAATCTTCCTATCTCTGGCGCGTCCCCGACAGTGTTGCAAGAAGCCGCTGGGGAACTGTGCGTACTCACGCACTGGACTTGATCGAGGCGGGATTGAACGCCCGCACCGTCACCATCTATGATGAAGTGGAAGGTGCTCGTGTGGCCAATCAGATCGAGACCGTTGCGGCGCAAGCAAAACTATCCGAGATCAAAGCCGAGTTTGAACGCTGGCTGTTTGATGATCCCGATCGCGCCGCGCAGTTATGTTCCATCTACAACGAACGCTTCAACGCCTTTCGCGTGCGCGACTATGACGGTTCGCACCTGAGCGCGCCGGGACTCAACCGCAAGATCAACCTGCGTCCGCACCAGAAGAACGCGGTCTGGCGCATCCTGCAAAGCCGCTCGACCCTGCTGCATCACGAAGTTGGGATGGGCAAGACACTGGCGGCATTGGTATCAGCCATGGAATCAAAACGGCTGGGACTGACCCGCAAGACCATGATCGTGGTTCCCAACCACATCACATCCCAGTGGAATATGAGCGCGCTGGCGGCTTACCCCGGCGCCAACATTCTCGCTCCCACTCCCGCTGACCTTAGCAAGTCGAAGCGCGGAGAATTTTTATCGCGCGTGGCCACCCATGACTGGGACATGATTATCGTGCCCTTCTCGTCCTTCAAACTCCTGCCCGTTTCTGCCGCGACGCAATCCGATTTCTATCAGCGTGAGATCGATACGCTGTTCGATTACCTCTCGGAACTCAAAGCGGACAAGTCGCCCACGCGCGCGATCAAGGAGATCGAAAAGAGCATCAAGCGTTTTCAAGTGAAGCTCGATACTCTGGCTGACATGCGCAAGGATGACGAGAAGACCATCACCTGGGAGGAGCTGGGCGTGGATATGTTGATCGTCGACGAATTCCACGCTTACAAAAATTTATATTTCTCAACTCGCATGACGCGCATCGCCGGGCTGACCAACTCGGACAGCCAGCGCGCATTTGATATGTTCGTGAAGTTCCATTGGATACAGCAGCACGGCGGCAAGGTCATCGGCTTGACGGGAACACCTGTCACCAATACCCTGGCTGAGTTCTTTACCATGCAGAGATATTTCCAGTTGGAGACTTTGCAGGAACTCGGCTTATCCCATTTCGATGCCTGGGCAAATCAATTTGCTCTGGCAGAGGCGGGCTTGGAGATGACCCCGGACGGCTCAGGCTTTCGCATGAACACGCGCTTTCGCAAGTTTGTGAACGTGCCTGAGTTGATGCAAATCTGGTTTCAAGTCGTTGACGCGAAACGCGTTGACGATAACTCCGGCATTGAGCGTCCCGACCTGTTCGAGGGCAAGCCCGTAAAGGTCCTGACCGATGGCGGACAGGCGCTGCTCGACTACGTCTCCTCTCTGGCAGAACGCGCTGAGAAAGTTCGCGCGCGGCTGGTGCGACCCGATGTGGACAACATGCTCTGCATCACCGGCGATGGCCGCAAAGCCGCGCTGGATTTGAGCCTGGTCATTCCCGTTCCGCCCAATTCCGCCATGCCGAAGATTGACGCGTTGGCGGATGTCGCGGCAGATATATATGAAGCAACAAGCACCGTAAAGGGGACGCAGATCATCTTTTGCGATCTGGCAACGCCGAAGGGGAAGTGATCAGTTGGCAGTTGACAGTGAGTAGTGGGGAGAATAGCGCTAATTGCAAAACTTCCCACTATGCACTATCCACTTTTTACATCTCCCTTCTCACTACATTTGGAGGTATTTCATTTATGAATAAGACTATTGAATTGGCGGAGGACGCCATTCTCATCGGCGAAGAAACTGCTGAAGAGCTGGCGTGTACCACCAACATCTACACCGAGATCCGCAAACGTCTCGCATTGCGCGGGGTGCCAGCGGAGCAGGTTGCATTTATCCACGATGCCAAAACACCCGAAGCGCGCGCGCAATTATTCGCCGCGGTCAACAAAGGCGAGATCCGCATCCTGATCGGTTCAACCGAAAAGATGGGCACGGGCATGAATGTACAGGAGCGTTGTATCGCCATGCACACCATCACCCCGCCCTGGCGTCCTGGCGACATCGAACAACAGGTTGGACGGGTACTGCGGCAGGGCAACCTGTTCCCGCAGGTCTTTCAATTTGTGCATGTCACCGAAGGAAGTTTCGATGCGTATGTCTGGCAGCTGCTGGAAAACAAGGCAGGCTTCATTGCCCAGATCGCGCGCGGACAAGTCACGAGCCGCGAGGTGGATGATGTGGACAACACCGTCCTGACCTTCTCCGAGATCAAGGCGCTTGCCTCTGGCAATCCGCTGATCATGCAGAAGATCGTCATGGACGCGGAACTTGCGCGATTGAGTGCGATTCGCGCCTCGTGGCAGTCCTCGCAGTCCGGTGTGCGCGGAAGTATGCGCGGCATTGAACTTAAGAAGGCGGAGGCGGAAAACAACATTGCTGTTTATCTGGAAGCCATTCAGCAGCGAGACACAAACACCACGGAAAAGTTTTTGATCCAGTTGAAACCGTCCATCGATGGGGACATTCTGGAAGCTGAGACTGACCGCGAAGCCGCAGGACGGAAAGTACGCCTGCTGGCCGCTCACGCCGCGATGCGGTTGGCAGGCAGGGGACGCAATGAAACATTCATTGAGATCGGTTCGTATCGAGGCTTTGCTGTCAATGTGACCGCCTCGACGATTGACGATTTCAATCAACCGATTCCGCAATTGTTTTTCAGGATCGGGAATGAAATCGTGCTGGTATCTGCCGAGACAGAAGTTGGTGTATCGCGCAGTATGGACATCCGCCTGAACTCGCTTGAGAACATGCTGGAGGATGCGCAGGACCGCATACGGGTCGCGGAGGCAAAGATCGCCGCCGCAATGACCGAGATGAATCGTCCCTGGGATCACGACAAAAACTATCTTGAACTCCAGGAGAAAGTGAAAAGCCTTGATGCTTCCTTGAACAAGGATGTTCAAGTTCCGCTCGTTCCGCTCGTGCCAACACCACAATCCGCCCGTGAACTCATCGCTCAAAAAAGCGACACTTGCGCCGCACTGCGTGCAACGCAGTGCAGGTGTACAGCAGACGAAATGCGAAAAGCCCTTTCCGCCATGCGCGCCATGCTTGCCGATCCCGGCATCGTGCTGCGTTTTGCAGGACAGAACGATATTCTGTCAGTGGAGGGACTGGAGGTGCTTGGCAAGGAGATCGAGGTCAAGCAAGCCCTGTTCGACTTTGGGGCTGCGCTGGTGCAGTTCGATTTGTTCGGTGGTTTCGTGGCAGCACCCACGAAGAAGAGCCGCCGTCGTTAGTAAATATTGGGAGGGCAATCTGCCCTCCCTTCATTGAAATGCTGCAAGTTTAAACAAAACAGCAAAACCTCTTTCAGGGTTTTGCTGTTTTACCGCTGGATGAAAACAATTAATTGTCAGAAGATATGATTTACCCTTTGCCTAAACCACTAATTTCGTCTATGATTTCTACACCATCAGACGGACCTTTTGAGCCAATGTTTTGGAACTTCTCTTTTGCCCTTTCATATCGAATAGGATATCTTTCCTCAATCTCTTGCAGAGATTGTTTGGCATTATGATTTTTTTCTCGCGTAGACATGCGGAAAATCACCGCAGTTGCGGCAATTCCCCAATCTTCATCATAATCTTCTTCATGTTTTGCCGCATTGTATATCCTTTCTTGTGAAGATTTATCCGACAGATTAAGTGATTGAAACCAGTATCTATATAGCGTCTCTTTTACTTGGCTGTCTCGTAAATTTTTCCCCGAAGTATAAACGGCGGATTCCACAGATTCGATAGACGAATCCCATATTCCATGGTTGCTGCACAATTCCTTAACAACATCCCGCCATAGAAACTCAACAACTGTATGACGCGGGGGTTTGCCTGGCAATGCGCGAATGCTGATGTTTATTAATGTCCCGTTGACAATCCATTTTACAGGTATGGGCTTCAAATTTCCGACAAGCATCTCGGCAACAAGCGAGTCCTTGTATTTTCTCTTTTTTCGCAGGTCATCGCATATTGACACGACAATGGTTTCAACATCATTTGGGAACGCTTTGATTAGTCTTGCAAATAGGTTCCCCCCATCTTCTTTTGTTACCCAATCACGACATTTTACAAGAACAGTTTCCATATCCTGAGTATCACCTGTCATCAAAATAATGGAATAAAAATCTAACACGGCGGCATTGTCAAGATTTTTTTCGGCTCGTTTTACATGCTCTCTTAGATTTGCCGTATCGTCAGGATTTGGCTTCCAGTTGAGTTTTTCTAAAGCGTTTATAGCAATGGCTCTCGGGGCAGGGAAAGGATTTTCGATCACTCCTGCCTGAAAAATAAGACGGCTTGCCGCGTCATTATCTTTTGCAACACTTACCATCATATCGGACATCAAGTTTCGTAATTCTTTATCGCTTTCGACTTTCTTCATCCATGTATATGTCGAATTAATCAGCCCAGGCAATGCCCAGGCGCCTTTTTCAATGATTTCTTGTTTAAGAACCTCTCTCCTTTGCCTGTTGGTGCTTAATAGCTCTTTAACTTTTTGCTGGATCTCAAGCACACGGCTTGGATCCCCGTGCAAATCCGCGAGCTCAATTTCGCCAGCTTCAAATATCTTTTTCATCTTCCGCCTCCTGCGTAAATTCATCGTAACGATATTCAAAAGGTTTTTCCTGATCTTCTTTCAACCAAACATAAACCCAAGGCACTTTTGTATGATCTTGTTTATTCTTGTTTGTGTACAACATTTGAATCCAAACAGGCGTATCTTTATCGCAAGTTTTCTTCAGGTCAATAGAAAGCCCGCCTTGGTAAATCAGCGAGGTTTCTATCGGTTGATTCTTGGAATCTTCCCCCGCAAATATTTGGATTTTCAACCGTTTTGACTTCGAAGTTAATTTATATCTTTTTCTTTCGCCTGCGTCCGCATCACTAGGTAAGATCAGGTCAAATGTTCCGTCTTCTAACCAAACGTAGTAAGCATCCGCCGCGTTTTCTGTGAGCGAAAACTCCGGATATTTTTGGCGCAAACAACTATAAACTGCTGCTCCCGCAACTACGGCATGATCGGACGGGTTAAACGTCCACACCTTATCGTTAGACTTCCAATATTGCTTGATCGCTTCTTCAACAAGTGGCAACCGTGCCATCCCACCAACAATTAGTACCCCTCTTGTATCCGGAGGATTTAATCCTTTTCTCGATAACAAAGCACGTAGAGGTGTAATCAAGTTTTTTTGCGACAAGCTATTCGTGTCGTCCGTTAAGTCGCGTACAATATCTTTATATTCCGCGATAGTTAATTCACCTTCCAGTGAATACGGCTTGCCCACAATCATTATGGGTTTTTCTTCTTGTCGGTAAAAGTAAGTATCATCAACATCGTCAAATAATGCGTTCGATTGCTTTTCAATAAGATCACTCATTTCCTCTTTTATCTTTTTTGCAAAATTCATCAATTGCAATCTGACCTCTGCCCGCTGGCGCGGTAATAAGACGGTTTCCTGGAGTTTAGGGATTTTTTCCATCAGCCGTTTGGAGAGTTCTTCCGCCAACTTCAAGTCAAAATCTTCGCCGCCAAACGGGTTGTATTTGCTTATTTCTTCTACAGTGATCCGCAAATCCGCCAGTCCCTGAACGGGTTGTTTTTTGGGTTCAATAAATACGATTGTCAGATCCAGAGTTCCGCCGCCAATATCGTAAACGACAATACGGTGTTCTTTCTCAAAATCCAACTTTCTTACTTCCTTTGGAAATTCAAACTCTCTGTTCAAGAATGCCAACATCGCGGCAATCGGCTCGCTGATAAAAAGAGAACCGTCTTCTTTTTTGGGGTAAGGAATTCCTGACTTATCGCAAGCAATCTTAAGCGCCCGCAGAGTATCGGCGCGTTGATTACTCGTAAAACTTGCAGGAACGGTTACTGTAAAAATTATTTTATCAAGCGGGAATTGTTTTTTTCCTTCCCGTAATGCTTTCTCCAAATACAAAGCGGATATCTCAAAAGGCTGCTTGTTAATTTCAGGCAAAATGATACGCCTTCCCATTTGCCGCTTAACCGCCCTCACAAGCCGGGAAGGATTCTCGGAACCTAGATTTTGCGCTTCGAGTCCCACAACCCATTCGCCGTCCTCTTTAAGATAGGCTAGAGACGGCAGGTAGTCCAACTCTGTCTCTTTTCCGCTTCCGTCATTCTGTTTTATGGGAAAAACCTTTACAGAGATTTTATTGTCTGCGCCTTGTTGCGCTCTGGCAATTAAGGTGGTTGTGGTGCCAAGATCAATGCCAAGATAAGTTTCTGTCATCTTTTATCTCCTATATATTCCCTATAACATGTCGGGAAAAATGTATCTGCTTTAATCTTTCCAAAACGTCCGTTGCATCTTTAATTTTCTCTTTCCATTCGAAAATCTGAAACTGTATCTGCTCCAGCTGCTGTTCTTTCCACTGCTGCCCCCAATACCTCCCAAAAAATACAATCCCGATTTTTTCGAGGTGTTCAGGTTTCATATCAATATCAATGGATTTGTGTTTTTTGGGACGCACTTCTTCAAATTTATTGTCTTCCCAAACAAAAGCCTGTTCTTTTGAAGAATCGCTATATTTATATTGTATAGAATCGCCCTCTTGGGGAAATCCTTTTTTTACATCCCAAAGGGCGTAGGCTTGAATTTCACCGACATCGCTAGGCTGAACGATGACCTGACATTTTCGTCTTTTCTTTTCCGAAAACTTTTTCAAGAAATCATCCAAACCGTCTCTGCTAACCAAAAACAATAAGTCTTCCGGGTGTTCTGTCAGGATTCCTTTAAGTAGAGTGTCTACAACTTGTAGTAAAGGTCTTTCAATTTTATCTAAATCCTCTGATAATAAATCAAGCAATATGTCTGTGTCGGGCAACCCGCCCTTCTCTGTATTGGGTAAGCCGCTTCGTTGTATTGGAATCCAGTCTTTGCCTTTTTTAAAGCAAGCTAAATCTGCTTCATCCACAGATGTGTAATTTCCCTTTTTATCAATAAAGGTTTTCAAGAGTTGAGGAATCCATCGCGGCTTTCCATTTTCTTCTGTCAGTAGCCCGGCAGAGCATAACCCATTCCGAAGATCAACAACCAAATCCATGTTTACCTACCTTTATCTATCGGCTTTTTCGCAGGCGCAAAAAAGATTCTTGCAACTCGTTTTGCGTAAAGCAAATCTTACCCACAATTTTCAGGGGAGGATATTCGTTTTCGAATTCTCGCATCGCTCTTTCGTATTCTTCTCGAATTTGCTTTACAAGGCTTTCATTCTTTTTTTGAAAATCGGCTAATTCCTTTTTGCTCGCTTCCAATAGATCGTCACTCATGGCTTACCTCAGAATCAGATTGTTCCGCTGTTACAACGGCGGGAAGTAATATCTCTGTCTTAAGTTGCCAGCCCCTTTGAATAATCCTGAATGTCTTTTTGCCTACGACTCCCGCAAACGGAATTTCAACACCCCAATCATACCTGTTTTTTAATTCAAGAATATCCTCGCTACTCGCGTCCAATTCAATAGTCTCTCCACTTGGGAAGGGTCTTGGCTTTTCGGAAAACGCCTTTTCCATCCACGCCAGCAGGTCTTCATAAACTGCTCGCGGCGTTAATCCTTGCGTGTTTTGAGGTTCCCGCCCTGCAAGATTCGAAACCTTGCGAAGCATTCCAACAAGCCCTCTTGCCCATTCTTGCGCAAAGATCGCTTTCTCCTTTTTCATCTGTTCTTTAAGGTTTTCATTGTCGGCGCGGAGCTCTCCAATCGTTTTTTCAGCATTCACAATATTCTCAGCTAATCGGTCGTTCTCCTTACGCAAGTTCTCGACTTTGCTGTTTGTCTCACTGATTTCAGATTCAAGTTTTGAAATTTGATCAGTCTTCTCTCGCACTTGAGTTTCAAGGCCGGTAACTCTCTGGCTCAGGTCGCCTTTTTCCTTGTTCGTGTTCTCGACTCTGCCATTTGCCTGATTAATATCAGATTCAAGTTTTGAGTTCTGCTCAGCCTTCTCTCGCAACTGATTTTCAAGGTCAGCAACTTTCTGGCTCAGGTCGCCTTTTTCCTTGTTCGTGTTCTCGACTCTGCCATTTACCTGATTAATATCAGATTCAAGTTTTGAGTTTCGCTCAGCCTTCTCTCTCAACTGATTTTCAAGGTCAGCAACTCTCTGGCTCAGTTCGCCTTTTTCCTTATTAAACTTCCGGGCTTGGGCTTTCAGAATTTTGATTTGGTTACCTAGATCTATACTGTCAGGTTTTATTTTTTTGCTTTTTTCCGGCAATTTGACTTTAGCTTTCATTGCGACTGTTTTTATTATTTGATCTTGCGTCTTTTTTGTTTTTATTGGTATCTGTTTTTTAGGCATTGTATTACTCCTTGTTGGGAAAACTCATGGTAAATCCCATTTTACCGAGGGTAGAAATTAACGAACTTGAACTGCCGTGATAGGTATAAATCTGCGGACATGATACCCAGGACGCCAGAGCCATGCACTCGCCCCAACTCGAGTGAGTAAATATATTGCTCGTTTTCAATGTGTATTCTGCGGCATCGGGTGCGGATTTTTCAGAAGCGATAACAATGCCGTTTTTGGGCGGTATTCCGCGCCATATTGGGGTATTTTCAAGCCAGATACCATCTTGATTTGCAAGTTCGCGCTCATAAACTCTTGTTACATTTTCCAAACTTTCATCGAAATATACCTCTTCAAATTCAGACAATCCCCCTGCGCGTTGGGAAAGGGCAATTGCCGTGTACGCCTCTTGCGCCTGTCCAAAAGATTGTAGTGGAATATAAATTCTATCCCCACCAAAGTCATATAATTCTTCAAGAAACTTCATGTGATTGAAGCGTAAATCGGCGAAAGGAAAACTACCTAGCCCTGCCTCGTCTGTTGCAAGAATAAGAATCGAACTGTCTATATTGGGAAAGTCAAAGCCTGGGCAATCTCCAATTTTTCTGGCGGCAAAATCGCCGGTAACAAGCACCGTTTCCCCTTGAATTTCAATTTCGAACATTACCGCCCCAAGCAGATGTCCAGCGCGATGAGTTCGAAGCTTAATCCCCCGTAACTCCCCTGCTTCGTTGAGGCGCATCAATTTTGAACTTTGGGCATAATTATATACGCCTCGCATTTTCATGAATTCCGCGGTGATGTTGCTCATTACAACAAGGCAATCAGGGTATTTTTTTATCGCCGCATCCAACCCTCCGACGTGATCATAATGAGCATGGGTGATCAAAATCAAGTCGGGGCAAGTTTCTGGGACAGGAGCCGATGGACCCGGATCAATCAGAATGTGATAACCGGCAACTTCAATACTGATTGTGGAATTCCAACCCGCTATCTTCCAATTCAAGGAAGCTGGTTTTCTTTTTGGACGAATTTGATCCAACCACCAACCCTTATCTTCAACAACATGAGGAGCAACCTTCTGCCAGGGAATGCTTTCTTTTTGGATAAGCAAATTTGCATCGGAGCCTGAGAGATTTCCATCTTTTAGGGCTTCGGCAATGAGCCGAAGATCTTCGCTCTTTGGAGAAAGATAAGGAATATTTTTTGTCATCGGTCTTCTCCAGTTGACTTCGATATACTATAAAACACATCCCAAGCCTCGACCAGTTTTTTCGCTGCCTGAATCTCGTCGGTCGCTTCCAGTGAACGCGCTTCTTCCATCAAAGCGGAAAACTTTCCCAATCCAAATTGCGCGGCTTCGCTGGATATTGGAATCGTAGTTTGTGTCCGCACTGCAATCTCCACCAATAAAGGAATTGCATATTTTGGATATGAAGCGCGTAACGCTTCAATGCATTTTTTTGTAAATTCGTCTATTTCCCCTTTATCAAGCGCCAGACGAATAACTTCCACCCATAATGGAGACATGGTCAACTGGGGTAACGCAACCAAAAAGTGAACGGCGCTCTCATTTACTTTTATTTTTTCTTGAAGCGATTTCAGTTTTTTGTTTTGGGTGGCAAACTCGCTTTTGATTTGCGAAATTACATGCTCGCCTTCTTTTATTTTAGTTTGCAGACTTTCATATTCTTTCTTGATTTTTTCCGATAAATCTTTTTGATTTCTCACGTCTGCTAATAGTTCAAGTCGTTCATTACGCAAACTATCAATTGAACCGATTTGCATGTTTTCTGAAATCAAGCTCTCGATTTGCTCAATATATTTTTGGACAACACGTTTTTTTTCTGTTAGCGTGTCATCTTGAATCCCGATTTTGTTGTATGTTCCCAAGGCTTTTTGATAAGATGATTTTGCTTGTTGTAACTTTCCATCATCACACGAAAATTTTGCTTGAATACCATGAAAATCCGCCAAACAGAATAAATACTGTATTACGCCTTCAGGATTAGAGTCTTTGGTTTGATCGCCCCATTTATTTAAGAAACTGCTGCAAATTTTCTCTAAGTTCATTTTCTTGAGTAGAGGATTTGAAAACGCAGAGATAAGTGCTCTTGTACAAATTGGAATATCAACTTCTTTAGAAGAATAATGAACATAGCGAAGTAATTTCTCAACTTTGTCACTATCTTTCGATACAGATATGTAGCGAACTATCTCCTCTTTATCGGTAAACGATAAGGATGCCCATGAAAACTTCTGCGTAATTTGCTGAGAAGTGTCGCCTTTTTCAATTTCCTCAATGATTTCGCCGCTCAAAGTTGCTTGGGTCATTATTTATTCACCTCCAATGCCTGGTTATGCATCAGCATCCCAATCCCTATTCATATCGTTGTACGATACACCGTTTTCGCAGTATGTATCGTTATATACACCGTCAATTACACCTGATGGAGATTTTCCCCTGCGGCGATATTCTGCGTTCCGCTCACCGGCGGTAAATTGTCCGCTTTTATAAATTGCCGCTGTGGTGGGGTATTCCCTAATTTTAGGCGTGTCACTGTAATGGGTTGTTATCGGCTTGGTCGGAACAGTTTGGGGAATTTGCGTCAACGCAGGCGGGGCAGACGGGATAGCTTGTTTTGCTGGATTCCGCTTTTTACTGGATTTGTTCCTGCCGTGCGCAATAATCAAAATTACAAGCGCGATAAATGACAGTGAAGCGACAATAAGTGACATAAACATAACAGATGTAAGAATAACGTCCATTTTTCTCCTGTTTGTCTATGAGGCACGTACAGTTAGGTTTCGGCGGGAAATTCCATTTTCAAGCCCAACTTTGGGAACATCATTTATATTATAAAGCCAATTCCAATCAAAATTAAATAAATTTACCAGGAGACCGTGCCGCATGTATTGAACCTCATCGTTCAGGACATGCGCTGCGGCCTGTTTTTTAGTCCGCTCAATCTCATTTCAGGAGGTACGTCACAATGACACCTAATTTTCAACGCATCAAAGATGCGCTCACACAGCACTGCCTTGATTCTCTCGGCAATGTCTACACCATCACAGTCGATGACATTGTGGATTACATCGAAAAGGAAATATCACCAGCCTTGAAGGCGAATCTCGCCGCGCTGGATGAAACAAATCTCGCTATCGAGATCGCTGACGCCATCGGCAATGTCGGGATCATGGAACTGATTGAAACCGCAATTTGTGAAACGATCAAGACACAGATCGCCATCGCGCGCGAAGTAGTCCTTGAAGCGCAGAGCGAAAGTGAATTTATCGAGGCATTGATATGATCCAGGATAATTTCATCACAGAAGCTCACTGTATCGCATCTGCCTGGGCGCGGAACTTGCTCAGCATTCCCGCCCATCAATGGATCATCTTGGACACTGAG
>Ga0163152_10007315_pt1 | contig 12111 bp, 10 predicted proteins | sample OliLakLV19MP8IB2_FD_148635 | JGI IMG/M metagenome (GOLD analysis project Ga0163152, IMG submission 148635) | Freshwater microbial mat bacterial communities from Lake Vanda, McMurdo Dry Valleys, Antarctica - Oligotrophic Lake LV.19.MP8.IB-2 | ecosystem: Environmental > Aquatic > Freshwater >... | reverse complement strand
GGATCAATGACGGCATGGGCAAGTTCATCGCGGAGAAAACCGTCAAATTGCTTATCGCGCACGATCGGCCGGTCAAAGGCGCCAAGGTCCTGATCCTCGGCTGGACGTTCAAGGAAGACGTGCCCGATATCCGCAACACGCGGGTGATCGACATCTATCACGAGCTGAAATCCTACGGCGTGGACGTCAGTTGTTACGACCCCGAGGCCGATGCGGCCGAGGTGAAACACGAATATGGCCTGGACCTCGCACCCTCGGCCGAAGCTGGCGCACCATTTGCGGCTGTGGTTTTGGCCGTTAAGCATAAGGCATTGGTCGCCGGCTTTGGCCCGGCTAAGCTCGCCGAGCTTGGAGGAGGGAAGTTGCCGCTGCTAATTGACGTGAAAGGATTCCTCAAATCGGAGGTCACAAAATCGCACGGATTTTCACATTGGCAGCTCTGATCCAAGTTAGATTACTAATCTCATGATTTACCTGCTTGGAGGTTCCGGTTATGTCGGTGCGGCTTATCAGGCGCTGCTTACGCGCAAGGGCCTGCCTTTCCATAATATACGGCGGGCCGACTTCGACTATACTAACCGCGCCGCACTGACCGAACTGCTGCAGCACGAAAAGCCCGCCTTCCTGATCAACGCCGCCGGTTACACTGGCAAGCCGAACGTCGACGCTTGCGAGCTCCACAAGTCCGAGTGCGTCATGGGCAACGCCGTCCTCCCCGGCACCATCGCGCAGGCCTGCGCCGACGCCGGCGTGCCTTGGGGCCATGTCTCTTCTGGCTGCATCTACACCGGCTCGCGCACCGACGGCGCCGGTTTCACCGAGACCGACACCCCGAACTTCACCTTCCGCACGAACAACTGCAGTTTCTACTCCGGCACCAAGGCGCTCGGCGAAGAAGTCTTGGCCGGCGCGGCCAACGTCTATGTCTGGCGACTTCGAATTCCCTTCAACCAAGTCGACAACCCGCGCAACTATCTCACCAAGCTGATCCGTTACAACACGCTCCTCGACGCCGAGAACTCCATCTCACAGCTCGATGAGTTCGCCGCCGCCACCGTTGCCTGCTGGGAAAAGCGCGTGCCCTTCGGCACCTACAACGTAACCAACCCCGGTCACGTCACAACCCGCGGGGTTGTCGACCTCATCAAGAAGACCTGTGTTTCGAACAAAGACTTCCAGTTCTTTACAGACGAAGCCGAGTTCATGCGCACCACCGCCAAGACCCCGCGCTCCAACTGCACCATGAACTCCGCCAAGCTCGCCTCGGTCGGTATCACGATGACCGAGGTGCACGAGGCCGTCGAACGCGACCTCCGCCGATGGGTTCGGGAGGGCTGAGTGATCATGCGGCGCCATTCCTTCATTTTGGGTATTTCGTTTATTTTCGTAGCTGGAGTATTCTACTTGGCCGGTGAAAAAAGTGGAGCAGGTACGCGGGCTGCAGCAGGTAGAAATGACTTGTTGGTTGAAAGCGTCGCACTTCTACGGAATCTCAACACATCGGCGCTGCCTTCAGGCATCAGGGTCTTCGTTCAAGGCTACTACGCTCCCGGTGATGAGGGCGGAGGAACGTTTACTTGGTCGCGCTCCCCAAGTTTGAAAGAGGATGGAGGGTTGATTTTCAGTTCAGCGCGAGGCTCGGGCTTTTGGGTGCGTAGCGTGGAGGGAGCAATTAGTGTCCGGTGGTTCGGCGCAAAGGGTGATGGGGTCGCAAATGACCAAGCTGCCTTCAGGAGGGCCCTCGCGGCGGCTGCAGGCCGGCGATTGCGAATCCCTGCTGGAAACTACCTGCTTGAGGGCGAAACCATGACCATTGCCCCTCATTCCACGCTAGTTGGCGATGGCAGGGGGAATACCACATTGTCGCGCCGTTCCGACTCGGACTTGTTTGTTATTGGTGAAGGCGTGGCACTATCTCAATTGGGATTCGTTGGAAATGGAAACGGGCGAGGAGGCGGTTGTTTTGTTTTTAAGGGGGCAAGCGGGCGGCAGTCACTCCGTGAGATCCGCGCAGTCAATTTCGACGGTCCGGTCCTTTATTTTGAGCGTGGGGCAGGCTCACAGTTTTCTGCCTCCAACTGCATATTCTCTCGGTTAAATGCTCCCACGGGATCGGAGCGCTACGCAGTGGTCATCGACCCAGCACAGCAGTTGTCGGCGGTTCCTAGGAAATTTGAGTTGATTGAAACGAACGGGCAATGCGCTTTTGATTTTGGCGGGTGCAACGACGTCTTCATTAGTTCTTCGTTCTTGGGTGACTTGAAGTATTCGGACGATAGCAGAGGCGTGCTGATTGTAAATTCACGAGTTGCGAATCAGGCGATCCTGACCGTGCGCGGGCATAACAATGCGCTGGTCCTCTGCAACTTGGCCCCGCAAGTGATTCTGGCTAAAAATGCGGACAATGTTGTGATTGGTCCGAATAGTTATAACCGCACGCCGCTGCTCGACCAAAGTGGCAATGGTCGGAACTTGGTTTTCATGGCCGAGCAGGACTACACTCCTGATCTGTCTAGTGGTGGAGGCGATTCTCGACTCGGGAACGGCACTATCCGCGGGTCATACTCACGGCAGGGGGCGGTGGTTTTTGCGACGATCGAGCTTATCTTGGGCTCGGACACCGATCTCGGCACATCGGAGTTGCGTTTTTCTCTGCCTGTTCCGGCTGCTAGCGGCTTGGTCCAATATCCAGGGCAGGCGGTGCTGATGCACCAAGGCGCCCAGTTCTCCGCGGTGGCTCAGGTGGTGGAGGCAAAGGGCTATATCCTGCTCATTCGGGATGGCAGTGGCATAGTTAGCGGCCGGAGCCCGGTTGTCTGGGCTCCGGGCGACACCATCCGCATCAGTGTCGCCTATTTGCTATGAGTCTGGGCAATTCTCCTTAAACGCCCAGTGCGCCAGATGATCCAGCCGGCAGTCCTACTCTCGCCAAATGTTCGGTCAACGATTGCGTTGGGAGTACAGGTCCAAAGCGCGGCACTGGCTTGGCCTGGGAGAACGCCAGAAATAGAAATGTTCAACTCGGCGCACATCTAATGCGGCTGTTTAAAAAACTGACTGGTGACGAAAAAACTTCAGTCATTCTGCTCCCTCCGCTCATCCGATTTGCCGGTGGTCTCGGCGGAGGTATCATGCTGTTATATGTCGCCTCCCGCGCTCGGCTTGAGCCGGAGTTTTCGCCTTTCGTATATCTTCAAAATCTCGCCGTATTGATCGCCACTATATCGAAGATGGGGATCGACACCCTTGTGGTGACTGATGCCAACAAGGAATTCAGGCTTGGGGCAAAGGGTAGCGCGTTGATGTTCGCGGGGTTGGTGATCTGCACCTGTTCTTTTGTGGGACTTGCCGATTCCGCAACCTGCGTTGCCTCTTTCTGTTTATCTGCCCTCACGGTGCAGAACGCACTGAAGACAGCGTTGGCGACGAGGGAAGCCCACTATATGCGTGCGGCCTTGGAATCAGCCTGGGTGTTGCCTGCCCTACTTGCCTATGTACTGGTCCGGAAGGGTGGGGCAGATGCTTGGGAGATTTCCATCGTGGCCGCAATCTTGCTGGCCGTCCGCGTTGACCGGGAATTGATCACGTTCCTCTTCGGTGAAGCCAAGGGAGGTTTTCAGTGGAAAAAGCTCACGTATGTTTGGGTTTTTCAAGTGCTCAATATTGGGATTTTTCGCCTCGATCAGACCGTGGTCGCGACCACTGGAGTCAGAGGCAGTGGCACAGATGCGACCGCCGACCTATTTTTCTGGTCGAAGGCAAATGACCTTTCGAATGCGGTGGCGACAGCTTTGGGTGGTGTCACCAATCGGGAGGAACTGACGGGGCGCTCCAGAAAAACCACCAAGCTTATCCGCTTAGTGTTTCCATTCGCATGCTTGGCAATCTACGCCGTTGCTTGGGTCGTTCTCAGCCGGCAGGTAGATCAGAGTTTTATCGCCATGGGTATATTTTCGCTGCTGAGTGCAAGCCTCGCGTTTGAGATAAATCGGAGATCATTTGCGCTGATGTGGCACAAAAACTATCTGACTTTGATTCGCATCTGGGCGACTTGCCTGCTGGCAGGAGTAGTCTTAGTGGCCATCAGTCTGATGAGCCGCCAAATATGGCTCTTGCCTTTGGCGGTTACAGTTCAGTTGTTTCTCATAATTGCATCCCTCAAGAACATTTCAAAACCGGCGCTCTGAGCCCATGTCACCGCCACCTGCCGACAAGGGGTGGATGAGACAGCAGGCGTTGCCTGATGCTGTTCGCAATTTGGCTGCAACTCCCAGCTTTTACGGGTTGGTTATGTGGGTCGCGGCATATTTAATCTATTACTATGGTCCAATTCCTTGGAACCGGCCGACTGCCAGTCTTTGGATTGTGTTTTTTACGGTGGCATTCTGTTTCCTGTTCTCGACGCTGTTTTCGCTATATTTCCTTAACCGTCCTGCGCACACTCCCCCAGGTTGGTGGCTCGTTCGTAACAGCAGGACCACGGGATTCTATTTCGTCATGGCCTTACACGCTGTCGGCTTTGTCGGCGTAGGGACATATATATCGGATTTTGGCCGTAGTATGGGTGACATCGCACAATTTCAGCAGGCATTTGTATATCAATCCTACCTCATCCGCCAGGAGGCTGAAAGCACCACGTCCTACGGGTTTCAAATATCGTACATAGGCTGGATTGCCATTGGGTTCTCGCTGCTGTATCAGTCACCTGTGCTTTGGAAAAAGCGGGTGTTGATCGTGCTCTCACTCATTCAGCTTGGTTCGAACCTGGCATTCATTGACCGCACGCGCCCCACGTGGATTGTATTTACGAGTATTATGCTTTTGGTGATCACGTCGCGAACTCTGAGTCTGAAACGACTAAGTGCATTGATCGCGCTGGCTCCCGTGTTTATCGTGGCGCTGTTTATTTTGATCGGCGGTTGGATTGGGAAAACGGATTTCAACGAGGCTTTTAAATCCGATGAGAAGGCAAGCGTGCTCGAGGGGCCAATTTACTATGTGAGTTGCGGCTTTGCGTATCTCAGTTGGGCATCTGATAACATTGAGCCGAGCCCAGAAATTGCGCAACGCACCCTTTATCCTCTATATCGCATTTGGGAGTTGTTCGACCGGACGAAGAAACCACCATCCCAGATTGGCGACTTCGTGAATGTTCCGCTGCCCACGAACGTCGGCACCTTGATAGAACCTTTTATCCGCGATGGCGGCTTGCTTTTCGCTATTGCGGGAGCTGTCTTGCATTCATTCGGGTTTGATGTGCTGGCGTTGATTCTTCGCCGGCAGGGATCGCCGATCGGTCTCTTCCTGCTGGCAAACTTGTGCTTTGTTAATTTTATCGGCTTTTTTACCCCGAAAATTAATACGTTTCCAATCTGGCTGTTTGTAGGGCTTTGGTTGCTAATTTCGTTCACGAAAACCATTAATCCCAATCGTGTGCGCCACTAGAATACTGGCCTTGGTAAAATACGAACCCAATGGGGCAAGTAGTCGAGTCCGGTTTTGGAATCTTCGACCTGGGCTTGAACAAAAAGGTTTTGAAATCCGCATGCTCCCGCTGTTGGGGAACGAGGTGCTTGCGCGATATTATCGTGAACGGCGTCATTCTTATTCGACCTTCATTTGGGCCTATTTGAAGCGGTTAAAGGCAATTCTTTCGGTACATCCGGGGACAATTGTCTGGGTTGAGAAGGAGCTGATGTTTGCTCTGCCATTGCGCTTTGAGCAGATCCTGGGATTGGATTTTCGGAGATGTGTCTTCGATTATGATGACGCAGTGTTCCTGAACTATCGGGATCATGGGCTAGGTATGCTGGGAAGAGTGGGAAAATTTTTGTATTATGCGCGGAATGCCGGTCATATGACTGTGGGCAGTGATTATTTGATGGAGCATATGAGAAAATTGGGCGGCACTCGGTTGACGAAGATCCCCAGCACAGTGTTTGTGGAAAGATACAGGCAACGTGTGCACATCGCATGCAGCACTACTGTCATCGGCTGGATAGGCACGCCGGTGACTGCTCAATGTTTGGATACCTTGAAGCCGGTGTTCATAACATTGGCAAAGAAATGTGCCATCCAGCTTAAGGTGATTGGGGCCCAGTGGCGATGTGAAGGCGTTGATGTCGTTTGCCTGCCATGGGGAGAGGAAAGCGAAGCCGATATGGTATCCACTTTTGATATTGGCATTATGCCGCTCATTGACGGCCCTTGGGAGCGTGCCAAATGCGGCTATAAACTAATTCAATACATGGCTGCTGGTATTGTGCCGGTTGGCTCAAGAATCGGAGAAAACCCGATGATAATTCAGGAAGGAGTTAACGGATTTCTTGCTGGCACCTCCGACGAGTGGGTTGAAAAACTGACGATGCTCTGCTGCGACGTCGGATTGCGCTCAACCATCGGTGACAATGCACGGCGCAAAGCCCTTGCTCAGTACGATGTCTCCCACGCCGTCGCGGCGGTCCAGCAGGTGTTTGCCAAGTTATTGGAGCGCACCGGGGAGCACATAAAGTGAAAATTATGCTTCTTGCTGGCTTCGATAAATCCTTGCTGAATTTTCGAGGCTCATTGATTCACGCGATGATCGCAGCAGGCCACCAACTGATTGCCTGTGCCCCGGCGGAAACGACTGGGGTTGGAGATGAACTCCAAAAGATTGGTGTTCGGTTTGAGCCGGTGAGATTGAGCCGGGCTGGCCTGAACCTCCTAGCTGATCTCCGATATCGACGGATGCTGCGAAGAATTGTGCTGCGCGTGCGTCCCGATGTAGTGCTGGCCTATACCATAAAGCCTGTGGTCCATGGTATTCCGGTCGCGAGACGAGCTGGCGTTACGCGTTGCTACGCGCTCATCACGGGACTGGGTGCCTCATTCAACACCACGGGAATCAAGGGAAGGTTATTGCGATTGATCGCCGCGAGCCTGTATCGGCGGGCGTTGCGCGATTGCGAAGTGATAATGGTGCAAAATCGGGATATCGCGGATAGCTTTGCCGCGCAGGGCATCACCGCAAGTGCAGCCAACGTAATCGTTGTTGCGGGGTCAGGCATCGATACCGCCAAATTCACGGCCCAAGATTTCCAAGCTGGGCCGCCGGTTTTTCTCCTGCTGGCCCGCATGCTGCGGGATAAGGGTGTGCTAGAATTTGTCGCGGCGGCCAGAGTCGTTCGGGGAAAATTGCCGGAGGCTAAGTTTCTGCTGGTGGGGGATACCGATCCCAATCCCGCAGCCATTTCGATCGAGCAACTCAGGGTATGGTCGCACGAGGGGGTGGTAGAGTATCGCCCGGCAGTGGACGATGTCCGCCCTCTGCTCGGGCAGTGCACGGTCTATGTCTTGCCATCTTATCACGAAGGCATGCCGCGCTCGGTTCTGGAGGCCATGGCTGTTGCCCGTCCGGTCATCACCACCGACACGATAGGCTGCAGGGAGACCATTATTAACGCTGGTCCGGCCGACGCAGAGCTCATTAGGACCGGAGACAATGGGCTATTGGTTCCAGTCAGGGATAGTATGGCCTTGGCCACCGCAATGCTGCGTTTGGCCACTGATCGCGCGACCGCACAAGCTATGGGAAATAGGGGAAGGATCATTGCTGAGCAACAGTTTGACGTCCGTCGGATTAACGACGTGATGCTGCTCGCTATGGATCTCCTGCCCAACGCGGATAATCTGCATGGCGCGCCACGCCAGTCGGCTGGAGCGAAACACTGACCATGTGCGGCATCACAGGATTTCTCACCACGCGGCCTGCTGACAAAGACGCCAGCATGGAGCAGCTGCGCCGCATGACCGGCGCAATAGCGCATCGCGGGCCGGATGCGGAGGGATATTATCTGAGTCCTGACGGCATGCTTGGTTTCGGGCATCGCCGGCTTTCCATCCTTGATCTCAGTCCTGCCGGTGCCCAGCCGATGCGCACCACCGACGGTAGGTTTACTCTCTGCTACAATGGAGAGATCTACAATTTTAAGGAACTGAAGGCGGAGCTCCGGAGCGCGGGCTACAAGTTCAAGGGTGGCTCGGATACGGAGGTGTTGCTGTATGCCATGGCGGAGTGGGGCATAGATCGCACCCTGCGGCGCTTGAATGGCATGTTTGCCTTTGCCCTGTGGGACGCAAAGCAGCAGGAGCTTTGGCTTGCCCGCGACCGATTCGGGGAAAAGCCGCTCTACTATGCCTGGCATGATGGCGTCTTGTTGTTTGGCTCCGAGCTGAAGGCGCTGGCCGAGCACCCCGCCTTTCGGCGCGAAATTAATACCGCGGCACTCGCGCAATTGCTGCGTTTCAATTACGTTCCGTGGCCCGATTGCATCTTCAAGAATGCCTGGAAGATGGGACCGGGCCACGTGGTTTGTATCAAGCCTGGGCAGGTTCCGCCGGAACCGACTCCTTTTTGGTCCCTATCGACGATGGTCGGTCAACGACAGTTGCAGACGGTTGATGCCCGCGATCCGGCGCTGATCGACCAATTAGACGTCACCATGAAGCGGGCGGTGCTGGACCGCATGGTTTCGGATGTACCCCTAGGGGCGTTTCTTTCTGGCGGCATTGATTCTTCGACAATTGTTGCGCTGATGCAGGCGCAGAGTGCGCGTCCAATCAAGACATTCACCATTGGGTTCTGGGAGGCTCCCTTTAACGAAGCCGATGATGCCGCCCAAGTGGCGCGCCACTTGGGAACCGAGCACCATGAGCTGTATTTATCGAACCGGGAATGCACCGACGTGATTGCCACCTTGCCGCGGATTTACGATGAGCCTTTTGCGGATTCCTCCCAGATTCCGACTGCACTGGTCTCTCGATTTACGCGCAAGCATGTCACCGTTGCATTGTCAGGTGATGCTGGGGACGAAATGTTTGGCGGCTATAACCGCTACGTCTGGACCGCGCGGGTGTGGCCGCGTCTTGCGCGGATGCCCCGCGGTTTTCGGCAGCGTCTGGCGCTCGGTATTCACTCGTTCAGCCCAGCCTACTGGGAAAAGTGGTTTGCGCTCGGCAACGCAATTGTGCCTTCACGGTTCCGTGTCCGGGGCGGTGGGGAGAAGCTGCACAAGCTAGCTCAGGCGATGGGCGCCAGCAGCGTAGATGAACTGTATAAGGGATTTGTGTCCCAGTGGCAGAATCCCAGTGAGGTGCTTGTGCAAGGCACCGAACCTTTGTTTCTTTCGCGTCATATCGAACAGATACCTGCGTCGATTGATTACATTGAGCGCATGATGTATCTCGACTCCGTCACCTATCTTCCCTCGGACATCCTCTGCAAGGTGGACCGTGCCAGCATGGCCAGCGGACTTGAGACCAGGATCCCGTTCCTCGACAACAACGTCGTCGAGCTAGCGTGGAATATGCCGCTAGATGTGAAAATCCACCGAGGGGTGAGCAAGTGGCCATTGCGCCAACTTCTTGGCCGCTATGTGCCAGAAGAGCTATTCAGTCGCCCCAAGATGGGCTTTGGCATACCCATCGACAGCTGGCTGCGCGGACCACTGCGCGGCTGGGCGGAGGAGATGCTGGATGAGAGGAGACTCTCTGAGAGTGGCTATTTTAATGTGTCGGTCGTGCGCCACCGCTGGAGCGAGCACCTGGCTGGCCGCAGAAACCACCAGCATCTGCTCTGGATCGTTATGATGTTTGAGGCCTGGCGCCGAGAGTGGAAGGTTTAAGGGGAGGCATGGACATGGTGCCGAATATCGCATTTTCGCCCCTTACCGCAGAGCTGCGTCGGGACTATTTGGCATTTGCTGAGGAGGCATTCGGTCCCGGCAGCTATCAAGCAAATCCCGCCTATTTAGATTGGCTCTACCAAAGGTCGCCGCTCGCCATGGGATATGAGGATTGCCGTCTGGCTCTCAGGGATGGGATCGTGGTCGGCTGTATTCATCGCATGCGCATGACTTGGCGGCAGGGTGAACAGTCGGTAGTGCTACCTTCCGTTCACAATACGATGGTCCGACCGGATTGCCGGGAGGGGGCAGGGGGATTGCTGATAGCCCAGTCGTTCCGTGGAGAGCAATATGCCTTTGTGCCGGGAGCGGAGGGCGCCGTCGCCGAGATGCTACGCCGGCTAGGCTTCAAAGGTCAGAATATAACTTGGTGGATGCTATGGCTGCGCCCGCTTGCCGCCGCCGGCACTCTCGTACGCACCCGTTTGAGGCTGGCGGGAAGCCAGCGCACCTCCGGTTTACAATCGTCAGTTCCAGTCGCGGGGGAAATCGAGGAATTGGTCGACCTGGCAAACCGTGGCTGGTCATCAACGCCGGATTTCAGGCCGTGGTGGAACTCCGGACTCTTCCTGTGGCGATATTTTGACCCGTATGGTCCACAAACAGTGCTAGTTTCCTTGCGGGAAGCCGGTGAGTTGTGCGGTTATGGCCTGATGTCCTTCGGCTGGCGGCATGGCCTTCTGGTTGCGCGGGTCATTGACTGGCGGGCCAACCAACGCGATCAAGTGGTGCGGCTATTCAGCGACATCAGGGATCAAGCCAGCCGGATTGGGGCGCATGTGCTGCTGGTGGGGAGCGGTGACACCACGCTAACCGAATGGTTCGGGGAGGCCGGTTGGAAGGAGAAGCGCGGCTCGGCACAGTCGTTCCTTTATGGCCGGGATCGCAGCAACTACCCAGCCCGCGTCAGCTTCATGCCATCGGTCGGAGATTACGGCTTGGAGGCTTTTGGACCTGCCTCGCCATGACCGCCCCCGGCCGCTTTGTCATTTCTTTCGATTGCGAGGGCAAGTGGGGCATGGCTGACCACCTCACCCCGGCGTTAGAGCAGTTGCTGACAACGCGGAGCATCGAGACAAACTACCAACGGATTCTTGGTGCGCTGGCCCGAACCGATACTAAGGCGACCTTTGCTTTTGTGGGCGCCTTCACCTTGTCCCCCGATGAGTATCCGGCGTATGCTGATCGCCTTCAGGATGCGTCGGTTGGCGGGGTCTCCTGGTTGGAGCCGTTCCGGCGGGACGCTGCTGGAGGGCACTTCGACGGTTGGTTTGCACCACACGCAATTCCCATGGTGCGGCAGGCCGGGAGGCATGAGATTGCCACCCATGGATTCACGCACGTGCCGCTCGCCGAAAGCGTGGTCGACGCCGGGTTGTTTGACCATGAGATGGAGCAAGCTTGTCTACTCGCGCAGCGTCAGGGCTGGGTTCCCCTGACCATCATCTATCCACGCAACCAGGTCGGGCACGCCGCTCGGCTCGCTAAGTATGGTATCGTCGGCTATCGGGAATTTCTCTGGCCGCGCTGGGGTGGAGCGCCGCGGCGGGTGATATCTTTGCTCGCGGAACTCGGCTTGGCATTTGGCTCCCAGCCGGTGGTGGCCGGGAAATCTCCGGTTAGGATCCCAGCCGGGCACATCCTGAACTTCTGGCACAATCGCAGTCGGCGTCTGATATCCAGGAAGCGGACGGTGGCGCGTTGGCGGAGTATGCTCTGGCATGCCGCGGAGACCGGCGGAGTTGCCCATATCTGGAGCCATCCGCATAATTTTCTCAGCGACCCGGGCCTGTTGCCCGTTTTCGAGGAGATTCTCAGCGAGGCCAACGCGCTGGTCCGCGAGGGACGCCTCGTGAATCAGACTCAAATAGAGTATTGCCGAGCGCAGGGCGCCTGAGGACATTCGATCTTTATGAACAAGGAATTGCTGGAAGTCATTAATCAGGTCCGTGCCAACAAGAACCTCGCCAAGCTATCGAGCTATAATGCTGGAGACAGGCTGCGCGAGGAAATGGGCTTTGAATCGCTGGATCTGGCCGAGCTTACGGTCCGGATCGAGGAGAAATTCAACGTGGATGTCTTCAGTGACGGCCTTGTGGAGTCTGTCGGGGAGATTGAGGCCAAGCTCGCTCGTACCGAGAAAATCTGATGGCGAACCTAAGCCAGCCTTGGTTGATCGATGGGCGAACGGGTGCGGTCACTTTATACGAGCAGCTGCTATCAAGGCTGAATTGTGCCCCGCTCCAGATTCGCTCACAGTGCCAGCCGGCCTCGATGGTGGATGCCCTGATGGAGATCACGGTGGCGGTGGCTTTCGGAGCGAAGCTGAACCTGTTCGATGCCGATTTCGGCGAGCGCGAACTGGCGGCGTTAGGTTACAGCAAGG
>Ga0163152_10007314_pt1 | contig 12113 bp, 10 predicted proteins | sample OliLakLV19MP8IB2_FD_148635 | JGI IMG/M metagenome (GOLD analysis project Ga0163152, IMG submission 148635) | Freshwater microbial mat bacterial communities from Lake Vanda, McMurdo Dry Valleys, Antarctica - Oligotrophic Lake LV.19.MP8.IB-2 | ecosystem: Environmental > Aquatic > Freshwater >... | reverse complement strand
CCTGTTCGCCGACTACTACTCGGGCCATCCGTTCATTCACGTGCCCGCCGTGATCGGCGAACACTCGACCGCCCGGGTGCTCACCACCGAACTGGCGACCGGGTCCCGGTTCGCCGAGGTCGAGCAGTGGTCCCAGGCAGAACGCAACGACGCGGCCGAGGCCATCTTCCGGTTCGTGTTCCGCAGCCTCTACCGGCTCCACGCGTTCAACGGCGACCCGCATCCGGGCAACTACATCTTCCGGCCCGGCGGCCAGGTGACATTCCTCGATTTCGGGCTCGTGAAGCGGTATACGCCGGCCGACGTCGCGCTGTTCCAGGACCTCATCCAGGCAATGGTGCTCGACCACGACATCGCGAAATTCCGGCGGACACTCGAGGAGGGGTCGATCCTCCGGCGTGACGCCTCGCTGACCGACGCCGACATCCTCGGCTACTTCGGACACTTCTACGAGTTCGTCATCGATGACGAGGAAGTGACGTTCAACCCCGAGTACGCGTCGGAGACCGTCCGGCGCTTCTTCGACGTGGGAAGCCCGCACGCGCATGTGACCAAAGCGTCGAACGTCCCGCCGTCGATGGTCATCACGCAACGCATCAACCTGGGGTTACACGCGGTTCTCGGCCGTCTGGGCGCAACCGCCAACTTCCGCCGCATCGCCGAAGAACTCTGGCCGATGGTCGACGGCCCGCCGTCCACCCCAATGGGTGAGGCCGAAGCAACCTGGCTCGAAACCGTCGCGCATCGTTGACGGTTCTCCACAGACCTGTGGATGGCGGTGGGTAACTCTGCGGGTTATCAACAGGAAACTCACATGGTTATCCCCTTCCTTCCCACAGGCGGTTCGATGAATAGTCAGACGCATGCGCATGCACGTCGAACCGAGCATCCTCGACGAACTCGCGATCGTCGACGAAGACCTGAGCGACGATTGGCGGCAGCGCGCGGAATGCGCCCGCTACGCGGGCCTCGTCGACTTCTTCCCCGCGCGCGGTGAGTCGGCGCGCGAGGCGAAGGCCATCTGTGCGGCGTGCCCCGTGCAGCGCGAGTGCCTCGACTACGCGCTCCAGTCGAAAGCGGCGTACGGAGTATGGGGCGGGCTGACGGAACGCGAGCGTCACCGCATGAACCGCGATCGCCGGCGCACCGAGCGCCGCGTTCGCCTCTAGCCGGCTAGACGCGAGTGAACCTGGTCCGCATCGCGACGTGGAGCGAGATCCCCGAACGCGTTCCACCTTCGACCTCGCCATGGCCGACCTCGCGGGCATCGCCTACGGAGACGTCAGGTGATCCAGGCGCAAGCCGCAGGCGCGGACGGTGTCGCACAGCCGCTCGGAGATGGAACGCCGGAGGCTGAAGCCGCATGAACATGGTGTGGCACAAGGTCGCCGACCTCGACGAGCTGCCCGAGGGCCGGGTGAAGACGGTCACCGCCGGGCGCAAGAGCATTGCGCTCACGCACCACGAAGGTCGGTACGGCGCGCTCGACAACCATTGCCCGCACCAGGGCGGTCCCCTCGGCGAAGGTTCCATCGAGAACGGCTGGTTGCGGTGCCCGTGGCACGGCTACGACTACTCGCCCCACGACGGCGTGCCCCCGCCCGGGTTCACCGACGCGCCCGCGTGCTTCCCGGTCGAGGTGCGCGACGACGGCGTGTACGTGGCGCTCGTTCCCGAACCGCCGCGCGCCCGCACCGTTTCCGACGTCATGGTCGACACGATGTGTGCATGGGGCGTCACGCACGTGTTCGGCATGGTCGGTCACTCGAACCTCGGGTTCGCCGATGCGATGCGCGTCGCCGAGGAGCGCGGCGACCTCACGTTCATCGGGATCCGCCACGAAGGCGCGGCCGCGTTCGCGGCGTCGGCGTACGGCAAGCTCACCGGCCGGCTCGCGGCATGCTTCGCGATCGCCGGTCCCGGCTCCACCAACCTGTTGACCGGCCTCTACGACGCCAAGGTCGACCGCGCACCCGTGCTCGCGCTGTCGGGCCAGGTGCCGTCGAAGGTGCGCGGACGCGGCGCGTTCCAGGACCTCGACCTCGAAGCCGTGTTTGCCGACGTCGCCGTGTACTCCGAGACCGTGCAGGCCGGGTCGGACCACGCCGAACTCATGAACCTCGCGTGCAAGCACGCGCTCGTCGAGCGCGGCGTCGCCCACTTGGTGTTGCCCGACGAGGTGCAGGTCATCCCCGCGCACGCGAACGCGCGCGTCGGCTCCCCGATCGGGCGCATCCCCGATATGGAGGTCGCGCCGCCCGAAGCCGCGATCGAGAGCGCGGTCCAGCTCATCGCGCGGGCCCGACGCCCCGTGATCGTCGTCGGCCACGGTGCACGCTTCGACACCGACGCGGTGCTTGCGCTCGCAGAACGGCTGCACGCACCGGTGCTCACGACGTTCAAGGCGAAGGGCATCGTCCCCGACGACCACCCGCTCGGATGCGGCGTGCTCGGGCGCAGCGGCACACCGATCGCGTCGTGGTTCATGAACGAGTCCGATCTCCTGCTGGTGTTCGGCGCGTCGTTCTCGAACCACACCGGCATCGCCGACTACAAGCCCATCGTGCAGGTCGACTTCGACGCCGCCGCACTCGGCCGGTTTCACCCGGTGACCGTGCCCGTGCTCGCGCACGTCGGGGTCGCGGCCCGCCGGCTCCTGCGAGAAGTCGACGCGGCCGGCATCGACACCGTCGACCAGCGCGTCGAGGTGGCCCAGCGCCGCGCGATCTGGCGAGCCGAGAAGGAACGCCGCATGCACGACGATCGCGGCCGGGGTGTGAACAGCGCGGCGATCTTCGACACGATGAGCAGGCTCATCCCGGCGAACGCCGTCATCGCGGCCGACGTCGGCAACAACACCTACTCGTTCGGCCGCTACTTCGAGTGCAAGCAGAACGCGGTCCTGATGTCCGGCTACCTGGGCTCCATCGGCTTCGGGTTCCCCGCCGCGATGGGCGCGTGGGCCGCGGCGCCCGACCGTCCGATCGTCGCCGTCACCGGCGACGGCGGCTTCGGCCAGTACCTCGGCGAGATGACGACGGCCGTGAAGTACGGCATGAACATCACGCACGTGCTGCTGAACAACGCACAGCTCGGCAAGATCAGCAAGGAACAACGGGCCGCCGAGTGGGACGTGTGGCAGACCTCGCTCCACAACCCCGACTTCGCCGCCTACGCGCACCTGTGCGGCGCGTTGGGTGTGCGCGTCACCGACCGGTCCGACCTTGACGAGGCGTTGACCGCCGCACTCACGCACGACGGCCCCGCGCTCGTCGAAGTGATGACCGACGCCGACTTGGTGTAGTCCGAGCTACTCGGGAAGCGTCTTACACGGTTCGCCGACGCAGACGTCGTTGACGACGCCGTCGGTTTGGAGGAACTCCGACTTCTGCCGGCGCGCGACCGGGTCGGACCTCGGGTCACCGTGTGGGTCTTCGCCGTCGCGGGGTGCGAGATTCACGGTCGGTGGGGCGGGCGCGCCGCTATCCCAGATGACGATCGCGGACCCGTCGAACGCGTCGTCTTCGATGCATGGGAGGCCCCAGTGGGGTTCGACGTCAGGAAGTCGCCCGTCGGTCGTTGCCGGGCAGTGGATGCTCGCACCAACGGTGCGGGCTTGGACTTCGGCGGCGTGCATCGACACCTGGTGGTCGCCGAACGCGACGTGCATGAGCACCGTGTGCTCGGGTGTACCCGGCAGCGGGTCGTCGGTCATGTGGTGTGCGTACCCGTTCGCCTCGCCCCGATCCCACAGCATCTGGATGAGTGACAGGCCGATGCCGCGTTCGATCTCGTCGGGGTACGCGGGGTCGTACACGGCGCGGTACGTGTCCCAGTCGACACTGCGTTGGAGCAGAGTCGAGTAGTTCATCGCGGGTACGCCGAGCACGGCGCGCGTGAAGTCGGTCGCCACCGCGGTGAGCGCGCCGCCCATGATCCCACCCTGGCTGTTGCCGTCGTAGAAGACGTCGCTGGTGTCGATCAGGCCCCGGAACGCTTCGTGCGCCGCGAACCCGTCCGGATGTTTCATCACGCGCGCGAGGAACAGCGCGTTGAGGAAACCCTGCTGGGTGCGGTCGGCAAGCGTCGGGAACTTCGAGAGGTCGGAGAGGATCGCGATCGCGTTCGCGATGTCGAGCTCCGACATTCCGATCCAGTGCGTGGCGCAGAACACGATGTTGTGCTCGTCGGCCATCGCCCGCACGTTGCCGGCACCGACTTCGTCGGCGCTGCCCAACAAGCCATGCCCGTACAGCGATAGTCGGGCCGGGGCCTCGAGGGCGGCGCCGGGAATAATGCAGTCGAAGCCGGCCTTGAACACCGCCTCGCCGTTGCGAGACGGCAACGCACCCGTGTCGGCACCGACGAAGCGACTGCCGGGCTCTCCCGTACCCGTGAGGTAGAGCGGAACGTCGACGGTGCCCGTGACCCGGCGGGCCAGGTTGTCGTCGGGGTTCTCCTCGACGCTGTCGACGGTGAAGGTCGGAGCCGCGTCGCCCAATGTTTCGAACGCGTCGTCGCGGATGCGGAGCATTCGCTCGGTGATATTGGCGGCGCTCGCGATCGTGAAGTCCCACGCGAGGTAGAGGCCGTCGCGCTCGACGCCGGCGTCGGCAAGCTCCGCGAACACCTGCTCGTAACGGTCACGCCGATCCTCGACCGCGTCGACACCCGTCGCGTTGCGATCGCGGTACGCGTCGAACACCGACGATTGCGATGCGATGACCGCTCCCGACGCGTCCTTCAGGCCGCGCAGCGCCACCACTATGCGGTGACCTTCGAGATAGTTGACCGCGGGACGGATGTAGAGGACGCGCGCGTCGTCGGCCGTGACGCTGGCGTCGAGTTCGGCCCAGTACGGATGGCGCTCGCCGGTGGTCGCGTCGAGCAACACGATCGACGCGTCGGCCGCGAGGGACGCTTCGATGTCGGTCAGTTCCGCGATCCCCGACTGTTCGAGGTCGATACCCGGCACGTACAGCGAAATCGGTTCGCCGGGACTGAACCCGTCGTTGCGATTCCATTCGGTGGGGTCGACGTGCACGCCGTCCTGGTTGACCGGCATCGACTCATCTACGAGCGCGATCCGTCTACCGGTCTCGCTTTCCGGGTCGTCGACCGTGAACGTGTCGCTCGGGAACGGCAACAGGCAGTGGCGGGTGTCGAGTGGATCGCACCGTTCGGGCGCTTCGAGTTCGCCGACCTCGACTGCGGGTCCCACCGCGATGGTGCTCGGCGTCGTCGGCGCGCTCGCGTCGTCGGCGTCGTCATCGTCGCCGCCGCTGCTGCTGCATCCGGTCGCGACGAGCGCGAGCGCGCACGCGACGGCCACCCAGCGTCCCGACCCCATGCGGGGAACCGTACCGTGCGCGTAACCTGCGCGCATGGCAGTCCGCCTCGTTCCCGGTCGCATCGCCCGACTCGTGCTCGACCGTCCCGAGCGGCGCAACGCGCTCTCACTCGACGTCATGCGCGAGATGATCGGGTTGCTCGACAACGTCGGCGGCGATCCGGCCGTCAGAGTGCTCGTGATCGAGGGAACCGGGCCCGCGTTCTCGGCGGGCCACGACATCGCCGAAATGGTCGAGCACCGCGAAGCGGAGTTCTCTCGCGATCTCTTCGCAACCTGCGTCGCGATGATGGAGCGGCTCCACGCGCTCCCCCAACCCGTGATCGCCAAGGTGCACGGCATCGCGACCGCGGCCGGTTGCCAGCTCGTCGCCGCGTGCGACCTGGCGGTGGCCGCAAGCGACGCACGGTTCGCGACACCCGGCGTGAAGATCGGGCTCTTCTGCTCGACGCCGATGGTCCCCGTCGCCCGCTCGGTGGGTCGCAAGCGAGCCCTCGAAATGCTGTTCACCGGCGAGATGATCGACGCGGCGACCGCGCTCGAGTGGGGCCTCGTCAACCGCGTCGTCGCGCCGGAACGGCTCGACGACGAAGTCGTCGAGCTCGCCGAACACATCGCCCAGTCGAGCGCAGCAGTGCTCGCGCTCGGGAAACGCACCTTCTACGCGCAGGACGGTCGGCACGAGGACGACGCGTACGCCATCACGGGCCCGGTGATGGCCGAGAACGCGCTTCTCGACGCGGCGCGCGAAGGCATGCAGGCGTTTCTCGACAAGCGCCCGCCCGAGTGGCCCGAGGCCTAAATCGCGTCGCTCTCCGCGAAACACTCGCCGGCCAATACCGTCGACCGGGTGTCCCACTCGGGGCTCGACCACTTCGCGTGGTCGGAATCGGCAAGCTCCTCGAACGTCGAGTCCTCGACCACTCGGTTCGCGAAGCAATCCGCCTCTTCCGCCGACGCCCCCTCGTCAGCGACAACACCCATGATCTCGCTCCGCACGAGCGGCAACGCGATGGCGTCGATCGCCTTGCCCGTGCGGAGCAGGACATCGGGACCGGGGTCGCACGACTCGAAGTCGAGGTAGTCGCCTTCGCGCACAACCTTCGCGAACGGGGTCGGAAGTGACCCGATCCACGCCGTGAGCGCGTCATGCATCTCGGTGAGATCGGTTTCGGTGTCGCCGAAGTATCGGATCCGGACACAGTTGGTGTCGCCTTCTCGGTACTGCACGTAGGCGTCACCGCCCCAACCGTCGGTGGCCCGCATCGCCTGGTGTGGGTCGATGCGCTCCGACAACATGATGAAGAACCCGAGCGCGCCAAACGTCCCGGAGTCCACCTCGTCGGCGCTCTCCGAGATCTCGGGCGTCTCGACGTCGCGCGGTTCGTCACCGTTGATGTACGACAGCGGATCGAACACATGCTCGTCGCTGCCGGGTGTGAGGCGGAACGCATGGTTGAGTTCGCCGGCGCCAACCGAGTCGATCGCTTGCGCGAAGCCCGGCCCGAGCGCGTACGGCGCGAACGACGAAACCTCGATGCCGACCGGAATATCGAAGTTGCTGGTCTCGCCTTCGTACGCCTCGTAACTCTCGCTCAGCGCGTCGAAGTCGGCGGACGACAAGTCGGCGACGTACCCGTTCTCGACATTGGACGCGTCACCCTCGATTAACGCCTGCACTGCGAAGGCGTTGTCGGCCTCCGGGTCGCCCCAGATGTTGTCGAGGTCGAAATGTTGGTCCTGGAGTGCGTGCGTCAGTTCGTGCACGAGCGTGGCCTTGAGTTCGACGGGGAGTTCGCCGGCAAACTCGCCGCGCACGCGAATGCGCTTGTCGACCGGCGAGTAGTACCCCACGTACGCGTCGGATGTGAAGTCGCCGAGCTGATCGACGAGGTCGGGGTCGCCTTCCGCAAGACCGATGGCGCGCAGGAACACGAGTGAGTCGTCGAGATCTTCGATGTCGTCGTCGGTGAGCCCGGACGTGTCACCCGCGTCGGCGTCCCACTCCTCCTCGGAGAGGTACTCGACCGCAACCGCCTTCTCGAATTTCAAGCCGCGCTCGGACTCGACGAAGTCGGCCAACACCTTGATCTCCGGGTCCCACTCGACCGCGTCGTCGAGTGCCAGCAGCCAGATCGCGACACCGAGCCCGACGAGCGCGAGAACGAGCACGATCGGAATGACGATCGCAGCTGGGTTGCGGCGCTTCGGTGGCGGCATGCCCCACGCGGGCTGTCCCCACTGCGGTTGAGGTTGTCCCCACTGCGGTTGCGGTTGCCCCCACTGCGGTTGACCCCACGGCTGACCGGGCGGCCCGGGCGGCTGCGGCCCTTCCGGCCGCGACGGGCCCCACGAGGTCATGACCGACATTCTCGCAGGCCGGATACCGTCGGCGGAATCGTGGCCCTTCTCTCCCTCGCCCCGCTGCGCCACCGCAACTACGCGTTGCTGTGGTCGGGCGCGTTCATCTCGAACATCGGGACGTGGATGGAGACGGTCTCGATCGGGGCCTACGTCACCGAGACCACGGGCCGGGCCACGTGGACGGGCGCGGTAGCCGCGGCCGGGTTCGTTCCCATCGCCTTGTTCGCGCCGCTCGGCGGGGCCCTCGCCGACCGGATGTCGCGCAAGACCCTGTTGATGACGACCACGCTCGTGCAGACCGCGTTCGCCGTGTTGCTCACGATCCTGTTCGTCATCGGCGACCCGTCGCCCGCGATCGTCACCTTGTGCGTGTTCGGCGGCGGCGTCGGCGCCGCGCTCGGTTTCCCCGCGTTCATGGCCATGCTGCCCGACCTCGTTCCCGAGGAGGACGTCCCCGGAGCGATAGGACTTTCGTCGGCGCAGTGGAACCTCGGACGCGTCGTCGGTCCTGCCCTCGCGGGCCTCGTGATCCACTTCGCCGGGTTCTCCTGGGCGCTCGGCATCAACTCGTTGAGCTTCCTCGCCGTCGTCGGCGTGCTGCTCGTCGTCACAATCCCGCCGCCCCCACCGCGCGACAAGCAGTCGATCGGGATGGCGATCGTCGAAGGCGCACGCTTCGTGCGGCGCGACCCGGGACTGCGCGTCAGCGTGAGCGCGATGAGCGTCAACACGTTCCTCGCGGCGCCGTTCATCGCGCTCGTGCCCGCGATGGCCGAGAAGGTGTTCGACCGCGGCGCCAAGGGCACGTCGGTCCTCGTCACCGCGCAAGGTGTCGGGGCGGTGACGATGGGTCTGATGCTCGGGTCGATCACGCATCGCTACGGCTCTCGCCGCGTCGTGAACACGATGCTCGTCGCGCTCCCACCGGCACTGATCGCGTACGCGTACGCGCCGGTATTAGCTGTGTCGGCGGTCACGCTCGTGTTCGTGGGCGCGTTCTACCTCGGCGCACTGTCGTCGTTCACGACGATCGCGCAGCTGCGCGCGCCCGCGCACCTACGCGGGCGCGTGCTCGCCGTACACAACCTGATTCTCGGTTCGCTGTATCCGCTCGGCGCGCTCATCCAGGGCCGCCTGGCCGACTCGATCGGCCTGCGGGCGACGACCGCGGGCGCGGCCGTGTTGCTTGCCGTCGTCGTGCTGGGGACGCGCGTGGTGCGGCCGGGGATTACTCGGCCGCTGGACGTGAGTCCCGCGGTTGCAGCTTGAACGCGACCGTGCTGACGGTTGCGAACGCGAGCGACAACGCCATCTGCCCGCCCCACCACGCGCCGAGCGTGTGGTGGCCCGACGCCGGACACCCGACCACGAGCGCGACAAGCGTCCACGCGGCGCCGGTGGTCGCGGCGTACCCGATGCGCTGGCGGCCGCGCATGAGGGAGTACGCGCCGTAGAACGCGAGCCCGAGGAACACCGTCGCGCCGACATCGGCAATCGCGACCCACGCACCTGCCTCGTGGTGCAGCGGCGGTTCGAGTGCGACCGACCCGAAGTACGCGACGAGGCCGGTGACGATGACGGCGATCGCGAGGCGTTTGTCGGACCCGAGCTCGGGCCGCGCTTCGCGGTCGACGGGTTCGAACGTGACTGGCTCGACTACCTGGGTCATGGATCCGTCCTCCCGGCCGCGCATCCTTGCGCGTCAGTTCCCAATTGTCGACCACCCGAACCGCAACTCAAGGGTTAAGGCTCAAGGCTCAAGTCCGGGGCCGGGCGGTAGCGTCCGCAGTTCCAGGCGACGGGGAGGACCGAAATGGCGTTGATCGAAGTCGAACGGAGGGGCGCCACCGCCCTGGTGACGCTCAACCGCCCGGAGGCTCGCAACGCGATCAGCCCCGAGGTCAGCCGGGCCATGGTCGAGATCCTCGACGCGGCCGAGGCCGACGACGAGGTCCGGGCCGTCGTCCTCACCGGGGCCGGCGACGTCTTCTGCGCCGGAGCCGACCTGAAGGTCGTCGCCTCAGGCCGCGCAATGGACATCGCCAACGTCAAAGGCAATTTCGCCGGCATCGTCACTCGCGACTTCCCCAAGCCGCTCATCGCCGCGGTCAACGGGCCCGCACTCGCCGGGGGCTTCGAGATCGTGCTCGCGTGCGACATCGTCGTGGCCGCCGAGACCGCCAAGTTCGGGATCCCCGAGGCGAAACGGGGCCTGATGGCGGTCGCCGGGGGCCTGATTCGCCTGCCGAAGCGGGTCTCGGTGACCATCGCGCTCGAGCTGGCGATGACCGGCGACCCGATCGACGCGCGTCGGGCGTACGACCTCGGCCTCGTGAACCGGGTCGTGCCCGCCGCCGACGTGGTCGACGAGGCCCTCGCCATCGCGGCGCGGATCGCCGAGAACTCCCCGATCGCGGTGCGCATGTCGCGCCAGATCGTGCGCGAAGCGGTCGACCTCGACGAGGCCGCGGCCTGGAAGCGCAGCAACGAGCTCTCGGTCGACGTGTTCGCGAGCGGCGACGCCATCGAGGGCGCCACCGCCTTCGCCGAAAAGCGCCCCCCGGTCTGGAAGAGCCGCTAACCCCCCAGCCCGTCCGAAATTGCGCCACTCGGCGACCGTTTCGGTCGCCCTCTGGCGCAATTTCGGCTCCGGGTGGGGACCGTGGGAGTGATTGCTCCTACAATCGCCCTGTGGATCGGCGTCCTGTGGAGAAGTGGCGTGTCGAGGACCTCGCCCTGCGGGCCGATGTCTCGGTCGACACGATCCGTTTCTACCAAAAGCGCCGGCTCCTCTCGCCGCCCGAACGCGAAGGCCGCGTCGCCTGGTACGGGCCCGCCCACCTCGACCGGCTCACGCGCATCCGCGAGCTCGCGGGCCAGGGCCTGACCCTCGCGCTGATCGGCCGCGTCCTCGACGGGAACCTCGACGCGACCGACGCGCCGCTCGCGGCTGCAGTAGCGGCGGCCGATGCCGAGACGGTCGAGGAGTTCTTCACCCTGCCCGAACTCGCGACGCGCGCGGATGTGCCGATCGAACTCCTCGAGACGATCGCGCGCGAAGGCCTGCTGATCCCCCTTATTCACGACGGCGTACCGCAGTACACGTCGGCCGACGTCGCGATCGTGCGCCAGGCCCTCGCGCTCCTCGAGCAGGGGTTCCCGATGCCCGCACTCATTGCGCTCGCGCAGGAACACAACGCCGACACGCGTGTCATCGCCGAGCGCGCGGTCGCGCTGTTCGACGAGTTCGTACGCCAACCGTTGCGCAACGCCGACCGGCCCGACGACGAGAAGGCGCGCGAACTCGTCGCCGCGTTCCGCGTGTTGCTCCCGGCCGTGAGCACGCTCGTCGCCCACCACTTCCGGCGCGTCCTGCTGACCGTCGCGCAGGAACACCTCGAACAAGTGGGCGAACACGCGGAGCTGATCGCGGCGAGCGCCGAAGCCGCTCGCCTCGTCGAGAACGACTGGTCGACATGACGCCCCGCACCGACGCCCTCCCCGCGCCCGCCGAGAAGCGCGAAGCCGTCGAGACCATGTTCGACCGCATCGCGCCGCGCTACGACCTCCTGAACCGGATGCTCACGTTCCGCATGGACGTCGGGTGGCGCCGCACCGCCGTGCAAACGCTCGGTCTCCCGGCCGGGGCGCGTGTGCTCGACATCGCGTGCGGCACCGGCGACTTCTGCCGCGAACTCCGCGCGAACGGGCTCGCGGCGGTCGGGACCGACTTCTCGGCCGGCATGCTCGCGTCGGCCCGCACCGACGCGCCGCTCGTGCGCGGTGACGCGCTCCAGCTCCCGTTCGCCGACGCCGCGTTCGAGGGCGTCACCTGCGGATTCGCGCTGCGCAATCTCACCTCGCTTCCCGAGTTCTTCGCCGAGTGCGCTCGAGTCGTGCGGCCGGGCGGGCGCATCGCGTTCGTCGAAGTCTCCGAACCGTCGGGTGCAGCCGCCCGTGCCGTGCACAACATCTGGTTCCGCAAGGTCGTGCCGATGGTCGGCGGCCTGCTCTCCGACCGTCAGGCCTACGCGTATCTCCCCGCGTCGACCGCGTACCTGCCCGGGCCGATGGATCTGTTGTTGCTCATCGGCGGCCACGGGTTCGCGCACGTCGAACGGCGGATGCTCGGCTTCGGCGCCGCGCAGCTGCTGACGGGAACGCGCGCATGACCCACGTCTCGGTCGCCGCCGGCGCCAAGCTCACCGCGCGCAGCGAGCCACTCGCCGACCTCGGCGACCTGCTCGACCACCTCGCTCCGGGCGGGTTCGCCTGGCTCGACGGAGACTGCGGGTTCGTCACGGCCGGCGTCGCCGCGATCGTCATGCCCGACGCGGCCGAAAGCATGCTCGCAGGACTCGCGCGCGAAGTCGGCGCCGACACTCCGGCCGCGGTGATC
>Ga0163152_10007313_pt1 | contig 12114 bp, 8 predicted proteins | sample OliLakLV19MP8IB2_FD_148635 | JGI IMG/M metagenome (GOLD analysis project Ga0163152, IMG submission 148635) | Freshwater microbial mat bacterial communities from Lake Vanda, McMurdo Dry Valleys, Antarctica - Oligotrophic Lake LV.19.MP8.IB-2 | ecosystem: Environmental > Aquatic > Freshwater > Lake... | reverse complement strand
CCGCCGCCGAACTCGTTACCGACACCCAGGCGCGGAGCGGAGTCCGCGCCCTACCAGATACATCGGGGGTGGGTTGCGACTTGGGTAGGGCGCGGACTCCGCTCCGCGCCTGGGTGTCGGTAACGAGTTCGGCGGCGGTTATCATGGCGGTTCAGGAACTGACGTACTCGAACTCGCGAAGCCAGAGCTCTTCCGGGCGGTCGATCGGGCTGAGCATTTCCATGCGCCCGTAAGTCGGCCGCGCCGTCATCTCGGATGCGGGCCGCGCGGAATTTTCGGGCGGGCAATCATGCGTGGGGGGGAGGGATCGGCTCGCCGTGCAACACGCGTTCGACGGTATGCAAGAGCGTTTCCGAGCCGAAGGGCTTCAGTATGAAATCGTCGAAGCGCTCCAGCGCTTCCGCGTCGGTGCGACGGCGGGCCAGCCCGCTCATCGCGAGGATTTTCAGTTCCGGTTTGAACAGACGGACGGCGCGGGCGAGCCCGTGGCCATTGAGGTTGGGCATGTCCACGTCGGTGAGGACGAGGGAAAATTCGGCGGCGCGGGAGGCAAAGACGGTGGCGGCCTCGGCTCCATTCGCGGCGGTGACGACCTGATAACCGGCATCGACGAGCACCCCGCGGGCGGCGTCGCGGATCATGGCTTCGTCGTCCACGAGGAGGATGAGTTCGCCGTGGCCGCGGCCCGCGGCGGGAGCGGCGCCCGCGCTCGCACCTGGCAGCGCGGATTCCACGGCGGGCAGATAAATCGCAAAGGTCGAGCCGCGGCCGACTGCGGTTTGCAGGGAGATGAAACCGCGGCACGTCGCGACGATCCCGCGCACGGTGGAGAGGCCGAGGCCGGTGCCTTCGTCGGGGGCCTTCGTCGTGAAGAATGGCTCCCAGATGCGCTCGAGCACGTCGGGCGCGATGCCGGTGCCCGTGTCTTGCACGTAAACGCGAAGCCACGCACCCGGCCGGGCGTCGGGGATGGCGTGCGCCGCGGCGGCATCGAGCCCGCAATTTTCGGCGCGCAAGGTCAGCGTGCCGCCCTCGGGCATGGCGTCGCGGGCGTTGACGCAGAGGTTGAGCAACACCTGGTGGATTTGCGTGGGGTTGGCATTCACCGGCCAAAGATCGTTGGGCACGCGGTGGACGAGGAGGATCGATTTGGGAAACGTCTCGGTGATCACTTGGACGATGTCGTGCAGCAGATGCTTCACCTGCACCTCGCGCGCCTCACCGCCGATGCCGTGGGCAAATCCGAGGATCTGTTTCACGAGCCCGGCGCCGCGATGGGCGCACTTTTCCAGCGTGTCGAGCAGCCGCAGATCGCCGGGGGCGGTGATATTCGCGCGGAGCAAGGTCGAGACCATGCCGATCGGGGCGAGCACGTTGTTGAGATCGTGAGCGATGCCGCTGGCGAGCATACCGATGCTTTCGAGGCGTTGCGCGCGCAGGAACTTTTCCTCGAGTTTCTTGCTCGCCGTGATGTCCGTGTTGATGGCGAAGACATAAGCCGGCCGGCCCCGATCGTCGGGGACTACGGTCAGGCGGGACAGGATGACGATGGCGGTCCCGTCGCGTTTTGCCTGCCAGCGCTCCCCGGACCAAAGGCCTCGGGCGAGAAGCTGCCCGGCATCCTCGGCCTCGGCGGAAAGTTCCTGCAGGTTGAGCTCGGTGATTTTGCGGCCCAGCGCCTCGGCGCGGCTCCAGCCGTAAAGCGCCTCCGCGCCGGAATTCCAAAACGTGATCACGCCGTCGGACCGGCGGACATAGATGGCATCGGTCGCGATTTCGAGCAGTGCCGCCTGCTCGCGGATTTTTTCGTTCGAGCTCTTGAGGTGGGTGATATCGAGCTTCGCGCCGAGATAGTGGGTGGCCTGGCCGCTGGCGTCGCAGATGGGTGAGATCGAGACGAGTTCCCACACCAGCCGCCCGTCCTTGGTCCGATTCTGAATCTCGCCCTGCCAGTTCTGACCGGCGGTGATGGTTTGCCAGAGGTCTTGGTAGAATTCCGGCGGCATTAGGCCGGACTTCAACACGCGTGGGTTCTGCTCCCGCACCTCCGCCAACGTGTAGCCGGTATTCCGGGTAAACTGGGGATTCACGTATTCGATCCGGCCCGCGAGATCCGTGATCATCAGCGAGACGGGCGCCTGTTGCACGGCGTGGTTGAGCTTGCGCACCTGCTCGTCGGCCGTGCGCCGCGCGCGGCGGTCGATCACCTCGCGCAACTCGCGGTTGATCGCCGGGCCCAGGGTGGCGAGCCGGCCTTTGACGAAATAATCCGACGCCCCGGCGCGCATCGCGGCGACGGCGGTCTCCTCGCCCACGGCCCCGGAGATCAGGATGAAGGGCACGTCGAGCCCACTTGCCTGCACGATGGCGAGCGCCTCCATGCCGTTGAATTTCGGCAGTTTGAAATCCGAGAGCACAATGTCCCACGGCTCGGTCGCCAGCGCCGCCCGCAGCTCGACGGCCGTCTGGACGCGGCGGCTTATCACGTCGAAGCCCGTTTGGTTTAATTCGCGCAGCAGCAGGCCGGCGTCGAGTTCGGAGTCCTCGATGAGCAGGGCCCGCAGGTCAGTGCGGGAAGGGGGCGTTGGCATGGTCGGGTTCAGAGGAGAAGGATGGCAGCGGGGACGGATTTAGGTAGGGCGCGGACTCCGTTCCGCGTCGGGGGCGAGGCGGCGAAGGGACTCGCCGCCCTACCTAATACAGAGGGGACGGGACTCGCCGCCTTACCGGACGGGATTGCGATCGGCTCGCCAACTTTCGTCGGAAATCGGGCTCGACCCGCGATTATTTCTTTTGCCGGATTCCCGTCATGGCAATCACCCCACGCCGCCCACTGCCACATAACCCGCCGGGTTTCGTCGACGGTGGCGCGATTTTCTTTCTCACGGTCTGCAGCGCGGAACGGAATCGAAATCAACTGGCAATCGATTCGACCTGGTCCGTGCTGCAGTCGGCGGCCAGTCATTATCACGCGATGGGGCGCTGGCAGGTGCGGCTGCTGCTCGCGATGCCCGACCATGCTCACGCCCTGGTGAGTTTCCCCCGCGAGGAGTCGATAAAACAGGTGGTCGCCGCGTGGAAACATTACGTGGCCCGGCAGAGTGGAGTGGTTTGGCAGCGCGATTTTTTCGATCGTCGCCTGCGCACCGAGGAGAGCCTGCAGGAGAAGAGCGCCTATATCCGGGACAACCCAGTGCGGGCGGGTTTGTGCGTCGAGCGCGGGCAGTGGCCGTATGGGTGGTGTCCGCCGGATGTGGTCGCGACGCCGGTTGAATGAAACGGCAACGGTGGTGGCGGGAGCGAAGGCGGCGAAGGGACTCGCCGCCCTACCGAAGGACGTGGCAAAGATCGCAGGTAGGGCGCGGACTCCGCTCCGCGCCGGGGGCAAGGCGGCGAAGGGACTCGCCGCCCTACCTAATACGGCGGCGAAGGGACTCGCCGCCCTACCTAATACGGCGGCGAAGGGACTCGCCGCCCTACCTAATACAGCGGAGACGGGTCGCGATCGGGGTAGGGCGCGGACTCCGCTCCGCGCCGGTTTGAAATTATGGTTCACGGCTGGATTCGGCTGTGCCGGATTGCCCAAACGGTGTGGCCGACCCGGGCCGTGGACGGGGCAGCGGTAAAGTGAAATAGAAACGCGCCCCGCCGCCTTGCTTGCCTTCGGCCCACACGCGACCACCGTGGCGCTCCACGATGCGCTTCACCAGCGCGAGGCCGACTCCGTTGCCCTCAAACTCGGCATCGCTGTGCAGCCGCTGAAACACGCCGAACAGCCGATCGACGTAGTGCATGTCGAAGCCGGCTCCATTGTCGGCGACACAATACACCGCCTCGGCGCCCACTGCGTCGCCGCTGACGGTGATCGTGGCCGGGGTGCGGTGCCGCGAATATTTGAGCGCGTTGCTCAGGAGATTGGTGAGCACCTGCCGCAGGAGGTTCGCATCGGCGCGGGCTTCGGGGAGCGCGAGCACCGTCAGTTCGACCTGGCGCTCCGGCGCCGGCGCGAGCAACTCGGCCCCCACCTGCCGGGCGAGTTCGGCCACATCGAGCGACTGCAGTTCCAGCGGCAACCGGCCGAAGCGCGACAGATTCAGGAGATCGTTGACGAGTTCCTGCATGCGCTGGGTCTCCCGGACGACGATGCCCAGCATCCTGGCGCCCTGGGGATCGAGCGCCGCGGCGTGATCCTCGCTGAGGATGCGCCCGTAGCCCGCGATGGCGCGGAGCGGCGCGATGAGATCGTGCGACACCGAGTAGCTGAACGTCTCCAGTTCCTTGTTTGCCGCCTGCAACTCCGCAGTGCGCTCGGTCACGCGCTGTTCGAGGGTATGGTTCAGCTCTTCAATCTCAGCCTGCGCGCGGTGGCGCTCCGTGACGTCGCGGACAAAGACGAGCGCCCCATCATGCCCTTCGTAGTGGAAGGGCGTCGCGGAAACCTCCAAATCGATCGGCGTGCCGTCGAGCTTGAGTCCCGGCTCATCGGCGAGGGCGACGGCCTCGTGATCCTCGGCGAGCCGGCGCATGCGCTCGCGCACTTGCGCGCGGATCCCGGGTTGAAAGCGTTCGAGCACCGGCTGGCCGATCAGCGCATCGGCGTGCCTGGCCCCAAATAGCCGGACGGTGGCGGCATTCACGTAAGCGAAGCGCTGGCGGGTCTGAATGAAAATGGCCTCCGGCGCGTTCTCGACGAGCGTGCGGAAACGCGCCTCGCTCTCGCGCAGGTCGGCCGTGGTTTTCTCCGCCGCCTCGCGGGCTTGGACCGCGTCCTCCATCATGTTCAGCGCGGCGGCGCGGGCCCGGCGCAACTCCTCCATGATCCTGGCTTGCTCCGCGACGTGGCGCTCCAGGTCTTGGTGCGCGCGGCGCAGGATTTCATTTTGCCGCCGGACTTCGCTCTGCGCTTGCTGGCGTTCGTTCCTCAGTTGTTTTTCCGCGAGCGCATTGGTCACGGCTGAACCGAGACGGGCGAGCCGGTCTTTGAGCAGATAATCGCTCGCGCCCGCTTTGATGCACGCGGCGGCGTTTTCGTCGTTCGCGGTGCCCGAGACCAGGATGAACGGAATATCCAAACCGCGCTCGCGGTGCAGCTTCAGGGCTTCCATTCCGCCGAAGCCTGGGAGGTGATAGTCGGCCAGGATCAGATCGAGCGCGGGATTGAGGGCCGCGACAAAATCCGTCTCGGTCTGCACCCGCTTCCAGTCGGGTGCGAAGCCGGCGCGGCGCAGCTCATGGACCACGATTTCGGCGTCGGTCGCCTTGTCCTCCAGAACGAGAACTTTGAGCGGCGGGTTCACTTGGGTTCGTGGTTGACCAAGAGCCAGTAGTGCCCGGCCGCGGCCACGGCGGCGGAGAAATTTTCGAAATCCCCCGGCTTGACGATGTAGCTGTTGACGCCGAGTCGGTAGCTCTCGATCACGTCCTTCTCCTCCTGCGAGGAGGTCAGCACGACGATGGGGAGGAATTGGGTTTGTTCATTCGCGCGGATCGCCTGCAGCACTTCGAGTCCGCTCACTTTCGGCAGCTTCAGATCCAGGAGCACGACCTTGGGTTTGCTGGTGCGGTCGCGGCCGGCATGCTCGCCCTGGCCGAAGAGCCACTCAAGGGCCTGCTGGCCGTCCTTTACGTGCACGACGCGATTGGCGAGATGGTGTTTTTTCAAACTGCGAATCGTCACTTCGGCGTCGCGCGAGTTGTCCTCGACGAGGAGGAGTTCGACTGATTCGTGATCACTCATGTTTTTTCGTTGATTGATTTGGGCAGGGTGAACTGAAACGCCGCACCGCCGTGGAGTTTTCCAGTGGCGGCGACCGTGCCGCCGTGCCGGTGAATGATGCGTTGCACGAGGGCCAGCCCTACGCCGGTGCCTTCAAATTCTTCTTCGCTGTGCAACCGCTGAAATACGCCGAACAGTTTGCCGGCGAACTTTTGGTCGAAGCCCGCGCCATTATCCGTGACCGAGTAGGCGGCGGTTCCATCCGCCGCGGAGCCGGTAATCGCGATTACCGGCTGCGCCTGCTTGCCGCTGAACTTTACCGCATTGGCGAGCAGATTGAACCAGACTTGGCGCAGCATGGATCGGTCGCCGTGAATCGGCGGCAACGCTGTCAGCTCCAGACGCGGAACGTTGGATTGGGTGCGCGTGACATCCGTGAACGTCGCGCGCGCCAGTTCGGTCATGTCGATGTCGGAGTCCTCCATCCGCTGGCGGCCGATGCGCGAAAACGCCAGCAGGTCGTCGATCAACTTGCCCATGCGCTTCGCTTCCGCGCAAACGACGTCGAGCAGTCGGCGTCCCTCGGCATCCAACTGCGGCCCATTGTCCTCCACGAGCATCCGCGAGAAACTGTCGATGGCTCGCAGCGGAGCGCGCAGATCGTGCGACACGGAAAACGAGAACGCCTCCAATTCCTTGTTGGCGACTTCGAGCTGGGCCGTGCGATCGCGGACGCGTTGTTCCAGCTCGGAGTTCAGCCGGTGAATTTCGCGATCGGCGCGTTTGCGCTCGGAGATGTCGCGCGCGATTTTAACGGCGCCGATGATTCGCCCGTCGCCACCGGTGATCCCCGAAAGCGTGACAGAGGTATCGATGCGCGTCCCGTCCCGACGCACAAGCTCGGTTTCATAATGCTGCACATTTTCGCCGCGGGCGATTTGCGCGAGAATCGTGGCTTCCTCGGCGATTCGTTCCGGCGGGAAAAGCACCAGCATCGACCGGCCGATGGCCTCGGCGGCGGAATAGCCGAAAATTCTTTCCGCGCCCGGATTCCACGCGGTAATGATTCCGTCCAAGGTCTTGCCGATGATCGCGTCGTCCGAAGATTTGACCAGGATCGCGAGGCGCAAGAGCTCCACCTCCGCCTGCTTGCGCTCGGTGATGTCGGCGCGGATCGCGACGTATTGGCGGGGTTTGCCGTCGTCGTGGAGGAACGGCACGATCGTCGTGTCGACCCAGTAAAACGTGCCGTCCTTCGCCTTGTTTTTGATTTCACCGTGCCAGACTTTGCCACGCGAAATGGTCCTCCAGAGATCGCGGATGAACGCCTTGGAGTGATGACCGGAATTAATGAGGCGGTGATCCTGCCCGAGCAGTTCGCTGCGGGAATATTGTGAAATCGCGCAGAACTTGTCGTTCACGAATGTGATTTTTCCCTGCGGGTCCGTGATCGCCACGATCGCGTGCTCGTCGAGCGCGGCCTTCAGATCGAACACCTCCTTGGTCGACACCCGGAGGCTTTCCTCCGCGAGCTTGCGCTCGGTGATGTCGGCAAGGTTTCCGTAGACGCGCATGACTTGGCCGTTGGACACCTCGGCGCGACCGATGGCCCGGACCCAGATTTTCCGGCCTTTCGCGGTCAGCAGTTCCAGCTCCAAGTCGAAAGGCTCGCCCCGCTCCACCGCGCGGCGAAAGGCCAGGTCGATCCGCTGGCGCGATTCGCCTTGATGAAAATTGATCGCCTGCGTGACATCGTTGGCGTCGAAGTCGAGGGCGACCTCATGGATGCGATAGACTTCTTCGCTCCATACCAGGTGGTTCGTCGCCACGACATACTCCCAGCCGCCCACGCGGGAAATCGCTTCCGTCTGCCGGAGCAACGCAGCCGTTCGATGCAGCGCTTCTTCGGCGCTCGGGTGGCCGGCGATACGCGGCACGGTGCTGCGATGGGGAGTTGTGGTCATAACGGTTGAGTGAACGTCGGCGCTAGGTGCGGGAATGATCGGGGGCGGCCGATGGGGCCGGCGTGACGGATTTGGTTTCGTCGGTCCGGGCGGGTGCCTCGGTTTCGAGATGCCAAGCAAAGCGCGCCGGCTGCCCTGATGCAGTGAGCAGGGCGTCGATCTCGCGCTTGAGCTCGATCATCCGCAGCTCGCGGCCGACGGTGGCGCGGTTGAAGCGCTCGAGTTCATCATTGCGGGCGCGCAACACGGTCTCGGCGTGTTTGCGCTCAGTGATGTCGAAATTGACCCCCGTCATGCGCAGCGGCTGGCCGCTGTCGTCGCGAATCACGCGCCCATACGACTTGAGGTGCCGGACCGAGCCATCCGGCCATACGACGCGAAACTCCCTGTCGTAGTCCTTCTCGCCGCGCAGCGCGCGCTGCGACTCCGCTTCGCTTTCGGCGCGGTCCTCCGGATGGACGGTGGCGAGCCATGCTTCATACGCTCCGCCGAAGTCGGTTTCCTTGATGCCGTAGAGTTCATACATCTGCTCATCCCATACGAGGTGGTTGCCCGGAATGTGCCAATCCCAAATGCCGAGACGGCTCGCGTGGGCGGCCAGTTCGAAACGTTCCAGCGTGCGGCCGAGTTTTTCCTCCGCCTGCTTGATGTCATCAATATCGGTGCAGGTGCCGAACCACTTGAGAATTTCACCGCGCGCATTGCGCACCGGCACGCCGCGGATCAACCACCAGCGGTAGTTGCCATCGGCTCGCTGCAGACGGCATTCCAACGTGTAGGGCTCGTCTCGTTGCGTCGCGCGTTGCCAGGCATCCCACGCGCGCTGCTGGTCGTCGGGATGGAAGGGCTTGTTCCAACCGTGGCCGTAACTTTCCTCGCGCGTCAGCCCGGTGTAATCCACCCAGCGTTGATTGAAGTAAATATTCCAGCCATCGGGCCGGCACATCCAGACCAACTGCGGGGCCGCCTCCGCGAACATTCGGAAATTTTCCTCGCTGGCTCGCAGCTCCGTCTCCGCTAGTTTGCGCCGTCGGATCGCTTGGTGAAGGAGACCCACCCACGCCGCCAAAACCAGAAGGGCCGCAATGAGCATGGCCAAGCCCAGCCAGATCTGTTTGGATTTAAACCGATACTCGGTGCGGAGGGGGAGCCATTTGCGGTAAATTTCGACTCGTTCCGTTTCGGAAATAGAATCCAAGGCCTTCTGCAAGATCCCGGCGAGCACCGGCCAGTCACTGCGCACCGCCATGCATTGGGCGTTCACGTAGGGTGTGTAGCCGGCGACCCGGACATCGACGTCACTCTGCAGGGAAATGAAATAGCTAACAACTAACATGTTATCGACAAAAGCGAAGACTTCACTCTGTTCGAGCCGGGCAATCCCTTCCTTGGTATTGCGGACCTTGATCAGTTGGATCTCGGGGTGGTCGCGCGCGATCCAGTCCGCGACCGAGTAACCCTCCCCCACGGCCACCTTCTTGCCGTGAAGCATCTGCAGATCCGCCACGTAGATATTATTCATCTGGGTGAAGATGACGATGGGCAGTTGCATGTAGGGCTGGGTGAAGGCGAGGAAGGCGGAGTTCTCCGGGGTCGCCGCCACGGAGGTCGTCATGTCGATCTCCCGGCGTTGGAGTCCGGCCATCACTTCAAACCAGCTCAGGTTCCGCACCGGCTGAAACGTCACCCCCAGGCGTTGTTCGATGAGTTTGAGGTAATCGGCGCTCATCCCGGAGGGTTCCCCGCGCGCGTCGGCAAATTCGACCGGCATCCAATTGCTGTCCTGGGCTACGCGGATGACCGGGTGCTCGTGCAACCAGACGCGTTCGGCCTCGCTCAGCGCCAGGGGTGCGGGGTGGGCTTCCACGGCTTCGGCCGCCGGGGTGCCCAGGGGCGGGGCCGGTTCCGCCCCGACGAGCAGGTTGCCCCACAAGCCGAGCCCGACTCCGGCGGCCAGATAAACGGCGCGCCGAATGACGATGGGTCCGGCGAAACGATGCGAGTGCCCCAGCAGGGCGAGCGCCGTGAGTACGAAGGTGAAGGCGGTCAGGGGAGCCATGGGGATCAGGCTTGCACCAAAAGGGATGAGCCGCCAGTGCCCGAGCGTCCACATGACCAGGACGACCAAGCCAATGCCGGCGAACAGTGCCGCCGCGACGACTCCATGCCTTGGCATGAATTTCAACATGGTGTGGCCGGGTTTTGCGCTGCCGTGGGCTACCGCCCGCAGTCGACGCTCGTCGTCCACAGGTCGCGGATGAACGCTTTCGGGTGATGACCGGAATTAATGAGGTGGTGATCCTGCCCGGGCAGTTCGGCGCACGTGAATTGGGAGATCGCGCAGAATTTATCGTTCACGTAGGTGATCTTTCCCTGCGGATCGGTGATGCGACGATCGCGTGCTCGTCGAGCGCGGCCTTCAGGTCGTCGATTTCCTTGAGGGAGGCCTTGAGCTGTTGGTCAGCGCGCATTCGTTGGCAGATTCGACCGATGCGTTTCCCTAACTGCGAAGCGGCGGCAAACCATCGGCTCCGCTTTGCTCCGAGGTGCCCCAGGCGCGGACAGGCGAGTCTGCTTTGAGGAGAGATGAGGGTGGCTCAATGACAGGACAGAGATTGACACGCCACGCCCTTAGACTTCCGCGTAATTCACTCACGGAGGTTTCGGCGAAACGGGCCGGATTTTCGGTGAATCCGGCAATCCGCAGCTAAGACTGGAGCAAGCTCTTCAACCGCACCGCCGCCACGCGCCCCAGCTCAAAGCTTTCTGCCACGCCATCCAGTTTCAGCCGTGATTCATCCCGTGACGCGGAGGTCAGGGACTTCACCCGCGTGAGGTGGATCATGAGAGACCGGCTGATGCGGGCAAAGGGCGGCGCAGGCAGCATCGGTTCGTAGCGGCCAAGAGTGTAGCCCATGAGGATGGAGGGCTGGCCTTCGATGTAGAAGCGAGTGAAGTCTCCCTCTGCCTGGAGAGCCACGATGCGGTCCACGGGCACGATCATCGTCCGCCCATTCGTGTTCAGGCAGAGGTGATCCCGCAGGCTCAGATGGGGAGCTGGGGGGACGTTGGCGGCATTTACTCTCTCAGCATAGGCACGTCGCAGGCGATCCAGCGCCTGGGCCAGACGCGGTGCGCGCACGGGCTTTAAAACGTAGTCCAGCGCTTCCACCTCAAAGGCCAGCGGGGCGTGCTCCATGTGAGCGGTGATAAAGATCACTCGCGTCTCGGCCCGCAGGCTCTGGATCAGTTCAAAGCCGTTGCCCTCGGGCATCTCCACATCCAGCAAGACCGCGTCAGGCGTCTCCACGCCGAGCAGCGCCCTGGCTCCGGCTACGCTCTCCGCCTCGCCCAGCACTCGCACATCGGGATGCGCCTGGAGCAGGCGGATCAGGACCCGACGCGCGGCAGGCACGTCATCGACGACGATCACACTTGGCATGGCACACCGTGGAGAATGATTTCAGCGCACATCAGCGACCAGTCCTACCGCAGCTCAAACCGATGCCGGGCCGGGATGTGCAACGGGTAGGAAACTGGATTTTCCGGGGTCAGGGTCGGATGGGGTTTAGTGTGGAAGTGGAAAACGCGTGGTCTGCTTGAAACTGAAAAACGCAGTTGAACCGCATTGCCAAACTTGAATGAGTCTACGGGTTAAATTCCCGGGGTCGAATCCGAAGACCTCATGCCTTACCTTTTACCTTTTCGGGCACAGTTCCGTTGCTGACGCTCTGGCTCTTGGTGGAAGCAGGCAATGGCCATTGCGGCGCCGCCGGTTAGCACGGGTTCGGAAAGGCTGACTAGCGTTGTCACGATACACGACATGACCTCGTCCAGACTCCCCGTGGGAATGCGCCGGCAAACCTTGTCAAGAGTCAAGCCATGACCCTTAATTTGTCTCTTAATTTCTCCCATCGGCAAACCGACGGGCGAGACGCCCGTGCGGCGTGGCGTGGCCGCTACGGCTATGTAAAGAAACCGCGACGCGCCCTTCGGGCCGGGAGGACTGGGTCGGGCGTTGACCTCGCGGAGGCGGGGCGCATCTTCCGAACTATGCGTTTGCGTGAAAACGAGGCGGAGGCGATCCGCGAGGAAGTGGCCCGGCTCGACCCGGCGGCGCGCGTCTGGCTCTTCGGCTCGCGCGTGGACGACGGGGCGCGGGGCGGCGACATCGATCTGCTCGTGCGGTCGGACCGGATCGGTTTCGCGGACAAAGTCTTGCTCAAGGTGCGGGTGCTGGGGCGGATCGGCGCGCAGCAGCTCGATCTTGTGGTCGCCCCGGCCAGCCGGCCTGCCGCAGAGTGGATCGAGAGCGTCGCCCGCGAGGCCCGCGAGTTATGACGCCGCCCGACGCCCGCGTGTGGCTGCGCGCCGCCCTGGACGACCTCGCACAGGCGAGGGAGCACCTGGCTTTTTCCTCGGCCCGCAGCGATG
>Ga0163152_10007311_pt1 | contig 12115 bp, 8 predicted proteins | sample OliLakLV19MP8IB2_FD_148635 | JGI IMG/M metagenome (GOLD analysis project Ga0163152, IMG submission 148635) | Freshwater microbial mat bacterial communities from Lake Vanda, McMurdo Dry Valleys, Antarctica - Oligotrophic Lake LV.19.MP8.IB-2 | ecosystem: Environmental > Aquatic > Freshwater > Lake... | reverse complement strand
AACTGCGCGGGTTTGGCGCGTCAGACGCCCTTTGAAAGCAGCGCCCGGACGCTCCCGCGGTCGGCTGGAGGGGGCTCGCCGCCCGCCGCGACGCGCCCGCGCTCAGCGAAGTGACTGGCAAACCGCGCTTGTTTCACTTACGCTCTGGTGAACCAGTAGCGGTGATTCACCCACAGTGCACGGTGCAAGCGCCCCAGACCCAACAGCACCGCCATCGCAGGGACGAACGGTCCGACCAGGCCGACAGGCTCAGGCGCATGCCTGAAGACCCACACCCACAGCAGCGGCCATACGACCGCATCGACAGCCGCGAGCAAGCGCCGGCCGGGCCAGTCAGGCGCGTCCGGCCGGGGTTCACGTGCAACCAGCAGCCACATCATTCCTCCGATCCGGCTCGCGTGAGCAGGTTCACTCCGCCCACGCGATCCATTCAGCCTGGTGGTCGACGCAGCGGCTCTGGCACCCAGCGCTTGCCGGCCAACCTCCATGCCGCTGCGATCACTAGCGCATCCTTCTTCATCGCCTCCAAGCCGCCACCGGCAAGCTCCGGCGCGGCCTCTTTCAGGGCTTGGACGATCTGCGCCTTGGGTAGGTGGTTCAGGTCGCCCTCAGCGGTGCGCTTCCACTACTCGGGTAAATCGAGCCCGATAGCCGCAGCGATGGCGTTCGCATGGGCCGTCGCGCCAGCGCCCGGCAGAGCGCTCACCGTCAACTCGCTGCCGATCGCAAGCAGGTCGATCAGCTCGCCGACATTCCACGACCGATTCCGACAACGAATCAAGGCGGCACGCCAGGCCAGGGCAACGCCCATCGTTGGAAGCACATGGCAACCGTTCGTAAGAACTGTCGTCCCGTTCGGTCCCTCGCGATGTCGAATCGAATTCGCACGTCCTTGCCCTTCTGAATACGTCAAATCCCTGCCCTAATTTCCGAGGGAGCCGGACTCGGCTGTTGATCCCTCGGCATTGGATGCGTTGATGAGCTGTGTTCTGCCCCGCATTCGTCGGTCGCCGTGCGAGACCGACAGCGCTGCGAGCAAACGCGTGCGCATGGGCACCGTGGAATAAATGGAAGGGGCCCGCCAGAGTGAAACGGCGGCGGGAAGGCGGCCGTTTATGCCGCGAAAGGCCCGTGCGAACGTGCGCGCAGCGCTACGGTTCGCACATGTGGCGAGCGACGAACGCGGGCTTGCTCATTGCGCCGACGAGGTCATGTGAAGGACCATGAGGATCAGCTCGTTCGCCGGAAACATCAATAGCTCTCGAACACAAAGTACGACCACTGGGACGTTATGGGACGAGGAAGCCTCGTCCGCCAAGGTAACTGACGCCACAATTTTGATACAGGTAAATCGTGGACAACGCACGCCCTTATGGACTCGAATTAGGCTGTAGCGGCTGCCCATCCTGGCAAGCCTCCGCACAGCCGCCGCTCCGAGCGGTCCAACGGCCCTCACGGCCCGCTGGAGCACGGATGAGCACTGATCGCCGACCCAGCGCCGCACCGCCCGCGGCACCCATCGAAGTGTCGCCCCCATTCACCAAACGGCGCATCGACCATATCGACGAACCTGCACGGCCACTGGGCGCGAAGCGCGCCGCGCTTCAGGTTCGGCGACTGCGAGCGTCGCAACCGGTTGCGCGTGCCGCCGCGAAGAAAATGGGCATCGATGCGGGCGCGCTGATCCTGGAGTCAAAGGAAAACAGCATCGCCTTCAGCCTTCGTGCGACGGCCGTAGGGCTGTTGATCGAACGAACACAGCGACAGCCGGTCGGTTCTCGGCTGGTGCAGACGATGGTGTTCGCGGACCCGACGACGTTCGAACGATGGTGCGCTTCAGAGCCCATCCGCTTCGACGACCCTGTGCTGTACGACCAGCTTCGTCGTGAAGGCCATGAAGCACTGTGCGGCAAACGGTGATCTGCCCAGCCTGGCCGAGTTGACACGCTCGCCGGAGTACAGCGCGCGCGTCATCGATATCCTGCCCGCGATCGGCGATGCCGACACCACAGAGACCGTGGTGGACCTGTTTCAGCAGGCCGTGAACCACCTGGGTGCGGATGCCGGCGTTTTCATGAGCTACCTGCGTGACGACGCGACGCGGGCTACATACCGGTCGCTGCTGGCGTGCGATCCGGTGTGGGCTTCGGAGTATGCGAAGCGCGGCTGGTACGACCACGATCCGTGGCTGCGCCACGCCACCCACGAAACGGAAACTGTGCGTTCCAGCGAACTGAAGGTGACCTCCGCCGATGAAGAGGCGTTCGCTGACGTGTCCGCCGCGCTGGGGTTCGCGTCGGCAGTCATCGCGCCGGCGCCCACCTGTGCTGGGCAGTCGCGCATCGGCGTACTCTGCCTCGGCTCCAACCGCACAGGGTTCTTCGATGACCACGGCTATGCCAAGGTCCGCGTACTGGCACGAGCCCTTGCCATGGAATTGCACCGCTGGCTGCTACAGGCCATCCGCAAGGAGCTGCTGGCCAAGTCCCGGCTGACGGCAGCCGACGTCGAATTGCTGCGGCATGAGGCGGCCGGGCACACGAGCAAGGTCATCGGCGGGGCGCTCAACATCGAAGCCAAGACTGTCGACTGCCGTTTCCAGCGCGTCAGTGCGAAGCTGGATGCGCCTGACCGGCGAACGGCGGTCCGGATCGCGCGGCTGTACGGACTGCTGTAGGCAAATCGGAACGACGCGGCGGCTACGGGCAGGTCCTTCCAACGTCCGCTCTGCCTTCAATCCGTAAGCGTCTGGGCGCGGCATCTTGAGTTGACGCGATTGGCGCCCGACCATCGCGTTCATAACGAACGTGGTGGCGATGACCTGCAGGGCAGCGATGGGGCGATTGACTCGCTGCCTGTGCGCCGGCGCCGTGGTGGCCTGCATAGGCCAGCGCATGGCGGCGGTGTTCACGCGGCGCGTCTGCGCCGCCTGGTGGCGCTCAGTCGGCGCGTTGCCACCGGGGCGGCAGCAACTCCTCGATCTAGCTGTTCAACAGCGTGGGCAGCCGCGTGAGCACGTCCTTCAAGTAAGCCCAGGGCTCGTGCCCGTTGAGCTTGGCCGACTACGCCGACCGCCGAGCTATGCCGAATAGGCTCGCTTCTCCCTGGATTCACCGTAGTCGGCGGGTGATCGGTTCGGCATAGTTTGGCCACTCACAGCGCCTCGAGAAAGGCGAGCAGGTGATCCTCAGGGCGGAAGCGAAGGCGCTTGCATTGTTTGTACGGCTCGAGCTTTGCGAGAGCTGCGTCCTTGAGGGCGAGGTGGGCATGAAGGTAGGTCTGCATGGTCTCGATTGATTCATGACCAAGCCACAACGCGATCACCGAACAGTCGACGCCCGCCTGCAGGAGCTCCATTGCCGTACTGTGCCTCAGGACGTGCGGTAACACGCGCTTGGATGCCAGCGATGGGCGTGTCTTGCTGGCGACGTCCACATATTTAGTCGGTCCTGCGAAATTCATCCAGCCGCCACCGACATCGATGAGCGCGGGCCTGGCCTTGGCTTTGAAGATGGCAAGCGGTGCGGCCGCAGCGCCTGTGGCCCGACCAGCATCGCGTGCAGCGTACTCAGCGCACACATGACCACCGCGATGAAGGCGCAAAAAAGCCCGCCCAGGCCCAGACGGGTGATGGCACGCAGCAGCCAGCGGATGTTGTAGCCCGCCGCACAGCTCAGCGCATGCAAGGCATCGCCTATCGCACCCTGCAGCCAGCACCTGTCCATCCGGTGGTCCGCCTTCGTGTGGCCAATCAACGGCTCGATGGCCTGGCGTCGCTTGAGCAGTCGCTTTTCATGATCGCTGAGCGACTTGTGCTTGCCTCGGTGGATGATCTGCACGCCCGGGTTGTCGGCGTCCACGCCCCGGTAGCCCAGGTCGACGATGACCTGCTTGGGCCAGCGGCCGGTGTCCTGCAGCAAGTTGGTCGTCTGCTCAAGCTGAGCGCTGAGCACGTGGCCGTCGTAAGGGTTGCCGGGGAAGCTTCTGGCGCCAACCATCAACCCCTGCTTGTGGGTGACCGCCAGGCTGACCTTGACGCCAAATTCGTAGGGGTTGCGCGCCTTGCCTTTGGAGATGCACTCGACCTCCGGTGCGTGCAGCGCGTACAGCTTGTTCTTGGTGTGGCGCTGCTGGGTTCGGATGCGTTCTGCGCGTTCCATCAAGGTCGTCAGATCGCTCAGCGCCTTGGGGCTGCTGGGCTCGTTTGCCGGGGCGCCGCCGGCAGCTGCCGCTGCGCGGTCGGCGTCCTGCTTGCGCTGCACCTCGCGCATCACCACGCCCAGGATCGTGCGCTGACGCTTGACGGTCGTGCGCAGCCGCTTGAACTGCTTGGCATGAGCATAGCCACCGGCCTTGCGACGCAGCGTCTTGCCCTCCTGGGCATAGGTCTGCTTCAAGGCGATGCCACAGCGCCGGGCGGCGCTGACCACCTTGTGGCGGGCGATCTCCAGCAAGCGGCTGTCCACCGGGTGCGCGATGGCCTTGGACTGCACGCCGGAGTTCGACACCAACCGCGCTAAGTCCTTGATTTGCCTAGTAGCGCCCTTCAAGTGCGCCACTACAGCAAGGAAATTTGAGCGTTCAGAGTTGGTTTCTTGACCTTCAATGCAGCCAGCGTGCTGGCCTGTTCGGTGTTGATGGTGGAGATGCCGGTGACGGGTGCGGCGTCGTCGATGCGCACCTCATGGCGCTGGATTCGGCGTAGTTGCTTCAACGCGGCGTCTGGCGACAAATGGCTACCGGCGATCTTTAGCCGCTGACGCATCACCCGGTGCAACACCAGCGCCATGAAGCAGATGCTGGCGTGCGCGCGGATGCGTTCTGGCAGCCGGTGGAAGACCGGCGCAATCTCGATCTCGGACTTCAGCACATGGAAGCCCCGCTCGATGTCAGCCAGGCTCTTGTAGCGCGCCACGATCTCTTCCTTCTTGAGATCGGGTACGTTGGTCACCAACATCAGCTTGCCGTCCATGGCTTCGGCACGCTGCTGCGCCGCCGAGTCGATCTCAAAGGTGAACAGCTCGGACTTCAGGTCCACGCGGATGATGTGGGCCAGCCGGGCTTCGCTGACCTCGTGGAAGAACCTGGCTTTGGCGCCGCTGTCTGAGAGCTTGCGTCCCCGCTTGACCCGACCGCCATCCTGCGCATCCAAGTTACCCGCCAGCGTTTGTGCGCGCGCCACCAACGTTGTGATGCGGTCTTGTCGGCGCTGGGGCTGCACTTGGGCCCGTTCGGGGTTGTGCGCCACCACCAGGCGGTGACCCTTCCAGCGCAGCTCATCAATCACCTCAGCCGTGGCCGCCTCGTGCTTGGCCTGCAGCGGCTGTAGCAATTCCACGAAGTCCCCATGCCGCCTTCCGGGCACAGCCAGAACGAACTCCAGCGTGCGCTCGCCCGGTAGCTTCAACTCGCTGAGCATCTGCAAGTTGTCCAGCGACAGCAACCCCCGGTCAGCCACCACTACCAGGCGGCGCACATGCGGGTAGCGCTGCAGCACCCGCTCCAGCGTGGGCTTCAATGTGGGCCCCTCGCTGGCGTTGCCGGCAAATACCTCGTGATAGATCGGCAGACCGTCAGCCGTCTGCACCACGCCCAGCAAGAATTGCCTGGCGATGATGCCTTCCTTGGACATGCCGAACTTGCGCAACTCACCGCTTTGCTCACTCAGGCCCTCCACGCGAATGGTGGTCAGGTCATAAAAGACCACCGACAGCTCATCATCGATCAGCGGGCGCAGCAACTGGGCCACGCATTCATCCACCGCAGTCTGGTGATCCATCAGCGCGTCCATGCTGCGCAGCAGATGCTGGTGGGTGATCTCGGCAGCTTGCACATCAGGCAAAGCCACCGTCTTCAACCAGCGCAAGGCGCCGAGCTTGGAGTCGGCATCGCACAAGCGGTTGAACACCATCAACCGAATGGCTTGCTCCACAGGGGCGGTATAGCGCGCCTGGCGGAAAACAACGTGCAGTCTGTCAAAGCCCAGCTCGTGCCACAACTGGTGCAGCGCCCACACATCGCCCAGTGCAAGGGCAGACTCGAACTGCACCTGAGGCGAGGACATCAGCCCAACGGGCCGACCCTTTGCGCGCAGCAGGCCCTGCAACAACGAGTCGACCTGGCCACCTTGCTCATCAATGCGGCCCAGCGTGGCGATGGTGCGTTGGCGGGGGCGGTTGTGTTCATCACGGAACGACTCGACCAGCTGCGCGTAGATGCGGCTGCCGGATCGAGTGAGCTTGATGAACATGGCAGCAGAGTGTAGCGGACCCTCTGGAAGGTGCCAATACACTAACGCCCAAAACGTGCCACTACAAGATTTCGCCAAACCAGACGCTAAGTACTTGATTCAATTGCAATTGAGGGGGTCGATGAGGGGTCAAAGTGTCGAACTTCGGTGCACGGTGGAGTCAACGATCACGCGCTCCAAGTCAGCCGGCTTGACGGCCTGCATGTCGACGGCGCAATCGATGGTGGCCTTGAGCAACTGCTCCAGGCCGTCCTCACCCAGCAGGCGTCTGAAGCGGCCAATCTGGGTGGCGTCGCACGGCAGGCGCGGCTCGTAGTAATCCATGCCGCTGAAGAACTGCCAGACGACGTTCTCGGCCCACCGCTCGACGAGTTCTTCGTCGCTGAGGTTGAAGCTGTTCTTCAGGTACAGCAGGCTGGCCATCAGGCGCACCGGCAACCGCGGGCGGCCCGCCGGGCTGATGCCGCCGCCGAACTCACCGGCAAACGTGCCGGCCAGGTCCTCGCCGGCAATGCGCTTGGCCGGCTTGGCCTGGTGCGCCAACTTCGGCGCCACCGCCGCCTCGATCGCCGCCCAGGGCAGCCGCGTGGCCAGCACCACCAGCGGATGCTTCAGGTCGATCATCAAATCCAGGCGCGAGCGGAAGAAGTCGTCGGTGGTCATCAGCAGTCCTCAATCCCTCAGAAACCAAACCTCATTGGATTGATTCCCGAGAGAAATGACCGTCCGAAATCACCCGAAATTCGTTATGAAACAACAACTTGCGCATTACGCAGGACCGACTATTTAGACAGCATCGACTGGACGCTATCGGCGCTTATTATTAGACGTCGCCAGTAACAACATCCGGATATCGCCATCAATCAAGCCAGCCAGTCCTCCCGTCGAAACCCTATCAGGCGTACTGGCAGGGTCAAGCCGAACGTATTCCTGTCCAGCCGCCCGAATGAACCGCGGGCGCGCCTCATTCGGCTTGCCCTGATCAAGCCCGAGACAGGGAGGATTCGTGGGCAGTTTGCATGCAGCAGGTGCGGCTGCGCCAAGACGGATGCCGAGCATCGAAACGTCTGAAGTGGCTCTTATTGGTGAAGGAGGCGCTGAGGCAGCGGGTTCGGCTGGCGCTTGCTGTGTCGCCTCGGGACTCCTCTCGCAAGAAGTGAGGCTGATCCAACCAACCCCTAGAGCAACACTTGCGAGCCGCCTAACTGATGTGGTTGGTCCCACTTGTGTCCACGTTGGAGTCGACGAACATTCGCTAGGATTACTTGTAGACCAGTTAGCGAGATTGAAACGATACTGTCAACCGCTAGTGTATCGTAGGAGCTGCGCTTTGAAGGCAGAGCGGAGAAAACGGCGAACGACTGGCGTCGATTCCCCGCCATGAACTGGCTTTGACTGGGGTGCCGTGGAGACGCGGTGACCACGTGCGGAGTACAACTGGCGCTGTGGCACACACGATCAAGGACTCACACGAGACGCCATTACCACAATTGCCTCCTTCGTCGGTACTACCTTGATGACCATTGCTACGTCGCCTACTGCTTGTTTGGGGAGGGCCAACTTTACTGATGCTCTTTGGTCTTTGAGCGTGTAGTCGAGTTCGCCCTTCAGTTGCGGCACGAAAGGAGTCAACGCGACGACGGTGGGCGCAATGCCGGCGAGCACAGGACACTTAAGTAGAAGTTCTGGGCTGCTGAGAAGAAACTCCGTTGGACCAGGCTTGAGCTTTGCCTTGATGTCGATATTGTCCACGACGAAGTTCGCCCGCGCATCACCAGTGTCTGTCGCGAGTAGGATGTTTGACGCGATACCCACTCGAGACTCACGCAATGACGCAGTAAAAGTCTTGGACTGCGACCAGGGAAATTGGCATGTCAGGTGTCCCACAATGTCCAGCGGGACAAACTTGACGTCGACATCGGCCTTTGCCTCGCCTTGGACCTCCAGTGCGAACTGAACTCGGTCGAGGGCTGGCGACAGGTTGAAGTCGCGGAGGCAGACCTGAAGATTGTCAGTCGCGAACCGCGAATCCACATCAAGGTTGGCAAAGTTACCGGTGGCCGCGAGGCGATTGAGGGCCTCCTTCTTCGCTTCACACAGCAACTTCTCGCCAGCCTTCTCAACCGCACACGTAGCGTTCTCCGTCTCCCTCAGCCTGTCGCAGTCCGCCTTGCGCAAGTTGGCATCAGCGTCGTAGATGACATTTTGGGCCGCTTTGGCGGCCTCGCAGAATGGATCGTTCCCTCTGAGGGTGCATTGTCCGCCGACACAGCCGCCAAATGCGCAGACTCGAGGAGCCCGCAGCAGGCAAGCACTGCAGTCGCGAGTGTCCCGGTTGGCGTTGAAGCCGCACTGCCGGTCGGACTTGCACACACGGTCTGATGAGCAGTCAATTCCTAGTCCGTTCGGCAACTTGATTTTAGTGCTGGTGTGTTGATTGGGAACCGACACTGACGCCTTGACGCAGAGTTGCGCCTGCGACGTAACGCTGTTCATCGCTAAGGCGACAACATCTCTCTTGACGGCCACCCACGTTCCCTCAGGGGTGGGAACTTCGAACACTTGCTCGACAATTTCATTTACTCGGTCCTGGATACCGCCGAAGGTAGGTTTGACCTCAACGGCCTGTGCAGCAGCTTTGATGCTGACAGGCGATAGCTGTACCAACGAGGTAAGGTGATCCTTTGCGACGAGCCAAGCGATGCCGTCGACCTTGAACGGGATCACTATCGGCTTCGAGACCACCTGGATGGATGCCTTGCCGCCAGCGTCGCTGACGGAGAACGTATCGCTGGAATTAAACGACTTGTCTGAAAGCGCGGGTATTGTCACTCGCGTCACCGGGGAGCGTGTCAGCTCACCGGAGATGTTGTCCTTGAATCTATTCAGGACTGCGGCGATGGCAGTACCGACCAAAGTGACATCGACCTTGTCTGCCAACTCGATTTTCTCGACATGCACGGACGAGAGTGCTGGCAACAGCCGCAACTCAAGTTCTGGCCCAGATGCGCCTCCTTGTGCTATCGCCCCAGTAAGCCCCGCATAGGCAGTTATGGTTCCCTGAATGCGAGGTTTCAGCGCGCCTAGCGCGGCGACTGCTGTCTGGTTGTCCCCAGCGTCATCCTTGGAAAATTGCCGAGCGAAGTCAACTGACACACGCAGTAGTTGCTCGTCACCCCGTAGGCTGATCTTCACCACACCCTGCTTCTTGAGCTGTTCCGTAAGCAGCGCGGCCGTCGCATCCGACATTGCCACCCCAACTCCAAGGTTTGGAGTAGCAAGTTTTGCAAGTGCTTGCGCGGAGGAACTGATCGCTGCTTGCCGCTGTTCATCCACCGTGATCGGAGGAAACTTCGCGTTGACCAACTTGGTCAGCGAGTCTCCGCACCCTGCGAGCAACAAAAGAGTCACGAGTCCGAGAAGGCGAAGACCCATCATCAATCTCCCGAAAGATTTCATTATTGCGAGACTATCAAGAGTTCGCCGCCAAGCAAAGCGACGAAGGCTTCCGCGTTAGCGTCCGAACACCCCTATTACAGCGATCGGCGTTCTGTCTATGCTTTCAATAAAACGCCAATCAACGCACTTCTTTAGTGTCCTCGATCTTTCCAGCAGTGAAGATCCGATACCGCACTGATTACTCGACTGGTACCTGAATAAACGTTGTCGCGCGGCTGCTGTAGTCGAGGAAGAACCCCTCTCCGATAACCTTAAGGAACTGCTTGGTCGTCTTGGCTGCAGCAGATGTTGATACGCCATCCGGGCTAGGAGAAGCGGTCCTCCGCTCGCAGCCCATCAGAGTTGAGGAGACGAGTACACGTTACAAGACGTAGGCTAATGTGCCGTTGGGTGCAGTCCTTTGCGCTAGCGTACCGTTTAGTGTTCGGCGGTTGCAGTCGACCTCAACAAACTCTCCAACAATCACTTCAATCTTTAAATTCGACTCCGCGACAGCACTCGGGAGCAGAATCATTGCGGACTTGAATCCCGCAGGCGGAGATGGCATTGGCGGCGCAGTGAGTGTTTGGCCTTCAACACTTTGATAAAAATATAGCGCCCCCAGCATAATCATTGCCAGCAAAACCTTTCTGGCAACTTCACTGCGCTTTCTGCTAGAAATTAAAAAAATATTCAAGTTGAACTCGCAGACCAAGACCACGTCGATTCACCAGTGAGCTACCAACTGATTGGGGGTGTGGAAATGGGCGTGGCGCTCTTTTGCATCAGAGCAACCTTCACACTGCCTTTGCCATCAGCAGCGCGCATGTGAATGGATCCAATTCCAAGAACCCATATTTCTCTTTGCCCACTAAACTTGGTCTTCCCGCCAAGCGGGCCAGCAAACGCGAATACTCCAGTACCTACCTCGCATTCCCTAGACGGCTCGCAAGCAACAACGTATGTCGCGGTTGCGTACACATAGTCTTCGCACCAAGTCCAGTCAGACGAGGCTTCCTTTTTGACCCAAGTCGCATACGCGATCGAGCAAAATATCGTGAGGCCTAAAGCTGCGACCGCCAGCTTGGCATAGCCAAATAGTTGGCTTACAATCAAGTTCTTCACTGTTATCGGCATTATTAACAGACTGTTGAAAATCTTATTTCATAGCCGGGGGAATTTTGCGGGGCCGACGAAGTAGACCCTGTGACGAGTGTATCAAAAGGTACCCTTTTTGGGATCAGTTTATTTCGATTCGGCCATGGGCCTCATCAATCTTGGGGGCGCGACCGTACACCATCCATAGACCTCTTTCAACCCCTAGTCTTGTCCAACGAGGTATGAGCCTGGAGCCAGGCGCGAGATTCCACTGAGGAATGAGCCTGGAGGACGCCTGGGATCGGCGGTTTTGGGGGCTGGCAGGCAGCCCGCCGACGGGGTGGGTCGATCATCGAAGCGATGGTGATCGACATGAACGAAGCCCAAGTGCGCACGCTCGAGCAGGTGCGTTAGGTGTTGGCGGGTACGCAGGCGATGGAGTTCCAGGCGGCCGCCGGCGACGAGGATCGGTATGCCTGGATCGAGTCGGTGCTGCGGCGCTTCGAGTACCGCCGGCTGCCTCGCGCGGACCGCGGCCCTGTGCTGGCCTATCTGCAGCGCTTGAGCGGCTACAGCCGGGCGCAGATCACGCGGCTGGTCGCACGCTGGCACGCCGGCAAGGCGCTGGTCAAGAACTACGGCGCGCCCCGTTGCCCGTTTACCCGCCTGTACACGCCCGCCGACGTGGCGCTGCTGGTCGATGTGGACCGCGCCATGGGCACGCTGTCGGGTCCGGCCACGGCCTGCGTGTTGCGCCGCCAGCGCGACGTATTCGGTGATGAGCGATTCGTTCGCCTGGGTTCGATCTCCGTTGGCCACCTGTACAACCTGCGCCACAGCGCGGGCTACCGCAACCAGCGCGTGCTGCTGACCAAGACCCAGCCGAGCAAGAACACCCAGATCGGCGTGCGCAAGGCGCCGGCGCCCGAGGGCCGGCCGGGCTTCATCCGCATCGACAGCGTGCACCAGGGCGACCTGGACGGCATCAAGGGGCTGTACCACATCAACGCGGTGGACTGCGTCACCCAGTGGCAGGTGGTGGCCAGCGTGCAGACGATCTCCGAGGCACACCTGCTCAGCGTGATCGAGGAAATGCTGGCGCAGTTTCCTACTCTGATCCTCGGCTTCCACGCCGACAACGGGAGCGAGTACGTCAACCACAAGGTGGCGCGGTTGCTCGAGAAGCTGCGCATCGAATTCACGCGCAGCCGCCGTTTGCCCCTCTTGCCAGGGGCGGATGAAGCTCCTCGCCGTGGTGAAGAACCCCGCGGGTATCGCCCGCTACCTGGCTGCGGCGGGCGAGCTGACCGAGGTGCCGAGCCGCTCACC